>ENA-UOJL01000141-UOJL01000141.1-human-gut-metagenome-genome-assembly--contig:-P47-NODE-141-length-113479-cov-11.081905_pt1 | contig 113479 bp, 96 predicted proteins | sample MGYA00242347_ERZ723894 | MGnify/ENA metagenome assembly ERZ723894
AGATTTATGCAATTTTTACTGCTCGAAGGAATCGAACAATCTGCCGCTTAGGAGGCGATCGCTGCTATCCAACTGAGCTATTGGGGCGTGTGAAATTGTGACATCTTTTTTGTACTTCCAACCATCCACCTTGAGGTCCGAGGCGGGTGTTCGAGGATAACCTTAGGAGGCGGTCGCTCTATCCTGCTGAGCTACTGGTGCATACGCTTTTATATTCTACCCAAATTTTTCTTGTCTGTCAAGAAAATACGTCACTTTTTTTGCCTGCGAGGGCATATACTGTCAGGCAGCACTTTGGAAAGAAGGTGAAACCGTGTACAGCTGTGACGATCCAAAAGCCGATCTGGACGATCTGATCTTTGAAAAGGATGACGGCGGCCCCAGCGAGCGCTGAGTCCCCCGTCCATATCGGTCTGCCTCTCCCCTTTTGACGGGGTGAGGCATTTTTCCTTGCCGCAAAGGGCATAATATTGCACAATTCACCGGCAAAAAGGAGCAAATCTTTGGCGGGAATATTACTTGCATCCGGCTGTCGGGGATGGTATGATACCGTGGTGTAAAAAAGGCATCATGATTCTGCCAAGTTGGTTTTTGAGAAAAGAAGGTATCAAAATTATGGAGATTTATCTGATTGGTCTGGCCGTAGCACTGGTCGGCGGACTGCTTATGTCCCGCCTTACCCGACTGCTGCATCTTCCCGCCGTCACGGCCTACCTGGTGGCCGGACTGCTTCTCGGGCCGTTCTTCCTGGGGCGGCTGAATGTCCCCGGTCTGGGCTTCAACACCCTTGACGAGGTGAACGTCCTCAGCATTGTGAGCCAGACCGCCCTGGGCTTCATCGCCTTTGCCATGGGCAACGAGTTCCGCCTGAGTCAGCTGCGCACCATCGGCTCCCGCGCCATCATCATCGGCATTCTGCAAGCCGTGATCACCACCATTGTCGTGGATGTCATACTTCTGCTGCTGCATCTGTTCTTCCCTCACATCATTTCCGTCCCCTGCGCCATCACCCTGGGCGCCATCGCCGCCGCCACCGCCCCTGCCGCCACGCTGATGGTGGTTCGTCAGTACAAGGCAGACGGCCCCATGACCCGGCTGCTGATGCTGGTGGTCGCCCTGGACGACGCCGTGGGTCTGCTGCTGTTCTCCGTGTCCTTCGGCATTGCGACGGCACTGTCCAACGGGCAGGTCAGCGTGCTGGCCGTGGTTGTTGAGCCCATCGTGGAGATTCTCCTGTCCGTTGGTCTCGGCGGCTTTATGGGGCTGCTGCTCCACTGGGTGGAGCGGTTCTTCCACTCCCGCAGCAAGCGTATGTCTCTGTCCGTCGCCTTCGTCATGCTGACGGTGGATATGAGTATGCTGGAATTCCAGATTGGTCCCGTCCACTGCGGATTCTCCCTGCTGCTGGTGTGCATGATGACCGGCACCATCTTCTGCAACGTCTGCCCCACCTCCGAGGAGCTGATGGAGCGTGTGGACGGCTGGACGATGCCGCTGAACATCCTGTTCTTCGTCATCTCCGGCGCGGAGCTTGACCTCAACGTTCTGTCCCAGCCGGTGACGCTGATCGTCGGCATCATCTACATCATCGCCCGCTCCGCCGGCAAGTATTGCGGCGCGAACCTGAGCTGTCGCATCACCAAGGAGCCGAAGTCCATTGTGGATCACCTGGGCATCACGCTGCTGCCCCAGGCCGGTGTGGCGCTGGGTATGGCCATCACCGCCGCTTCCCTCTCCGACGGTGCGCTGGCGAGAAACGTCGTGCTGTTCGCCGTGCTGGTTTACGAGCTGGTTGGCCCCACGCTGACGAAACGCTCCCTGCTGGCCGTGGGGGAGATTCGCCCCGAAGGCCGCACCAACGCCCGGAAGCAGAACGATCCGAAGGAAGCAAAGTAAGCTTCCCAAAAAGCATTATAGCCCGGTTCGGTATAACGCCGAACCGGGCTAGTTTTTGACATTTTTCAGAGCCTTCCTCAGTTAAGCACCCCGTGATGAACGCCGGGGCTGGTTTCCGTCAGGCGTTCAAAGGAATAGCCGTTGTTCAGTCCCCAGACGATGATGTCCTCCACCGCGTCCACGCTGAAATCGTGGATATCATGCTGCAAAACCACGGAGACCCGGTTCTGGCTGACGCCTGCCGTCACGTTAGCAAAAACCGTCTGTGCCTTTTTCGCGCCGCCGGCATCGTTGCTGTCCACGTTCCAGTCGAAATACTGGAAGCCCGCGTCCTGCACCGCCCGGGTCAGCAGGCTCATCAGCCCCACGTAGCTGTGGGCGCTGACGGTGTTGGAGCTGCCGCCGGGGAAGCGCATCAGGGTGGTTTTGACCCCGGTATTCCGGTAAATAACGTCCTGCATCCCCAGCAAATCCGCAAAATACGCCTCCGGACTGGCATAAATGCGCTCGTAAACGTGGGACATGGTGTGAATGCCGATGCTGTGTCCCCTGTCCACGATCTCCTTCATCATTTCGCCGTAGCCCCGGTTGGTGACAAAGAAGGTGGCCTTCACGCCGTAGCTGTCCAGCACGTCCAGCAGCTGCTGCGTGTAGGGGCCGGGGCCGTCGTCGAAGGTCAGATAAATGACCTTTCCCTCGGGCCAGACGACCTCGGGACGGGGAACCGCCTTAACCTCCACGGTTCTGGTGGCGGTGGTGGTGTTTTCGTAGCCGTCGGTGACGGTGTAGGTCACGCTGTAGGTTCCCGGCGTCAGCCAGTCCACCTCGCCGTCCACCTGCACCTGCCCGGTCAGATCGCCGTCCACGTTGTCCAGCGCGGAGTACCCCGGCTCCTGATAGAAGGTGCCGGTGGTGATGGCCATATCCGCGCCGCCCTCCAGCGTGATCTCCGGCGGGATCGGGTCATAATAGGGCACCTCCCGCTCCGCGTAGCCGGGATTTCCGGAGGAATCCGTCACCGCGTAAATGATCTTCCCGTATTCCTCCGACCGAACCACCCGGTCGGTGATGTCGCCGTCATAATTGTCGATGGCCTTGTAGCCCGCCTCCCGGTAGGGCGTGCCGGGAAGCAGCGTCCCGCCCGAGTCGGGGGTCAGGATGATTTCCGGGCATACCGTGTCCACAATGCGTACAATACGCTGCGCCTCGGCGTGCATTCCCCGGTAGTCCGCTTCGTAGGTGAGGATATATTTCCCCGGTTTTCCCTCATCGACCTTCCCCTGAACGCCCACCGAAGCGTCCTGCGGGGACATGCCGTCCTTCCAGAGCAGTGAGCCGCGGACGCGGAGCTGCGCCCCCGGATCCTGAAAATGCCCGCCGTATTCCAGCATCATTTCCGGTTCGCCGTTCAGCTCCACGGAAAGGGAAAGCCGGTTCGCGGTCAGCACGAAGGCCACTCCGCACAGCAGTAAGACCGCCACCGCGGCAACCACCAATATCCACGTTTTCCCGTTTCTGCGAGGCTGTCTGTAAATCTGTTCCTCCATATGCGCCCCTCTTCCATTACGCCATTAGTTTACATAATCTTACACCATTCTATGCAAAAATGGAAGAGGTTTTTCAAAAAAATTTTTGGCTGCCTACTGTCCCAGCATTTCCATCAGCTCCGGCAGAAGCGGCTCAAATTTGACGCCGTACCAATGGGCGGGGGCGTTCACCGTATTCTCAATGCACCGGCAGGTGAAATCCGCGGCGATTTTCGCCGCATCCAGCCGGTTTTTCCCCTGCATCAGCGCTCCCGTGAAGACGGCGGCGAAGATATCACCGGTTCCGTGGCAGCCCTTCCCTATCCGTTTGTGACGGTATTCCTGCTGCACCGTTCCTTCCCGCAGAACGACGCCGATGCTGCCTTCCGCAAAATCAACGCCGGTGAGGACGGCGCAGGGATGATGCAGCCCGTTCAGCAGGAAGTTAACATAATTTATGTCATTATTTTCCTGATATGGTAAACCGGACAGGATCGCCGCTTCCGTGACATTGGGCAGAATGACGTCCGCCCTCTCGGCCAGTGCGCCGATTGATCGGGCATACTCCTCGTCAAAGCCGGAATACAGCTTTCCGTTATCCGCCATGGCCGGGTCAACAATGGCCACGCCGCCGGGAGCAAGCAGCCGGTCGAAAATCTCCCCCGCCGCTTTCACCGCCGCCAGACTGCCAAGATATCCCACGAGAATTGCGTCAAAGGTAATGCCATTCTCCAACCAGTGGTGCCAGATATCCGTCAGCGCCCCGTCAAAATGCACCACGGCGGGCTTGCCGAAGCCGCCGGTATGGGTGGACAGCAGCGCGGTGGGCAGGATACAGGCTTCCATGCCACAGGCGGACAGAATCGGCAGCGCCACCGTAGCGGAACACTGCCCGACGCAGGAAATATCCTGCATGGTCAGAACCCGGCGATACATTCCCTCAGTCCTCAACATCCATGTCCAGCCCCAGCTCTCTCGGCCGGAACCGGGGGCAGACGCTTTCGGAGGTCACGATCACGGACGCCGCCAGCATGGCGCCGATCTCGCAGGCTTCCTTCAGTCCCTTGCCGTAAGTCAGACCGATGGCCGCACCCGCGCAGAAGGCATCCCCCGCGCCGGTGGTGTCCTTCACCTCCAGCTTTCTCGCGGGGCAGTAGCCGCTCTCCCCATGAAGATTGGCATACACCGCGCCGTCCGCGCCCATGGTCACGATCATGGCCGGAATGTGGGCAGCCTGCACCTTGGCAGAAATAATGGGGATCATTTCCGCCGGGGTCTTGCCGGAATAGTCGTCGGAAAACAGGATTCCCGCCTCCTGCTGGTTGCAGACAAAGCAATCCGTGGACTGAAGAAAATCCCGTCTTTCCAAGGCGATGCTCATGTTCGCCACCACGGCGTAGACCGGCTTTCCGTACTTCTGCGCCAGCCGGAAGGTGCGCTTGACGATCTCCTTGTCCATGTCGATCTCTATGACGACGCTGTCCGCATTCCGAAAAATCTCGTCTCCGTCCTGTTCCAGGGTGTGGGCAATGGGCAGCAGATCCGGCCGCTGGGAAATGGACGCGGCAACATCTCCGTCGTCGTTGAAGACCGCCAGCCAGGTTCCCATGCCGTTTCTGGTTTTGCGGATATAGTCGGTGTTCACCCTGTGGCTTTTCAGCTTGCGGACGACATCCGCGCCGGTTCCGCTGTCGTCCACGAGACTGACAAAGGTGGGGCGCAGCTCGCAGTTCGCGATGTCCTCCGCCACGTTTCGTCCGACGCCGCCATGAATCTGCTCCACACGTCCCGCGTTCCGTCCGGTGGGGATAAATGCCGACGTGGGATACCCCTTGATATCCACAAATACCGCGCCAATGACAACCATTCCCATGATAAGCCCTCCATTTTTCTCCGGATTTTGCGTTTATTATACCATAGCATTTCCATTTTGCAACAAAGCGCCTTTTCTTTTTCCGGAAAAAGATTGCAAAAAGTCATTTTATCCGGTATAATGAAGCCATTATCTACCCGGCCGCCGCGCCGGTAGGCAGAAAATGGAGGAAGCTGAAATGTCAAGCAATGTACGTCCCGAATCCATGGAACGCATCACCACCCCCGCCCTCGCCAACGCCTTTATCGCCCAGCAGATCGAAGAAATTCGCGCGCAGGTGGGCAGCAGGAAGGTTCTTTTGGCGCTGTCCGGCGGCGTGGATTCCAGCGTGGTCGCCGCGCTGCTGATCAAGGCCATCGGCAAGCAGCTGGTCTGCGTCCACGTCAACCACGGTCTGCTGCGCAAGGGTGAGCCGGAGCAGGTCGTCAAGGTCTTCCGGGACGAAATGGACGCGAATCTCATTTATGTGGACGCCGTCGATCGTTTCCTCGACAAGCTGGCGGGCGTCTCCGACCCTGAAACCAAGCGAAAGATCATCGGCAAGGAATTCATCGAGGTATTCAACGATGAAGCGAAGAAGCTGGAGGGCATTGATTTTCTGGCACAGGGAACCATCTACCCCGACATTCTGGAATCCCATGGCGTCAAGGCGCACCACAATGTTGGCGGTCTGCCCGAGGGCATGACCTTCGAACTGGTGGAGCCGGTCAAGCTGCTATTTAAGGACGAGGTACGCGTCGTGGGCGAGGCGCTGGGCCTGCCCCACAGCATGGTCTATCGTCAGCCCTTCCCCGGCCCCGGCCTGGGCGTGCGGTGTCTCGGCGCCATTACTCGCGACCGTCTGGAAGCCCTGCGGGAAGCCGACGCGATCCTGCGGGAAGAATTTGACAAGAATGGTCTGTCCGGCAAGGTCTGGCAGTATTTCATCGCCGTGCCGGACATGAAGAGCGTCGGCGTAAAGGACGGCAAGCGCTACGAGGGCTGGCCTGCCATCATCCGCGCGGTCAACACCACCGACGCCATGACGGCCACCATCGAGGAGATCCCCTATCCCCTCCTCCACCACATCACCGCCCGGATCACGCATGAGGTAGAAGGCATCAACCGCGTAGTGCTGGATCTGACCCCTAAGCCTACCGGGACGATTGAGTGGGAATAATTTCATAGGCCGAAAAAAAGCCCGTAAACACTGGACTTTTTGAGTCTTGACGCCCCTCGTGGCAATGATTTGGCAACAGAATTTCATTATTCACAAGAAAAGAGCTATCTGATTTCCAAGGAAGTCAGGTAGCTCTTTTTCTATATCTTCAATATCCTCTCTCACGGCCGTGCCGTGTTATCGGCCGTATCTGAAAGCTGGCAGAACGGTTGAGCCGCAGCCGTTTGCCCTTGGTAAGCCATTTCTCCCGAAAATGCCGGATGGATCCCGGAGGGGAAATTGGAAGGCAAACGCGCCGCCTGCCCGTTCTGGCAGCTTTCGATCGGCCTCGGGGGATATCTGTCGGCTGCCTTATCGCGGTACAGTTTTGAAGGATGTGTGTGCAATACAGATTGAGGAAATCGGATTAGGAGGTATTTTTGCGATTTGGCATCCGTTAATACAGCGTGGTAATGTTTACGCCAGTGCTTCGCCCAGGCTGCGGCAGGCGCTCAGGGCTTCGTCGTCCGGGGTCTCCTGGCAGATCACGCTGTCGCAGGCCAGGTTTGCGCCCTTGTCCCGGCAGCTTTCTTCCCAGGTGCGCATCCATTCACCATCGCCCCAGCCGTAGGAGCCGAACAGGGCGATTTTCTTGCCGGAGAGCTTGCTCTCGCAGGTCTCGAACATGGGGGCGAACTCGCCGTCCTCCAGCTCCTCCGCGCCCATGGCGGGGCAGCCGAAGGCAACCGCGTCAAATTCGTCCATCTTTCCTCCGTCGAACTCGGCGGCGGTGAACAGCTCCGCTTCCGCTCCGGCGTGCTTTGCGCCTTCCTGAACGGCCTGCGCCATTGTCTCGGTATTTCCGGTGCTGCTCCAATAAACAACTGCAATTTTCATTTTCAAAAGTCCTTTCTTATTTCATCCGGCTACGGTGAGCCGTTCGATGTCGATTCCGCTGGCAAGCTGACGGCAGTAGGCCCTTGTGCAGGCTTTGTACTTAGCAAAGGTCTTTTGGGCTGCTTCCTCGTTTTCATAAACCTTCCAGCAGCCCACGCATTTGCAGGGTCTGTGCTCTAAGAAGCCCTTCACGTCCTCCGGCGGATAGCTTAAAAACAGGCCGATCTCGTGGGGAAAATCCTCCTGCTGCTTTAATCGCCGGGCAAGCCTTGTCAGGCAGCGGCTCCCGCCCCGGCAGTTGTAGCCGCACGCGCTGAGAAGCGCTTCACAGGACGCGCAGGAGAGGTCTTTTTCCAGCCTTGCCGGCCGGTAGAGATAAATCAACGCCTTGTCCTGCCGGATTCGCAGGGGAACTGCCCGGACGCCCTTTTTTCCAAGCCGCCGGTTCAGACTCCGCAGAAAATCCAGCAGGTCTTCCCGGCTTTCATAGGGGCAGGCGAACAGATTGCCGGTTTTCAGCCCTGCCAATGTGGGGGCGCAGTTGCGAACCAGCTGTTCCTCAGACATGGCCGTCCTCCCTGCCCCGGGCGATTCGGCGCAGGCTTTTCCGGATGGAAATGACGCCCACGGACGTCACAGTGACAGCCGCAACGGCACCGGCGCCGGACAGAATCGTGGCAATTTCCATAGCTCGAACCTCCCGTTTTCATAATGATAAAATCATCTTTTTGGTTAGCCTCCGCTAACTGGCTATATGATACACGATGTTGCTCCGTTTGTCAAGTCTTTTTCCTACTATTTTTATAGGCAGGTTTTGGGGGTGAAAAAAGCGCCCCGCCGGGGCGCTTTAGGCTGTTTTATTCCTGCGGCAGCGTGACGATTAGGGCTTCATGATGGACGGTTGGCAGAATTTTCTCCATCAGGTCAGCCGTCCGAAAGCGCAGGCTGGAGGTGTTGATGCAGGGATGGCAGCCGATGTACTCCCCTTTCAGCACGTCCTCGTCCATGAGAAGCTGCACATGGTTCTCCCGGTCGTTCATCAGCCCCAGGACGCTGACGGAGCCGGGGGTGATGTCCAGAAACTTCTCCATATACTCCGGCGCGGCAAAGCTCAGGCGGGAGGAGCCGATCTCCTTGGAGAGAACGCTGGTCTTAAAATGCTTGTCCCCGGGGAGCATCAGCAGATAAAAGTCCGTACACTGCCGGTTGCACAGCAGCAGATTCTTGCAGATCACTGCGTCCAGCACCCGGTCGATCTCCTCGCAGGCCTCCATGGTCATGGCCGCCTCGTGATCGATGCGACGGTAGTCGATTCCCAGGCTGTCCAGCAGATCGTAGCAGCGGATTTCCTTCTCAAGCCGTCCGGCGCAGTCCGCGGGACGTCCGTTTACCAGTTCCATAGCTATCATCCTTTCCTCAGCTGCCAGAAGGCCACGGCGCTGGCAGCCGCTACGTTCAAAGAATCCACGCCGTGGTACATGGGGATTTTTACGGTGTAGTCGCACCGGGCAATGGTCGTCTCCGTCAGGCCGTCGCCCTCGCTGCCTAAGATCACCGCCAGTCTTTCCTCCGCCATGAGACGGCGGTCCTCAATGGAGACGGAATCGTCGCTCAGCGCCATGGCGGCGGTTTTGAAGCCCAGACGGCTCAGCTGCGCCATCCCCTCCCCCGGCCAGTCTCCCGTAAACGTCCAGGGAATCTGAAACACCGTCCCCATGCTCACCCGGGCGCTGCGGCGGTACAGCGGGTCACTGCATCCGGGGGTCAGCAGTACGGCGTCCATCCCCAGCGCGGCGGCGGAACGGAAGATTGCCCCCACGTTGGTGGGATTCTGGACGTTTTCCAGAACCACGATCCGCGCCGCCCCGGCGCAGATATCCTCCACGGTGGGAAGACCCGGGCGGCGCATGGCGCACAGCACACCCCGGGTCAGGTGGTAGCCGGTGAGATTGCACAGCAGCTCCTCGTCCGCGGTGTATACGGGAACGCCGGGACAGCGGGCGAGAACCTCCCGCGCCGCCCCCGTGATGTCCTTGCGCTCCATGAGCAGCGACACCGGCTCGTATCCGCCGTCCAAGGCTCGGTGGATGACCTTGGGACTTTCCGCAATGAACATCCCCTTGGCTGGTTCAAACCGGTTGAGCAGCTGCGCCTCCGTCAGTCGGGCATACACGTCCAGCTCCGGCGCGGAGAAATCCGTTATTTCAATGACGTTGGCCATAGCGTTCCTTTCCGCCCCAAGACAACATGCCAAAAAATGGGGCGCTTTTTTCCCTCCTATCCTACCAGATTCCGTTCAAAATGTCAAAGATTTCTCCGCCGATTGACTTCCATTTTCTGTAATGGTAGAATGGGTCTATTGCAAAGAGAGGGGCGGATCGCCATGGCGAACAAACATCCGGGGTATATGACCACCTTCCAGGAGCGCTTGAGCTACTGGACATACTTCATCGGGCAGAACATTTACTATAACATCACGGCGGCGTTTATTTCCACCTACCTTGCCATGCAGGGCGTGAACCTGGCCAAGGTCGCCATCGTGCTGCTGATCGTCAAGATCTGGGACGCGGTGAATGACCCCATTTTCGGCTTCATCTTCGATAAGGTCAAATTCAAAAACGGGCAGAAAAGTCTGCCCTGGCTGCGCATTTCCACCGCGCTGATCCCCATTGTGACCATCATCCTGTTCTCCATTCCCTCGGCGCTGGGGGAGACCGGGAAGCTCATCTGGTTCGGCGTGGCCTACGTGCTGTGGGACACCGTGTACACCTTGACGGACATTCCCGCCTACGCCATGCTGAACACCATGACCGACAATCTGCCGGAGCGAAACACCCTGCTCTCCGTCAACCGGGTGTTCTCCGGGGCGGGCGTGCTGATCTACGGCGTTGTGCTGCCCATCCTCATCAGCGAAAATGTGGGCATGAGCGCCAGTCTGGCCATTGCCACGCTGTCCATTTTCAGCGCCCTGACCATGGTGCCCCTGTCCCTCAACTGCAAGGAGCGCAACTATAAGCCCGAAGAAGAAGACGAAAACTTCTCTCCCCGGCAGATGTTCTCCTATCTGGGGAAGAACAAATACCTGCTGACCTACTACGGCGGCTACTGCGCCACCGACGCGCTGAAAACCTCCGCCGCCGTGACGCTGTTCGTCTCCTTCTATCTGTTCGGCAACTCCCTTTACTCCATCGTGCTGAATCTGCTGAACATGGTGCCGGGGGTTTTCGCCGCCATGCTCATGCCCACCATTCTGAAAAAGCTGGATAAATTCAAGACCCTTTTCTGGTGCAATATCATCAACATCATCTTAGGGCTGGTGATTTTCTTCGTTGGCTACGAAAACCGGGCGCTGTTCCTGACGCTGACCTGCATCCGCACCGTTCCCATGAGCATCGTGGGCATTCTCGCCTTCATGTTCACCCCGGACTGCGCCGAGTACGGTCAGTACAAATCCGGCATCAGCGCCAAGGGCATCACCTTCGCCATTCAGACCTTCTCCGTAAAGATCACCGCCGCGGTCTCGTCCTCGCTGGCTTTGGCGCTGCTGGGCTGCTTCCACTGGATTTCCGTGGAGGCGGAGAGCTTCGAGACGCTGAAGGCGCTGAACATTCAGCAGAGCGCAGGGGCGCTGGAGGGACTGTGGATCGTGTACGCCCTGGTGCCTGTCATCGGCATGATCATTTCCACGTTCTTCTACTTAGGCTACAAGCTCAACGACAAGGACGTGCAGATCATGGCGCGGTGCAACGCCGGAGAGATCACCCGGGAGGAAGCCGAGGCTCTCCTGTCCCGGAAATATTGACCCAATGAACAGAAACGGCGCCATCCGGCGCCGTTTCTGCATGTCATACGGGGTTCCTATCAGGGTCTGTCATTATTTCTCGATAGAATGGTTAACACCATTTTATACGAGTTTTTAATAAAACGCTTAAAAGCGTTTTATTAGGCCGCAGGATTGCGGCCAGCGGCCACTGCCGCTAAAAAACGAAGTCAATACATTTCTTACCGCCGCCCAGGCGGTCTGCCGTGTAACGGCAGAATAAAATGATGAAATCATTTTATTAAGAAATAGTATTATCCCGCGAATCCTTCGCAGGCCGTCCGCAGAGGCGTGCGGGCAGCAGACGGCAATCCAAAAATGGCCTCCCGCCGTAAAGCGGGAGGCCATAAGAGGATATATTACTGTGCCAGAGTGCTGGTCTTGTACTTTGCGCTCTTCTTCAGGAACAGCACCAGGAAGCCGACCGCAGCAAGGATACCGGCGACAACGGCGATGGGATAGTACACGCTCTCGGCAATTCCCATAGGCTTCCACAGCAGGCCAAGGCACTCGCCGGCCGCGAAGAAGTAGGTGATGGAAACGCCGGTCATGAAGGTGGCAGGAACCGCGCAGATCCAGTAGTTGCGCTTGTTCTGCGCCAGATACATGGCAGCCGCCCACAGAGCGATCATGGCCAGAGTCTGGTTGGACCAGGAGAAGTAACGCCATACCACGGAGTAGTCGATCTGGCAGATGATGGCACCGACGCCCAGCAGGGGGACGGTCAGAAGCAGACGCTTCTTCCAATCCTTCTGGTCGATCTTGAACCAGTCGGCCAGCGTCAGACGGGCGCTGCGGTAAGCGGTATCACCGGAGGTGATGGGGCAGGCGATAACGCCCAGCATAGCCAGGACGCCGCCGATCTTGCCCATGGTGGTGGTGCAGATCTCGTAAACAACAGCGTTCACACCGGCGCCGGCGTCCAGCAGAGCCTGGGTGTTCTCGTAGAAGGAAACACCGGCAGCCGCCCAGACCATGGCGATGATGCCCTCGGCGACCATTGCGCCGTAGAACACCTTGTGACCCTGCTTCTCAGAGGTGCAGCAGCGAGCCATCATGGGAGACTGCGTGGCATGGAAGCCGGAGATGGCGCCGCAGGCCACAGTGACGAACATGAACGGCCAGATGTGGATGTTCTGAGGATGCTGGTTATAGAAGTTGTTCCACAGCTCGGGCATCTGATACTCGTGAGAGAACAGCAGAACACCCGCAACACCGACGGCCATGATAATCAGGCAGATACCGAAGATGGGGTAGATCTTGCCGATGACCTTGTCGATGGGAACGAAGGTGGCGATGAAGTAGTAGATGATGATGACCCACAGCCAGAAGGTAGCGTCCAGCTTCTCGGGGGTCAGCAGAGCCAGCAGACCGGCGGGACCCTTGGAGAACACGACGCCGACCATGACCAGCAGGATGACGGAGAACACGCGCATGACCTGCAGCATGACCTTACCCAGATAAGTACCGGTAATCTCGGAGATGCTGGCGCCCTTGTGCCGCATGGACAGCATACCGCACATGTAGTCGTGGACGCCGCCGGCGAAGATGGTACCGAAGACAATCCACAGATAGACGACAGGTCCAAACAGAGCACCGTTCAGAGCGCCGAAGATGGGGCCGAGACCGGCGATGTTCAGCAGCTGAACCAGGAAGATCTTCCAACCCTTCATCGGGACGAAGTCAACACCGTCGTTGAGCGTGATGGCAGGCGTCTCCCGGTCGTCAGAGCCAAAGATCCTGTCTACGCGCTTGCCGTAGAAGATGTAGCCGACGACCAGAGCTGCAATGCAGAGAATGAAAGTAAGCATAGGTTTCCTCCTTAGTTTAGTTACCCTGCGGTGGCGTATCACCGCCTGGCAAGTATCATTATATGTCTAAACCGTGAACAAATCAACCCTTAGTATGGCGAAAAAAGATTTTCGTAGCATTAAACAAATTTATGGCGGTTTTTTCCTTCCGGGGAGTGGCGTGACCCTGATTTTTTCGTCAGATTGCATAAAACAGCACGCAGAAGAACTGGAGCAGCGCCCCTAAGTCGACGAAAATGTGAAATACGGAGTGCATCCACTTTTTTCGCTTGCCCAATCCATACAGAACGGAGCCGACCGTGTAGGCAATGCCGCCCAGCAGCAGAAGCAGAAAACCCGGGAAGGTCAGCGCCTGCATCGCCTGTTTCGCAAAGAAAATGATCGCCCAGCCCATGCCGATGTAGCAGATCATGGAAAAGACCCGGTATTTCTTCAGGTCAATGGCCGTCAGGGTCGTGGCCAGCGCCACCATGCCCCACTCGAAGCCGAACAGCACCCAGGCAAGGACAGGGTTCTCCGGGCGGATGGCGGACAGCAGAATCACGGTGTAGGTTCCCGCAATGAGGAAATAAATGGTGCAGTGGTCAAGTACCTGCATCACCTTTTTGCCCAGGGTGGGCTTCAGGCCGTGGTAGACGCTGGAAATGGTGAACATGGTGACCATGGCGCTGCCGTAAATGGCGGAGGTGACGACGCCCCAGGGATTGGCGTGGAGGGCGGCGAAAATGACGCACAGCGTCAGCGCCACGACGCCCACGGCGCCGCCGACGATGTGGGTGACCATGTTCATGATCTCTTCGCCCCGGCTGTAATCCGGGAGCTGGCGGTCGGACAATTTCGTTCGTTTCATAGTGATTCCTTTCTTATGGCAGCACCGCACAATTCGGCAAGAAGTCTCAGACAGGATTTTTGTCTCAATTCAAAGTTTGGAAAACGAAGGAATACTGTATGTATTTCTCGTTTTTCAAACTGAAGAAGTGGGGCAAAAAGACGGCTGAGACTCGCAGACGCAATTGTGCGGTGTTGCCTTAGTAAAGATGGCAGGAGTATAGCACATTTTTCACAAAAAAGAAACCGCCATTTTGTCGAGTTCTCTCCCCGGCGGAGAAATTCGGTTTCTACCGGGGTGAGAAGTGGATACGGGGTTGACAAATGTCCTTCCATACAATACAATTCTCCTAGTCACGGCGTAAAGTACGCCGTTTTTTGCATAGAATAGAGAGGGTTCGAGCTATGAAAAAGATACCGTTTTTGACTCTGGAAAAAGCGAAGGAGATCCGCGAGCAGATCCCTACCCCGTTTCATGTTTACGACGAGGCCGGCATCCGCGCCAACGCCCGAGCGCTGAAGGCGGCATTTTCCTGGAATCCCGGATTCCGGGAGTATTTTGCCGTCAAGGCCACCCCCAACCCCTTCCTGCTGAAAATCCTCCACGAGGAGGGCTGCGGCTGCGACTGCGCCACCTATACGGAGCTGCTGCTGTCCGAGGCCGTTGGCATCACGGGACATGACGTGATCTTTTCCTCCAACGATACGCCGGCGCTGGATATGCGCAAGGCGCGGGAGATGGGCGTATACATCAATCTGGACGACGCCACCTATGTGGATTTTCTGGCGTCCATGGGTCCGGTTCCCGAGACGGTGTGTCTGCGGTATAACCCGGGCGGCTCCTTCTCCCTGGGCAACACCATCATGGATATGCCCCGGGACGCCAAATACGGCATGACCGAAGACCAGATGGCGGGGGCGATCACCCGGCTGATGAAGCTGGGCACGAAGCACTTCGGCGTTCACGCCTTCCTCGCCTCCAATACCACCACCAATGAATATTATCCCGCTCTGGCCGGGCAGCTGTTCCGTCTGGCGGTGCGGCTGCGCAACGCCACCGGCGCCCATATTTCCTTCATCGACCTGTCCGGCGGCATCGGCGTGGACTACCGCCCCGAGCAGCCCAAATGCGACATCGGCGTCATCGGCGAGGGCGTGCGGGTCAAGTATGAGGAAATCCTGACCCCCAACGACATGGGCGACGTCGCCATTTTCACCGAGCTTGGCCGGTTCATGCTGGCGCCCTACGGCCATCTGATCTCCACCGTCATTCACGAAAAGCACATCTACCGGGAATACGTGGGTCTGGACGCCTGCGCCGCTAACCTGATGCGCCCGGCCATGTACGGCGCTTACCACCACATCACCGTGCTGGGCAAGGAGGACGCACTCCTGGATCACGTCTACGACGTCACCGGCGGCCTGTGCGAGAACAACGACAAATTTGCCGTCGAGCGAAGCCTGCCGGAGATCCAGATCGGCGACATCGTCGCCATCCACGACACCGGCGCTCACGGCTTCTCCATGGGCTACAATTACAACGGCAAGCTCCGTTCCGCGGAGGTTCTGCTGAAGAAGGACGGGAGCTTCCAGCTCATCCGCCGCGCCGAGACGCCGGAGGACTATTTCGCGACCTTCGATTTTTCGGATTTCCGCTTTGGAAAGTAACACTGGTATTATGCACAAAAACGATTCTGATTTTTTGGATGGCAGGTCGCAAATTAACAAGAAAATTTCATACTTTTCCGTTTCGTTTATGCTATAATGTATAAGGCGGCAGTAAGGCATCCTCCCAATCAGCCGCGCCGAAAAGGAGAACCCCATGAATAATATTCTGTTTTTTCTGACACCAAAGGCGATGTGTGCATATTTGTACGATGATTATACCATCCGGCAGGCACTGGAAAAGATGGAATCCGCAGGCTACGCCGCGATTCCCATTCTCAACCACCGGGGCGAATACCGGGGAACCCTGACGGAGGGCGACCTGCTGTGGGCCATGAAGAACATGTGCTACATGGACATGCGTCAGGCCGAAGCCCGCCGGGTCATGGAGATTGCCCGCCGGAAGGACAACGTCCCCGTCCGGGTCACCACCTCCATGCACGAGCTGGTAGAGCGGGCGTCCAATCAGAATTTCGTCCCCGTGGTGGACGACAAGGACGCGTTCATCGGCCTGATTACCCGGAAGGCCATCATCCGCTACTGCCGGGAAAAGCTGTTCCCCGAAGATTGATCGAATCCACTACATAGCGACAAATCCATAACGAAAGAGCGCTGTCACCTGGAACCAACGGTTCCGGATGACAGCGCTTTTGTTATTTTCCTGTATAGGCCATGGGTTGATTCAGGTACTGTTCCCATGGAAAGTTTTCCGTGGATTTTTTCAGGCCGAAGGCCTCCCGGATCCCCTGACACAGCATTTTCAGCTTGTATTGCAGGGGCGAGGCCGCAAACAGCGACGCGTTTCCCGCCGTCATGGCATACTCAAAAATCCGCGCCCGGTCTTCCTTGGGGTAGCTCATGGAATAGGTGTCCACGAAGCTGCGGGTGTCCGGCTGTAAAAATTCGCTGCCGTCCCGCTGGGCGTTGGCGAGATAATCGTAGTCGTACGCAAAGTCCACGGGATTCAGCTTTGCCCACTGGTCGAGGGCGATGCTGTTGCCTAAGATGTGGGTCTCCATCACGTGGTACAGCTCGTGGTACAGCGCCTTTTCCGAGGTATCCCCCGCCGCCAGGACGATGTAGGCGTCCGTTCCGTTCATGAACTGAATGCCGTTCGCGCTGCTCACGCTGCCGGATTCGGCGCTGCCGGTGATCTCCCGCACCAGGCAGATTTTCAGGGAGGAAAAATGGGAGACTGCGGCTTCCAGCATCCCCTCCGGGAACTTGGCAAGGCGCTCGTTCAGCCAGTCCAGCTCCCGCTTGAGGACGGGTACCAGGTATTCAATCTCAAAATTATAGTCCCAGGGCTGCACCAGATCGGCGTCTTCCCACAATAGCACCTCCACGCCGTAGGTATCGCCGACGGTTCTGGCGTAATACTCACACCACACCAGCCCGTGATAGTCCGGCTCCTGGTTGGAATAATAGGGGCCGGTGTAGATTTCCGTGTCGGAAACGGCGAATTCCGGCGAGGTTGTATCCCAGCGGTAAACGATCGGCCGACCGTCGTTGTTAGAAAGGAGGAAATACACCCAGCCGTCGGCGGTTTCCTCCACCGTCAAGGGCAGGCCGGAGAACGGGAGGGTCGCGGAGCAGCGGCGGCGGCCGGTTTCCAGATCGTAATAGTCCAACTTGATCTCCGTATCCGACGCAACGCTTGCCGTCACCGCGTCGGCGAAGGTCTCCAGGAAGAAATCCTCTCCGCTCAGCTCCGCCGGGGTCAGCGCCAGGGGAGATTCCTCCCCCGCCTGCCCGAACAGCAGCGCCCGGGTGCACCCCGTGGGGAAGGAAAGAAAATAGCTGTCGCCGCAGGACTGCATCGTCAGCTCCTGCGTCCCCTCATACAATATCCGTCCGTTTTCCGTGGAGAGCAGCAGCGTACTGGCATTGCCCTCGCTGTCCGCCGCCCGGCATTGCAGGACGGTGTCGTTCAGGTGCAGCCCGGTCACGCTCTGCTGCGCGAACCCGGCCTCCTTGATGACCCGGCGGATGCCTGTTTCCAGATTCCAGGCGCGGATACCGGCCTTGGTGCAGTAGTACAGCGTCTCCCGATTGCGGGACAGCAGGGGCGTTCCTTCCAAGTCCTCCGGCGCGGGAATGTGGGTGATCTCCCGCAGGGACGCGTCCAGCACCACCGTCTGCCGATTCACCGGGTCAAAGTAGCTCAGGCCGCTTTCCGTGACCTGTAGGGATGGGTCGTCCGGAGAAAGGCCAAACTCCAGCCGGACGGTGGCCGCTATGTACAGCTCCTCCCCGGAAAGCCGGGTAATGAGGGTGCTGACCTGGGTGTCGGAGAACACCAGCAGGTCGCTGCCCATGGCTTTCAGCCCGGCCACCCCCGGAATGCTCAGGGGATACGCCCGCAGCGCGTCGCCGTAGCGCATTTCCAGGGGGTCGTTCGGGTCATGCAGCCCGGCGGGGGGCGCCGCTTCCATGGGAACGGCCTCCGTCTGGGTGGGGAACGTCGTTTCCTCCCCCTTCCCGGAGCAGCCCGCCAGCAGCAGGCACAGCAGGATCAGCGCGGGATACCATCGTTTCATCTATTGTCTCCTTGCAAGGGTGTAATCGTCGCCCTGCCGATAAAAGGGGCAGTGCCGGGAGGGGGAATTGGCGATGCGGTAAACCTCGTCCTCGTCCAAATCCATCATGCAGTCGTATTCGTCGTACTCCTCATCATAATCATAATACCAGCAGGTCTCGCATTCTGTCGAATCCACGGTCAACCCTCCAAAATCCGAAAAGAAAATTCTCCGTTTTCATAAATCAGACAGCTGTGGCTCCCGTCCTTGGGGATGGAGACGCTGCCGGGGTTCAGGCAGCGGATACCGGAGCGCACTTCGTCCATTTTCACATGGGTGTGTCCGAAGAGAAACACACTGCCCTCCGGCAAGGGCGGAAGGTTATCCGGGTTGTGGTGGTGTCCGTGGGTCAGATAGAAGGTTTTCCCATCCAGAAGCAGCTGGGAAAACTCTGCCATGCAGGGAAAGGGCAGAACCATCTGGTCGACCTCCGCCTCGCAGTTGCCCCGCACCGCAATGATACTGTTCCGGTAATCGCTCAGCATGGGAATCACCTGCTTCGGCGCGTAATCCCGGGGCAGGTCGTTCCGGGGGCCGTGGTACAGCAAATCCCCCAGCAGAATCAGCCTGTCCGGGCGTTCCGTCTCCATCAGGTCGCAAAGGCGGCGGCACCAGAAGGCGCTGCCGTGGATGTCGGACGCAATCAGCAATTTCATAAGGAATCCTCCTGTTTTATGCACCGCAAGGGTCGGTGAAGCCACCGACCCCCATTATTTTAGTTGTTCCAAATACGCTTTCACGTCGAACGGCCGAAGCTTCTCGTCCTTCCGCAGATACAGCGGGTGATGGGGGTGTCCCTTCCGGGAAATGGCACCGGCGCAGCACCATTCGGCTCCATACGCCTCCCCTGCCAGCAGCATGTCCCGCAGACAGTCGGGCAGATATTTCCGCTTTTCAATGATCGCGCCCCAGGCCGCCCACACCACCGGATGCTCCGAAAGGGACAGCACATACCGGAACGCTTTCAGATTTTCCTTGTGGAGCAGCGGGTTGCAGACCTTCTCCATATCGTCGGGAGAGGTCGCCCGCTGGGCGTAGACGTTGAACATGATAAAGCTGTCAAACCCGTTCCCCAGGGCAATCCGCTCCACGGATTTTAAGGTGTTGTCCAGGGCGTCGGGCTTGGCCGTGGAGGGGTTGATGCCGATGCAGATCAGGGGCTTGCAGCCCCGCGTACCCAATATGTAACGGTACTCCGAGTAAAAATTGGGGGCGTAAATCCATTTTTTGATGTCGTATTCGTCGCTGGGGGTATCGGCGGCTTCCAGCGCCTGCCGGAAGGTGACCAGCTCCAGTTCCCGGGTCGTTCCGCTGGGAATGTGCGCCATCAGCTTTCCTCCACCGGCGGGAACCACAGGCTCTTGCTGGGGTCGTGGAAATCGCAGCTTTCCGGGTCGCGACCCGTCTGAAGGCACCACCCGGCAAAGGCCGTGTCAAGGAAGGGATACACGCCGTCCATGGTGGATTGCAGGCTGACGGTAGAGCCGTCCTTCAGGTACAGCTCCGCCACCACGCTGCCGCCCTGCACCACGTACAGCTTCTGCCCTACGATCTCCTCATAGCGATGCACAGCGTCCTTCTTCCCGAACCGGGACATGAGGAAGCTTTCCCCGTCGTAAAAAATGCCGAAGCTCAGATAATACACCGCCAGAAATACGCCCATGGCCAGCACGATCAGGCCGCCCACGATCAGCACCGGCCCGTCGCCGATGCCGATGCAGACCGCGAAGACGCCCAGCACCGTCAGCACCACGCCGAACACGCCGAAGCGCTTATTTGCCCGGACGGCCATGCCGGAACGGTGCTGCGCCTTTCCCCGGAACGCCTTGGTAAACCCTTTATCCACCAGATAGCACACCCCGAACACGGCGGCGGCAATCAGCAAAACAATGACAAACTGCATATCTTTCTCTCCTTATATTCAAGCCCAAAGCACCACGTCTACGGGAATGTCATGTTCCTCGGTATCCAGATGGGGCAGCATCTGAAAATCATAGCACAGCGCCAGCGTGGGATGGTTCGGCTCCCGGGACAGGAATTTGTCGTAAAACCCGCCGCCGTAGCCGATGCGGTGCCCCTGGGGGTCAAAGGCCAGCCCGGGCATCAGCACCAGCGCCGTTTCGTCATGGGCAACCGGCTCGTCCGCAATGGGTTCCGGAATCCCGGCGTAGCCCTTCGATACCTTGGTCAGGTCATCCAGGTAAATGAACTTCATTTCGTCGCCGTAGCACTTGGGTACGGCCACCTTTTTCCCGTCCCGGAGCGCCTGCTCCAGCATGGGGACGGTGCGCACCTCCTGATTGTAGGGCATATAGCCGTAGATGGTCTTTGCCCTGCGGTAGGCTTCCGTCGCGGCAAACCTGCGGCCAAGCTCCCGGCTCCGCTCTTCAATTTCTTCCGGCGTCATCGCCCGTTTTTTCTCCCGAATCCGGCGGCGCAGCTCTGTCTTATCCATTCTCCGTACCCTCCGCTTTCTCGCTCGCCGGGTGGAACATCCGGAACCACAGGAAAATGGCGATCTGCCCCGGAATGCCCAGAAGGTAGATTTTCCAGAAATTGTACCGGAAAATCAGCAGCCCGGAAACATGAATGGCGATCAGGAATCCCCACACGATGGCGGAGATCAGCAGCCGGTTTTTCCGGAAATCGTGCCACGCCGAAAGTAAACTCAGCATCACAATGGCGTTGACCGGCACGGCGTAGAAAAACGCCAGCCAGCTGTAGCGCTCCACGGCCTGGAACGAGGACATGATGACGAATACAAACAGCGCAATGAACCACACCAGCGTGGAGGACAGCGCCAGAATCACATTCTTATTGGCCTTGCGCTTCAGCGCCTTTTCGGACACCTGGGTCATGGCTTTTTCCAGGGTGCCGGGGTTTCCGGGCAGGGCGTCGGGGTCGGCCAGCAGCTCCCCCACGGGTATCCGGAACAGCTCCGCCAGCTGCACCAGCGTCATCACATCCGGCACGGATTCTCCCCGCTCCCACTTGGAGACGGCCTTGTCGGAATAATTCAGTTTTTCCGCCAGACCCGCCTGGGTCAGTCCCGCCTGCTTGCGGTACGCGGCAATATTGGAGCCGATCTGATTTCTCAAAGTCGCGTCGTCCATGGTTCCCCTCCAGCTTATAGTCATGCCTATCTTATCATAAACGGAAAATCTTTGCAACAGGGAAACCGGGGCATTCCTCCGACGCTCCCGAAATTAATTCTTTTTTCTCTTGCAATTTCTTCCGATCTATGATATAAATGGTTTGTACACCATCAGAAGCTTTCAGAACCTTTCCGCTGTAAGGAGGAAACACTATGAACATCCGAAAACTTTTGACCCGGCTCGTCTCTCTGGCACTGATCGCGGTCTTTCTGCCCACCGTTGCGATGGCGGATACCTGGTACTTGGAGGACGGCAGCATCACCGTCTCCGCCACCGATAGCGGCCAGAACGTCAGCCAGGGCGGCGTGACCAAGGAGGATTCCGCCCCCGTCATCCGGAACCGGGATTCTTCCGCCTCCACCACCAGCAATGTCACCATCAGGGCGGACACAGGGGCGACGGCCAACGTCACCCTTGAGGACACCAACATCGACACCACCGGCGGCGCAGGGCCGAATGGCGCAGGCGACGCGGCGGTGAGAACCGAGGGCGCCGGCAACGTCAACCTGAACGTTGAACTGGACAACACCCTGCAAAGCGGAAACACACACGCCGGTGTGGAAAAGGGCAACGGCGGCAATCTGACCATCGGCTCCGAATCCGGCTCCGGCCAGCTGGTAGCCACCGGCGGCGACGGCGGCGCGGGTATCGGCGGCGGTGAAAACACAGGTGCCGAAAACATCACCATTACCGGCGGCGATATTTTTGCCATCGGAAACGGCGGCGGCGCAGGGATCGGTGGTGGCTGGGACTGCAGCGCCTCCGACATCACCATCACCGGCGGAAATGTCACAGCCGTAGGGAAACAAGACGATCCCGGCCGTATTGGCGGCGCAGGCATTGGCGGCGGCGGATCTCAGACTTCGAATGCCGGCAGCGGCACCAATATCAAAATCACCGGCGGACGTGTCACAGCAGTCGGCGGCAATTACTCTGCGGGTATCGGCGGAGGCTATGGCTCCAATGGTGAAAACATCACCATTTCCGATGCCGAAGTAATCGCCATAGGCGGCACATGCAGCGCCGGAATCGGCGGCGGCTGCCGTAACCTCGACTCCACTGCCGCCGGAGAAGGAAAGAATATCTCCATTTCCGGCAGTGCAAATGTAAAGGCCGCCGGCGGCGTGGGCGACAGCATGGACGGCGCAGGCGCGGCCATTGGCGCGGGCGGATCGCATCAGGGGACAACCCTCGTCGATGCTCAGGAGGGGGATGTGGGTACCTCCGGCCTGTCCCCCGACGGCAGCGTCGAGCGCTTAGACCCCGGAACGACCTTTGACATCCCCCAGCCCAAGCCCCGCAGCAGCTTCCTGACAGCCTCCGCTGAACCCCAGCCGGTGAAAGCGGCGCTCTATCGCGTCATTGACGAGACTGGCAAGGCGCTCCCCGTGGAGACGAAGCAGGAGGACGGCGTTCTGCTGCTCACCGCCCAGGCCGATATCGCCATTCTGGAAGGCGCGATCTCCGGGCTGCAAACCCTGCAAAGCCGGGGCATCGATACCATCACCTTCACCAACGGCACCATCTCCGTCAGCTTCTCCCTGGCCGAGGTCATCGCCAAGGGCGTGTCTTCGGACGTCTACCGCCTGACCCTCTCCGGCGGCGAAGCCAATTTCACCCTGGCTGACGCGGATATCACCGCGCTGCTGGGCAAGTAATCCCATAAAAAACACGCCCCGGACATCCAAAGATGTCCGGGGCAATTTGCTGCTCAACTCAATTATCAGCCGCCGAAGAAACGGCGGAAGTATTCGTACCAGTCGCCATAGTCTCCTTCACTGGGCATGGAGGAATCCTCCTGAGGGGTGGTTTCCGCAGTGGTGTCGTGGGGCTTTTCATCGAAGGTGATGGTCAGCGTCAGCTCCCGGCCGCTGCGGACGACGGTAACTTGGGCGGTGTCCCCCGCCTTGTAGTTCCGCAGGGTGCGGGTCAGGTCGGTTCTGGTGGTGATCTTGTGATCGTCCACCGCGGTGATCAGATCCTTGGACTGGATACCGGCCTTGTCCGCGCTGCTGCCCGGCGTCACGTCCACGACGTATGCGCCGTCCGTGGGCAGGCCGAACTGGGCGGCAGCTTCCTTGTCGTTGTCCTTCACGGTGATGCCCATGTAAGCGCCGGTGACGTAGCCGTAGTCGATGAGGTCGGAGATAATGCCCATCACGTCGTCAATGGGGATGGCGAAGCCGATGCCCTCGATGGACGCGCCGGAATTGGTGGTGCCGGAATACTTGGCGGTGGTGATGCCGATGACCTCGCCGTACATATTGAACAGCGGGCCGCCGGAGTTACCGGGATTGATGGCCGCGTCGGTCTGGAGCATGCTGATGACGGTATTGTCGGTGGTGACCTCCCGGTTGATGCCGCTGACGTATCCCACGGTCTCCGTGGCAGCCAGACGGCCAAGAGGATTGCCGATGGCGACCACCATGTCGCCGATGGAAAGATTGCCGCTGCTGCCAATGGTCGCGGCGGACAGCCCCTCGGCTTCCACCTTCAGAACGGCCACGTCGTTGGTGGCGTCGTAGCCCTTCACCGTAGCGTCGTACTCGTCGCCGGTGTGAGTGGTGACGGTAATATTGCTCGCGTTCTGCACCACGTGGTAATTGGTCACCACGTAGCCGTCCTCCGTCAGGATGAAGCCGGAACCGGAGGACGTTCCCTCTACGCTCTGGCCGTAGGCGGTGGTCTGCATGGTGCAGGAAATGGCCACCACGCTGTCAACGTTGCTCTGATACAGCTGCGCCGGGGTCATGGCCGAGCCGTCCGCCGCCGGGAGCGCGCCGGATGTGCCGGAAGGGGCGCTGTCGATCTGCTTCTGCAAATCGTCGATCTGTCTGCCCAGCTGCTGGGTGATCTGGTTGGTTTTCTGCTCCCATCTGCTGTTGACGGTGGACGCCGTGATCAGGCAGCCGGTCGCCACCAGCGCCAAGACGAGGACGGCGGCAATTACGGTCTTCCAGGGAGACTTGCCGGACTTGCGTTCCTTCTTCTGAGGCGGCTGGGTCTGGGGCTGGTACTGGTACTGATATGCCCGGGGCTGACCCGTCATGTACGGGGAATTGGCGTAGGGAGACTCCCTGCGGCCTGTACCGGCGGCGTGATAGGTGCCGGACTGGGGCTCGCTCCGGGGTGCCGGATTCTGGGGTTCCGCTTCCTTTTGCGGCTCCTGAGGGGCAGCATCCTGCGCTTCGGAAGCCGGGTGATTCTCTTCCGGATATTCGCTATTTGTAAAGGTGTCCATGGTGGTTCCCTCCTTCTCTTTTCTTACCTTACTCTACCCGCCACATATGAAGAAATATGTATCGACATGTGAAGGATATTTGAATTTTACAATTTTTCCGGCTTTTCGTCAAGGGCAGCAGCGGATAATTAGAAAAATCGCGGCAGCTTTCACTGCCGCGAAACGAATCACTTCTTGCGGAAGGACATGCAGTCGGTACACTGATCCACGGTGGGGCAAGCCTCATGGGTACCCACCAGAATGCGGTCCAGAGAGCAGTAGTTCTCGCCCTCGCAGTGGTTGGCGCACTGCTGGACGGTACACTCGATGCTCTTGTTGGCATGACAGTTCATTGTAGCAGCCTCCTTTTCTTTGGATTCGGGAATAGTATGCGCCGCTGTCGGCAAAGCATACAGGAACTTTTTTCCAATGTTGCTTTCCCGTGGCTTTTGTGGTATCTTAGAGGAAAAGGATTTTTGCTGGAGGTCTTTCTATGCCTGTCATTGCTCCGTCTATTCTGTCCGCCGATTTTGCCAATCTGGAGCGGGATATTCACGACATCGAGCGCAGCGGCGCCGACTGGGTGCATGTGGATGTGATGGACGGAATGTTCGTCCCCAACATCTCCATCGGCATTCCGGTGGTGAAGGCGCTGCGACCTGTCACTTCCCTGCCCCTGGACGTGCATCTGATGATCGACCGTCCCATCCGCTACGCCGAGGAATTCATCAAAGCCGGTGCGGACTGGCTGACCATTCATTTGGAATCCGACCAGCCCCAGAACACACTGGCCTGTCTCGACAAAATCCGGGCGATGGGCTGCAAGGCCGCCATTTCCCTGAAGCCGAAAACCCCGGCGGAGGCTGCCATTCCCTATCTTGCCAAATGCGACATGGTTCTCGTAATGACCGTGGAGCCGGGCTTCGGGGCGCAGAAATTCATGGCCGACATGATGCCCAAGTTGAAAAAGCTCCGCCAAATGCTGGACGAGGTAAACCCTGCCTGCATCCTCGAGGTGGACGGCGGCGTGGACGCCGTGACGTACAAAACCTGCCGGGAAAACGGCGCGGAAGTGCTGGTCACCGGCTCGGCCTATTTCAAAGCCGCCGACCGGGCAGCCTTCGTCCAGGCTCTTCGGAAGTAGAAAAACGAACCCGGCTCCCACCTGGGAACCGGGTTCAGATTGTATTTTATCAGCAGTAGAAGTCCCGAATTTTCTTGGCGCGGCTGGGATGGCGCAGCTTGCGGATGGCCTTGTTTTCGATCTGGCGGATACGCTCCCGGGTGACGCCGAAAATCTGCCCCACCTCTTCCAGGGTGTGGGTGCGTCCGTCGTACATGCCGAAGCGCATCCGCAGAACGTCCGCTTCCCGCTCCGTCAGGGTGTCCAGAATTTCCTTCAGCGCCTCGGCAAGCAGGGCGTTGGAGGTGGCATCGGCAGGGCCGGGGGTGCGCTCGTCCTCCACGAAGGAGCCGATGGAGGTGTCCTCCTCATCTCCCACGGGGGTGTCCAGAGACAGCGTGTCGGCGGCGGTTCGGTTGGCCTCGATGATCTTCTCCACGGGCAGATTCAGCTCCGCGGCAATCTCCTCCACGGTGGGTTCCCGGCCAAGCTCCTGTACCAGCTTCCGGTTGCAGCGGGTGGCCTTGTTGATGACCTCTACCATATGCACCGGGACACGGATCGTGCGAGCCTGATCCGCGATGGCGCGGGTGATGGCCTGCCGGATCCACCAGGTGGCATATGTAGAGAATTTGTTTCCCTTTGTCCAGTCGAATTTATCGACCGCGCGAATCAGGCCGGTGTTGCCCTCCTGAATCAAATCCAGAATGTGCAGGCCGCGGCCGGAATACTTCTTGGCAATGGAGACCACCAGACGCAGGTTCGCCTCGGTGAGCTTGTTCTTCGCTTCCTGATCTCCCTCAGAGACGCGCTTTGCCAGCTCCACCTCTTCCTCGGCGGAAAGAAGCTTGATCTGTCCGATCTCCTTGAGGTACATCCGCACCGGGTCGTCCAGGCTGTATTCGGCAGCCAGGTCAACGGGGTCGACCAGCTCCTCCTCGTCAAGGCCTGCCAGATTGATATCGTCGTCCGGCCCCAGGTCGAGATCGTCGTCCCCCAGATCCAGTTCCAGATCGGCGGTGACCACCTGAATATTCATGGCGTCCAGCCGGTCGTAAATGTCCTCAATCTTCTCCGGCGTCAGCTGCATCTTTTCCAGCTGGGCATTCAGGTCGGAGGCACGGATCATGCCATCCTTCTTTCCCTGAGCGATCAGCGCCTGCAATGCGGCGTGAACATCATCCATATTGGCTTTCGGTGCCTTCTTCGGCGTACTACTCATAGAGAATCTCCTTTTTTCTATGTAAAAATCCATAAAACTCTCGTGCCGTTAAACTATACCCCGTTTTTTTCGGTATGACAAGGGCATTTCTCAAAAATTTTTCTTTCATCGAGGACAGTTTTCCCCTGATTTCGGGAAAACATACGGTTTACTTTTTGGGAAAAATTCGTTATAATTGTGAGAATAAGGCAGTATGCCCTTTCGATCCCATATTCATGAGGTAATCCATATGACCGAATTATCCAACATCCGCAACTTTTCCATCATCGCCCATATCGACCACGGCAAGTCCACCCTCGCCGACCGGCTGCTGGAGCAGTGCCACGCCATCGACCAGCGCATCCGCGCCGAGCAGATGCTGGACTCCATGGACTTAGAGCGGGAGCGGGGCATCACCATCAAATCCAGCGCCGTCACCCTGCATTACACCGCCGCCGACGGCGAACAGTATGTCCTGAACCTGATCGACACCCCGGGTCACGTGGACTTTAACTACGAGGTCTCCCGGAGTCTTGCCGCCTGCGAGGGCGCGATTCTGGTGGTGGACGCCTCCCAGGGCGTGGAAGCCCAGACCCTCGCCAACACCTATCTCGCCATCGACGCCGGGCTGGAAGTCCTGCCCGTCATCAATAAAATCGACCTGCCCTCCGCCCGTCCGGCTGAGGTGAAATCGGAAATTGAGGACATCATCGGCATTCCCGCCGAGGACGCCCCCGAAATTTCCGCCAAAAACGGCATCAACATTCCAGCCGTCTTGGAGATGATCGTCCGGGACGTTCCCGCTCCCACCGGAGAGCGGGACGCGCCATTGCAGGCGCTGATCTTCGACAGCCAGTACGATTCCTACCGGGGCGTCATCGTCTACACCCGCATCAAGCAGGGAACGGTGAAGCCCGGCATGGACATTAAAATGATGGCCACCGGCGCGGTCTACAAGGTGGTGGAGGTGGGTACCATGATTCCCGGCGGGCTGAACCCCTCGGATGCTCTTGGTGCCGGGGAAGTGGGCTACATCACCGCCTCCATCAAAACCGTGGCGGACACCCGGGTGGGCGACACCGTCACCGGCGTGGAGAATCCCGCCGCCCAGCCCCTGCCCGGCTACCGTCCCGCCCAGCCCATGGTGTTCTCCGGCATCTACCCCGCCGACGGCGCCAAGTATCAGGATTTACGGGACGCGCTGGAAAAGCTGAAGCTCAACGACGCCTCCATGAGCTACGAGCCGGAAAGCTCCATTGCCCTGGGCTTCGGCTTCCGCTGCGGCTTCCTCGGTCTGCTGCACATGGAGATCATTCAGGAGCGTCTGGAACGGGAATACAACCTCGACCTCATCACCACCGCCCCCAACGTGGTCTACCGGGTGACGAAAACCAACGGCGAATCCATGTACGTCTACACCCCCCTGGACTACCCCGACCCGTCGGACATCCAGCTGGCCGAGGAGCCTTATGCCAAGGTCAGCCTGATCTCCCCCCAGGAATACGTGGGCAACATCATGGAGCTGTGCCAGAACCGCCGGGGCGAGTTCAAGGACATGGTGTATCTGGATGCCAGCCGGGTGGAGCTGCACTATGAAATGCCCCTGAACGAGATCATCTACGACTTCTTCGACGCCCTGAAATCCCGCACCCGGGGCTACGGCAGTCTGGACTACGAGCTGATCGGCTACCGTCCCAGCCGTCTGGTGAAGCTGGATATCCTGCTCAACGGCGACGTTGTGGACGCCCTGAGCTTCATCCTCTTCGCGGACAACGCCTATCCCCGCGCCCGGAAAATCTGCGAAAAGCTGAAGGAGAACATCCCCCGCGCCCAGTTTGAAATTCCCGTCCAGGCCGCCATCGGCGGCAAGGTCATCGCCCGGGAAACCATCAAGGCGCTGCGCAAGGACGTTCTCGCCAAGTGCTACGGCGGCGACATCACCCGAAAGAAGAAGCTGCTGGAAAAGCAGAAGGAAGGCAAAAAGCGGATGCGCACCTTTGGCACCGTCGCGGTTCCTTCCGAAGCCTTCATGGCCGTCCTCAAGCTGGACGAAGATTGACAGTTTTCTCACATTCTCAACACCCGGAGGTATCCCATGCCCATTCTCAATAAACGCGCAAACAAAACGCCCCTCGGACTTTACGTCCACGTCCCCTTCTGCCGCAGCAAGTGCCAGTACTGCGACTTCTACTCCATGGCCACCAAGGACGACAAGCTGATGGACGGCTATCTGGACGCGGTGTGCGACCATATCAAGGAAGCCGGCGAGCTGGCCCCCGGCTATAAGGTGGACTCCGTCTACTTCGGCGGCGGCACCCCCTCCTTCTTCGGCGCCGACGGTCTGGCCGTAATCCTCACCACCATCCGCCGGAACTTCGACGTGGTGCCGGACGCTGAAATTTCCGTGGAGTGCAACCCGGATTCCGTTTCCGACCGGCTGCTCCACCGGCTTTACGCCGAGGGCTTCAACCGGGTCAGTCTGGGCGTTCAGTCCGACGACGACGAAATTCTGAAAAAGCTCGGCCGCCCCCACACCTACGCCCAGGCCGCCACCGCCTACCAGCGCATCCGCAAGGCGGGTTTTCGCAACGTGTCCATCGACCTGATGTACGGCCTGCCCGGGCAGGACCTGCAGGACTGGCAGGAAACCCTGGATAACGTCCTGCGCCTGAACCCGGAGCACGTCAGCTGCTACGCCCTGAAAATCGAGGAAGGCACCCCCTTCTATGACTACAAGGAAATGCTGAACCTTCCCGACGACGAAACCCAGGCGGACATGTACCTCGCCGCCGTGGAAGCCCTTCGCAGCCGCGGCTTCCGGCAGTACGAAATTTCCAATTTTGCCCGGAAGGGTCTGTACTCCCGGCACAATATGAAATACTGGACGGGCGGCGAATATCTGGGCTTCGGCCCCAGCGCCAGCTCGGACTTTGCCGGAAAGCGCTTCACCCTGAAACGGGATTTGCAGGAATACATTGCCGGTATCCGGGACGGCGGCGACATTATGGAGGATTTGCAGGAGATTCCCATGCGGGAACGGGCGGGCGAGTATCTGATGCTTCGCCTGCGCACCAGTCAGGGCATCAGCGCCGCGGAATACGAAAAGCTGTTCCTGCTGCCCTTCGCCCCGCTGGAGGAGGTGCTGGAAAAGCGCCGCCGCTACTATCAGGCGACCCAGAACGACTCCGGCCGCTGGGTGCTGACCCCTCAGGGGTATCTGGTCAGCAACGACATCATCACCGACCTGCTCATCGCTCAGGACAGCTCCCATCCGCTCAAGCGGATATAGACCGAAAAACGCAAGATTTTGCCGCCGGGGAATTGACATTTTTCCCGGCGGCATGTATAATATATGCGCTAAGTTCCGGTTTCCGGAAAAGTAAACCCAAAGGCGGAAACGCCTTTTGAAAGAAAGGAAAATTGCCATGATTTACAGTGCAGAAGTACAGAATATGTGCTCCGTGGCTAAGGGCGCCTACCACGGCCCCGCTCCCATCCCCGAAGAGGGCAAGTGGGTTCAGGCCAAGGAGATCAAGGACATCAGCGGCTTTACCCATGGTATCGGCTGGTGCGCTCCCCAGCAGGGTGCCTGCAAGCTGACCCTGAACATCAAGGAGGGCGTCATTGAGGAAGCTCTGGTGGAGACCATCGGCTGCTCCGGCATGACCCATTCCGCCGCCATGGCCGCCGAAATTCTCATCGGCAAGACCATTCTCGAGGCGCTGAACACCGACCTGGTGTGCGACGCCATCAACACCGCCATGCGGGAGCTGTTCCTGCAAATCGTCTACGGCCGCAGCCAGTCTGCGTTCTCCGAGGGCGGTCTGGTCGTGGGCGCTTCTCTGGAAGACCTGGGCAAGGGTCTGCGCAGCCAGGTGGGCACCATGTTCGCCACCAAGTCCAAGGGCCCCCGTTATCTGGAAATGGCCGAGGGCTATGTCACCCGCGTTGCTCTGGACGACGAGAACCTGATCATCGGCTATGAGTTTGTAAACCTGGGCAAGATGATGGACTTTATCAAGAAGGGCGACGACGCCAACACCGCCTACGCCAAGGCGAAGGGTCACTACGGCCGTTTTGACAACGCGCCCAAGTACATCGACCCCCGTCAGGAATAAGAGGAGGACGAAACAATGGCTTTGTTTGAAAGTTACGAAAGAAGAATTGACAAGATCAACGGCGTCCTCGCGCAGTACGGCATCTCCTCCGTGGAAGAGTGCCGGGATATCTGCAAGGCGAAGGGCTTCGACCCCTACGAGATCGTCAAGGGCATTCAGCCCATCTGCTTTGAGAACGCCTGCTGGGCTTACACCGTGGGCGCTGCCATCGCGCTGAAGAAGAACGTCAAGACCGCCGCCGAGGCCGCCGAGGCCATTGGTATCGGCCTGCAGGCTTTCTGCATCGACGGTTCCGTCGCCGAGGACCGCAAGGTCGGTCTGGGTCACGGTAATCTGGGCGCCATGCTGCTGCGGGACGAGACCAAGTGCTTCGCCTTCCTGGCCGGTCACGAGTCCTTCGCCGCTGCCGAAGGCGCCATCGGCATTGCCCGCTCCGCCAACAAGGCTCGTAAGGAACCCCTGCGGGTCATCCTGAACGGCCTGGGCAAGGACGCCGCCCAGATCATCTCCCGGATCAACGGCTTTACCTATGTGCAGACCAAGTTCGACTACTACACCGGCGAGCTGAAGATCGTCAAGGAGTACAAGTACTCCGACGGCGAGCGCGCGGCTGTCCGCTGCTTCGGCGCTGACGACGTCCGCGAGGGCGTGGCCATCATGCACCACGAGGGCGTGGACGTTTCCATCACCGGCAACTCCACCAACCCCACCCGTTTCCAGCATCCCGTTGCCGGCACCTACAAGAAAGAGTGCATCGAGCAGGGCAAGAAGTACTTCTCCGTGGCCTCCGGCGGCGGCACGGGCCGTACCCTGCATCCCGACAACATGGCAGCCGGCCCCGCTTCCTACGGCATGACCGACACCATGGGCCGTATGCATTCCGACGCCCAGTTCGCCGGTTCCTCCTCTGTGCCTGCCCACGTGGAGATGATGGGCTTCCTGGGCATGGGCAACAACCCCATGGTCGGCGCTACCGTTTCCGTGGCTGTGGCTGTGGAAGAAGCTTTGAAGAAGTAAGGTTAAACCCCTGCTTTTGAACCTCAAAAGTTCAAACCCCACTTTTCGCAAAAATGAAGCAAGGAAGCACGTCCTGCCGAAGAAATCCGGCAAGATGTGCTTCCTGTTTTTGCGTTTTTAGGGGTGTCTTTGATGAAGAAAATGAGGATGTGCTTCCCAAAAGAAAAAAGAGCAGATTTCTCCGCTCTAATCATCCGGAATATACTTCATGATGTCCCCGACTTCGCAGGACAGAATTCTGCAAAACATCTCAATGGTATGGGTACTGACGCTCTCGTTCCGTTTTAACCGCGTGATCTGTCCGGGGCTGATATTATACCGTTTGATGAGCATGTATTGTGTGATACCCTTCTCTTTCATGACATTCCATAGATTATCGTAAGAAATCACGGGACGCAACCCCCCTTCTTACTTGACATGATAACCGAATATGGTGTATAATCATATTAACCAATATCGGTTATTGTCATACTCTAAGAAAGAAGGAACGTTAATGAAAAAGACATTCTCTCTACTCTTGACACTTGTGATGTGCCTATCCCTTTGTGCCTGCGGTACAGGAAGCGGACTTGCATCCACCGCAACTTCTGATACCGGGTCAAGCGAGACAATTACTGAACCGGAGGTTTTGACGGAAAAGGAACAGATAGAAAAAATTCTGACAGAGCGAATTGAAGAATACCACAACGCTGTAATTGATAGGATAACGATCAATGATGACCTCGGTACGGAAGATGAAAATGACTATATTGCGCTCGTTTATCTGACTTGGAATACAAAGAACAGCGGTAAACTGTCAAAAGAAATGCTGAAGATGTATTCCGATGACCTTGCCGCTACATTAGCCAATGAAAATGATACTGTGCAGGAAATTGCTATATTCTGGACTGTACCATACCTGAATGACACGGCAAAATGCAGTTATGAAAGGGTGCCTGACGGTTTTGTGGTGATGGATGAAATGTGGGGAAAAGCGTTTTCCTAAGCCGGTCACAAGTCTTTCTCTATTTCTAAACGTTCAAGTCTCGTCCAAATATCAAATAACCGCAGGTTCAAGCCATCGCCTGAACCTGCGGTCATTTCATTCTTCCTCAATCCTCGTCCCAGTTGTGCCAGACGTTTTGGACGTCGTCGTCGTCGTCCATGATGTCCAGCAGCTTCTCCATCAGGGAGATCTGCTCCGGGTCGGTGAGCTTCTGGTAGTTCTGGGGTACCATTTCGATCTGGGCGGATACGAAGCTGTAGCCCTTCTGCGTCATGGCGTCGGCCACGGCGTTGAAATCGTCGGGGTCGGTGTACACGGTGAACACGTCGTCCTCGGCCTCGAAATCATCCGCGCCGCAGTCCATGGCGTCCATCATGACCTGGTCTTCCTCGTAGTCGCCGTCCTCGTTGTCGATCACCAGCACGCCCTTCTTGTCGAAGGACCAGCTGACGCAGCCCGTCGCGCCCAGATTGCCGCCGAACTTGTCGAAGTGGTGACGCATGGAACCGGCGGTGCGGTTGCGGTTGTCGGTCATGGTTTCCACGATTACCGCCACGCCGCCGGGACCGTAGCCCTCGTAGGTGATGGTCTCGTAGTTGTCGCCGCCCGCGCCTGCCGCCTTTTCCAGGCAGCGCTTGATGTTGTCGTTGGGCATGTTGGCGGCCTTGGCCTTGGTGATGACGGTGGCCAGGCGGGAGTTATAGGCGGGATCCGCACTGCCGCCCTCCTTCACCGCGACGATCAGCTCCTTGGCGATCTTGGTGAAGGCTGCCGCGCGCTTGGCGTCCTGCGCGCCCTTGGTTTTCTGGATGTTATGCCATTTGGAATGTCCGGACATAGATATATCTTCCCTTCAGCGAGTATATTCAAAAATCTTATCTATTTTATCAGAATCCGTGACAAAAATCAACACTTTCTTACCGAAATTCATGACAATTGCATGAGTAAATAATTTGTGAACAGAAAGGTAAAAGCAACCGTAGAAAACGGTCTACGCACCGTTCCGTTGGCCATGCGGCGTGTGGTTAGTTCGTATTCCCGCAAATACTTTCAGCCATAGGGCATCAAAACGGCACCATTTTCACAAGATGTTCATGAATTTATAACTCATGCAATTGTCGTGGTAAATCCCCGTTTTTCATTGACGAAACCGGAGAAAATCGGTATAATGGTTGGACTGAGTTACGGAAGAGAGGTCTTCACCATGAAGGAGACAAACAAATCTCTGCTGGTCGAGCGGGCAGCGGCATGGCTCCTGTCCCGGATCCGGGAAAACGCCGTCCCCCTGGCCGCGTCGCTGATCGCCGGGTTTCTGGCGTACATGTTTTCCTTTACCAACAAGCTTCTGAACCACGACGAGGCTTACTCCCTGTTCATGAAGGGCGCCACGGTGGAATCCGGGCGGTGGGGACTGGGCGGAATCGATTTGATTTTCCCCAATTTCTCCATGCCGTGGATTTACGGCGTTCTCACCACTTCTTTCATGGCAATTTCCGTCTGCATCATCGTCCGGATTTTCCGAATCCGCAGCAAACTGTTTCAGGCGCTGCTGGCAGGGTGCATTCTGGTGTTTCCCTCTCTGACCGGCACCCTTGCCTATATGTTTACCTCCAATTCCTTCGCGTTTTCCTTTCTGCTGGCAGTGACCGCAGTGTACCTTCTTCAGCGTCCCTCCGCACTGTGGGGGCTTCCGGCTGTCGTATGCATGGTCGCGTCGCTGAGCATCTACCAGTCCTACATCTCCGTCGCGGCCGGTCTTCTCGTGCTGGTACTCATCCGGCGGCTGCTGGAGGAAGACGATGTAAAACCGGTTATCCGGCAGGGCGTGTGTTTTCTGCTGTTTCTCGTCGTCTCCCTCGCCCTCTACTACGTTGCCACGCAAGTTGTCCTCCGGCTGAAAGACGTCCGTCTGGGGGACTACGCCGGCAGCCGCGTCAACTTCCGCTTATCCTCCGTTCCCGCCGGAATTGCTCAGGCTTACGGTACATTTTTCGCTTTTTTCACCCAGGGAAAGGCCGGGCTGATGCCCACGGTCTTCTCCCGGTGGATGCACGGCATCGGCATCGTCGCTACCGTGGTGCTGCTTGTCCTTTGGGGGACAACGCATCGTCAGCCGGGACGGCTCCTGCTGCTGGCCGCTCTGGTCGCAATGCTCCCCCTGGCCGTGAACTGCATGTACCTGTTCACCGTCCCCGAGTCCATTCACACGCTGGTGCTGTACGGCTTCGTGTCCGTCTACGTGCTGATGATTCTTGCCGCGGACATCTGCCTTTCCGTCCCCGGCAAGGCTTGGGATTTGCTTCGGAGATTTGGCCTGAATGCTGTAGCCGTCAGTCTGGCATGTGTGGTCGTATCCAACATCTACGTTGCCAACGCCGCAAGTCTGCACCTGTATCTCCGGCAGGAAAATACCCGCGCCTTTTACACCGCCCTGGTGGCTGACCTACAGCAGACGCCGGGATTTGACGAAGATACCTGTCTTGCCGTCATCGGCACTTACCGCGACCCGGAATTCTACGAAAAGTTTTCCTTCCTGCAAGAGCTAACCGGCGTCGCCGGTATCCGCCCCGACAGCTATTCCCGGCAAAGGTTCCTCGAATACTATCTGGGCTTTTCCCTGACCTTCGCATCAGATGAGGAAGCCGCAGAGATCCGGTCTTCCCCCCAATTCGCGTCGATGCCCGTCTATCCCTACCACGGCTCCATTCAAAAAATCGGCGACTGCCTGGTCGTCAGGCTGTCCTGACAGCGCAAGTAAAACATCCCCGGTTTGTACCGTCCGTACAAACCGGGGATGTTTCGATTTCCGGGGAGAAAATGGCATTACCTGATCACTTTTTTCCTGATCTTTTTCGCCATTCGCGTTAGAAGATTTTTCATTGTCAGCGTCTCTTCGTCCACGGCTCGGGCAAGGTAATCATTTGCCCGTTGGGGCAGGTACACCCGGCTGCGGCGGTAAGCCTGTTCAATCGGCTGGTCAAAAATGTGGCAAATGAACTGTCCCAGTTCCTGCTCCAGCCGCTCAGGATACGTCGGGTCAACCAGCACGGGCTGGCTCAGCATTTCCAGATACTTCTCATCGTCCCGGTCAAGTTCCTTGATCTTTTCAATGGCCGCGTCAAAGGACGGGTAGTCCGCCACGTTGATAAAGGCATTTTTATTAAAAATTTCGGCTACCGTCGGGCTGCCATAATACACAGGAATGGTGTCCGAATAGAAGGCATCCATGATTTTCTCGGTAACAAAGCCGTAGTGGTTGGTGCTTTCAAAGCACAGTGTAAATTTGCACTTTCTCTGCAGCGCCGTTTTGCTGCCGTCCAGCCAATTTACGACCTCACCGTTGGGCATGTTGTTCAGGTAAGTCCCTGCCGATTCCACGCGCCTGTATTCATTCAGCTTCTTGAAGAAATCGCCGCGGATGTTGAATTCCGACTCATGGCTGGATATAAAGTTTGCAAAGAGTTGTTTATTTTGTACAAATTCTTTCGTGTACCCCCCCCCGATGCTTGTTCACTATGCTCAGCCATCGATCTCGCGGCCATACGCAGGGCGGAAGCTGGAAATTCCGGTCTCCAAATTGAATCGGGTACGGGCAAATGGAGTAGTCGATCAGATTAAAATCCGGGATGTAGTTTTCGCCGGAATACATGATCCTTATCTGGGGATATTTGCAATATCCGTACCGTTCCGCTCCCCCTACATCGCAAATAATATAGTCCGGGTCGTCGGAAATCTGCACGTCATACCCATTGATTTTCAGTAGGTCGTAAATCAGATTCTGCTCCCTATCGAAGTCATCGCTCTCGCACGCATAATTGATTTTTACCGTTTTCAAGGCACATTCCTCCATTCCTGTTATGCATAGTAATCTTCCGGTGACGGCTTTTTCGCCTGCGACCGTTTCAGCAGCTTTTCCGTGCCGGTAGCATACATGAGAAACACCGCTTTCAGAAGATACCTCGGCGGGAAGGTATTTCCCCTTTGCAGGAAATAGCGTCTGGCGTAATATTTCAGCAGGCGGATGCTCTGCTCCGTGTTGTCCGGGTACTTTGCCAGATAAGAAAGGGCGTCCACAAAGCTGATGTCAAACTCCCGCCGCAGCTCCGGGAAGCGTTTCAACACCTTTTCCCGGCGCTTCGCCATGAAGTCGATCCGGTCAACGGCGATCTGCGCCCTGGCCGCCGGGGACTGCATCACGCTGGACGCGCGCTGGCGGTAATTATACACAACGCGCGGGTCGCAGACGACCTTGGCGGCGTTCATGACGCCCTGATAGGTGAAATATTCGTCGTCGATCTTGTGTCCCTCTTCAAAGAAAATGCCGTCAAAAAGCGCCCGTTTATACAGCTTGTTCCACAGGAGCCCGCAGGTCCAGTCCGTGGTGAAGCGTACCAGAAAGGTCTTTCCCTCCATCACGCACCGGTCTTCGCCTGCGAGCCACTGCTCCGTGCGGGTGCGGAACCGGTTCTGAAACGCGCACCGGACGATATCCGCGTCGTTTTCCTTCAGAAGCGCCAGCATATAGGCGTATGCCCCCGGCTCCAGAAAATCGTCGCTGTCCGCGAAGCTCAGGTATTCCCCCGTAGCTGCCCGCAGTCCCGCGTTTTTCGCCGCCGCCGCGCCGCCGTTCTTCTGGTGAATGACCCGAATGCGGCTGTCCCGCCGGGCATAGTCATCGCAGATGGCGCCGGAATCGTCGGTGGAGCCGTCGTCAATTAGAATGACCTCCAGCTTGTCGTAGTCCTGGGACAGAATGCTGTCCAGACACTCCGGCAGATAGGCCGCTACGTTATATACCGGCACAATGACCGAAATCACGTCCTTCATTCCTGACGCTCCCCTCCCCTGTGAAGCTTGCCGTACAGCCACCAGAACGGCTTGACCGGGTAGGCTTCCTCATACATCCAGGAACGCTCCCGGCAGAGCGGAAACAGGTCAAAGCCCTTTCCCTGCCTGAGTCCCTCCCGGAGCTTTCTCCGCAGGATTTTCAGGAGCCGTCCCCTGCCCGGGTCGTCCCACTGCTTTGCAAAGCCGATTTGCTCGTATGTGCTGTAAATATACTGCCTGACCGCCTTTTTCAGCAGCCGCAGGTTGTCGGTTTCCCGTGCGAAGGCGATCTGATTTTCCGTTGCTTCCAGAATGTGCAGCTTTCTCGGTGTCCACTTGGACAGCATAATGCCCACGGGATTCTGGTAGTAGGCATACAGCGCTTCCCGTGTCACAACCACCTTTTCCGCCCGGTACACGGCAAGATAGGTGGTGAACTCATCCTCGTGCAGCTTTCCCACGGGGTAGCGCAGGGCGTCAAACAGGCTCTTATGGTACAGCTTGTCCCACGCGATCGCCGGGACATCCTCTTCGGCCTCGTCGGGACAGTAATAGTCGTCCGCCGACAAAACGCGGTATTCAGTCGCACCCATATCCGGGAAATCCCCGCCCCCGGTGCGGAAATAGCCGCAGGCACTGAGCAGGCACCCCGTTTCCTGAACCATCGTGTACAGCCGCCGCAGGAAATCCGGATGCACCCAGTCGTCGCTGTCCACGAAGGCCAGCCACTGGCTGCCGCTGTTGGCCTGCGCCCAGTCGATGCCCGTATTCCGGGCGGCGGAAAGGCCGCCGTTTTTCTGATGAATGACATGGATTCGACCGTCTTTCCGGGCGTATTCCTCGCAGATATCGCCGCAGCTGTCCGGGCTTCCGTCGTCCACCAGCACCAGGTCAAAATCCGAAAATGTCTGGGCAAGAATGCTGTCCACGCACCGGTGCAGGAACGCCTCCACCTTGTAGATCGGGACAATTACGCTGATCGCGGCCATACAGTTCCCCCCTCAGCGCTTCCAGAAACGCGCTTTCAGATTGCGATAGGTCTTCTCTCCCAGCAGCTTCGTGAAGAACGCATACCGGGCGGCGGACACCTTTTCATAGTGCAGACGCGCCCGCTCCGCTTCCAGCTCTCTTCGCTCCTCCTCCGTCTTCCAGCTGCTGGCAAACCAGTGAATGGCGGCGGTTTTTTTCGTTCTGTGGAGCTGTTCCGTGTCAAAATCCACCGGGCAGAACACTTCCTTTGGGTAGACCGCGAAGCCGTCCACCACCTGGAATTTTCCGTTCGGCACCAACCCGTGCGCCCGGCACAGGGACGTCAGGACGGAGACATTGGTGGTCACGTCGTGGGTGCCGTCGGGTCTTATAAAGCTCGCGCTGTCGTAATGCTGCAAAAATTCCTGAAACAGCGGAAAGCCCGGGCAGCAGGCAAGCAGCCCCGTCTGCACGCTGGCATCCGACTCAAATCCGGCAAAGGCGTCGTGGGCGAGGAAGGGCGTCAGGGGCTTCACCAGCTCCACGTCCGTGTCCATGTAAATGCCGCCCATTTCCGTCAGCGCCTTCAGCCGGACATAGTCCGTGACGAACGCCCAGCGCTTGACCCCGTAGGCCTGACGCACATACTCCGGCGCAGAGGAAACGTCAAAATTCTCCTCGTTCCACTCGATGATCTTGTAGCCCGGGCAGAATTTCTTCCAACTTTTGATACACTTTTCCGCCAGTTTTGGCTTGGGATTTCCGCCAAACCAGCAGTAATGAATGATTTTCGGAACGCTCATCCATTTTCTCCTTTCCGCAGGTGCTTGCCGACCTTCCTGATCAGGCCGGACACGCCGTCCTCCCGCAGTGTCCGCGCCGCCCCTTCCAGCGGCCAGTAAAGCCGCGTTAGCTTTGGGTGCATGGCGCTGAACATGATCTCAAACTGCGCTTTCGTAAACGGGATTTCCCGTCCGAGACGCCGGGCGGCCTTTTCAATGTCCCGGGCGGCCTTGGGATCGTTCAGCTCGTACCTGACCCGGTGGTAATCCCCCGCCGCTTCTTCGGCATACAGGGTGCCGAAGCGCTCCCTAAGGGTCGTGTACCCTACCGAGGAATAAAAGCGGATAATTCCTTCCAGCGCCCACAGATAGTCCAGCTTCTTCATGGAGAACCGGCTCTGGGTGGTGCTGTCGGGATTGGTGCGGTAAAAATACAGGCTGTGGGGAATGCTTGCAACGGTTTTCGCCCCGTAAATCCAGTGACACACGGCCTCGTTGTCCTCGTACACCCGCCCGGGGCAGAACAGATGGGACTGAACCAGCTCCCGGCGGATCAGCTTGGCGCAGGCCACCCATCCGGGGTAATCCCCCGCGTCAAACAGCGCCACAAGCGGCGCTTCCTCCATGGAAAGCAGCTCCCAGCTGACCTCCACCGGCGCGGAAAAGTTCTCCGGCATTTCCGGCGCTTCCAGCATCCGGCACATGCTCATGGCCGCGCCGCTCTCGTTGGCGGCCTGCCCCAGACGCTCCAGCATCTGCGGATGCACGGCGTCGTCGCTGTCCACAAAGCAGACCCATTCTCCTTTGGCAATAGAAAAAGCGTGATTTCTTGCGGCGGCCTGCCCCTGGTTTTCCTGATGGATGACCCGCACCCGGCTGTCCCGCGCCGCGTAATCGTCGCAAATGGCGCCGCACCCGTCCGGGCTTCCGTCGTCCACCAGAATCAGCTCAAAATCGGAAACCGTCTGGGAAAGGATGCTGTCAACGCAGGCATGAAGATAATCTTCCGCCTTATAAACCGGCACAATCACGCTGATCTCAGGCATTTTTCTCCCTCTCCAATCGCGCCCGCGTTTCCAGATACAGCCGGTAAATTCTCGCCCTGACGGGGAAATACCGCAGCAGAAGCTCAGAATCCGGCCAGAATTCCAGATAGTGCAGCCGGCTCATCCGTTTCAGCAAATTCTTGATGGTCGCATGAATCCGCTTCCGCGCCGCCAGAACCTCCGGGCTGTCCTGCGCCTGGCGGGCATCCGCCTCGTTGACCACCGCGTTTTCCAGATACCCCCGATACCGGAATCTGACCAAATCCCACTCGCCCCGCTGCTCAAAAAACGCGATCTGCTGCTCATAGGCTTCCCAGGCGTCCAGGCGTTTGGGTGTCCAAGCGCTCTTGGTGATGCCCGTGGGGTTAAAATAATAGGCATACAGCGGTGCCGGAATGACCGTCAGTGCTTCCTGGGCAAACAGAAGCCGGTATGTCAGAAATTCATCCTCCATATGCTTGCCCACGGGGTACCGTTCCCCGTCAAAGCAGCTCCTGTGGTACAGCTTTCCCCAGCAGACCGTGGCGTTGACAAAGCGCTGCATATAAAAATCCTTGGGAAGCCACTGCTCCGGCGTAAGCTGTTCCGGGGAAACCGCCGGGTTTTCTCCCTCCGTCTGCGCATAGCCGCAAACGGCAATCTTCGTCCCCTGTTCCAGCGCCGCCCGATGCAGGCGCTCCAGCGTCTCGGGGTGCATCCAGTCGTCGTTGTCGATGAAGAAAATCCACTGGCTGTCACCGTTAGAAAGCACCCAGTCCAGGCAGGTATTTCTCGCCGCGCAGACTCCGGCATTTCCCTGGTGAATTGCCCGCACCCGGCTGTCCCGGGCTGCGTATGCGTCGCAAATGGCACCGCTGCCATCCGGGCTTCCGTCATCCAGCAGAATCAACTCAAAATCCCGGAATGTCTGCCCAAGGACGCTGTCCACGCAGCGGTGTAAAAACTTTTCCGCCCGGTAGACCGGGACAATCACACTGATTTGCGGCATTGGCATTCCCTCCGGTTTTTCTTACTCTTTTCCGACAAGGTCGAGGAACATGTCCTCTACCTCCTTCACCATGCGTTTTCCGTCGAAAAACGCACTTCGTCTCTCTGCCCCGGCCTTGGCCTGACGGTAGAATTCCTCGTCCGTCAGCATTTTCCGGATGCCGGCCTCCAGGCTTTCCATATTGTTTTCCGTAATCAAGCCGCACGTCTCATCCCCAAAAACCTCCGCCACAGACGGAATCGGCGCAATTATGGGAATTCCCAGGCTAAGCGACTCCATGGCAATCACCGGAAGCCCTTCCGCCAAGGAAGAACTCGCCACAAACCTGGCCGCTTTCATATAAGGATAAGGATTCGACTGATAGCCCGCCAAGATGACACTTTCTTCAATGCCAAGTGTCGTACACAGCCGAGTCAGGAACTCTCTGTCCGGCCCGTCTCCCACGATCACCAGTCTGTGCCGGATTCCCTCATCCAAAAGATGGCGGTGAATGACCAGTAACCGTTCAAAGCTCTTCTGCTTGCACAGCCGCCCCACGGCGCACACCAGCGGCTCATCTTCCGGGAGATTCACCGTCTCAAGAGATTTGCGCTTTACCTCCTGGCTGTCTATGGGATTATAGTGCGTCTCCACTCCCTCGGTTCTGCCGCTCAGCTTCAGGAATGACGTTTCCACCATCTTGGAAACGCAAACAATCCGGTCGTAGCGTTTCAAGCGTTCCTGTTCATTCAAGACAAGTTCTCTCCATCCGGGATCGGTAGCCGGGTCGCAATGGATATACTTGACCGTCTTTGCTCCCTTTGCAAACCCAATCTCCGGGTAGCACCAAGCGGAATTGTCCACCACAATATCGCTTCCCGGGCAGCAAATGTCCAGCAGCCCCGCTCCTCCTTGCCGCAAAGCCTTTTTCACTTGAAGCTTCTTCTGAAAATTCCCCAGTTTTTTTACAGGGTTCCAGGTGGGCTGACGGCAGGAAGAGTCGTAAACAACATGGATGCCTGCATCCAGGAATTTTTGATCCCATACGCCACCAGGCTGTTGCACAAAAACAGACACATCGAATTTTTCTTTATCCAGCAGATTAACAAGGTCAAAAAGCGCCTGTTCCGCACCGCCGAAAACCAACTCATAATGAATAAATGTGATTTTAATTTTCCTCATGATCTTGCTCCTCCGCATTGAAACCGATCGGCTTCACATAGGCTTCCTGAAAGCGTACATGCCCCCAGTTGGTGTGATCCCACACTTGCTTCTCCACTCCCTCTACGTCAAACAGAAATGCGGGCAAAATCAGCTCCTGGTCAAAGCTGTTTCCAAATTCATCCTTCTCAAACAGAACGATATCTGCCCGATATTGTCCGTTTGCCACATCAACGGGAGTAACTTCTATTTCAAAATCCCTGCTCTCACCGGGTTGAAAAGCGCCCAGCAGCACACCGGGCATAGCTCCAATGGGCGTCTCATCCTTGTATCGTAATTCAAATCGGAAGAAAAGCTCCTCATACTTCCGTTTTGTCTCCACCCGGACAGATAAACGTATCGTTTCTCCCGCAGCGTAGACAGCACGTTCTTTCCCCAGGAGTTTTAGGTAGGTGAGCTTGGCGGTTCCCGCAGTGTAGGGAGAACGTTTGGCAGTTTCATTCAGGTCAAACTCTGTCCTGCCTTTCAAACTAAGGTCATATACATTTTGAGAATAGATGGAAATGGCTTCCTCCACATCCCCGTCAAAGATAATCCTTCCCTTATCCAGCACAACGCACCGGTCGCACAGGCGGCGGATGGTGTTCATGTTGTGACTGACGTACAGAACCGTCCTGCCCTCCTGCTTGGCGGCCTGACGCATTTTGTCCAGACATTTTTTCTGAAACGCCATGTCGCCCACCGCCAGAACCTCGTCCATGATCATGATCTCGCTGTCCAGGTGCGCGGCAACGGAGAAGGCCAGCTTGACGAACATGCCGGAGGAATACCGCTTCACCGGGGTGTCGATGAAATCCCGCACCTCGGAAAATTCAATAATGTCCTCTATTTTGGCGTCGATCTCCGCCTTGGTCATACCCAGGATTGCGCCGTTCATGTAGATATTTTCCCGGCCGGTCATTTCCCCGTTGAACCCGGTTCCCACCTCCAGCATGGAGGCGATACGGCCGTAGATGTCAATTTCGCCCTCGGTGGGGGCAGTGACGCGGCACAGAAGCTTTAATAGCGTGCTTTTTCCCGCGCCGTTGCAGCCGATGATGCCCAGCGCCTCGCCCTTGTGTACCGTCAGGTCAACGCCGTTCAGCGCCATAAAGGTCTTCCCCACCAGACGCTGATCCATATTCACAGGCAGATTTGGGTCTTCTTTTCCCCTTAAGCGCGCCCACCAGCTCTGCAAATCCGCGGTCAGCGTGCCGCCGCCGATCTGCCCCAGCTTGTAGCGCTTTTTCACGCCGGTCAGGCGGATGGCAATATCCTGTTCGTTCATAGTCCGCCCTCCTTACACCGTATCCATAAAGGTGCGTTCCACCTTGTTGAAAACCATAATTCCCAGCACGGCGATCACCAGCGTCATCCCCCAGGACAGGAAGTAGAAGCCCCAGTTCACCGTTCCCTGCCCCAGAATCGCGTAGCGCATCAGCTCCACGGACTCGGTGACGGGGTTGATTTGCAGCACCGTGCGCATCCAGCCCTCCCCCAGCATGGACAGGGGATACACAACCGGCGTGGCATACATCCACAGTGACACGCCAAAATCCACCAGCACCGTCAGATCCCGGTATTTCGTGGTCATGCTGGAAATGATAATGCCGAAGCCCATGCCCAGAATGCCCAGATGCACCAGCTCCACCGGAATCATCAGCCACCACAGCCAGTGAGGATGGAGCGTCCCCTGAAAGAGATAGTACACCATGAACAGCAGCACCAGCACCATCTGAATGCCGAAACGAATCACCGTGGAGATGACATTGGAGATGGGCGTGGTCAGCCGTGGGAAATAGACCTTGCCAAACATATAGGCGTTGGCCGTAAAGGTGTTGGCGTTGCTGGTCAGGCAGTTGGCAAAGTATGCCCAGACGGCGTTGCTGCACAGGTAAAACAGAAACGTGGGAATCCCGTCGGTGCCGATGCCGGCAATGCCGCCGAAGACGAACGCCTGCACGATGCTGGTAAACAGGGGCGTCAGGAATATCCACGCGGGACCAAGGATGGTCTGCTTGTAGCTCACCACAAAATTCCGTTTGGTGAACAGGTAAATTAAGTCCCGGTACTGCCAGACCTCCTTCAGGTTCAGATCCAGCCAGCGGTGCTTTGCCGAGATATGGGTGTGATACATGGAGTTCTCTGCCATAGGATTACCTCTTTTTTCGGATAAATTGCAGCAGGTTGTGGAACGTCTTCATTGGCGCAACCAGCCAGCGGGGCATATCGATATATTCCGCGATCTGGGCGTCGGTACAGCGATCCATAGCGTCGCAGGTGAAGCCGTACCACATGCCCAGCTTGGTTTTCAGGGGATAGTGGAAGAACACCGCCTTTTCCCGGAAGAACAGCGCCGTTCCCCGGGGGTTGTCCAGAAAAACCTTGTATCCCGCCTTGGTCAGGCCGTCGTCCTTGTACTCCCAGATCCAGATAATGTCGTCGTAGTAGCGAATACGGTAGCCGTCGTAGGCCATCCGGTTCCAGGTCACCGCTTCGGTCATGAATTTCTCTCCGGGAAATTCCGGATACAGGTACTTTCTGTGGATTTCCGTATAGAAGATCAGCGCCCGCTCTCCGTCGATTCTGCCGTACATATCAAAGGCGTTGCCGTCCAGATACGCTTCCTCAAATCGGGTGTTGGGCGTTTCGGTGGGGCTGTGTCCTCTGTTTGCCACGATGCCGCAGAATTTCTGATCTTTCGGAAGCGCCGACTCCCAGAGTGCCACCTTTTCCAGTGCGTCATCCGTCAGGTAGTCGTCGGAATCCACTGTGAAAAACAGTTCTCCCTGCGCCAGCTTCAGACCGTAGTTGATGGCGCGGCACTTGCCGCCGTTTTCCTTGTAGCAGCAGCGGATAGGAAAGGGATTGTCTTCCTTCTGCCACCGTTCAAACAGCGCCTTCGTCCCGTCGGAAGAGCCGTCGTCCACCACCAGCCATTCAAAGTCCGTGAAGCTCTGACGCTGTAGGGAGCGGTAGAGGTTTTCCAATATGTACGCCCGGTTGTAAGTTGGGGTGAAGACCGTTATTTTATGAGAAAACGCCATTTCATTCGCTTCCTTTCCCGTTTCTGCGCTCCAAGCAATTCATCAGGCGGCAGCTGCCTTCAAAGGACAGCTGTCCCAGAACCAGCCACACATTCCCGGCAGGCGACAGCTTTCTGCTGGGCAAAAGCGGCGTCAGCCCGGAAACCGTCTTCCGCAGGCTTTCCTTTGCCTGACGCAGCTCCTCTCCGGACAGGTACTGAATACTCATTTGCATTGCATACTGGCAATATAGGAACAGATTTGCCCTGCCCTCATATTCCAGCGACGGCATATGCGTTTTCAGATACGCCAGCCGCTGCTCCTGTGCCTGAACGCCCTCCAGTCTGCGCAGCGAAAAGCCGCCGTGCATAACGCTGTCCGGCTGCTGACGGTAGGCATAGAGCTTTCTGGTGGAGCGAACCAGCCGCTTCGCGTTTCCCAGCACCCGATAGGTGAAAAATTCATCATCGATTTTCGTCCCAATCGGGAACCGGATATCCCCGACGGTTTCCCGGCGGTACAGCTTGTTCCAGATCAGCTGGCGAAACGCCGTATCCCGAATGTGGCAGCGCATGGCTTCCAGGGGTGTATAGAAGGAAATCTCTCCGGCATCCGTGCCGAAAACAGCGTCGTTACGCTCCGTCTCCACGAAATCACATTCGGCGATATCCGCCCCTTCTTCCAGAAGCGTGTGCAGATATTGGTAACAGTCAGGGGCGATATAGTCGTCGCTGTCCACGAACGCAATTCGTTCTCCCCGCGCCGCATCCAGTCCGGCATTTCTGGCTGCGCCGCCTCCGGCGTTTTCCTGATGAATCACCCGGATGCGGCTGTCTTTTTCTGCCCAGGTGTCGCACATGGCGCCGCTGGCATCCGGGGAACCGTCGTCGATCAGAAGAATTTCCAGGTTGGAATAGGTCTGATTCACGATGGATTGGACACAGCAGTCCAGATAGTTTTCCACTTTATAGACAGGAACAATCACGCTGATCAATGGCAGCTGCGTCATAGTGTATCCTCTCAGTGTTCCTCTTCCCGTCGGAAGAGCTTCTCGTACAGTCTGTAAGTCAACCCAAACAGCCCCGGCGTCCTGCAAACCATTTTTGCCAGCAGCCGGTTTCGCTTTGACAGCAAATGGAAATACCCTTCCTGCTCCTCCATCTCGGCGCGAACCCGCCGGCGCCATTCGTCATACCGCTTCTCCGGATGCACGGAGAGCTGGGCGTAGGCAAACAGGAGATTCCGCATCAGCGCCCGGCGGGCGTCCTCCCGGATTTCACTGCCGCTGTCCTCCACGATCAGCTCCCGAACCCGGATGGGGTCGAACAGGCTGTGCTCGTTCAGCTGCCGGAAGGAGGCGGAATTTTCCCGCAAAATATAGCGGTAGGGGCAGAAATCCTCATATACCGACCGTTTTGCCCGGGAGAACAGAAAGTAATTCATGAGGTAGTCTTCGTTGTTCTTGATGGCGGGATTCATCCGTTCCGCCAGTCCGGCGAACAGCTCCCGGCGGTACAGCTTGGTACACAGGCTGGACTCAATCTGTCCGCCGTCCAGCAAATCCCGCAGGCCGGTCAGATTGTCCTGCTGCCGCAGCCCGCCGGTATTGTGGACATAGGCCACCCGGCCGTCGGGAAACTCCACCCGGTGTCCGCAGTGGGAAATGTCCGCGTCATAAGTGTGGGCGTTTTCCAGAAGATGGCAGTACATATCCGGGTCTATGGCGTCGTCGCCGTCGGCGAAGCCGACCCATTCCCCCGTGGCCGCCGCCACGCCTGCAAGGCGGGCAGAGGTCACGCCGCCGTTTTCCTTGAAAATCGGTTTGATGCGCCCGTCCCGGGCAGCGTAGCTTTCCATCACCTGCCGGGTACTGTCAGCGGAGCCGTCGTCCACCACAATGATTTCCAGCTTCGGATAGGTCTGCGCCAGAATGCTGTCTAGGCATCGGGGAAGCCATGGAGCGACATTATACGCCGGTATGATGACCGAGATGGTTTCGCCCTCCATTTTGCTTCCTCCTTATTTTTTCGCTGTTAAGCGCTCATATTCTTCGCAGTATCGTTTCGCCATGGTCTCCGCGGAAAACCGGGCGCTGTCCGCCAGTGCGTTCTGCCCAAGGGTTCTGCGCAAGTCCTCGCTGTCGGTCAGCCTTTCACAGGCCGCGCACACCTCGTCGGGGTCGCAGCCCGTCAGCAGTCCGCTTTCCCCATCTCGGAGCATATCCGGCACACCGCCGACTTTGGACGCCACGATGGGCAGTCCCGTCCCCATGGCCTCGATGATGGTCATGGGCATTCCCTCATACTTAGACGGGAGCAAGAATATGTCCGCGTCATGGAGGAAGGGGTAAACGTCCGGCTGATTTCCCAGGAAACGGACGGCATGGCCGATGCCCAGTTCCCGGGCGTAATTTTCCATTTCCGTCCGCAAATGCCCGTCCCCCAAAAGGTTCAGGCAGCAGTTGGGGTGGGTTTTCAGGAGCTTTGCAAAGGCTTGCAGCAGCCCTGCGTGATTTTTCTGCTCGTCAAACCGGCCGATGTGCAGCAGGGAAACAGTATCCCCCAGCCCATACGCCCTCTTGGGAATGCACCGGCGGAGATTCACGCCGTTGAAAATCACGGGAACGCGGCCAAGGCCGTAAAACTCCGTCACCGTCCGCTGAACCTCCGGGCTGAGCGCCACCGGCACGGACCAGCCCCGGTGGTAGTAAAACCGGTTGAGAATGGCCTGAGCAGTCCCCTCCGCTTCCACCTTGGCTACGTTGTGCACCGTGTGGACGCAGGGAATGCCCCCCGCCAATCTTGCCGCCATTACCGCGTACAGAATCACGTTCAGGTGGGTGTGAACCACATCCGGGCGTTCCTCCCGGAAAATTTTCGTAAGCTTCGGCACCACGGACATATCCAGCCCCGGCTTTTTGCCCAGGTACCGGATACGGACGCCCGCCGCCTCCATGCGGTAGGAAATCTCCGTCCGCTCATCAAACAGGCTCACCACGACCACGTCGTGCCCCAGCTCCCTCAGGGCGTAAGTCAGATTTTCACACATAGTTTCCGCCCCGCCAAAGCAGAAATAGGGGATGACCTGCAATAGTTTCATAGCGTTCCTCCCCATTGGCGGTAACAGGCGAGAATGGTGTCGTTGTATTTTTCTTCGTCGTTGATTTTGGCGAATTTCTTCGCCGCGTTTTCGGAGAGAAGCCGTCTATGGTCAGGATCTTCCACGATTTTCAGAATGTCCTCCGCCAGCACGGCGTCCTCGTCGCTAAGGTACCCGTCCACGCCGTTTTCGATCAGATCCTTCATCCCGTCGGACGGGGTGCTGACCACCGGCGTTCCCAGCGCCATGGCTTCCAATGCGCACATGGGCGTTCCCTCCCAGCGGGAGGTCAGGATCATCGCCTTGCTGTCCGCCACCATTTTGATGGGGTTACTCTGAAAGCCCAGGAAATGCACGTTGTCCTGCAATCCCAGTTCCTCGCACAGTGCTTTTGTCTCCCCTTCCAGCTCCCCCGCGCCGACCACCGCCACCTGAATGTCCGGCTTGCGCGCTTTCAGTGCGGCGCTCAGGCGCATCAGGCGCTGGGGGTCTTTCTGGTAGGTTAGCCGTCCCAGGTAGATCATGTCAAAATCGTAGGTATTTTCGTCGCCGTCCCGCATAGCGAAAATCCGCTTGGCGTCGATGATGTTGTACAGCACGCTGCTCTTTTTGGCGAACAGCTTGTGAAACACATATCCCTCGTAGGCGCTGTTGGAGACCCAGAAAATATGCTTCGCCCGGAAGCCTGCCAGCAGATAAGCGATGGACTTCGCAGACAGCCCTCTTGCGTCATAGGCGTTGTTGTGGATGTGGGAGATCAGGGGGATTTTGCCGCAGCACAGCGCCGCGACGAAGCTGGTGCGCATGTCGTGGGCGTGAATCACGTCCGGCCGGTACTCCCGAATTACCCGGCTGAGAGTCGCAGGGGTCAACTCCTCCACGCCGTAATGCCGGATGCCCATACCGTCTAAGATATCCCAGACCTCTTCGCATTCCAGACTGCAATAGGCCATGTCCACCTTACCCTCAAAAGCTTTGATGATCTGGGCGGCAACCTTTTCCGCGCCGGTGTAAATTTTGGAATACAGAACGTGCAGTACCTTCATGTCTCCGCCCCCATCTCTCTTATTTTTCCGTTGCTTCCCGCATATTCCGGCTTTCCATGCCGTATTTTTCCTTCAGCTCGGCGTAATAGCGGAAGATTTCCTCCAGCTGCGCCATATGCTCCGCCGTGCGGACACCGATGTTGTGGGGATGCCACCACAGATGGAAGGTCAGGCCGTTTTTCGCCGCGTAGAGCATCCGGCGCTTGATCCTGTGAACCTTTAAGCCCTCCATGAATTTCAGCGGCTTAAAAATCGGCCGGAACATCTGGGTCCCCCGCAGGTTCCAGATGCCGTCCTCCTGTTCCGGCGTGCAGCTTCCGTACCCGGTGATGGGGAAATAGGTGTCCGTCAGCCGCAGAATGCGCAGGGGGAAACGGACGTGAACCTTATTTTCCACCCAGTTGTTTTCCATGCCCCGGTAGGCGGTGAAGCCCAAATCCCGCAGCACCCGGATGTACGCCGGGTCGCACTGGTTCCGGGGCAGCACCGCAGAGGTCAGGGTATGGCCGTGTTTCGCGGCAATGGCCTTCGCCGCGGTCATATCCGCCGCGAATTGCGCCGCCGTCTGCCCCTTTTCCTTGCAGTAGTAATGGGAAAAGGTGTGGCTGCCGATCTCCTGTCCCGGCGTTTTGGCGACCAAATCCACCAGGGACGGGGCAAAAAAGCAGGGCGCATCCGTTTCTCCGATTTTGGAGAATTCGGCATAGGAATTCAGCGCCGGGTCGTCGTAGGTCGGCCGCAGGGCTTCCTCCGGGAAAAACGAGGCCGCTTCCTGTGCGCTCCCGGCGAACAGATATCCCACCGTCGCCCACGTAGCGTGGATGCCGTATTTCTGAAACAGCGCCAGCAGCTCGGGAATCGCCTTTCTGCCGCCCAGAACGTGATCCTGGTATTTTTCCAGCGGGCATACGTCCAGCATTCCCCAAAACAGCTCAAAATCCAGCGATACGATCAGCGTTCCGGCCATGCCGCCGCCCCCTTCCGTTCATACGCTTAAGTAAATTTCCTTCATTTTCTGCTGTACCGCTTTCGCGTCAAACCGGGAAACCGTCTGCGCCGCGGCGCGTCCCAATTTTCCCCGCAGCGCCGGGTCATGGTACAGCCTTAGGATGGCCGCCGCCACACCTTCCGGCGTGTTTTCCGCAAACAGGCCGTCCACGCCATCCTCAATCAGGTCGGTGTTGCCCCGGATTCTGGAGCAGACCGCAGGCAGACCGCTGCTCATGGCCTCCATCAGCGCCACCGGCATTCCCTCCCGGAAGGACATAAACGCGAATATGTCGCTGCACCGGCACAGCTCCGGCACGTCGTGGCGATAGCCAAGAAAGTGGACATGCTCCCAGATGCCCAGCTGCCGCGCTTCTTCTTCCAGCGCGTCCCGCTGCTCTCCCCGGCCGCAGATAAGATAGTGCATGCTCTCATATCCCGGTTCGTTTTTCAGCAGTGCCAGTGCTTTCAGCACCGTGGAGTGGTTCTTGTTTTTTGTCATTTCCGCCACGGTGAGGATCAGAAAATCCTCCTCGGTCAGCCCCAGCTCCCGGCGCTTTTCTCCCCGATCTACGGTGCCGACGTGGAATTTTGCCGTGTCCACCCCCACGCCGGGGACGTATTCAATACGCTTCGCACGGATTTTCTTCTTCGCGAAGGCATAGTCCTCTTTGTTAATGGTCACGAGGACGTCCGTCAGCGGTGCCAGCAGCCATTCCGCCGGGTAGAACATCAGCCAGTTCATCAGGGGTGCGCCCTTGAAAAAGTGGAAGCCGTGGGCGGTGTAGATCACCTTGGTTCCCCGCTTCCGGGCGTTCCGCGCCGCCAGACGGGCGATCATGGCGCCCATGGGGGTATGGCAGTGAATGATGTCGAAATGCTCCCGGTCGATGATGGCCTTCAGCTCCCGGTAAGCTTTGATATTGGCTTTCTTCCAGGGGAGACGCTCAAAGGCGATATCATAGTATCGATCGCAATGGGGAATGTGGCAGTCGGCGGGGTCTTCATAGTCGTTCCGCGCCGCCACGGCAGTCTCCCAGCCCATGTCCTGAAACATTTTCAGATAGGGAATATGGAATTCCATAATGTGGGTTTTGACCACCGTTGCCACGAACAGCACCTTTTTCATTCCAATTCCTCTTTTCGGACATAATGGTGAGAGTATTATACACCATCCACCGCTTTATTGCAACCGCAAGCGCGAAAAAAGGCCGGACAGCAAGCCCGGCCTTTCCATATTTCACTCTCAAATGAGCACTTTCCGCTTTCTGATCCGCAGAAGCTCCCACGCTCCGATGGCCGCGCCCAACCCCCAGCGCGCCGGCCACAGTCCATCCGCCGCCACGGATGCCACGGCCACAGCGGCGAACACCACCGCGTAGCCTCCCCACATTTTCAGCGGGAAGGGGTATTCTTTTCCGCCCAGGACGAAACGGACGTACAGGTAGTGCAGCGTCAGCTGCAAGCTGTGGGAAATCAGCGTCGCCACCGCCGCCCCGGCCATGCCGATGCGCAGAATCAGCAGATAGTTCAGCCCCACATTCACCAGTGACGACACAATGGTAATGATGGAGACGACCTTGGTCTTTTTGTGGTAATACTCGAAATTCACCGGGAAGGTACACAGGAAATTGGTGTAGTAGCTGGACACGAAAATGGGAATGAGCATGGTGCTTCCCCAGAAATCCCTGGAAACATAGACATAGCGGTACACTTCGCTGGCCAGCAGCACGAAGCCCACGGAAAGCACCGTGAACAGCTCCAGGAAATTCCCCGCCTTGTCCCGCAGGTTCTCCCGGTTGCCCTGCTTCATGTCCTCGAAGAAGAAGGGACACCAGGCATTGTTCAGGGCGGTGAACAGGGTGAACATGATGCCGCCGAAATTCAGCGCCGCGCCGTAGCAGCCCACCGTGGACGCGTCCATCATCTGCTGGAGCATCACCTTGTCGCTCTGCCCCAGAATCAGGTCGGAAAGGTTGTAAAATACCACCGGAATGGCAAGAACAATACAGAATTTCCAATATTCCTTGTTGTAAAAGGTCTTCCCCTTCGCCAGAATCCAGACGCACACCGGAATGCCCAGCACGCCGTAGGTCACGGCAATGGCGGAAATGCGGCCTAAGTAGTTAATCTGCTTGGGCAGCAGCAGGATCAGCACGACGGAGAGGATCAAAGTGGTCAGCGTCACCACCAGGGACATGACCATATTCCGCCCTGCCTTGAATTCGTAGACGAATTTGGTGTTCAGGAAGTTGACGCAGAAGGTGCCGAAGCCCTGAATGAGCATCAGCACGATCAAGAACCAGCTCAGCTTCAGCGCCCCGGAAATGGGGCCGATAAAGCACAGCACCAAAGCGCTGAAAATCAGATACACCAGCGTGGACAGGCTCATGGCCGAGGACTGGTAGCGCAGCTGGTCGCCCTCCGGGTACTCCACCCGGGCGTTGACCAGCGTACCCTGGGTTTGCAGCGTGAACACGATGGCGATCACCGCCACCCAGGTGTTGTAGATCTGGGTAACGCCGTAGCCGCCGGTTCCCAGCAGGCGGGTAAACAGGGGCGCTGTGAATATGGAAATGCCCCTGAGCAGAACGGTGCTCAGAATATTAAAAAAAGCAACCCGGTTTCGTCGATTCATAGCTCACTCCGCGCTTTTTGTATCCGTTTTCCCAGGGCGCACTCCGTGGTAAAGCCTCCGCAGTGGACGGTACAGTCCGGCTGCCAGCAGCAAATCCGTCGCCCGCTCCTGCCTGCCAAACAGCGGACTGGTCAGTAAAAAGGAAACATGCCTGCGAAGCGCCTTCCGGGACAGGCGGTATTCCTCTGCGAATTTCTGTCGGGCGTCCTTGTCCGCCAAGTCCAGCGTCAGCAGATTGTAGGCGAGGGAACGCACCCGCAGATACCGCGCCGTGTCCGCAATTTCCGGATAATTGTCCCTTATAAACGGGTAGATTTCCTCAGTATGTTTGGAAAAATGGAAGGTTTTCTCCGAAACCGAGGATGAGGTGATGCTCCCCGGCCGGTGATAATAATTGTAAACGGGGCAGGGCAGCATGGCCGCCTGCCCGGCGTCCAGCGCAACGCGGTAGGTAGTGGGGACGTCCTCGCAGATCACCCCCAGGGGATAGCGGATGGACGCGAAAAGACTTCTATGGTACAGCTTGTCCCAGGCGGCAGAGTCGATGTTTTCCCAGTGGAAGATCCGGCGCACCAGTTCTTCCCCGGAGATGACCTCCTCACTGGGCGGACACAGCCCCAACGTCTTCTCCCCGGTCTCGCTGCTGACGTCCCAGCGCCCTGCGCAGACCAGACGGACGCCGTATTTTTCCGTCAGCGCCATCATTTTTTCATACATATCCGGCTCAATCCAGTCGTCGCTGTCCACGAAGGAAAGGTATTCCCCCGTCGATGCGTCAATTCCGGCGTTCCGGGCGCTGCTCAGGCCGCCGTTTTTCTTGTGAATCGCCTTGACTCTTTCGTCCTGCCAGGCGTAGGCGTCGCAGATGGCGCCGCAATTGTCCTTGGTGCCGTCATCCACCAGAAGGATTTCCAGATTCTCATAGGTCTGCGCCAGAATGGATTCCACGCACCGGGGAAGGTACTGCTCCACATTGTACACCGGAACAATGACGCTGATTCGCGGGCTCTGATTCATGCCGCATTCCTCCCTTTCTCACCCTTCTGTAGCAAGGCTTTTATAAATTTCCAGCAAATCCGCCAGATTCTTTTCCGGGTCGTGGGTCACACCGGCGTGGGTGCGGGCCGCCGCGCCCATGGCTTCGGCCGCTTCTCCCCGGGCAAAAATGGTTTCCACGTAGAACGCCAGCATATAGGGCGCGGCGGAGGGGTAGACCTCCCCTTCCAGCCCGTGGCGCAGCATGGTCGTCACGCCGCCCACGTCCGCCGCCACGCAGGGTACCCCCAGCAGCATGGCCTCCCCCAGGGAATTGGGGGAATTTTCGATGGTGGAGGGCAGCACGAACACGTTCGCGTCCAGAAACGCCTGCTTCATTTCCTCGGCGCTGAGACTGCCCAGAAATTCGATCTTATCCTCCACACCGTACCGCCCCGCCAGCGCCGCCAGATATTTCTGGTAGTTGGTTCTGCGGAGCTTGCTCGCCGTCAGGAAGCTCTTCCCCGGCACGGCCAGCGTGGCGTCCGGATAGGTTTTGACGATCTGGCCGAAGGCTTCCAGCAGATAGTGAAAGCCTTTCACGGGGTAAGCGCAGCTGGAAGCAAAAATCCGGTGCTTCCGACAGCCGTCATAGCGCCAAGCCCCCTGATAAAAGGGCTGACGCAGGGTCTCGTTGCAGAAATGGTATTCCGCTTTGGGGTTAATCTGCCGGACACAGGCCAAATCCCAGTCGGTCCTTCCGATGATGTGACGCGCCTTTTGCAGGGCTTCCACCTCCAGAACCCCCCGAAGCACAAACTTTTCCCGCTGCTTCACGATATTGTCCCACCGGATAAGGTCGCGGAAGGTGCTGCCCCGCTGAATCCTCTCCGGCACGCCCTCGGCGTAGTGTCCTGCAGAAACCGAGCAAAGCCCCTGAATGCTGACCACCAGCTTATCCAGCCGCCCCGCCATTCCCGCGGCGTTGACCATGGCAAGGGTGTGGCCATACTCCGTCCCCCAGACGTGAATCACGTCCGGCTGGAAGCTATCCAGCTCTCCCCGGAACTGTGCTTCCAGCTCCGTCAGGTACACATAGGGAAGTCCCTCAGAATAGAAGGCGTAGGAGCATCGTTCACTCACGCGCCCCTCGCCGCCGTCGCCGGGGCAGAGAATGCGGATGTTCAGGTCTTCCCGTTCCAGCAGCCCTTCCAGCACGCTGTCAACCCACAGCCCGCCGCCGGTGGAGCCGCCGCTGACAGCCTCCTTCACCTTTCCGGGCACCATATTGCACAGCCACAGCAGCTTCATTGCATCCCGTCCTTTTTAAGCATGGCCAGAATTTTCCCGGCCTGCGAAACATTGTTTTTTTCTTTCAGGATAAATTCCCGGGCTGCCATGCCCTTTTCAAACAGGACATCGGCGGGCTGGGCAAAAATTCCCCCCAGCTTCTCCGCAATGGCGTCGGCGGTTTCTTCCTCCAACAGGTACACGTAGGGGTGATATTCCTTCGGCATTCCCGGCAGAACCGTGGTCAGCACCGGGGTTCCCGTGGACATGTATTCCATGGTCTTGGAGGGGAAGGAGTATTTCACGTATTCTTCCCCCGTCGGCCTGGGGTTGACCAGCAGCGTCGCCGCCATCTCCCGCTCCACAATTTCCGCGTTCAGCAGCATCCCGCCGTAGAAAATCCGGGAATCCTCCGCGGCGATTCGGGAAAGCTCCTGCACGTAATCCCCGGGGCCGTAAATTTCCAGCCGGGCGTCCGGCAAATCTGCCTTCCGGAAGCCCTTCACCAGATTTTCCAGGCCATACTGTTTGCTGACGCCCCCGGCGTACATGCACACCCGGGGACTGGCCTTTCGCGCCAGGGAGGGCTTTTGCCGCGCCATGGCGATGTCGCTGTGCCCCTCCAGAATCACATGGGGCTTGCCCTCCGGGTTCAGATAGTCGTTCATGGCCTGGGTCAGCAGCACATAGTCCGTGCAGTGACGGATAACAAAATTGGAAAGCTTTTTGGAAAAGGCGCTGCCCCCCAGCATATCCGGCAAATCCGTCACAATGCCCACACACCGTCTTCCCCGCAGCTTCGCCGCCAGCAGACCGGCCAGCGCCGTTGTCCTGTTCAAGCAGTCCACCACCACCGCAGAATCCTTCCCCGCAAGGCACGCTGTGCGGAAAAAGGTTCCCACGCCCACAAATACGGCCTTGACAACGGGATTCCGGACGGCGGGAATGTAGCGGTAGCACGCGCCGCCCTCGGTCTCCCGGGGCAGACGGACGAAGGCTTTTTTCAGAACCTCCCGGTTCACCGGCGGGTTCGCCACCACATCCACCTTTGCCCCGGCGGCAAGTCCTTCAATGAGCAGGCGGTGGTATTTCTGAGACTGAAAGGCGGGCTTCCGGGGGGCGTCCGCAAACAGCTGACGGTACACCCGGTCGGAACAGGTCGTCACAGCGTAAATGATGTGCATGGGTTAACCCCCATCTTTTTCAAAAATTGCAACGTGGGCTTTCGCCATGTTCTCAATGGTGTAGGCGCGGATTTTTTTCAAGGAAGCCGTCCCCATTTTCTCCAAATCCGAGGACAGAAGCTCCTTCATCTTTCCGGCAAGGGCGGCAGCGTCCTCCACAGGCACGATACTTCCGTTGACGCCCTCCTCCACCAGCTCCAGACCGGCGACGCACCGGTCGGTGGTGATAACCGGCAGGCCGTAGGCCATCGCCTCGTTGATGACCAGCCCCCAGATGTCCTCCCGGGTGGGCAGGACAAACAAGTCCGCGGCTCGATAATACCGGCTGAGGGCTTCCTTTTTCTGGAACCCCACAAAATGGACATTGTCCAGCCCCAGAGAGGCGCGCATCTGCAAATACTCTTCCGTCGGTTCGCCGCCGACAATATAAATCCCCACGTCCTTGTTAAGCGAACAGGCGGCGTGCATCAGGATGTCGAAGCCCTTTCTCCGGATAAACTGACCGATGGCCAGCACCATCCGTTTCTCCGGGACGCCCAGTTCATCCTTCAGCGCCTGCTTTTCGGCGGCAGATGGGACGGCGGGGAGAATATCCTTTTCAAACACGGAGGAGAAGGGGTAAACATGGATGCGGCTTTTCTCTGCCCCGTAGTGGACGAGAAATTCCGTGGTGTACCGCCCCGAGCTGAGCCACTGGTCCGCCTTGCGCACCAGCGACTTCTTGAACAGATACTTTATCCTCCGCTCCTGGCGAATCAGTCCGCCGTCCACTTCCATGTAGAAGGGAATTTTCCTTCTGCGCAGCCACCGCATCGCGAGAATCGCCGTGGGCGAGGAATAGCCGCAGATTACGATGGCGTCGTAGGGCTTTTTCAGCCACCCGGTCACGTCCAGGCACAGATTTTCGTCCAGAAGATGGGCAACACACCGCTTCAGCTGCACCGGGCGGTAAGCGCCGCCACCGGAAACGAACCAATCGGCACTGCGGTTTTTCTGGTCTTCCACCCGGTCGGTGAACAGCACCGTCACGTCCATGCTCTTTGCCAGCTCATCGTAAAAATGAACCCGGTAGGGGGAAGCGTAGTTCGTCAGGAACAGCACTCGTTTCATACCGTTGTAACCTCTCAATGTCAATCGCCGAAATCGATCCGCATGATCTGATGGCGGTTTTCCCGCTCATTTTCCGGCGGGAGCTGCATATAGTCGCCGTACAGCGTGGTCAGGAATTTGTCGTATTCCGCCGGGGCTTTGAAGGTTTCCCCTTCAAAAACGACATCCGTCAATGCCTGACACCACGCTTTCTCGTAGGCGTCCGGCTTCGTCATGGCGCTCTGCTCGCAGACATAGCCGTTTTCCGGCAATGCCGTCGCCAGCGTGTCATACGCCTTTGCAAGGCTTTCCTGGTCAGAAAACAGCGCCAGCGCCTGATAGTATAGGTAGCCAATCCGCTTTTTCCAGAGGATTTTCTCATTCTCCCGCCAGGGCTGATAATGGGATTTCATCAGCTTTGTCCGGTAAATCTTCAGCAGACGGCTTGCCGTTTCCTGCCGTTTTTCCGCCTCCGGGGACACGACGTCGTAGGGGAAAATGTCCACATAGAAGCCGTTTTCCGCTAATCTGTGAGATTTAGCTTCCAGATACAGCGTGCCGCGCTTGCGCACCTTGCCGAAGGGCAGGGCGTAGTTGGGGTCGGTGTACCAGGTCTGCCAGCAGTATTCCGGTTTCAGCTTTTCCGGGGCGATGCGGCAGAACTTCTCATAATTCTCCCGCAGCATTCCCACGTCCATATCGTCGTCCCAGGGGATGAACCCCTGATGACGCACCGCGCCCAGAAGGGTGCCGCAGGTGAGAAAATAGGGGATGTCGTTTTCCTCGCACACCCGGCGAATTTCCTTCGCAATTTCCAGCTGGGTCAGCTGAACCTTTCTCAGCAGTTCCCGCTCCATGTGATCACTCCTTCCAGATAAGCGGCAATCCCCGTTCCACCAGTGCCATGACCGGGAACAGCCATAAAAACACGTCCGCAATAAGATTCTGTGTGTTAAAAGACAGAAACAGGATGACGACCAGCGCCAGATTCACCCATATCTTCCGCTCCTTCCGCCACACCAGCGCGACCCAGCAGACAATGTGCAGCAGCGCCGCCGGAAGCCCGAAGGCGGAGAAAAGAATCAGCGTGGAGGTGGTATTGTTGGCGGTGGCATACAGCACCTGCGCTATCTTCGCGCCGAAAATGGGATGGTGCAGGAAAATGGAAATATCCGTCATGATGGCATCCATCCGCTCCACCGAGGAATCCCGCCCGTTGGCAAATTTGCCGATGGCCATGTCGTAGATTTCCCAATAAAGGGCGTTTTTCCGGGCAATGGAAACCCCCGTTACCACGGCGGCGCACAGAACCAGTCCCACCGCCACGGCGCATATCCGCTTGTCCCGATACCATTTTTTGTCGAAAAACAGCACGACCGCCAGCAGCCCCATCTCCGCGACACCGCCGGTGGCGAAGGTGGACACCATCGTCACAGCCAGAATGCCGTTGACAACCCAAAGCTGCCACGGCTTTTTCCACTCCACCTCGTAATTGTTCAGATACAGCGCCGTGATCAGGAAAAACTGATAAACCCCCGGCTCCCGGAAAATGCCGAAATTCCGGTTTTTCACGTACGTATCCGGGACAATGGACAAAAAGAAATTGTGAAATTCAAAACCCATGGAATTTTGGAACACCGGCACCGCGTAAGCGCCCTTGTCCACGCCGATGCGCAGAATGTACGCCGCCAGCACGGAATATGCCCCCAGCAGGGACAAAATCGCCACGTAATACTTGGCCGCTTCCCGTACCGTGAGGCAATAGGACAAAAGCACCGCCGTGAGCAGGCACAGCAGGACGCTGAAATACATCAGCTGCCAGTCCCGCTTCACCAGCATGGGCAGCAGAAGCACCGCCGCCGCGATTCCGGCGACGATCATCCGTCGGTCTTTCAGGATTTGGGGCAGATTTCTCCGGTTGACGATCAGAAAGGCCGCGCCCAGCAGGCAGATCACGCCCAGCATGAGGAACTGCGCCTTTTCAAAGCCGATCACCGCCGTGGTGAACATACTGTCCCGGGCCAAGAAAAGCATAGCCGTGAAAAACGCGGCAAGGGCAATTTTCGTCCCCCGGCTGTCCGGGAAGGGATAATGGGTCATTTGCGATTCTCCTTTGTGATCTGTTCCACGGCTTCCAGCAGATGCGCCGCGCCTCGGGGTACGGCAACGCCCCCGAACCGGCTGACGACCTCCTCGCAGGCAGTCCCCTGATAAACCACCGCCTCCGTGCCGCAGCACCGGGCTTCCAGCACGGTCATGCCGAAGGTCTCCTCCGTGCTGGGGTTGAGAAATACGTCGGCGGCGGTGTAGGCCTGCGCCAGCTCCTGAACACTGTTGGTGCGGGGCAGTCCCAGAATCCCCGCCGGGAGGGACTGAATCTGCTTTGCGCTCAGGCCGATCAGCACGATGACGTATCGCTCGTCCAGCAGGTCGTGAAGCGCCAGAAAGTCCCGCAGTCCCTTGCGCTCGTCCCAGACGCTGGCAACGCCCAGGAGGATGATTTTGTTTTCCAAACCGTATTTTTCCCGGAAGTTGCCGGGGGTAGGCTTGAAGATTTCCCGGTTCACCGTGTTGTATACCACCTTCACCGGGTAGTCCTTCAGAAAGCTCTCCTTCACCCGGCTTTCCAGCCAGTGGGAGGGGACGACGAGGGTCACATTGGGGATGCCGGTAAACAGCGCCCGCTTTTTTTCGTAATTTTTCCGGCTGTTGTCCAAAAGGATACTGGCGGGGTAGGCGTGCTTCTGGGGACAGTCGTGGCAGCCGGTTCTCCACCGGTCGCAGCCTACATAGTCAAAATAGGCGCAGTGACCCGTAAAGCTCCAGCAGTCGTGGAGCGTCCAGAAAATGGGCTTCCCGCAGCCGCGCAGGTAAGCAAACAGCTCTCCCAAGTGAATGTAATAGCCGTGAACATTATGCAGCCAGATCACATCCGGGTTGTATTCCCTGACCAAAGCAAGAAACCGCCGGGTCGCCCGCCGGGAGCCGAAGCCGGAATCGTCCAGCAGACGGCTTTTCGCCCCGTGGAGCCGAAAATCCAGGGGCGTACCGATGCGCACCGTGGGAATGTCGCCGCAATTTGCCTCTTCACGGCCAAAGGCGAGCACGCACTCATGCCCCTGCGCCATCAGCCCCCGGCATTGCTCCGCCGCGATGCGCCCCGTGCTGCCAAAACCGGCAACGGAGTTGATGAACAGGTATTTCATGCGTCTCGCCTCCCGATGTTGTGAAATTATTTGGCTGTTTTATCATATCCAGAAAAAACAGCGCAATTTGTCGGTGTCTGGCTTCTTACGACTTTCTCCAGACCATTTTGTCCACCACGCCGGTGTAGGACTGGATGATCTTGACCACCTTGGTAGACACGTTTTCCTCCACATAGTCCGGCACAGGGATCCCCAGGTCGCCGTCCCGGTTCATCTGAACGGCGGTGTCCACCGCTTGCAGAAGATTCTTTTCGTCAATGCCCGCCAGAATGAAGCAGCCCTTGTCCAGCGCCTCCGGACGCTCCGTGGACGTGCGGATGCACACCGCCGGGAAGGGATGTCCCACGGATGTGAAGAAGCTGGATTCCTCCGGCAGCGTCCCGGAATCGGACACCACCGCGAAAGCGTTCATTTGCAGGCAGTTGTAATCGTGGAAGCCCAGCGGCTCGTGCTGAATCACCCGGCTGTCCAGAATAAATCCCGTGGTCTCCAGCCGCTTTTTGGAGCGGGGATGGCAGGAATACAGAATGGGCATGTCGTACTTTTCCGCCATGGCGTTGACGGCGCGAAACAGGGACAGAAAGTTCTTTTCCGTATCGATGTTCTCCTCCCGGTGGGCGGAGAGCAGGATGTACTCCCCCTTGGTCAGTCCCAGCCGCCGGTGGATGTCGGAGGCCTCGATGGCGTCTAAGTTGGCGTGAAGCACCTCCGCCATGGGCGAGCCGGTAACGTAGGTGCGCTCCTTGGGCAGGCCGCACTCGTGGAGGTATCTTCTCGCGTGCTCGGAGTAAGCCAGATTCACGTCGGAGATGATGTCCACGATCCGGCGGTTGGTCTCCTCCGGCAGGCACTCGTCCTTGCAGCGGTTTCCCGCCTCCATGTGGAAAATGGGAATGTGCAGCCGCTTGGCCGCAATGGCGGACAGGCAGGAATTGGTGTCCCCCAGAATCAGGATGGCGTCCGGCTGAATGGCCGTCATCAGCTTGTAGGAGCAGTTGATGATGTTGCCCACGGTGGCGCCCAAGTCGTCCCCCACTGCGTTCATATACACATCCGGGTCGGCAAGTCCCAAATCCCGGAAGAAAATTCCGTTCAGATTGTAGTCGTAATTCTGCCCCGTGTGGGCGAGAATACAGTCAAAATATTTGCGGCACTTGTTGATGACCGCCGTCAGGCGGATGATCTCCGGGCGAGTGCCTACGATGATGAGCAGCTTTAATTTTCCGTCATTGCGGAACGCCACGTCGGAATAGTCCAGCTTCATTTCCATGTCAAACCACCTCAAAGAATGTATCCGGCTTTTTCGGGTCAAAGCACTCGTTTGCCCACATGAGCGTCACCAGATCGTCCGTTTCGCTCAGGTTGACAATGTTGTGGGTATAACCCGGCAGCATGTGGACGGCTTCGATTTTCTCTCCGGAAACTTCAAAATTCAGCACTTCTTTGGTGCCCACCTTCCGCTGCTGGATCAGGCCGTGACCGGACACCACAATGAAAAATTCCCACTTGGTGTTGTGCCAGTGCTGCCCCTTGGTCACGCCGGGACGGCTGATGTTCACGCTGAACTGACCGCAGTTCGCCGTTTTCAGCAGCTCCGTGAAGCTGCCCCGGGCATCAGCGTTCATTTTCAGGGGGAACGCCGCCTTTTCCCTGGGCAGGTAGGATAGATACGTGGAATACAGCTTTTTCCCGAAGCTGCCCGCCGGGATTTCCGGCATCAGAAGGGTCTTCGGCTGCGCCTTGAAACTGTTCAGCAGCGCGACAATCTGCCCCAGGGTCGCCCGGTGGGTGACGGGCGCGGCGCAGTAGCGCCCGGACGGCGTCGGAACCGTATCCACGCCCTCAAATTCGCAGTGATGCTCCCTGCCCTCCAACGCCGCGATCATTTCGTCCACCAGATCGTCGATGTACAGCAGCTCCAGCTCCACACCGGGGTCGCTTACCGTGATGGGCAGGTCGTGGGCATAGTTGTGGCAGAAGGTCGCCACGGCAGAATTGTAGTTGGGACGGCACCATTTTCCGAACAGGTTTGGGAAGCGGTACACCAGCACCTTCGCCCCGGTCTCGGCGGCGTAGGAGAAAAACAGCTCCTCCCCCGCCTTTTTGCTCTTGCCGTACTCGCTGCCCGCATAGCGACCCACCATGGTCGCCTGAATGGAGGACGACAGCATCACGGGGCAGGTGTTATGGTACTTTTTCAGCGTGTCCAGCAGCGTGGAGGCAAAGCCGAAATTTCCCTGCATGAATTCTTCCTGATTCTTGGGGCGGTTGACGCCGGCGAGGTTGAACACGAAGTCCGCCTTTTGGCAGGCCGTTTCCAGAAGCGCCGGGTCGGAGTCGATGTCGTAGAGGTACAGCTCTCCCACCCCAAGCCCCGGATGGGTCTTGTCCCGGCCGTCCCGGATGCACTCCAGCGCCGCCGTCAGGTTTTTGCCCACAAATCCGGCTGCGCCGGTGATCAGAATGTTCATGCCAGCTCACCTTTCGTTACTTGTTCTTCATGGCTTCCAGCTCTTCCCGGATGTAGCGCAGGCTCAAAAGCTTCTGCTGCACCTGCTCTACGTTCAGCAGCTCCGTGTTGTTGCTGTTGAACTCCGTGAGGACGTTGCGCTGGGTGTCGCCGTCCTTGAAATATTTGTCGTAGTTCAGATCCCGCTTGTCGCAGGGGACGCGGTAGAAATTGCCCAGGTCAATGGCGTGGGCGCACTCCTCGTTGGTCAGCAGCGTCTCGTACATCTTTTCGCCGTGACGGATGCCGATGACCTTGATCTCATGGCCGGGGGCAAACAGGCCGGTGACAGCCTTGGCTAGTGTCTCAATGGTACACGCCGGGGCCTTCTGCACCAGAATGTCCCCGCTGGTGCCGTTCCGGAAGGCAAACAGCACCAAGTCCACCGCTTCTTCCAGAGACATAATGAACCGGGTCATGTTCGGCTCGGTGATGGTGATGGGGTTGCCCGCCTTGATCTGATCGATCCACAGCGGGATGACGCTGCCCCGGGAGCACATGACGTTTCCGTAGCGGGTGCAGCAGATTTTGGTCTTTTCCGGCGAAACCGTCCGGGATTTGGCGACAATGACCTTCTCCATCATGGCCTTGGAGGTACCCATGGCGTTGACGGGGTAGGCGGCCTTGTCCGTGGACAGGCAGATGACGGCCTTGACCCCCGCGTCAATGGCGGCGGTCAGCACGTTATCGGTTCCGAAGACGTTGGTTTTCACCGCCTCCATGGGGAAAAACTCGCAGGACGGCACCTGCTTCAGGGCGGCGGCATGAAAAATGTAGTCCACGCCGTGCATGGCGTTCTTCACGGAGGCCAGATCCCGGACGTCGCCGATGAAGAACTTGATCTTCCCTGCCGCCTCCGGCATTTTCGCCTGGAATTCATGGCGCATGTCGTCCTGCTTTTTCTCGTCCCGCGAGAAAATCCGGATTTCCTGGATGTCCGTATCCAGAAAGCGGTTCAGCACCGCGTTTCCGAAGGAACCGGTGCCGCCTGTGATCATCAGCGTTTTGTTGGCAAAAATACTCATATTCTATTCTCCTCCCCTGTTTCCGGGTGTAGAAGTTCCCGGAAAAGAGATACATATTTCCCCGTGCAAATTTCGGTGGTATACTTTTGCAGATACAGCTCCCGGCATTTTCCGCGCATGTCCCGGGCTTTCTCCGGGTTGTCCCGCAGGAAGCGGACAGCCTCGGCCAGGTGCTGGCTTTCGCCGTTGCGCACCCAAAGCCCCGCGCCGGACTGGATATCCCGGACGATGTCGCACTCGTCCATAACGGCAAGCAGGGGGATTCCCTGCATCATGTAGCTGTAGGTCTTGCTGGGAACGCAAAGCCCCGTGGCGCCCTTTTCCAAAGAAATCAGCGCGCAGTCGCTCATCGCCAGCGCGTCCTGAAAATCCTGACCGTGAAGGAAGCTGAAAATCCGGACATTTTCAATGCCCTCGCTGGCAATGATCTCCCGCAGCTTCTCCATTTTATTGCCGTGTCCGGCAAAGAGGAAGAAAATATCCTTCTCCCCCCGCAGTGCCCGGATGGCGCCCAGGATGGTGTCCATATCCTGCATGGTACCCATGTTCCCGAAATAGGACACCACGAACCGTCCCGCCGCCAAATCCCGGAACCGGTTTTCCTCCCGGTCACGCAGACCGCCCTCGTCCCGGTACCAGTTGGGAATCACCGTCACAAGCTCGTCGGCGGCGTCTCGGGTTCGGAGAATGCAGTCTCGCTGCTCCGACGACAGCGCCACCACCCGGTCTGCCCGGCGGAACACGCACTTGTTGATGTGGTTCATCAGCCTGCAGATCATGCTGCCCTCCCGGAGGGTGTCCGTCACCGTGGCCACCTCCGGATAGAGGTCGTAGGACACGAACACCAGCTTCGTGCCGAACAGCGATTTTGCCCAGGAGGCGATCCACGGCAGAATCGGCGGGTTGGAATACACCACCACCGCCCGGTATTTTGCGATCTCCGGCAGATGCAGCAGCACATGAAAGGTAAAGGAAAAATAGTTGACGATCCGGCCGAGGAAGCCCGACCGGCCTGTCTGGATGTACTTCAGGCGGTGAATGCGGATGCCATTTGCATCCTCTTTCGTGGGGACTTTCCCGCCCTCGGCGTATTCCCGCGGGTAGCCGCACAGCGCGCCCACGGAAAATCCGGCGTCCCGAAGCGCCAGCACCGTATCATAGGGCAGCTGGGCGGAGGAAATATATTCGGGATAAAAAAACTGGCACAAAAACAGGATATCCCGTTTCTTCTTCAATCCATCCGCCCTCTTTCGCTTCCTAAAAATCAGATTGTTTCCGTCTCCAGAATGGACTGCTCCAAAGTTTTCACGCAGTAGTCCCGGCTGTATGCGCTCAGCGCATGATCGTAGCACAGGCTGCCAAAAGCCTTGTCCACCGCGGGCGAAAAAAACCGCAGCAGCTTCAGCGCCCAGGTAAAGCCCTTCACCATCAGGATGCCCTTTCCGTTTGCGTGGGCAATCCAGTTGACCATGTCGCTGGTGTTGGTGTATTCGTTGTTCTGGGGGCAGAAAATGCCCGCGGCCTCGTCGTCAATGAGCAGCCGGACGAACTCCGTCAGATTCTCGATATACAGCATGGAGCGCTGGTTTGCGACATAGGGAAAAACCGGCAGCTTTTTCGCCAGCTTCGCCAGGGTCACGTAATTGCCCTTGCAGCCCTTGCCGTAGATCATGGGCGGGCGGAGAATCGCAACCTTAAAAGCATCGTCCGCCAACGCCTGCAAGTCCGCTTCCGCCTTGGCTTTGCTGACGCCGTAGTTGTCCGTGGGGTGCAGCGGCGTGTCCTTCGTGATGACCACCGTCTTGCCGATGGGCGCGGTCAGGCCGTACACGCTCTCCGAGCTCATAAACAGAAATTGCCCCACGCCGTCGGCCTTGGCCTTTTCCGCCGTCCGCACCGCGAGGATGTGGTTGACCTGATCGTACAGGTCAGAGCGTGCCGGGTCATTTTTGCTGTCCGGCTGATGCACCAGCCCCGCCACGTGGAACACCGCGTCGTAGCCGCGGAAGGAATGACTCTCCCAGTCGCTTCCCCGCATATCCAGGGAATCCACCCGGTAGCTTTCCGGCCACTGCTTCAAATAGTTTTCCAGGGAAACCCCGATATAGCTTCCGGCGCCGGTGATGAGAATGCTCTTCATCCCTTTTTCTCCTTTTCCAGCCGGCCGGTGCCGCCTTCCACCACGCCGTCGTGCTTCAGCACGGAAACAATGGTGCCGAAGAAGCATTTGCAATCAAAGAAAAAGCTCAGCTTTTCCACATATTCCCCGTCGAGCCGGGCTTTTACGTCAATGGGCAGCTCGTCCCGCCCGTTGATCTGCGCCCAGCCCGTCAGGCCGGGGCGCACGTCGTTGGCACCGTATTTGTCCCGCTCGGCAATCAGGTCAAACTGGTTCCACAGGGCAGGCCGGGGGCCGATAATGGACATTTCCCCCGTGAAAATCTGAAAAATCTGGGGCAGCTCGTCCAAGGATGACTTCCGCAGGAATTTTCCCACCTTCGTGATATACTGCTCCGGGTTTTCCAGCAGATGGGTGGGCGTATCCTTGGGCGTGTCCATTTTCATGGTGCGGAATTTCATGATGGAAAAATGGGTCTTGTGAATGCCCACCCGCTTCTGGCGGAACAGCACCGGGCCGGGATCGTCGATCTTGATGGCGACGGCAATGATCAGCAGCAGCGGCGACAATATCACGATGGCGCAGCCGGACAAAATAATATCCAGCAGGCGTTTGAAAAACGTTCGGTACATTCCGCTTTCCTCATTTTCTCTTATTTCGTTTGGTCAGACCTTACACTCGCGTTTGTAAGTAGGCACAATCTCCGCGACGATGTCCTTGATGTCTTCCCTTTCTTCCCGGCTGGCTTCGTCCAGCCGCCGTAGCTGCTGCTCCAGCAGCGCGTCGTCCATTTCGATGGGCTTGCCGATGTGAATGAGCTTGTTGGCAGTCTCCTGCATCCCCTCTTCCTTCATCAGCAGCTCCTCATAGAGCTTCTCCCCCGGTCTGAGACCGGTATACTCGATTCTGATGTCCACATCCGGCTCGTAGCCGGACAGGCGGATCATGTTCCGCGCCATGGTGTCGATCTTCACCGGCTCGCCCATGTCCAGGATGAAAATTTCGCCGCCCTTGGCATAGTATCCCGCCTGAAGCACCAGGCTCACCGCCTCGGGGATGGTCATGAAATACCGGATGATGTCGGGATGGGTGACGGTCACGGGGCCGCCGGCCTCGATCTGCTTCTTAAAGAGCGGAATGACGCTGCCATTGCTGCCCAGGACGTTGCCGAAGCGCACCGCCACGAATTCCGTCCTGGACTCCCGGTTCATCATCTGCACCACCATCTCGCACAGGCGCTTGGACGCACCCATGATGTTGGTGGGGTTCACGGCCTTGTCTGTGGAAATCTGCACGAACCGCTTGACACCGTACTTCGCGGCGGCTTTCGCCAGCTTGTAGGTGCCGATGACGTTATTTTTGATGGCCTCGTTGGGGCTTTCCTCCATCAGCGGGACGTGCTTGTGCGCCGCAGCATGGAACACCAGCTCCGGCCGGTAGACTGACATCACATGGTTAAGCCGGGTCGCGTCACGGACGGAGCCGATGATGACCTCCAGGTTCAGTTCCGGATGGGTGCGGTGCAGCTCCATTTGAATATCATAAGCATTATTTTCGTAAATATCCAGAATAATGAGCTGCTTCGGCTTCGCGTGGGCGATCTGACGGCACAGCTCGCTGCCGATGCTGCCGCCGCCGCCGGTGACCAGCACCACCTTGCCGGAAATATAGCCCACGATTTCGTCTAAGTTGACCTTGATCGGCTCCCGCCCCAGCAGATCCTGGGGATCGACCTTGCGCAGCTTGCTGACGCTGACCTCCCCGTTGACCATCTGGAAAATGCCGGGAAGCATCTGCACCTCGCAGCCGGTGGTGGCGCAGATGTCCAGGATCTCCTTCCGGGACCTTGCGGTGCAGTTGGGGATGGCGAAGATGATCTTGCTGATCTTGTACTTTTTCACAGCCGTGGCAATGTCCTGACGACCGCCCACAATGGGAACGCCGCACAGCTGCTTGTTCCATTTCACCGGGTTGTCGTCAATGACGCAGGACAGGTGATCCTTGATATGGTCGCTGTTGGTAAACTCCACGGCCAGCGCTCGTCCGGCATCCCCCGCGCCAATCAGCATGACGTTTTTCACGCCGTTGGCGTGGGTGAAGTGGCTGATGCGCCGCTGCGCCGTCCGGAGCAGCCGGTAGGAAAACCGAATGGTAACGGTGCTGACGAAGCTGAACAGGAAGCCCACCACCATGCTGGAGCGGGGCATCAGATTGCCGTCAAAGTGGAACACCAGCACGCCGATCACGCCCAGCACCGCATACGCGCCGGTAATACGGAACACCTCCGGCGTACTGACGAAGGCCCAGATGGAGTTATACAGCCGGAAAAGCCAGAATACCAGAAGCGTGATCACGCACCAGGGGCCTATGGCGGACAGAAAACCGTCCAGATGGACGGGGCGAATTTCGGCGAAGGAAAAATCATACCGGAACCACAGTCCCAAAAAGAAGGAGACGGCAGTGGCAAGCACGTCCAGCAGCATAATCAAAATGACCTTCGGCGCCATGCCCAGATTCAGTTTCATCGGCTTTCGGGAACCCATTTTGTTCACATCCTGTATTTTACCGCAGGCGGCCGTCTGCGGGTACTTTGTTTTGTCTGCATAGTTCATTTTATTATAACACAATATGTCGAATACAGCAAGGGAAAGTTTTGCCGTTACAACATCTCCAGAGAACCATTTTTGCATGCATAGAAAAATGGCGCAACCATAATAGGCAGGGCGCATCAAACAATTAGCAGGCGCAGTGGGATCATGAACTGCATCTCTTGCCTCTCCCTTTGGGAGAGGTGGCTGAGCGAAGCGAAGACGGATAGGGTAAGCAAGTCTGCAAGACCCTCTCAGTCACCTGCGGTGACAGCTCTCCCAGAGGGAGAGCCAAGGGGCCGTACCTCGTTAATAGCATGTTTGCACAAGAAATGGAGCGTATCTGCACCGATACGCTCCATTCACTGTTTTACGACCGCCCATGAAAGGCCGCGTCGTTTTGACGTTTTACGCTTTGTCCGGGAACAGGCTTTCGATGGCACAGCGGGCGGCGTCCTGCTCTGCCCTTTTTTTGCTGCTGCCGATGCCCTTGCCCACGATCGTGCCGTTGAGGGAGACCTCCACGGAAAACTGCTTGTCGTGGTCGGGGCCGGACTGCCCTACCAGCTCGTAGGCCAGCACCTGGTTTTTCTTCTGCTGCACCAGCTCCTGCAGCTCGGTTTTGTAGTCCGCGTTGTGCAGCTTGGTCACCGGCACCTCCACCAGAATGAACGTCCTGACCACCTGCAGCGCCGCCTCCAGGCCGCCGTCCAGGAAGCACGCGGCGATCACCGACTCCATGGCGTCCGCCAGAATGGAGTCCCGGCTCCGTCCGCCCCCCTGCTCCTCGCCGTGGCCAAGGAGCAGATGATTCCCGAGGCCGATGCGGTTGGCAGCGCTCGCCAGCGTAGTCTCGCAGACCATGTCCGCCCGCATCCGGGTCAGCTCGCCCTCCGGGCGGTTGGGGAAATTGCGGTAGAGATACTCCGCCACCAGCATTCCCAGCACGCTGTCCCCCAGAAATTCCAGCCGCTCGTTGCTGAGCAGACTGTTGTGCCAGCGCTCGTTTGCGTAGGAGGAATGGGTCAGCGCGTTCTGCAAAAGGGAAATATTCCGGAATCGGTAGCCGATGACGGCCTCCAGATCCTTAATCATGCTCCGTCACCTTCTCTTTTTGGGCTGCCAGCCGCTGCAAATTTTCTTCCAGCTCCCCGGTGATGTCCGACGCGGCCACGTCCGCCGCCTGCTTCACCGCGTTGCGGAAAGCAAGCACATCGGAAGCGCCGTGGGCCTTGATGACCGGCTTGCGGATGCCAAGGAACGGCGTGCCGCCGATCTCCCGGTAGTCCAGCATCTTCATCAGATCCTTGACTCCGGAGGCGCACAGAAGATAGCCCAGCTTGCTGAGCAGACTTTTCTTGAACATTTTCTTCATCAGGCTGCCCATGAACATGGCAGTCCCCTCGATGGTTTTGAGAAGCACGTTGCCGTTGAAGCCGTCGCAGACCACAACGTCCACCGCGCCCAGCGGCACATCCCGGGCTTCTACGTTGCCGACGAAATTGACAAGCCCCTTCTCCCCCGCGTCTTTCAGCAGCGCATAGGCTTCCTTTTGCAGGGCGGTACCCTTGCTGTCCTCGGTGCCGATGTTCAGAAGACCGACCTTTGGGTTCTCAATGCCCAGCTGCTTTTTTGCGTAAACGGAGCCGACCAGGCCGAATTGCAGCAAAAATTCCGGCGTACACTCGGCGTTGGCGCCGCAGTCCACGATCACGGTCTTTCCCCCCGCCTTGTTGGGCATGGCAGGCCCCATGGCGGCGCGGCGGATGCCCTTGACCCGCTTGACCAGCAGCGTCGCGCCGGTGAGCAGCGCGCCGGTAGAACCGGCGGAAACGAAGGCGTCGCCCTGACCGTCCGCCAGCATTTTCAGGCCGATCACCATGGAAGAATTTTTCCGTTTGTGGATGACGGATGCGGGATCGTCGTGCATGTCCACCACATCGTCGGCATTGGAAATCTCCATGCCCTCGGGCAGATTGTCAATGCCGTGCTTCTTGAGAACCGCAAGGATGTCCTCTCCCCGGCCTACCAGCACGATCTCGATGCCGTAGGCCTTGGCCGCTTCCACAGCGCCTAAAACGGGAGCTTCCGGGGCGTTGTCGCCGCCCATCGCGTCAAGAATGATCTTCAACCGTTCCACCTCTTTCTCTTAGATGCCCTTCGCCACCAGCGCGTCGATCACGTCCAGCGACCGCGCGGCAATGGCGAGATTTTTTTCTGCTTTCTTACGGATGCGCTTTTCCAGCGGTGCGATGATGCTGAAATTGATATTCATGGGCTGGAAATTTTCAATGCTTTCGTCGCTGACGTACTGCCCCAGCGCGCCGATGGCGGTCTCCTTGGGGAAGTCGGGGACTTCCCGTCCCTGTACCTTCGCCGCCATGGCCACCGCCGCCAGATACCCGGAGGCCGTGGATTCCACGTACCCCTCCACGCCGGTCATCTGCCCGGCAAAGGCCACCAGCGGGTTGCGGCGGTCTGCGTAATATTTGTCCAGCAGCCTGGGGCTTTGCAGGAAGGTGTTCTGGTGCATCACGCCGTAGCGGACAAATTCCGCGTTTTCAAGACCGGGTATCATGGAAAATACCCGCTTCTGCTCGCCGAATTTCAGATGGGTCTGGAAGCCCACCAGATTGTACACGCTCTTGGCCGCGTTGTCCTGCCGCAACTGCACCACGGCGTAAGGCTCATGACCGGTGGCGGGATTTCTCAGTCCCACGGGCTTCATGGGGCCGTAGCGCAGGGTATCCACCCCCCGCCGCGCCATGACCTCCACAGGCATACAGCCTTCAAAGACGTTTTTGTCCTCAAAGCCATGCACCGGGGCTTCCTCGGCGTTTACCAACTCCCGGATGAAGGCTTCGTACTGCTCTCGATTCATGGCGCAGTTGATGTAATCGGGCGTTCCCCGGTCGTACCGGGACTGCCACCAGGCAAGATTCATGTCGATGGATTCCGCCGAAACCAGCGGAGCGGCCGCGTCAAAAAAGTGCAGATACCCGGTCTCCCCGAAGTAATGCCCGATGGCCTCGCTGAGCGCATCGGAGGTCAGCGGCCCCGTGGCCACGATCACCGGCCCTTCGGGAACCTGGGTGATTTCTTCGGAAATCACCGTGATATTGGGGTGATTCCGGATTTTCTCCGTGACCATCCGGGAAAAGCCGCCCCGGTCAACTGCCAGGCAGCCGCCTGCCTCCACTCTCGTGGCATCGGCGCAGGCAAGAATCAGGCTGCCGCAGCGGCGCAGCTCCTCTTTCAGAAGCCCCACGGCGTTTTCCAGCCGGTCGCCCCGCAGGGAATTGGAGCAGACAAGCTCGGCAAAATCCGCGCTGTGGTGGGCGGGGGTCATCTTTTGGGGCTTCATTTCGGAAAGCTCTACCTCGATGCCCCGGTTTGCCAGCTGCCAGGCCGCTTCGCTTCCGGCCAGCCCCGCGCCGATGACTTTTACCTTCATGCCTTGCTCTCCTTCTTAGAGGATGTTTTCGCCGTCCTTTTCGCCGTGGTCTTGGCGGCGGTCTTCTTCACCGCGGTCTTTTTCGCCGCAGTCTTCTTTGCAGCCGTCTTCTTTGCCGGGGCCTTTGCCGCCGCTTTCTTGGCAGCGGGCTTTTCCTCCGGGGCGGGCTCTCCGTCCTCGGCGGTCTTCTTTTTATAGTAGCCCCGCTGATCCTCCGGGAGGAAACGGGGGCATTTTTCGTTGATGCAGAAGGGCTTCATGCGCCCCTTGCCGGATTTCTTGAACAGGGTCTGTCCGCACTCCGGGCAGTCCTCTGCGGTGGGAACGTCCCAGGTCATAAAGCCGCATTCCGCCCCCCGCTCGCAGGCATAGTAGGCGTAGCCCTTCTTGGACTTGCGCTTGAGGATTCCGCTGCCGCACTTGGGGCAGCGTCCGGGCATCCGCTCCACCAGAGGCTTGGTGTTTTTGCACTCCGGATAGCCCGGGCAGGCCAGGAATTTACCGAACCGGCCGGTTTTCACCACCATTTTCCGTCCGCACAGCTCGCAGACCTCGTCGGTCTCCTCCTCCGGTACCTTCAGGCGAACCCCCTCCAGCGCCGTCTCCGCGTCGGACAGCTCCTTGCTGAAATCCCTGTAAAAATCCGCCAGCAAATCCTTCCAGTTTTGCTTGCCCGCCTCCACATCGTCCAAGCGGGACTCCATGTTGGCGGTAAACTCCACGTCGATGATGTCGGTGAACCGCTCCACCATCAGCCCGGTGACGATCTCGCCCAGGGGCGTGGGGGCAAGACGCTTGTCCTGCTTGACCACATACTCCCGGTCTTCAATGGTGGACACGGTGGCGGCGTAGGTGGAAGGACGGCCAACGCCCTTTTCCTCCATGGCCTTGACCAGCGTCGCCTCGGTATACCGGGCGGGGGGCTGGGTGAAATGCTGCTCCTTCTGGATATTGGAGGGAAGCGTCTTCTCCCCCACTGCGAGGTCCGGCAGCGGTGAGCCGACGGCCTCCTGCTCATCGTCCCGTCCCTCTTCGTAAACGGCGATAAAGCCGGCAAAGCGCAGGCTCTGATGGCTGGCGCGGAACACATGCCCGGCGCACATGGCGTCAATGGACACGGTGTCATAAACGGCGCAGGCCATCTGCGTCGCAAGAAAGCGGCTCCAGATGAGCTTGTAGAGCTTATACTGATCGGGGGTCAGGCTGGTACGCACCCGCTCCGGCTCCAGCTCCACATGGGACGGCCGGATGGCCTCGTGGGCGTCCTGAGCGCCCGCCTTGGTCTTGAATACGTGGTGCTGGCCGTAATAATACTCACTTCCGTAGCGGCTGCGGATAAATCCGGCGGCGGCGTCCATAGCCTCGTCGGAAAGCCGCAGGGAGTCGGTACGCATATAGGTGATCAGACCGGTGGTGCCTTCCCCTGCCACGTCCACGCCTTCATACAGCTGCTGGGCGATCATCATGGTCTTTTTCGGCGTGAAGCCCAGCTTCCGGGACGCCTCCTGCTGCAAGGTGGAGGTGGTAAAGGGCGGGGCGGAATAGCGCTTCTTCTCCGCCTTTTTGACATTGGTAACGTCAAATTCCTTCCCGTCGATGTCGCCGATCACCGCAAGGGTATCAGCCTCATTTTCCAGCTCCCGCTTCTTATCCTCGCCCCAGTAGCGGGCGACGAAGGAGCCGGGCTTGCCCATGCGGTTCAGGGTCACGTCCAGCGTCCAGTATTCCTTGGGCTGGAACGCGCGGATTTCATTTTCCCGATCAACCACCAGCCGGGTGGCGACAGACTGGACACGGCCTGCGGACAGACCCCGCCGTATCTTTTTCCACAGCAGCGGGGAAAGCTCATAGCCCACGATTCTGTCCAGAATCCGCCGCGCCTGCTGGGCGTCAACCAGATCATAGTCGATATCCCGGGGGTGGCGGATGGACTCCTTGACCACCTTCTGGGTGATTTCGTTAAAGGTCACCCGCTGCGCCTTCCCGTCGGGAAGGTTCAGCAGCTCTTTTAAGTGCCAGGAAATGGCCTCGCCCTCCCGGTCAGGGTCGGTTGCGAGGTAAACGGTTTTCGCCTTTTCCGCGTCGGTTTTCAGTTCCTTGATCAGGGCTTCCTTGCCCCGGACAGGGATATAGTGAGGGGTGAAATCATGCTCCAAATCCACACCCATCGTGCTTTTCGGCAGATCCCGGAGATGCCCCATGCTGGCCTTGACGACATAGTCGTCTCCCAGGTACTTGCCAATGGTCTTTGCCTTGGAGGGGGACTCCACGATTACCAGATTTTCAGGTTTACCCATGAATGAAAATTCTCCGTTTCGTTACTTCAAATTCGGGCGGGCAGAATTTATTTCCCGCTCAGAACAATGCGCTTGCCCGGCAGGCGCTTGATTATGCCCTTCAGTTCCAGCATGGTCAGGCTGGACAGCAGCTTTCCGGTGGACAGGCCGGTTTCGGCGATCACATCGTCCACCAGCCGCTCGCCGCCGCTCAGGGCGTCCACAATGGTCTGCTCCTCCGGCAACAGCTTCGGCCTGACCGAGCCCACGTCACTATAAGACGCGGAAGGCGTCTTGTCAATGCCCTGAGGGGCTAAATCTTTTTTAAGATTCTCATTTTTCCGGGGAAGACGCAGTTTCTGCGCCACTTTCAGCAGCGGTTTTTCCGCTTCTGCGGCCTTGCGGACCTCGTCCGGATAGGCCGTCTGGTGGGCGGGCGCGTCTTCCTTCCGAATCTTATCCGGAAAGAGGGCTTCGTATTCGCTCAGAACGTCCCAGCCGGAGGAAACCATGATCGCCCCGTCCCGCAGAAGCCGGTTGCTCCCCACGAAGGACGGCTGGTCGATGTTTCCCGGCACCGCAAACACGTCCCGCCCCTGCTCGGCGGCCAAACGGGCGGTGATCAGCGCGCCGCTTTTCTCTGGCGCTTCCACCACCAGCACACCGCAGCTCAGGCCGCTGATGATGCGGTTTCGCTTGGGAAACGTCCATTTGGCCGGCGGCGTCCCCGGCGCGAACTCGCTGAGGATGCAGCCGTATTCCTCCGTGTCCCGGAACAGCGCCCGGTTGGAAACCGGATAGACGATATCCGCGCCGCACCCCAGCACACCCACCGCAGGCGTGCCCGCAGTCAGCGCTCCGGACATCGCCATGCCGTCGATGCCGTAGGCCATCCCGGATACCACAATGCCGCCGCAGCGGGCAATCTGATAGCCCATGCGCTTGGCGGTGGTCAGGCCGTAGGCCGACGCCTTCCGGGTTCCCACCACGCCGATCACCGGGCTTCCGTCAAAATCCGGCAGCCGCCCCTTGTAGTAAAGAACGGTTGGCGGGTCGGCAATGTTTTTGAGCCGTGCGGGATAGGCCGCATCCTGACAGGTCAGAATGTGGAGCTTTTCCCGGTCACAGGCTTCCAGAATTTCCTCCCCGGAGGTCAGATTTTTCTCCCGAAGGGCAGTCTTTGCGTCCTCGCTGAGACCGATGGCGTCAAACGCCCCGTCGTCGGCGAAGTAAATGTCCTCAGGATCCCGAAAATGCTGCAACAGCGCCATTTTGTCCCGGTCGTTCAGCCCGGGGCGATGGGCGAACCATATCCAGTGTACCAGCATTTTCTCACCTGTTTCTCTCTATATCCTATGCTGCTTCTCTATTGCTTCATCTGCCACATGACGATGGCCGCCGCCACCGCCGCGTTCAGGGACTCACACCGGGGGTTCATGGGGATAATCAGTTCTCCGTCGGCGCTTTCCAGAATTTCCCGGCGCACGCCCTGTCCCTCGCTGCCAATGACCACTGCCATACCACGAAGGTCGGCATTCCGCAAATCCTTCGCCCGCCGGCTCAGCGCCGTCACCGCCACGGGAATTTGGGCTTCTGCACAGGCGGCCTTTACCTCCGCCCAGTCCGCTTTCACCGGCTGGGTACGGAACACCGCGCCCATGCTGGCGCGTACCGTCTTGGGGCCGTAGGGGTCGGCGCAGCCTTCCAGCAGCGTCACGGGAATGTCCAGCGCGTCCGCCGTGCGCAGAATGGTTCCCAAATTTCCCGGATCCTGAATGCCGTCCAGCAGCAGACAGCCGGGATGGGGTTCATACGCCTTCTTTTCCGGCAGGCGGCACAAAAACAAGGCGCCCTGGGGGCTTTCCATGGGGGAGATGGAGGCCATCACGTCCTCCGGCACCCGAAAAAGCCGCACCGATTCCGGCACGTCTGCGTGAACGCCCTCGGATAAGATCACCGTGTCCAGTCCCGGATACCAGCGGACGGCCTCTCCCAGAAGCTTGACCCCGTCGGCGGCGAACAGTCCCGCTTCCTCCCTGGCTTTCCGGGAGGAAAGCAGCTTTTTCACCTGCTGCAAAAGGGGATTTTTCCGGGAGGTGATTCTCTGCTCCGTCACAGCTTCTGCACCCTGCTGAGGGCGTAACTGTCCCCCAGAACCACCATCACGTCCCCCTCCTGAATCCGGTAATCCGCGGCGGGGGAAACGTTGGTTTTGTCCCCGTTCTCCACGGCGATGATGTTCACACCCAGCTTCGCCCGGACGTTCAGTTCATTGATGCACTTGCCAATCCAGCTCTTGGGTGCGGGAACCTCCAGAATTCCGTAGTCCTGGGAAAGCTCGATGTAATCCAGCACATTGTGGGAATACATGCTTCTTGCCAGCCGCTGGGCGTGCTCCTGCTCCGGAATGACCACCCGGTCAGCCCCCAGCTTTTCCAGCACCAGGCGGTGGGTCTCGTCGTGGGCTTTGCACACGATGTAGGGTGCGCCCAGCTCCTTTAAGTTCATGGTGATCAGCACGGAGGCCGCAAGATCGTCGCCGATGGCAATGACCGCGCAGTCAAAATTCCGCACGCCCAGCGCCCGCAGGACTTCCTTGTCCCGGGCGTCGCCCACCACCGCGTGGGTGACGTCGTTGGCAAGCTGCTGCACAAGGTCGTTGTGCACGTCCATGGCCAGCACCTCCGCCCCCAGCGTGCACAGCTGCCGCGCCAGAGAGCCGCCGAAACGGCCGAGACCGATGACAATGTAAGACTTCATATTCTTCTCCTTATCCGATCAGCAAATTGGTTTCCGCATAGCGGAACCGCTCCTCCGCCCGGTCTCCCGCCAGGAAGCCCAGGCTGATGGTCAGCACGCCGACCCGTCCGAAATACATATAAATAATGATCAGAATCTGCGCCGGGATACTTAAGGAAGCCGTACCGCCCGCGCTTAATCCCACGGTCGCCAACGCCGAAACCGCCTCATACACGGCGTCCGTAAAGCTCATGGGCGATGTGGCGCTGATGAAGATGCCGCCGAAAACGGCCAGTGCCAGCACGATAAAGGCGATGATCATGGCGTTCTGGGTCTGCTCGTCGGGGATCGTCCGCTTGAAAGCGCAGACCGTACTTTTCCCTCTGGCTCTCGCCCAGATGGTCAGCGCCAGAACCAGAAACGTCACAGTCTTGATGCCGCCGGCGGTGGAGCCGGAGGAGCCGCCGATGGACATCAGCACGCAGGAAAAGGCCTTGCCGCTTTCCGTAAGCTTTGCCTGATCAATCGCCGCAAACCCCGCGGTGCGCAGCGTCGCGGACTGGAAAAAGCCGTTGAGCAGCTTTTCGCCCACAGTCATGCCGCCCAGCGTCTCCGGGTTGTTCCATTCCAGCAGACAGGTTCCCGCCCAGCCGACGGCAAGCAGCGCCGCGGTCATCAGCAAAACCATTCTGGCATAGACGCTGAACTTGCCGAAAGAGCGCTTCTGAACGATGTTTTCCCAAACCAAAAAGCCCAGGCCGCCGATGATGATCAGCGCCGACAGCGTCAGAAGCACAACGGGGTCTGCGTTAAATTCTATCAGGCTCTGCCCCGGGGCAATGGAGCCGAAAATGTCAAAGCCCGCATTGCAGAACGCGGAAACAGAGTGAAAAACGCCCCAGCGCAGCGCTCTTGTAAACCCATACTCCGGCCAGAACCGAAGGGTCAGAATGATCGCCCCCACGGCCTCCACGGAAAAGCTTCCGGTGAGCACCAGCTTTTGCAGCCGCACCACGCCCATGATGTCACTTACGCTCAGGGACTGGGCGATCATCAGCCGCTGCTGGAGGCCGATCTTCCTGCGCAGCAGAAAAATCAGCAGTGTCGCCACGGACATGAAGCCCAATCCGCCAATTTGAATCAGGCACAGAATCACGACCTGCCCGAAGCCGCTCCACTGGCTCCAGGTATCGTACAGCACCAGTCCCGTCACGCAGGTGGCGGAGGTGGCCGTAAACAGCGCCGGGCGCAGCCCGCAGGATACCCCTTCCCGGGACGCGGCGGGCAGAGTCAGCAGCAGCGCCCCCAGGAGAATGATTGCGGCAAACATCAGTGCAACCATCTGCGTGGTAGCAATGTGCCTGGGTCGGTGCTTCATCCAGAAGACCACCAGCTTTCCCCGCAGAGACATATTTGCGCTCCTTTCCGGCAGGCACACCCCGCCATCATACGTTTTCTCTATTATAGCAACTTTACATTCTTTTGCAAGTCTCAATTCATCCCAGCCGCCGCAAAATAGGCAATTTACATTTTCTCCCGGGTGTGCTATACTGGTCAAAAACTTGGAAAGGGGCAGATTTTATGAGTTATACAGAAAGCTGGTCGGGAAAGATCAACCGCAAGCTTCTGAAGAAGCTGCACATCATCGATGTCGCCGCCGGGCGGGAGAAGGCCGATCTGGTTCTGAAGAACGCCACCTACGTCAACGTATTTTCCGGGGAGCTGGACACCTGCGACATTGCCGTAGCGGAGGGTCTGATCGTGGGTCTTGGCAGCTATGATGGCCGCGAGGAAGCGGACATGACCGGAAAAATCGTCTGTCCCGGCTTCATTGACGCCCACATCCACCTGGAATCCAGTCTGGTGTCCCCTGCGGAATTTGCCCGGGCCGTCATCCCCCACGGCACCACCGCCGTCATCACCGATCCCCACGAAATCACCAACGTCATGGGAACCGACGGCATCGACTACATGCTCTGCGCCACGGAAGGGCTGCCCCTGGACACGCACTTCATGATCCCCTCCTGCGTCCCGGCGTCGGCGCTGGATGAAAGCGGCGCGAATCTGGACTACCGGGACATCGACAGCTTCTTTGACCACCCCCGGGTTCTGGGTCTTGCGGAAATGATGAATTTCCCCGGCATTATCTCCGCCGATTCCTCCACCGTCGCCAAGATCATCGCGTCTCAGGCGCATCACAAGAAGATTGACGGTCACGCCCCCGGCCTTTCCGGCACCAACCTGAACGCCTACATCGCCGCCGGCGTCTACTCCGACCATGAGTGCGCGGACATTGACGACGCCATGAAAAAATTGAAGCTGGGTCAGTTCATCATGATCCGGGAGGGCACCGCCGCCCGGAACCTAGAAGCCCTGATGCCCCTGATCAAGTCCCAGAAATATTTCAGCCGCTGCATGTTCTGCACCGACGACAAGCACCCCAGCGATCTGCTGGAAAAGGGTCACATCGACTATATTTGCCGGAAAGCCGTGGCCATGGGCGCCGACCCCATCATGACCGTGCAGGTGGCCTGTCTTCACGCCGCCCGGTACTTCCTGCTGAATAACCGGGGCGCCATTGCCCCCGGATATCTGGCGGACTTCGCCATTGTGGAGGATCTGAAGGATTTCCACGTGGTGACGGTGTACAAGCGGGGCAAGCGGGTCTACCATGACGGCATCGTAGAGGACTTCCCCCTGCCCGAGATTCCGGAGCATCTGAACAAACGCGCCCACGACACCTTCCATCTGCCGGTGCTTTCTCCCGCGGACTTTGCCAACACCCGTCTGCGGGGCGTCATCGGCATGGTGCCGGGGCAGATCATCACCCAGGACGCGGGCTACGCCGCCGGTGTGGACGTATCCAAGGACATTCTGAAAATGGCCGTTGTAGAGCGGCATAAAAATACCCGCCACATCGGCATCGGCTACCTCAAGGGCTACGGTCTGAAATCCGGCGCGGTGGCCACCTCCGTCGCCCATGACAGCCACAACATCATCTGCGTCGGCACAAATGACGAGGACATGGCCTTTGCCGTCAACCGCATCGCCCGGAACCGAGGCGGCATCGTGGTCGTGGAGAACGGCCAGGTACTGGCCGAGCTTCCTCTGGAAATTGCCGGCATCATCAGCGGCAAGCCCCTACGGGAGGTCAACACCCTTCTGGAGGATGCCAAGAAAGCCGCCCACGCTTTGGGCGTCGGCACGGACATTGACCCCTTCATGACGCTGTCCTTCATGAGCCTGCCCGTCATCCCCACCCTGCGTCTGACAACCCGGGGCGTGGTGGATGTGAACACCCAGCAGTACGTATGAGCGGCATGGACATCCCCCGCCTATCGGGAACCCTCACCCTCCGCACAGAATTTGAATAGACGCAAAACGCCCTGTCCGCTTTTCAGCGGACAGGGCATTTGTTTTTGGGGAATTATTTCATCACCAGTTCGCCGTTTTCGGCGTCCACAGTGACGGTCTGACCCGGGGTAACGTCGCCCCGAAGCAGACGCTTGCTGAGCATCGTCTCCACCGTATGCTGGACATACCGGCGCAGGGGACGGGCGCCGTACTGCGGGTCATAGGCCGCGTCCACAATGGCAGCCTTGGCTTCCGGCGTCAGCTCGCAGCGAATCTGCTGGTCTGCCAGACGGTCGTTGAGCTTGGCAATTTGCAGGTCGATGATCTTGGTCACATTCTCCTTGGTCAGAGGCTTGTAGAACACGATCTCGTCCAGACGGTTGAGGAACTCCGGCCGGAAGGTGCGGCGCAGCAGTGCGCGAACCTGTTCCTTGGCACTTTCCTCGATGGTGCCGTCGGCGTTGATGCCGTTCAGGATATACTCAGAGCCGAGGTTGGAGGTCAGAATCAGAATGGTATTCTTGAAGTCCACGGTTCTGCCCTGAGAATCGGTGATCCGGCCGTCGTCCAGCACCTGCAAAAGCACGTTGAACACGTCGGGGTGCGCCTTTTCCACCTCGTCGAACAGAACGACGGAGTAGGGTTTCCGGCGTACCGCTTCGGTCAGCTGGCCGCCCTCCTCATAGCCCACGTATCCGGGAGGCGCGCCAATGAGACGGGACACGGAGTATTTCTCCATGTACTCGGACATATCGATACGCACCATGTTGTTCTCGTCGTCAAACAGCGCCTGTGCCAGTGCCTTGGCAAGCTCGGTCTTGCCCACGCCCGTGGGACCCAGGAACAGAAACGAGCCGATGGGACGGTTGGGGTCCTGAATGCCCGCGCGGCTGCGCTGAATGGCTTCCGTGACGGCCTGAACCGCTTCGTCCTGGCCGACCACCCGCTTGTGGAGGGTCTCGTCCAGGGTCAGCAGTTTCTCCCGCTCCCCCTGCACCAGCCGGGAAACAGGAATGCCCGTCCAGCGCTCCACAATCTTGGCGATTTCCTCGTCGGTGACTCTATCACGGAGGATATTGCTGTCCTTGGCGGACTGGGCGCGGCGCTCTTCCTCTTCCAGCTGTTTCTTGGCTTCCGGCAGACGGCCATATTTCAACTCCGCCGCTTTTTCCAGGTCATAGCTCTGCTCAGCGGCCTCGATCTGACGGTTCAAGTCCTCAATCTTCTCCCGCAGCTGCTGCACCCGGCCGATGGCGTTCTTCTCGTTCTCCCACTGCGCCTTCATGGCGTTGAAGGAATCCCGTTCCTCCGCCAGCTCCTTTTGCAGCTCGGCAAGACGCGCCTTGGACAGCTCGTCCTCCTCCTTTTTCAGAGCAGCCTCTTCGATCTCCATCTGGATGATCTTCCGGGACACCGCGTCCAGCTCCGTGGGCATGGAGTCCATCTCCGTGCGAATCTGGGCGCAGGCCTCGTCGATCAGGTCGATGGCCTTGTCGGGCAGGAACCGGTCTGTGATATACCGGTGGGACAGGGTCGCGGCGGCGATGATGGCGGAGTCTGCGATCTTCACGCCGTGGAACACCTCGTACCGCTCCTTCAAGCCACGCAGAATGGCGATGGTATCCTCCACCGTAGGTTCATCCACCTGCACCGGCTGGAACCGGCGTTCCAGAGCGGCGTCCTTTTCAATATATTGGCGATACTCGTCCAGCGTCGTTGCGCCAATACAGTGCAGTTCGCCCCGCGCCAGCATGGGCTTCAGGAGGTTGCCCGCGTCCATGCTGCCCTCAGTTTTGCCCGCGCCCACAATGGTGTGCAGCTCATCGATGAACAGGATAATCCTGCCCTCGGACTTCTTCACCTCGTTCAGCACGGCCTTCAAGCGTTCTTCAAATTCGCCCCGGTACTTTGCGCCCGCGATCAACGCGCCCATGTCCAGGGAGAAAATGGTCTTGTCCTGCAGCTGTTTGGGGACGTCCTTCTTCACGATTCGCTGGGCAAGTCCCTCGGCAATGGCGGTTTTACCCACGCCGGGTTCGCCGATGAGCACAGGGTTATTCTTCGTCTTCCGGGACAGAATGCGGATGACGTTCCGGATTTCCTCATCCCGGCCGATCACCGGGTCCATTTTCTGCTCTCTTGCCCGCTTGACCAGATCGGTGCCGTACTTTTCCAGCGCGTCGTAGGTTCCCTCCGGGTTGTCGGTGGTGACACGCTGATTGCCCCGGACTTCCTGCAAGGCCTTCAGAACACGCTCCTTTGTAATCTGATAGGTCTTGAACAGCTCCTTCACACCGCCCCGGGCGGCTTCCAGCAGCCCCAGGAACAGATGCTCCACGGACACATATTCATCCTTCATGGTCTGCGCCTGCTGCTCCGCCGCATTGAACGCGGCCTGCACGTCGGCGCTGACATAAAAGCTGTCCATTGCCTGACTTGTCCGCACGCCGGGAATCTTCCGCAGCTCGGCTTCCGCCGCCGCTTCCAGACTTTCCACCGTAACGTCCATCTTTTTCAGCAGCTGGGGAATCAAGCCGCCCTCCTGCTGCAACAGTGCCAGAAGCAGATGCACCTGCTCCATCTGCTGATGAGAATTCTGCACCGCCAGCTGCTGCGCGCTCTGGACGGCTTCAATCGATTTCTGGGTATAGTTGTTGAAGTTCATCTACTTTACCTTCCTTTCGCTTTAGCACTCTATCGATGTGAGTGCTAATTCATTTGTCTTTACTATACCTCAAATTGAAAAAATGTCAAGGGTTGCAGCCAACAAGCTACAAAAAATTCACATTTGTCACTTTGCACAAAAACAGGCGCCGTGATTTTACGCACTTAACACTTATTTAATATTTGCCCACTTATTTTTTTAATAGCCCCCGGATATAATGAAGACGTACTCAATGATAATTTTCTTTTTCATTTTCTTACCTCTCTTTTTCTCTGAAAAACCCCGACTTGGTCTGGTCAACCAAAGTCGGGGATTTTTCATGTCTAGTTTGGGGGTCTATGAACCTGCTTTATCCGTAAAATCGATCTTCATACTATTTCTCGATAAAATGGTTAACACCATTTTATCCTGCGAATCCTTCGCAGGCCGCCGGTGGCGGCGAGAAATGTATGGACTACGATTTTAGCGGCTACGCCGCAGACCGCTGAAACAGCGGTCTAATAAAACGGTTTTTAAACCGTTTTATTAAAATCTAGTATCAATTCCGGGTCGTTCCATTGCAGCTTTCCGTCCTCACTCCAAACGGAATACAGCTGCTTTCCCTTCAGCGCGTCCAGCGTCCGGGTGTCAAGCTCGTCGGCGATGAACACCGGCGCTGTCTGCATCAGAATCTCCCCGCAGCCAAGGCTTCCGGAGTAGGAAACCAGGTTGGGACAGGCGCTCTTGCTCAGGCCGTCGGCGGTGTCCAGGAACGTCGTGACGATTTTCCCGGAGGCAAAGGCGTAATAATGCCATTTGTCCTGCTCGCCCATGGGGTAATCCCGCAGGAACACGATGCTTAAGGGGGCAGTGTACCGCATTTTTGCAGGTAAATTCACGTCGCTCCCCTGCCGGTCAAACAGGTTAAACGCATACTCGTTTCCCCGCCAGTCAAGGTTTCGGGTGAAGCCGTCGTAACTGCTGAGGTAGCCGCTGGTAAAGCCCTCCGCTTCCAGCGTATCCGCCAGATAGTCCGCGATAAAGGCGTTTTTCATCCAGCCGAAATCCAGCAGCGTCTTGGTTTCGTTTTCCTCCACGAATTTCAGATATTCCGTCGAAACCGTCAGCCGCACCCGGTTATCCCCCAGGGTTTCCAGATTCACCATGTCCGGATTTCCGGCAAAGGCGGCAATTTCGGCAAGATATTCCGCTATTTCCGGGTCACCCGCAGGGTCATACCGCGCGGCTTCCGCGTCACTCTCCGCCGAAAACACCCGGTCGTATTCGGCATAGGCCGGGGCGAGATAGGCATAGCGGCAATCATATTGGGTCAGAACTGTCAGCGCCTTATAAAGCGCCGGGTCAACGGTCACGATCTCATTCACATGCCCGTTGAGATACCCCACGTTCGCCAGTCCGTCCTCCCGGACATCGGGGCTGAACATCCGGTAGGCGTTCTCCGCCGCCTGGGAGTACAGGCTCGTCAGCTGCTTGTTCACCGCCGACGCCGAAGACCCCGCGTCGGAAAAATCGTACATCAGCACGAACTCCCCGGCGCAGTTGGCGCCGTTGGCGTTGATCTGCACCTCCTGCCAGCCCGGCTCCGTGTTCAGCAGCGAAACCAGCCCTATGATGATTGCCACCGCACCGATGGCAAGAAAGGCAACCGCCAGAGCGATTCGCAGCCCCTTTTGTTCTTCGGATACTTCGATTTTTCGGATGGGCGGCAAGCCGGGGCGGCTGTCCTTACCGTTTTTCTTCATGGTGATTCCCACTCCTTGGAAAGAATGCGCGGAGCGGCACAACGCCGCTCCGCGTCAAGACTTGACTATAGCAATGCAAACACCAGCATCAAAGCAAAGAACAGGATGATCACAGCCCGCGTGATCAGGCCGGCAATCGCGCCTTTTTTACATGCCTTGTAGTTGCGGATGTGATGGAAATGCCGGAATACGCCGGCAGCAATCAGGCCGAGAATAGGCAGGAAGAAGGACAGAATGGAATACCACTTGCTGCCGGTGTCGTGCAGCGGGGTCTCCAGGAAGGCATCGCTGCCGTTTTCATCCACCTTCTGTTCGGTCTGCTCCGGTCTGGGGGCGTTGGGATCCAGAATGGTGATGGACTTGACCTTCTCGCCCTTGGCGCGGATGGCCTTATACTCCTCGATCTCCTTTTTGTTGCCGTAGACAAAGTGATTATTGCCGATATCCACCAGCTCAGGCTTGTCCTCGCTGTAGTCGTGGACGGAAGGATCGTAGGTAAAGAGAACCTTATTCTTTTCCAGAATGGGGTCGGGAATGGGGATGGCGGAAATCAGGCTGCGGGTATAGGGATGGAGGGGGAAATCAAACAGCTCCTCCGCCTCCGCGATCTCCACGATGTCGCCCTTGTAAATAACGCCGATCCGGTCGGAAATGAACCGCACAATGGACAGGTCGTGGGCGATGAACAGATAGGTGATGTCCCGCTCCTTCTGGAACTTTTTCAGCAGGTTCAGCACCTGGGCGCGGATGGAAACGTCCAGCGCGGAAATGGGCTCGTCGGCGACGACCAGCTCCGGCTCCATGACCATGGCTCTGGCAAGGCCGATACGCTGCCGCTGGCCGCCGGAGAACTCGTGGGGATACCGGGTCAGATGCTCCGGCAGCAGTCCCACTTCGCTGATGATGTTTTCCACCTTGCGAACCCGGTCTTCCTCGTTCTCAAACAGATGGAAGTTATACAGGCCCTCGGACACGATGTAGTCCACGGTGGCGCGCTCGTTCAGGGACGCCGCAGGATCCTGGAAAACCATCTGGATGTTCCGGATGACCTCCCGGTCAAGGCTCTTGGAGGTCTTGCCGGAAATGCGGACGCCCTTATACTGGATTTCGCCTGCGGCGCAGGGATTGACCCGAATGATTGCCCGGCCGATGGTGGTCTTGCCGGAGCCGGACTCGCCGACCAGGGAGAAGGTCTCGCCCTTGTAAATATCGAAGCTGGCATTCTTGACAGCCCTCACGGCATCGTCGCCCTTGCCGAAGGTGATGTCTACATTTTTCAGACTCAGCAGAATCTCTCTGCCATTCTCATCCAGAGGACCGTGTTCCGGCAGATGAGAAACACGCACGGTTTCTTTTTCTTTAGACACAGCGAATCCTCCTTAAATGTTGAATGCTTCCACAAGCTTCTCGTGGATATTTTGGATGGTTTCGGGCTTTTCCACCTTCGGTGCTCTGGGATCCAGCAGCCAGGTTTTGGCAAAGTGGGTCTCGGAGACCTGGAACATGGGCGGCTCCCGCAGCGTGTCGATCTCCAAGCAGTAGGGATTCCGGGGGGCAAAGGCGTCGCCCACGATCTTATTGTACAGAGACGGGGGCGTGCCGGTGATGGAATACAGCTTGGTGTTCCGCTGCGCCAGCTGAGGCAAGGAGGACAGAAGCGCCCAGGTATAGGGGTGTCTGGGATCGTAGAACACTTCCTCACAGGTACCCAGCTCCACCACCTGACCGCCGTAAAGCACCGCGACCCGGTCGGCCACATTGGCCACAACGCCCAGGTCATGGGTGATGAAGACGATGGTGTAGCCGAATTCCTTCTGCAAATCCTTGATCAGCTTCAAAATCTGCGCCTGAATGGTCACGTCCAGAGCGGTGGTCGGCTCGTCGCAGATCAGGATTTTCGGCTGGCAGGACAGGGCGATGGCGATAACGATACGCTGGCGCATACCGCCGGAATACTGGAAGGGATAGTCGTCGAACCGGGCCTCCGCATTGGGAATGCCCACCTTCTTCATCAGCACCAAGGCGCGCTCTCTCGCCTCCAGCTCAGAACAGTTCTGGTGCTTGAGGATAACGGAGGTGATCTGCTTGCCGATGGTGATGATGGGGTTCAGGGAGGTCATGGGATCCTGGAACACGGTTGCGATCTTGCCGCCGCGAATCTTCGTCCAGTCCTTGGAATACCGGATCTTGGCCAGGTTGATAACGCAGGTGCCGTGGAGCATATCCTCGGTCTCGTCCAGGTATTTGACCCGGAAGACCACCTCGTCGAACACGGAATTACGCACCTCGTCGCTGCTTAAATCCTTGCCCACAGACATGGCGTCCTTGAAGCTGCTGAGCAGCTTGCCGATGAGCCTTAAACGCTTGAACATGGGATAGCGGCCGACGGACAGGTAAATTTCCTTGGCGATGATCTCGTTGCGCGCCTTGGTATCCTCGGAAATGGGGGTGGAAATCTGCTTGGCATACTCCGCCTTCAGTTCTCCCATCCGCTCGTCGAAGTGCCTGCGGTACGCGGTGTCGTTCCTCGCCGCCTGCTTGTGGGCAGCGGCCACGGCGGCGTGTTCCTTTTGCAGCGCCTTGATCTCGGCATCCAGCGCGTCGATTTCGGCGGAAACCTCCTTATGGCGCTCCCGCTCCTTTTTGGGGTCGATGGTCAGCTTGTGGTTGTACAGCTCGGTGCGGCGGAAGGTCAGGTCGTCGATTTTGGCGGAAATATTCTGATTTTCCTCCTCGCTCAGGCCTTCTCTGGACTTTTTCTCCTGCTCAAGCTCCCGCATGGCGCGGTAAGTCTGCGCGCCGGACTCCAGCTGGGCGTATTTGTTCAGCTTCTCCCAGGTGCTGGCAATCAGCCGCTTGGCCTGGGCGTCCAGGGAAACCTTCGTGTCCGAAAGCTCGTCGTCGTTGAAGATGATGGAGCCCTCGCTGATATAGCCGTTGGTATCCAGCATACCGGCAAAGGTCTTGGTAAACACGGACTTGCCGGAGCCGGACTCGCCCACGATGGCGATGGATTCATTCTCATAGAAGTCCAGAGAGATGCCCCGAATGGCAGACAGGGTTCTTCCGCGAACCCGGAAATTCACGTGCAGGTTCTCAACGGACAGCAATACTTTTTGATTATCCATTCACGCCACCTCTTACATATGGGTTCTGGGGTCGGAAGCGTCGCCCAGATTCTGACCAACCACATACAGCACGACGGTGATGATGGAGGCGACGGCCACAGGCGTCCAGAATTCGATCTCCCAGCCGGGGGTCTGCATGGCATTCTGGGAAGCCTCGATCAGCTTGCCCAGGGACATGTCCTTAAGACCCATGCCGATGTAGCTCAGGAACACCTCATAGGAAGTATAGGAGGGGATTTCCGCCGCGGCCAGGGTCACGATGACGGAGGTCATGAAGGGCAGAATGTTCTTCGACGCGATGCGGGTGATGGGTGTACCCAGGCACCGGGAAGCCAGGTTGTACTCCCGGTCACGGATGATGATGACCTGGGTGCGGATAAAGTAGGCGATGCCGATCCAGCCGGTGATGGTCAAGGCGAAGACCATCGTCCAGAAGGAAGCGGACATGATCAGCACGATGACGGAGATCAGCAGAATGCTGGGGATGTTGGCAATGACGTTGTAAACCTCCGTCATGAATAAGTCCACTTTCTTGCTGAAGCCCCAGACGGCGCCGATCACAACGCCCACGGTCATGTTGATGAGGGCGCAAACCAGTGCCAGAGAAACGGAAATGCTGGAGCCGTACCACACGGCGTCAAAGGTGGACTGACCGGCGGAGCCGCTGCCGAAAATCCAGTGGATGTTGTTGCCGAACTTCGCCATGGCAGCCTTGGGGCCTAAGTGCTTGGCCGTGGAGTCCATCAGGTTGATATAGGGATCCACCGCCGCGTCATAGTGGATGATCACGGGGTAGACATAGGTGAACAGCAGCAGCACTGCCAGAATCAGCAGCAGCACAATGTTGATCCTCTTCTTAAAAAACACGCGGAACACGGAATGCCAGTAGGAATACCGGGGGGCGGTGATCCGTTCGGATTCCAGCTCGTCGTGGTTGACGGGGGCAAACAGCTCCTCGTCCGTCATATTCAGATCGCTTAAATCGATTTTTTTCTCGTTCATAGTCGGTTACCTCGCTTTTGCCGTAAAGGAAATTCTGGGGTCCAGAACGGACATCAGCACGTCGCCCAGGATGACGGAGGTCACGGTCAGCACGGCATAGAAAAGAACCATGCCGACGATCACGCCGTTATCGTAGGCGTTGATGGCGCGGGTCAGCATGTTGCCGACGCCGGGAACCACGTACACCCGCTCGGTGATGATCGCACCGGTGAGGGCGAGCAGGATGCTGGCGGGGATGTCATGGACAATGGGAATGATGGCGTTTTTCAGAATGTGCTTCCGGAAAATTTCCCCTTCGGACAGGCCGCCGCTCCGGGCAAACTTGACGTAATCGGAGTTCATCTGATCGATCATATACCGCCGCAGCCACTTCATCAGGTTGGCGATGGAGGGCAGGGACAGGGAGATGATGGGCAGCACATACATAAGCCAGGTGGGATTCTCCATATCAAAGGTCGTGGGCAATCCGAATCTGCCGCCCAGAGACTTGAACAGGAAAATATAGGCAAGGGAAGGAACCGCGGTAATAAACACAATATAGAACGTGCCGATGTGATCCAGCAGCTTATCCTTCCGCAGCGCCATGATGATGCCAACCGGCACACCGATCAAATAGGACAGGAACACGGCGATGATGCCGATGGTGAAGGAGTAGCCGATTTTGGACATGCCGTTCTTATTTGTGGAAATGTTGGTGTAATCATCCACAAAGCTGGCCTTGACCACGGGGCCGCCGCCGGCAAGCGAGCCGGAGATATAGGAAGCCGAGTGCAGGTCGTCGGCCGACTCGGAAACCGACCCGGTGGGATAGGTCACGGTGGAATAGGCATAGGAGCCCTGGGATTCCGTCATGGTCTGGAACACGTCAATACCCTGGCGGATGGAGTAGGAAAGACCCAGGTTGATCTTCACCAGGTTCTGGTGAATGAAGGGGAAGGAATCATCAAAATAGAACAGGTACTTATACTGCGTACCCGTACCCATCACCGCCGGCGAGAACTTTTCGCCGCCGTAAACCGGGTCATGGAGGGTGAAGGTAATGCCCCGATCCTCGATCTCATCCTCCACATAGTGGATGTTATCGACGGTGATCAGGTTTTTGAAATAGTTGACAAGACGCATGAGAACGGGAATGTTCCTGTAGGCGTACAGGCGCGGCTCGCCGCCGTCCTGATATTTCTTGGTCTTGCCTTTCATTTTGCCGTCCAGACGGACGACCTTGTAGCCCTTGGATTCGTATTCCTCGGTGAAGCGCCGGATGAACTCCGCGGCCTCGTCGCTGTCCTGGCTCGCCTTGTTGCCAAAGGTGATGGCAGCGCTGTACTGCTCCTGGGTGATCTCGTCGTCACGGACAAGCTGGCGCATATAGTCCGAGTAGGGAACGTAATCCACATAGCCGTAGCGTTCCCACTGCTGCATCATGTATACTTCCTTGGCGTTGGACTTCACGCGGGTATACATGGAGTCGGCGGCAAAAATCAGGTTCCGGTCCAGTGCGGAGTAGACCATCACCATGACGATGCCGACCACGATTACCATCGAGAAAATACCCCGAAGGATTCGGTTAATCAAATATCTCGTCATAGAACATCTCTCATCTCATTCGGTGATAGAAGGGCAGTTGCCTGCCGTTCGTACGATTTCCCGATAAAATGGTGAACGCCATTCTATCCTGCGAATCCTTCGCAGGCCGCCGGCAGCGGCGAGAAATGTATGGACTTGCGTTTTTTGCGGCTGCGCCGCCAGCTGCTGAAACAGCAGCCGGATAAAACGGTTTTTAACCGTTTTATTGAAAGTGAGTATCAGCGCCCACGGTAAAGCGCTGCCCTCAGCGGATTCGCGCCCGGAAAGCCTCGAAAACAGTCGAAAGCCTCCCAAATTGCAGTGCGGAACGCTGAGGGCAGCGCTCTATGCATGCTTTTCTTCGGTGTCAATGGATGCACCGATGGAGGATGGACGCGAAGTCCATCCTCCACCGTGTTTTGAATTACCGAAATCGACCAATCAGGCTCTTAGAACAGGCCGATGCACTTGACCATGTAGCCGGAGTAATCGGGCAGGAAAGTATCCAGATAGGTCTGAGGATCGCCGTAGTCGGGGCCCCAGCCGGAGACATCGTAGAAGTCGTAGTTGGCTTCATAACCGAAGTCGGTGTAGTAGCCGGCGTAGTACCAGGCGTTGGAATCAACGCACTCAACCAGGTTGACGATCACGGCGCCGCCCAGGACAGTCTCAATGGACTTCTTCAGGGCATTGGCGCGGTTGCCGTAAGCTTCGGAACCGGAGAAGTAGGGGATATCCATGTAGATGGGGTTCTCAGCGGAAACCTCGACGCCCTCAGCAGCCAGCTCTTCAACAGCGGTGGCCAGCTCGGCAGCAGCCTCATCGGGGTTGTACCAGCCGTCGAACTGAGTGGAGGAACCAGCGCCGCCTTCGGCCTCGGGATCCCACACCTTGATGGTCAGGCCGTCAGCGTCGATCTGAGCCTGCACGATGGCGCCGTAGTAGGTGCCGGCGGGGAAGGTGGTGGCAGTGCCGTTGATGTCAACGGTGGTGTCCTCTTCCAGAGACACGAAGTTGCCGGGGGTGTAGGTGTTGACCATGGAAGCGTACTTCAGATCTTCACCAACGGTCTGAGCGTTGTAGGTGGCACGATCCAGCGCAAACATGATGGCGCGGCGGAAGTGCACGTTCAGGAAGGCAGCGTTGGTACGGGTCATAGCCTCCTCGTCGCCATCTTTGGGAGAGACGACGGAGCCGTCATTGACGTTGGAGGTAGCGGCACGGTTGACGTTCAGGAACGCGCTGAAGGTAGTCGCATCGGTGGCGGAAACGTAGGCCAGGGTGTCAAACACGCCGTCGGTCTTGGCCTGCTCGGCAGCGGAGGCGTTCAGGCCGGCGCCGTCCAGAACACCGGACATGGTGTCGTTGTAGCCCTTCAGAGCGTCCTGGCCGTCGTTGTACAGCCAAGTCAGGGTCTTGATGGTGATGTTGTCCTTGTTCCAGTAAGCGGGGTTCGCGGTGAACACGATGGTGTTCTCGGAGGTGAAGTTGGACACCAGGTAAGGACCGCAGTAAGCGATGTCACTGGGGGTCTTGCCGTAGGTGTAGGAAGCAGCGGAGTTGTCGAAGTCGGCACCGAACTTGCCGCCCTTGGACTCGTAGTAGCTGCGGCTCATAGGAGCAAACACATTGTAGCCCAGCATGGTCATGAAGAAGGAGGTGGGCTGGCAGAGGGTGTACTCGACGGTGTAGTCGTCAACGGCCTTGACGCCGACCTCAGCAAAGTCGGTGACGTCGCCGGAGATGTACTCGCTGGCATTGACAATGATGCCCTCGATCAGGTACTCCAGGCCGCCCATGACATCCATCATGTGCTGCATACCGGCAACAAAGTCGTCAGCCTTCACTTCGCCGACCTCACGGCCCTGAGAGTCGACCCACTTCGCGCCCTGACGCAGGTGGAAGGTGTAGGTCAGGCCGTCGTCGGAAACTTCCCAGCTCTCAGCCAGAGCGGGCTGCATGACGTTCTCACAGTCGTACTCCACCAGGCCGTCGTAGGTGTTGACAATGGCCTCGGCGTCAGCGGCACGGGAGGTAGCCAGAATGTCCCAGGTCTGGGGATCGGAGGAGAACTTGCCGCCGGGAGCGTAGGTGTCCTTAATGGTGTAGCCCTTGCTCTCCAGCAGCTTGGTAGCCTCGGCAGCGTAGGTGCCGGTGCCCTTCAGCTCGGCCCACAGAGCCTTCAGCTCGTCACGGTCAGCGGTCTTGATGGGCTCGGTGGTGACGATGGCGTTGTGATAACGCTGGGCGTCATTGCCCCACAGAACACTGGAGTAGCTGTAGGGAGCCACACGGGAGATGGCGTAGTTGCCGCCTTTTGCGGTCACGGGCATCAGGGTGGCGGACTCCAGCAGCTTGGCCTCGGCAATGGCCATCAGAGCGTAACGCTCGGAGACATTGTCGGTGACCGCCTTACCGGCGTCATAGGCCGCGATGAAGTCGCCCAGCACGTCATTGTAGATGGCTTCGGACAGAGCGTCGTAGTCATCACGAATGTCGGCATAGGGGTCTACGTACTCAGCAGCCGCAGTTGCCTCGGTCGTGGCAACGGGAGCAGCGGTGCTGGGGGTGGTGGTCTTGCCGCCGCAGGCAGCCAGGCTCAGAACCATGACCAGAGCCAGCAGCAGACTCACGATCTTGTTGAACTTTTTCATTTTGAAAAAATCCTCCTTTTCTTATTTTTTATGACAACTGCCCCACCGTCCGGCAGGGCAATGGCCTTACAGCACACATTCTTTTCCCATCCGGGAAAAGAAAATTGGCGGTACCGCCAATGCGTCGGTTTTCCTATAGAATTCCGACTGATTGCACCCTCTTATTATGCACTGTCCGCGTGTGAATGTCAAATGTTTTTTAACATTTCATTAAAATTCACAACAATTCGCCATCGGTTTGGTCGGTTTTGTGCATTTGGCATAATCGAACAAATTCAGCCGGTCAAGCCCATGACCTTTTCAGCCAAAACCACCAGTTTTTACCGAAGAAATCCGCCTATCCCGCCGTCATTTTGCCAATACTCCGGCTTTGCAGAGTTTGTACAGTTCCTCCGCTGCCAAGCGGGTCTTTGCCACCGGGCAGCCCTTCTTGGGGAAGCAGTAATACAGGCACCGGTTGTCGCCGATGCAGATGGTGTCCGCGATCTCGTACCAGTAGTAGTCGGCGTACAGGCCGTAGGAGGCCGTGGGCTTCTGGGTGTAGCAGAGACGGCCGTCGCAGCCCGTGAGGGTGAAGCCCTCGCGGTCGTGGGTCAGGCGCCCCTGCCCTACTTTGTAAATGGCCTTGAAATCCACCATCATGGCGATGTCCACGTCGATGTCCAGCCTGTAGGTTCCGTCCGCAAGCTCCCGGCGCACCTGCTCCCGCTCCCAGCGATACCAGTCGGGGATGTGGGCAAACTCCGTCTCCCCTTCCGACGCCGCCAGGTCGCCGATGGGGGTCAGCTCCCAGTGCCTGCCGCAATGGCGGCAGGTCAGGCCGGTGCCTTTGCCCGTCAGTTCCCCTTCCATGCCGCAATGGGGACATTTATATAGGATGCGCTCCAGCCCGTCCGCCCGGAAGCCGTCGGTGATCTTTATGCCGTTTTCCTTCTGCCAGCGGAACTGGTCGAAGGAAAAGGCCGCGTCCAGCCCGTCGGACAGCTCCTTGACGGATTTCTCCTTCAAGTCCTCCCGGCTGTAGAACAACCGCACCTTCGCCGAAACGGGGACGCTTTTGCGCACCTGCAATTCGTTGTACAGCGGGTTGCGGCTGAAGGCGCCGAAGGTCTCGATCATCACCACGGGCACGTCCAGCTTTTTCAGCAGCACGCCCATTTTCCGGGGCAGCGCCGTGCAGGTGCCGTCGAAGGAATAGCTGGCCTCCGGGTACATGAGAACGCTGCTTTTCAGTTCCTTCAGGCAGTAGACCATATCCTGCACCAGGGTCAGGTCGGTGACGAATTTCCGGGTGGGTACGCAGCCAATGGTGCGCATCGCCCAGGCCATCAGACCGCCCAGACCCACGAAGCCGTCGGAGGTGCAAATAATATTGTAGGGTCTGGGGTACAGGATAGTGCTTGCGATCTGCAAATCCAGGAAGCAGGAGTGGTTCATGAGGATCAGGCAGGGCTCGTTCCTGCCCACCTTCTCCATACCCTCGCTGGTGTAACGGAACCGGGTTCCGGCCAGTCCCAGGGCGGAGAGTCCCCGGATGAGGGTACGCCAGAAGATGCCGGGCTTAACGGGATGCAGATGGGGATACCGGGGCAGCGCCATGACTTTATCGTAGTCCAGTTCTCTGACGGTGGTTTTCATAAGGCATCCTCCCGGTCGCTGTATTTGCGTAAATTATACCAGATACCGGCAGCCCCGTCAACCGGCGGTTCTCGGCTGTATATTCACTCACAATGAATAATATGCAATATTCCGTTGGAATAATTTAGGATGAATCCCCTGAATATTCACATATACAGGTCAAATTTGTGCGTTTTTGTAGTATTTTCATTATATACAGCCTGATTTTTCTTTCATTGTTGTATATTCACCCAATTGACGATGAATAACATACGCGCTATAATGCAGGCATAAATTCCCTCCCCCCTTCGGGAGGCCAAAAATGAAAAGGAGAGTAAAAACTATGAAAAAGGTATTCGCACTTGCGCTGACCGTTCTGATGGTCATGTCCATGTTCGCCGGCTGCGGCAGCAGCAACACCGCCAAGACCACCACCGCCGCCACCGAGGCACCTGCCACCACCGCCGAGGCCACGGCCGCTGAGACCACAGCCGCCGCGACCGCCGCTTCCGAGCTGAAGACCGTCGAGGCCGGCAAGCTGATCATGTCCACCAACGCCGCCTTCCCTCCCTATGAGATGGTTGCCGACGACGGCAGCTTCGAGGGCATCGACGTTGAGGTCGCCGGCGCCATCGCCGGGAAGCTGGGTCTGGAGCTGGTCGTGGACGATATGGACTTCGACGCCGCTCTGCTGGCTGTGCAGCAGAACAAGTCCGACATCGTTATGGCCGGTGTCACCGTCACCGAGGATCGGCAGCTGATCATGAACTTCTCCGACAGCTACGCCACCGGCGTGCAGGTGGTCATCGTCAAGGAAGGCTCCGACGTGACCCTGGACAACCTGGGCGAGAAGATGATCGGCACCCAGCGCGGCACCACCGGCTACATTTACACCTCCGGTGATTACGGCGACGATCATGTCACCGCCTATGACAACGGCGCTTCCGCCGTGCAGGCTCTGCTGAACGGTCAGGTTGACTGCGTGGTCATCGACTCCGCTCCCGCCGAAGCCTTTGTGGCCGCCAACGCCGGTCTGACCATTCTGGACACCGAGTACGTCACCGAGAGCTACGCCATCGGCGTGAACAAGGACAACACCGCCCTGCTTGACGCCATCAACCAGGCGCTGGCCGAGCTGACCGCCGACGGCACCGTTCAGGCCATCGTCGACAAGTACATCACCGCCGAATAATGTAACCTGCTTAGCCAAGGGCGGCTCAGGCCGCCCTTGGCGACGTTTCGTTGTATTCGGAAAACCGTCCTTCCCGGGGGGAGGCCGATTTTCTGCGTATAGCACACATTTTAATGAGAAGGTGAAGCTGTGGAACTTTACGAACTTTGGAAACCTCTGATGCGGGAAGGCACCGCATCCTTCTGGCAGGAATTCTACGTCAAATTCTACCAGGCGTTTATTGACGGCAACCGGTGGAAGCAGTACTTGAACGGCGTCGGCACCACCCTGCTGGTCACAGCCCTGGCGCTGACCCTGGGCATTCTTCTCGGCATTCTGGTGGCCGTGATCCGAACCGCCCACGACCAGCAGCGGACGGGGCACAGAAATCCCATTCTCGGTCTGTTCAACGGCATCTGCAAAGTGTATGTCACCGTCATCCGCGGCACGCCCATGATGGTGCAGCTGCTGATTATGGGCTTCGTAATCTTCTCCTTCTCCCGGAATTACACCATGGTAGGCGCCCTGACCCTGGGCATCAACTCCGGCGCTTACGTCTCCGAGATCATCCGGGGCGGCCTGATGTCCCTCGACCCCGGTCAGGCCGAAGCGGGGCGGAGCCTTGGCCTCGGCTATATCGACACCATGCGTCTGATCGTCATTCCCCAGGCCTTCAAGGCCATTTTACCGGCTCTCGGCAACGAGTTTATCATGCTGCTGAAGGACACCTCCCTGATCACCGTCATCGGCGGCAAGGAAATGGTCTACGCCGCCCAGGCCATTTACGGCCGCACCTACGAGCAGATGTTCCCCCTCATCGGCATCGCCTGCATCTATCTGGTGCTGGTCATGGTATTCAGCTGGCTGCAAAGTTTACTGGAAAGGAGGCTGCGTCAAAGTGATCGACGTTAAGCATCTGAGCAAATCCTTCGGTGACCATCTGGTTCTCAAGGACATCTCCGAACACATCTACCCCGGGGACAAAATGGTCATCATCGGCCCCTCCGGCTCCGGCAAATCCACGTTCCTGCGCAGTCTGAACCTGCTGGAGGAACCCACCTCCGGCACCATCACCTTTGACGGCGAGGTCATCACCGACCCCAAGACCAATATCGACCTGGTTCGCCGGAAAATGGGCATGGTGTTCCAGCACTTTAACCTCTTCCCCAACATGACCATCCGGAAAAATATCACCCTTGCCCCCGTGCGCACCGGCCTGATGACCCAGGCGGAGGCGGACGACAAGGCCACCCAGCTGCTGCGCCGGGTCAGTCTGGAGGAAAAAGCGGACGCCTACCCCAATCAGCTCTCCGGCGGCCAGAAGCAAAGAATTGCCATCGTCCGGGCGCTGGCCATGAATCCCAAGGTCATGCTTTTCGACGAGCCCACCTCCGCCCTTGACCCGGAAATGGTGGGCGAGGTTCTCGCCGTCATGAAGGAGCTGGCGGAAAGCGGCATGACCATGGTGGTCGTCACCCACGAAATGGGCTTTGCCCGGGAGGTGGGCAACCGGGTGCTGTTCATGGACGACGGAAAAGTCCTGGAGCAAGGCTCCCCTGCCCAGCTTTTCGGCAATCCCCAGAATCCCCGCTTGCAGGATTTCCTCTCGAAAGTTCTGTAAATATTCTGATATCCCAGCCTGAAAGGCTGGGATATTTTTTTGCCCAACTACTTGACAAATCTGTTATATCTGTATATACTGCACATATACAGTTGTAACAGAAGTGAGGTGCCAACGTGACCGTATTGATCGACAACAAGTGTAGCCTTCCCATTTACGACCAGATCTACTCCCAGATCAAAGCCCAGATCATCAGCGGCGAGCTTCAGGAGCATGAAGCCCTGCCCTCCATCCGGAATCTTGCCAAGGATTTACGCATCAGCGTGATCACCACCAAGCGCGCCTACGACGAGCTGGAAAAAGAGGGATTTATCTACACCATCGCCGCCAAGGGCTGCTTCGTGGCTCCCAAAAACGTGGAGCTGCTCCGGGAGGAAACCCTGAAAGCCATCGAAAACCACATTGACCAGATCGTCCGTCTTTCCCACTCCGTCGGCCTGAGTCGGCAGGAAGTTCTGGATATGGTCAGATTTGCCATGGAGGATTGAACATGAACGCATTGGAAATACGGGATTTAACCAAGCATTACGCCGGTTTTTCCCTGGATCATCTGAACCTGACCCTGCCCTGGGGCTGCATTATGGGGCTTGTGGGGGAAAACGGCGCAGGAAAAAGCACCACCATCAAGCTGATTCTCAATACCGTCTCCCGGGACGGCGGCACCATCACCATTTTGGGCCGGGACAACCGTGAAAATCTGCGCCTTTCCAAAGAAGAGATCGGCGTTGTACTGGACGAGGTGGGCATCTCCGCCTGTCTCACCGCCCGGCAGATCGGGAAAATCATGCAGGGCATTTACCGCAGCTGGGACGATGCGGTTTTTACCGACTATCTGACCCGTCTTGCTGTCCCCGCGGATAAGAAATTCAAGGAGTTTTCCAGGGGCATGAAAATGAAGCTGGGCATTGCCGTCGCCCTGTCCCACCACCCAAGGCTTCTGATTCTGGACGAAGCCACCAGCGGCCTTGACCCGGTCGTCCGGGACGAGGTCATGGACATTTTCAACGAATTCACCCGAGACGAGAACCATGCCATTCTGATCTCCTCCCACATCGTCAGCGACCTGGAAAAAATCTGCGACTACATTGCCTTCCTGCACAAGGGCAAACTGATTCTCTGCGAGGAAAAAGACCGGCTGAAGGAGGAATACGGAGTTCTCCACTGCTCCGCCCGGGACGCGGCAGCCATTCCCGATTCCGCCATCGTCGGCAAGCGGGTGTCACCCCTCGGCTGCGAGCTTCTGGTGAGGCGGTCAGAAGTTCCCGGAAGTCCCCCGTTCAGCCCGGTGGACATTGAGCAGCTGTTCATTTTCATGGCAAAGGAGGAACACTGAAATGAAGGGTTTGATTCGGAAGGATTTTTACCTGCTTTGGAATTATTGCCGGCTGATGCCCCTGTTTTTGCTGGCGTTTATTATCTTTTCCGCCTTTTCTTCGGACGGGCAGTCGCCCTTTTTCATCTACTATCCCTGCATTCTCAGCAGCACCCTGCCGGTGAATCTGCTGGCTTACGACGACGCGGAGCACTGGCTCACCTATTGCGACACGCTCCCGGTGACCCGGCGGCAATATGTCTGCGGAAAGTACATCATGAGTCTGATCTGTGGCGGTACCATTTTCCTGCTGTCCGCCATTGCCGCCGTGATTCGGCTCTGCCGGAACGGCGCATTCTGCCCCGCAGATTTAACCAACCAGCTGGCAGTGCTGGCCACGATCTCCCTGCTGTCCTCCGCGCTGGTTATGCCGCCGATCTTCAAATTCGGCGCGCAGAAGGGACGCATTGTTTTCATCGGCGTCATTGGCATTTTCTGCGGTCTCGCCGCCATTCTGGACACGCCGGACTTGTCCGGTCTGTCCCTCCCCATTGGGCTGCTGCCGATTCTGGCAACGGTCATTTTCGCCGCCTCCTGGCTGCTCTCCATCCGGTTATATGAAAAGCGAGAAATCTGACGCTATACAAAAACACATCGGCCATCCAAACGGATGCCCGATGTGTTTGCGGTTTCTTATTCCCCGTACCCCATGGGGTTCTTGGACTGCCAGTTCCAGGAGTCCCGGCACATGTCCTCCAGATTCTTTTCCGCCTTCCAGCCCAGCACGCGCTCGCTCTTGGCGGGGTCTGCGTAGCAGGTGGGCAGGTCGCCGGGGCGGCGGCCGACGATCTGGTAGGGAACCTTCACGCCGTTGGCCTTCTCAAAGGCGTGAACCATGTCCAGCACGCTGTAGCCGATTCCGGTGCCCAGGTTGAATACCTCGCAGCCCTGGCCGGAAACGACGTATTTCACCGCCGCCACATGTCCCTTGGCCAGATCCACCACATCGAGGTAATCCCGGACGCCGGTGCCGTCGGGGGTAGGATAGTCGTTGCCGTAGATGCTGAGCTTCTCCCGGCGGCCGATGGCCACCTGGGTGATGTAGGGCATCAGATTGTTGGGAATGCCCCGGGGGTCTTCGCCGATCATGCCGCTTTCATGGGCGCCGATGGGGTTGAAGTAGCGCAGAAGCACAACGCTCCATTCCTTGTCGGCGAAAGCCATGCCGGAGAGGATCTGCTCGGTCATGTACTTTGTCCAGCCGTAGGGGTTGGTGCAGTTGCCGGTGCGGCTGGTTTCCCGCAGGGGCATCTCGTTGTCGCCGGAGTAGACGGTGGCGGAGGAGGAGAAAATGATCTTCTTGCAGCCCACGTCGGCCATGACCTTGGTCAGCACCAAGGTGGTATTGAGGTTATTGTCGTAGTAGCGCCAGGGCTGGGCGACGGATTCCCCCACGGCCTTCAGACCCGCAAAGTGGATGACGGCGGAAATCTCATTTTCCCCGAAGATTTTCCGGAGAAGTGCCTCGTCCCGGACGTCTCCCTCGTAGAATTTGACCTTTTTGCCGGTAATGGCCTCCACCCGCTCCAGGCTCTTGGGGTTGGCGTTGCACAAATTGTCGATGACCGTCACATCGTATCCGCTGTTGAGAAGCTCAACGCAGGTGTGGGAGCCGATGTATCCGGCGCCGCCGGTAACCAGAATGTTCATTGAGGTATCCTCCTTTATATACTGCGCAAACGCGCATTATGTGCATCTGATTTCAAGAACATTATAACCCCTCCGTCGGAAATTGCAACCCAAAAAAGCAGCCGTTTCCCGTCATCTCGCATATTTTGCGACCACCGCCCCCATGGCGTCGAACTGCTCCTCCATGTCCTTCACCAGCTTCAGCTGGGTACGGGCGCGATCCAGGTTCTGCCGGGGGTGGCTGACATGGAAGTAATGGTCGCCGTCCAAGTAATCCGTCAGGAAGCGGATGCCGCATTCCAGCGTCATCAGCCGGGCGCCCCAGGGCAGATATTCCAGCTCCGCAGAGGTCAGGCTTCCCCGCGCCCCCTCCAGGAAGCCCCGGGTGAACACCTCATACAGCGAAATGTCAAAATTGACTTTCGTCAGGTCCTGCTCGTCCTCCATGCAGTGGTTCGCGCCGAAGCGGATGGAGTCGCCGAAGTCGTTGATGGCGAGACCCGGCATGGTGGTGTCCAGATCGATGATGCAGATGCCCTCATGGGTGTCCCGGTCGATCAGAATGTTATTCAGCTTCGTGTCATTGTGGGTGACGCGAAGAGGAAGCTTTCCCTCCCGCAGCGCCCGCAGAGCAACGCCGCAGTCCGCTTTCCGCCGCAAAATGAATTGAATCTCCGGGGATACCCCCTCTGCCCGGTTCATCTTATCGGCTTCCAGCGCGGCAAGAAACTGCTCAAAGCGGCTTTCGGTGTCGTGGAAATGGGGAATGGTCTCATGGAGCGTCCGGGCGGGATAATCCCGGAGCATGTACTGGAACCGCCCGAACGCCCGTCCCGACGCCGCAAACAGCTCCGGCGTAGCCGACTGGTAGCATTCTGCGTTTTCAATAAAGGGCATCAGCCGCCACGCTCTGCCCTCGGCATCGGTCACAAAGTCAGCGCCGTCTCCGGTTTTCACCAGGCTCAAGGTCTCCCGCAGAGGGTCGCCGCCCTCGGCAAGGATTTCCCTGCGCAGATAGGACGTAATGCCCACAAAATTCTCCATCACTTCCTCGGGGTGGGGAAACGCCGCCTGAGACAGCCGCTGCAGAATAAAGCGGGCGGTACCGCCCTCCGGGGTCTTGCACACCACGCAGAAGGTGTCGTTGATATGCCCCTTGCCATGGCGGGCAACGTCCGCGACCGTCCCCGGCAGCACGTAGGCCGCCAGAATCTGTGAAATAACGGAATCCCCCTCGGGAGCAGAAATTGTATTCATTTTCGGTATCCTCCAATCAAAACGCGGTTATTTTCCGCTCTGTTCCTTCACCCAGGCCACCGCCGTTTGGGCGAAGGCCTCAACCACGGGCAGGGGCTTCCCCTCCGGGATGGCCAGGGCGATCGTCCGGCTTGCCCGGGGCTTCAGCGGGCGAACCGCCAGATTCTGCGTCCGTCCCTGGATAAGCAGCTGGGGAACGATGGAAATGCCCAGTCCCTGCTCCACCATGGCCAGAATGGCGTAGTCGTCCTTGGTGGTAAATTTGATGTTCGGGCGCACCCCCGCATTGTCCAGCGCCCGGTGGATGTCATGGGCTGAGCTTTGCAGCAGACTGATAAAGGGGTCTTCCCCCAGCTCCTGAATGGGAATTTCCTCCAGCTGTGCCAGCCGGTGGTTTTTCGGCATGATGGCCACCAGCGGATCCTGGGTCAGAGGGATGGTGCGCATCCCCTCCGGGGCGGGCAGGGTCACAAACCCCAGGTCAACCTCCCCCTCCCGAAGCCACTGCTCCATGTCGTGGTAATCGCCGTTGAACATTTTCAGCTCGGCTTTGGGGTGAGCGCTCTGGAATGTCCGGATCATCCCCGGCAGCCAGTGAACCGCCACGCTGGTAAAGGCTCCCAGCCGGACGGTTCCGGCGTCGGCGCTGCGGATGTCCCCGATCAGCTCCGTCAGTTCCCGATCCTTCTGTAAAATCTCCTGCATTTTGGGCAGAACCATCGCTCCCGCCTCCGTCAGCCGGATGCCGCTCCGGTTCCGGCGCAGAAGAACGAAGCCGTATTCTTCCTCCAGCGTGCTTAAAACATGGCTGATCCGGGACTGAGTCGACCCCATGGCTTCCGCCGCCCTGGTCAGGCTGCCCAGCTCCACCGTTCGCACGAATGCTTCATATTTTTTCAGGCTCATGCCGGTTTTCCCTTCTTCATGCGGAATTTTCATTATATCTTGTGTATAATAGCACTGATTCCTTTCTTTGGCAACGTTTTTTTGTACAACTCAGGAAGAAAGTTTTCGTTGCAAAATCCCGGAAACCTCTGTATAATAAATCCATCATTATTAAGCATAGATACATGATTTTATTTCATGTATCGAAAGAGAGAGGGATTTTTTGTGAACTATGTCGAGCTTTCCGTATTTATAGCCTATTTCATTTTCATGGTGGCCATCGGCCTGTACTTCTTCAGCAAGTCCAAGGGCGCCGGTGAAAAGGACTACTTCCTCGGCGGCCGCAACATGGGCGCGTGGGTGTCCGCCCTGTCCGCCGGCGCCTCCGACATGAGCGCCTGGGTGCTCATGGGTCTTCCCGCCTCCATCTATTTAAGCGGCATGGGGCAGACCTGGATCGCCATCGGTCTCGGCATCGGCTACGCCGTGAGCTGGATCGTCATGGCGCCCCGGCTGCGCCGGTTCTCCATCGCTGCGGGCGACTCCATCACCATCCCCCAGTACCTGACCAACCGGTTTTTGAGCAAGAATAAGTCCCTGCAAATCCTCAGCGCCGTCATTTTCCTGGTGGCCTACACCATCTATGCCGCCTCCTCCATCAAAGCCTGCGGCACCCTGTTCCATACCGTTATGGACGTCAACCCCACCGTCGCCATGTACATCGCCGCCTTCATCATCGTGGCCTATACCTTCCTGGGCGGCTTCAGCGCGGTGTGCTGGACGGATTTCTTCCAGGGCATGATCATGCTGGCGGCGCTCTTGATCGCTCCCCTGTTCGCTCTGGCACTGGCCAAGGCAGGCGACGGCGCCGTAGCCGGCGCAACCCTGCCCGAGGGCTTCTTCAACTTCTTCACCACGCCCCAGGACATCATCTCCGGCCTGGGCTGGGGACTTGGCTACTTCGGTATGCCCCACATCATCATCCGGTTCATGTCCCTGAAATCCGAGAAGGAGCTGCGCAAATCCAGCGTCATCGGCATTTCCTGGACGACCATCATCCTGATCATGTCCGCCCTGACCGCCGTTGCCGGCCGTCTGTATCTGGGTGAAATTGACGACCCCTCCACCGTGTTCATCACCATGGTTCGCAGAATTTTCCCCGCCCTGGTATCCGGTCTGCTGCTGTCCGCGATTTTGTCCGCCGCCATGTCCACGGCCGACTCCCAGCTTCTGGCTGCCTCCTCCGCCTTTGCCAGCGACGTCTACAAGCCCGTCATCCGCAAGAAGGCTTCCGACTCCGAAATGCTCTGGGCAGGGCGCATCGTGGTCATCGTCATCGCCGTCGTCGCGCTGATGATCGCCTCCGACCCCAACTCCGGCTCCATCATGGGTCTGGTGGAAAACGCCTGGGGCGTCTTCGGCGCGGCCTTCGGCCCCGTCATTCTGCTGAGCCTGTTCTGGAAGCGGCTCACCTTCGGCGGAACGGTGGCAGGCATTGCCGCCGGTGCCGCAGTGGATATCCTGTGGCTGGTATTCCTGTCCTCCACCGACATCTACGAGATCGTCCCCGGCTTCGCCGCCGGTCTGCTGGCCGCCGTGGTGGTTTCCCTTCTCTCGAAAGGCCCCGGCAAGGATGTGGAAGACCTCTTCGACCGCGCCGTCGATCTGAAATCGTAAGCTCAATCACAAAAGCGGTGAGTTTCCCCGTGGAAGCTCACCGCTTTCGTTTGTCCTCCAATCTTCTTGACACAAAATTCATTCCGGCTTACAATACGGTATAGCATTTATTTCCCGGAATGTTACCGGGCGTCAAGGAGGAAACACTATGGTTTTGTTTGGTGCTGACCGCGTGGCGGAATTTGCCCATCTCTTTGCCGGGCGCACGGCGCTGCTCACCGGCCCTTCCGGGCGCACCAGCGGCAATGAGCCGACGTTTGAGGTGCTGAAACGCTGCTGCGATCTGCGGCTTCTGCTGGCGCCGGAGCACGGTGTTCGCGGCGACAAGCCCGCCGGAGCGGTATTCGCCGACGAGGTAGACGAGGACACCGGCCTGACCGTGCGCAGTCTGTACACAAAAGCGTCCAAGCGTCTGTCCGCCGACACCCTGTCGCTGTTTGATACCCTGGTCTACGACATTGCCGACGTGGGCTGTCGGTATTACACCTTCCTCACCTCCCTGCGCTACTGCATGGAGGACTGCGCCGCTGTCGGGAAGCGCCTGGTGGTGCTGGATCGTCCCAACCCCCTGGGCGACCGGGTGGAGGGCGGCCTGCTGCGGCCGGAGGCAGCCAGCTTTGTGGGCGGCTATTCCATTCCCGTGTGCTACGGCCTGACCTGCGGCGAGCTGGCGGTGATGATGAACGAGGAGCTGGGCTGCAAGTGCGATCTGCACGTCGTTCCCTGCGCCGGTCTGACCCGGGACATGACCTTCCGGGACTGGGGGCATTATTGGGTGATGCCCAGCCCGAACATTCCCCGCTACGAAACGGCGCTGCTGTACCCCGGCACCTGCCTGGTTGAGGGAACCAACTGCTCCGAAGGCCGGGGAACCGCCGATCCCTTCGCCATCATCGGCGCGCCCTTCATCAAGGCGGAATCTTTTTCAAAGGCCTTCAACGCTCTGGGTTGTCCGGGGGTGGAAGCCACGCCGGTGTATTTCAGCCCCACAGCCTCCAAGCACGAAGGCAAGCTGTGCGGCGGCATTCATCTGCACATCACGGACGAAACGCGTTTGCAGCCCGTGGCTCTGGGCGTAAAGCTTCTGGATCTGCTGCGGAAAATGTACCCGGGTGATTTTCACTTCCTGCCCCCCGTCCGGGACGATGGCAGACCCTTCCTCACCCTTCTCGCCGGACACCGCGACTTCGAGCGCCCCGCCTGGGACGCGGACGCGCTGATGGAACGGTATCGGAAAGAAAGTGAAGATTTCCGCCGGAGAAAAGCGCCATACGAACGCTATTCAAGGGGCTGAGCAATCTGCCTCCTGGCGATTTGATTCAACCAATGCAAAAAACCTGGGACGAACAATCCATCGTCCCAGGTTTTTCTGTTGGTTGTACCAAGGGGAACCCCCGGCTATGCCGGGGGCAGAATAGAGCTTTAGCGGACAACAAAGAAATAGAGGAAATGGCGTGGCTGTCATAGATGGCATCCTCAGTTGCCGGGTCATATAGGTTGAACCAGATCTGATACCAGTTTTCAATAAAACGGTTAAAAACCGTTTTATCCGGCTGCTGTTTCAGCAGCCAGCGGCGTAGCCGCAAAAAACGTAAGTCCATACATTTCTCGCCGCCACCGGCGGCCTGTGAAGGATTCGCAGGATAAAATGGTGTTAACCATTTTATCGAGAAATCGTATGAAGCAGATACATCCGCAGCATTTTCTCAATTCCCATGGGAGGACGGCTGAGGCTCGCAGACGCAATTGCGCGGTGTTGCCTTAATAAAATTCCTTGATGCGGTGGAACCAGGTGCTTGCGGGGTCATTCAGCGCCTTGAGATATTTGGACATCTTATCCATGTACTGCTTTTTGACCTCGGCATAGGCGGGATCGTAGCAGACATTTTTCAGCTGATAGGGATCCTTTTTCAAATCGTACAGCTCGCCGCGCTCACTCTCGTTAAAGGTGAACTGATAGTCCAGATCCCGGACCATGCGCTGACGGTGAACGTAGAAGTGGTTGTGAAACTCGCAGAACACCTCCTCGCGGCCGTTGCTCTCCCGCTGACCCATCATCAGGGGCAGGATGCTCTCGCCGTCCACCGGGCGGGGAGGCTTGACGCCCGCCACATCCAGGATGGTGGGCATAATCTCATGCAGATAGACGAAGCTGTCGTTGTCCTTGCTGCCGGCGCCCTTGACCACCATGGGGATGTGGTAGATCTCGTCGAAGGTGAAGGCGCCCTTTTCAATGAGCTTGTGCGCGCCCAGACAGTCTCCATGGTCGGCGCTGTAAATGATGATGGTGTCATCGTACAGACCCTCGGCCTTCAATTTGTCCACGATCATGCCTACCATATCGTCGATCATGGTGCAGTGGCCGTAGTAGCGGGCAGCAATCTCCTGAAAGCCTTTCCAACCGTAGTCGCCCAAGCCCCACATCTTCTCACTGAGATAGTACCCATAGGGCTTATCCAGCAAATCGTCGCAATAGCTGGGATGCTCGGGAATGTCGGCAGGGTTATACATGGAATAATAGGGCTCAGGGACGATGCTGGGGGAATGGGGTCCCCAGAAGTTGGCCCAGATGAAGAAGGGCTTTTCCTCCTCCTTGGCCTTGTCAATCAGCCGGTTTGTCTCGTGAGCCACGAAGTACTCGATGGTGCTTTCCACAGGCCCCTCATGCTTGCAGAACATCTCCTGGCTCTGAAGGGCGGGGTTGTCGCCCATAAACCCGTGGGAGACATCCACATTTTCAAATCCGTTTTCCTTTAAGTACAGCTCATAGTAGTTCGGCTTGTTGTCGGGCGGCGCGTGGAATACCAGGCTGGGAAACACCAGACTGCCAGGAAAGCCGTAGCCCATAAAGGGCTTGCCGATGTCGAAGCCACACTCCTCCGGCTCCTTGTTGTGGGTAACGTGCCACTTGCCCGCGTAACCGCAGAAATAGCCGGCGTCGTGCATGCAGTCACCCAGCAGAGGGGTACCCTCCTTGATGTTGGTGAAGTTGTCCACCACACCGTGCTTGTGGGGATAAAGCCCCGTCATCACGCTGGCGCGGGCGGGGGCGCAGATGGCGGACGGGGTATACGCGTTGCTGAATTTCATGCCCTCAGCCGCAAGCTGGTCAATGTGCGGGGTCTTGCAGATATCATTCATTCCATAGGCGCTGATCGTATCCATGCGCTGTTGGTCAGACAGAATCAGCAGTACATTTTTGCGCTTTGCCATGAGAAATTCGCTCCTTTTCAATCGTTTAAATCATTATGCTGTTGCGCAGACGTTTTAGGGTCTATCTGAATAAATAACCCCATATTCTGCCATTCTTGCTATTTAGGCTATTGCAGAATACAGAGTGTAAAAAATCCTTAATTTACATGGATTTCGTGCATTTTCAATCACTAATCTCTGAAAAAGGGCAGGCCGACCCTCTCTCAGGCTAACGCCATTCATTCCCCTTCTTTGTCTGGTGCGTCTCCGGTTCGCAGGCTTTTTGTGCGTTCCTCGTGGTGCTGGGTACGTTAATGATTGCAGCGCCTACGATGGTTCCGCCCTTCATCCTATGGCCAATTTGCACCGCAACACGGTTGATGGCGTCAAAATAACAGCTTGTTCACGCCGTTTTCCTCCAAAAGGTGACGGAGATTGCACAGTGTTGTTTCATCCGGTACCGCAGGCACACATGGAAGGAACCATGCCGGCAGCCAGCTGCAATACAAGAATTCTCTTCATAGCATCCTCCTTTTCTTTATTCGGGTGTTTGGGTTCCTTACTGGGATGGTATCAGTTTAGCATTACGAAACGGTCATGTCAATGCCTGTCCGCCGACACGGAATTTCATTTCATACTTTGTTGCAATTTGATGACTGGTGTCTGGATTTGCGAAATATATGCACATATAATTCGGCAAATTGACGAAAACACAGGTTCTGAGTTGTGCATATTGCTTTGAAGGTTTTCCCGCTTTTCCAAAAAGGTTTTTCAATGGACAGCGGATTGGTGCATACGGCGGAGGCAACGGCGGCGAATGTCCACGATTGCGAACAAAACTGCACAAGAAAATCCGAACCTGTTACGAAAGTCTGCGCTGTCCCTGCTCAAGCGCTACAAAGCAGGAACCAACACCAAGCAGCCAATATCGCACATAATGCCGGATTGTCTTCTTGAACCGGAGTATCTTTGCAGGGTTTTGCAAAATTGATTTCCGTGCCTGCGGTGTGCTGCCTATAGATTTTTCTGCGGTTATCTGTTATACTGAACAAAAAGACGCGAAGCGGCAAAGTTTGGGCGTTTTTGGCCCGTTTCAGGCGAAGCGTAGAATGGAGTGCCCGGATGGATCTGAATCAGGTAAAATCATTGTTTTCCACCACCGACTATGAACGCGGAATGGAATACTACCGGCAGGGGCGGGTCACGGATATGCAGTGTTCGAAAACCGATACGGAATTGAACGTCAGCTGCACCGTCCGTGGCAGCAAGCACTACGCGGTGCAGTTTATCAGAAGAAAGGACAGCCGAGTGCGCATCAGCTGCTCCTGCCCGCGCTTCGCCGACGTTGGCCGCTGCAAGCACCTTGCCGCCGCCATGATCGCCTTCCTCAGCGAGCCGCCGCGCACATGTGCGCCCAGCAGCGACCGGTATGCACGGCGGATGCTCCAGCGCTATCTGCAAATCTCGCAGGAATCGGCCGACCCTTCCCAGCAGCCCATCCGCCTGTGTGCGGTGCTGCGCGACGGGTATGGAAGCGAATATCCCTCGTTTTCCCTTCGCGTCGGGTATGACCGGCTGTACATCGTGCAGAATATCCGGGATTTTCTTTACAATGTGGACCAGCACCGGACGGTCGTCTACGGAAAAGGACTGACGCTGACGCATGACCTTGCGCTGTTTGATCCGAAGGCGCAGGCGATGATCCGGCTTCTGATGAACGAATACGGCAGGTACCGCTCACTCAGTTCTTCTCACTATATGGGCTATGAGCCTTCGGATTATCGAAAAAACGAGATCACACTGACCGGCGATTCCTTTGACCGGTGGTTCGATCTTTTATCCGACGCACCGGTAGATTATGCAGGCTCCCACCCGCTCACGCTCATGCAAAAAGACCCCCAGGTTCGTCTTCTGATCGCGGAAGAAGGCGGCGGCGCACGGCTGACGGTTCGGACGCCCTGCTCCTACCGTTTTTTCGGCAGCTATCGGAGCTTATACGCCCTCGGCGGCGGGACGCTTTTACGCTGCTCAGGCGAGTTTCGGGAAAAGATCTACCCGCTGCTCGAATCCGGACAGCAGACCATGTTTCTGGAGAAGAAGGATCTTCCGACCTTCTGCGGCTGCGTGCTGCCGGCGCTCGGCGAACAGGTCGAGGTCGAAGATCCGCAGAAGCTTTTTCAAAGCTACATCCCCGACCCCTGCACGGTCTGCTTCTATTTTGATATGGAGCAGGACTCACTGCTTGTCAAGCCGGTCTTCCGGTACGACACCCATTCGATCGCATTTGACGATACCGCCGAGCCCGACGGCGTACGGCGAAATAAAAAGGAAGAAGGTGCCGCTTTGCTGTTCGTCCGGCGCTATTTTCAGCAGCAGGATCGGCAGTTTGTTTTGCAGGGCGAGGACGCGGCGTATGACTTTCTCACGGGTGCCATCGACGGTTTTCGCCGCAGAGGCGAGGTCTATTTCAGCGACCGCCTGAACCGCAAGCGCCTCCAGCCCGCACCGGCCAGCATCGGCCTTTCCGTTTCCGATGGGCTTCTGACGTTGACGCTGGACACCGGCGGCTATCCACCCGAGGAGCTTTCGGATCTCTACCGGAGTATGCTGCTGCGCAGAAAATATCACCGGCTTCCGGACGGCCGGTATCTGGAACTGGACGGCTCGTCGTGTGAAAAGCTGGCGGAAATGGCGCAGATGCTCCAGCTCTCCGACCGGGATCTGGCCCGCGGAAAAGCGACGCTTCCGGCCTATCGTGGGCTGTATCTTGACGAGCTGCTGTCGGGAACCGACGGCATCCGGGTCAGTCGCGACAGCCGGCTACGCAGCATGATCCGCAATTTCAAGACGATCTCCGAGAGCGACTATGCTCTGCCATCGGAGCTGCACGCGCAGCTCCGGCCGTATCAGCAGACCGGCTATCAGTGGCTTAAAACGCTGGAGAGCTATGGCTTCGGCGGCATTCTCGCGGACGAAATGGGGCTCGGCAAAACGCTTCAGATGATTGCGTTTTTATCGTCCTTTCCCCAGAAAACCGTCGGTGCGCCGAGTCTTGTTGTCTGCCCGGCATCTTTGATCTACAACTGGGGCGACGAGCTGCAAAAATTCGCCCCGCATTTGCGCTGTCAGCTGATTTTGGGAAATGCCGCCGAGCGCAAACGTCTGCGCGCGGAAGCAGCGACATATGACGTATGGGTCAGCTCCTATGAACTCATCCGGCAGGACATCGAAGCATATACGACGCTGCAATTTTACTGCTGCGTACTCGATGAGGCCCAGCACATCAAAAACGCCTCGACGCTCGCGTCCAAGGCCGTCAAGCGCCTTTCGTGTCGGCAGCGGTTCGTGCTGACCGGAACGCCCATTGAAAACCGGCTCAGCGAGCTTTGGAACCTGTTTGATTTCCTCATGCCGGGGTATCTCTACACCAATCACGCCTTCCGCGAAAAGCTGGAAAAGCCGATCCTCAAGTCCAAGAACCCGGACGCCGAGTCTCAGCTGCGGCGGCTGGTGCAGCCGTTTATACTTCGGCGGCTGAAAAAGGATGTGCTCAAAGAGCTTCCGCCCAAGGAAGAGCATGTCCGGAAGATCTCTCTGTCTGAGGAGGAGCAGAAGCTCTATTACGCCTGTGTGCAGACCGCCGTTGCAGGTCTCGGCGATGGGCAGGGCAAGCTGCAAATTCTCGCCGCGCTGACCCGGCTGCGGCAGGTGTGCTGCGATCCGGGGCTCTGCTTTGAAAATTACGACGGCCCGGCGAGCAAGCTGGACGCCTGCGTGGAATTGTGCGAAGCGATGGTGGAAAACGGCCACCAGATCCTGCTGTTTTCGCAGTTCACCTCCATGCTCGACCGGCTGCGTGCGCGGCTGGACGCGCTGCATATTTCGAGCTTCACCCTTCAGGGCTCGACGCCCAGGGAAAAGCGCGCTTCCATGGTCAAGGCCTTCAACGCAGGCGAGGCTTCGGTCTTTCTCATCTCCCTGAAGGCAGGCGGCACGGGTCTGAATCTGACGGCGGCGGATATCGTGATCCACTTTGACCCCTGGTGGAACCAGGCGGCGCAGGATCAGGCAACGGACCGCGCCCACCGCATCGGCCAGCAGGCGCACGTGCAGGTCTATAAGCTGATCGCGAAGGACACCATCGAGGAAAAAATTCTGGAGCTTCAGGAAAAGAAGGCCGCATTATTGGACACAATATCCGGCTGCGAGGAGACCAGGATCCTGAATATGTCTTCCGAAGAACTGCTTTCGCTGCTGAAAAGCTGACGTCTGATACTAGTTTTTAATAAAACGGTTAAAAACCGTTTTATCTGGCTGCTGTTTCAGCAGCCAGCAGCGTAGCCGCAAAAAAACATAAGTCCATACATTTCTCGCCGCCACCGGCGGCCTGCGAAGGATTCGCAGGATAAAATGGTGTTAAGGCAACACTGCACAATTGCGCCTGCGAGTCTCAGCCGTCTTTTTGCTCCACTTCCGCAGTTCCGAAAGCGGGAAATACATACAGTATTCCTCCATTTTCGGAACTTTGAATTGGAACAAAAATCCTTGCCGAGACTTCTTGCCGAATTGTGCGGTGCTGCCTTAACCATTTTATCGTATTTTTTATTTGCCAAAAAACGTGTGCTCCTTTACTGCTTTGCTCTTCTCCGTTGGAGCTGTTGTTATACCACCAGTCAGGCCATTGATATACAAATTGCCGTTTTCACGTGCAGTGCGGGTAGCATTTCCTATCGCGCAAGCAGCTCGTTCGACAGGTGTTTTACCGAGAACCTGCTTGTACTGATTAGCAATGCCATCCTGCCCAAAGCAACTCAGTGGATCTGTAATCAGATCCTTTTTTGCCTTTTGAATCCAGCACATAAACGCTGTCCGCTTGTTGGGTACTTCGTTCCATTTGTCTGCAAAGTTTTCTTCGTGCATAACAGGATTTTCAATCCAGTATTCAGTTCCTCTTACTTCGATAAATTGCAGCATCTTGTTGATAATATTGCACAACGCTTCATAGGGTGTGAAATATAATCTTTCTCTGTGATGATTTCAATGTCGGACTGATCTTT
>ENA-UOJL01000144-UOJL01000144.1-human-gut-metagenome-genome-assembly--contig:-P47-NODE-144-length-112958-cov-9.816418_pt1 | contig 112958 bp, 82 predicted proteins | sample MGYA00242347_ERZ723894 | MGnify/ENA metagenome assembly ERZ723894
GCCCTCGTTCAGCTTCTTGGAAAGCGGAAGCACACCGATCTTAACCGGTGCAAGTGCCGGATGGAAGTGAAGAACTGTACGAACGTCGTTCTTCTCTGCATCCAGAACCTCCTCATCATATGCACTGCAAAGGAATGCAAGAACCACACGGTCAGCACCAAGTGACGGCTCGATTACATATGGGATATATTTCTGCTTCTTCTCATCATCGAAGTAAGTAAGATCCTGTCCGGATACATTCTGGTGCTGGGTAAGGTCGTAGTCTGTTCTATCTGCGATTCCCCAAAGCTCGCCCCATCCAAACGGGAAAAGGAACTCAACGTCTGTAGTAGCCTTGCTGTAGAAGCTCAGCTCTTCCTTGTCATGGTCACGGTAACGTACTTCCTCATCCTTCAGTCCAAGAGAATGCAGCCAGTTCAGGCAGAAGCTCTTCCAGTATGCAAACCACTCAAGGTCTGTGTCCGGCTCGCAGAAGAACTCAAGCTCCATCTGCTCGAACTCACGGGTACGGAATGTGAAGTTACCAGGTGTGATCTCGTTACGGAAGGATTTACCGATCTGACCGATACCAAATGGAATCTTCTTACGGGATGTTCTCTGTACGTTCTTGAAGTTTACAAAAATACCCTGTGCTGTCTCAGGTCTTAAATATACAGTATTCTTAGCATCCTCAGTTACGCCCTGGAAGGTCTTGAACATCAGGTTGAACTGACGGATATCTGTGAAATTGTGTTTGCCACAGGAAGGACATGGAACATTATGCTCTTCGATGAAATTCTTCATCTCTTCCTGAGACCATCCGTCTACAGAGCTCTCAAGCTCAATGCCGTGCTCCTGGCTGTAGTCCTCGATGATCTTGTCTGCGCGGAAACGCTCATGGCACTCTTTACAATCCATAAGCGGATCAGAGAAGCTTCCCAGATGTCCGGATGCGACCCAGGTCTGCGGGTTCATCAGGATGGCACAGTCAACACCTACGTTGTACGGAGACTCCTGAATGAATTTCTGCCACCATGCGCGCTTTACGTTATTCTTAAGCTCTACGCCAAGGTTGCCGTAATCCCATGTATTCGCAAGACCTCCATAGATCTCAGAACCCGGGTAAACAAATCCTCTTGCTTTTGCCAGAGCAATAATCTTGTCCATTGTTTTTTCCATGATATCTCTCCTCATTGTTTGATAGATGATTTTCTAACATTATACTCGCAACTTTTCTTTTTGTAAAGTTTTACCGCGTACTCAATTCCGTACATTCTGCCGCAAAAACACAATTTCCGCACTTTTAAGCAGCAAATCATGTGCTGCTATCGAAGTATAGAGCAAAGCACGTTAATCAACTTTCCTGTTATGTGCAACATCTAATCCACTTACATCATAACTTCTAATATCTGCAAACTCTTAAATTTCTTATCCGTATTCCCTGCCACATAAGGCTGAATATGCCGTTCCAGCTCCCACAGCACCTCTTCGGTCACTGTAAAGCTATATAGCTTCGTCATGGGCGAGCTTACAATGTACTGCATGGTATAAAGTGCCGCCGGGGAAATCCGGCGGGCAGTTCTGGCTTCTCCTGGGCTTGCTTTCTTCAGGCAGTCCCCGTCCAGGATTCCATGTGCCTCCTGGGAAAAGAACAGATTCTCTTTTCCGGCGATCTCCTCCCCACAGTTCACACACCGGAAAAGCTCTGGCATCAGCCCCTGCTCTGTCATAGTTCGCAGTTCAAAAATGCACCTTACCAGCCGGTCATCAATTTCCGGATTCAGGAGAGCCTTCACGGTGAGATAAAGAAGATTCATCATATTCTTCTCATCTGTGCCCTCTCTTCCGAAATAATCTGCCAGCTCCAGAAAGTAATAGCCATAATAAACTCCCGGCTGTCTGGCGGCCAGCTCCACAAAATGATGGGTCACGGTCACCTGGTTCAGATTGTAGCTGCTGCGCCCTTCATACAGGGTAAAATTCCCGAACACAAAAGGATTGGCAGCAGCCATAAACGGACTGTTCTGCCGTCTGGCGCCCTTGGCGAAAGCGGAAATCTTCCCCCTCTCCCTGGTAAGAAGCACGATTCGCTTGTCATACTCTCCCACAGGCTGCGCAGAAAGTACAATTCCCTGTACCGTGATCAGATCACTCATTTTCAGATTTCCTTCTTATCATATCCAAAGTTTTTGATCATAAAATCACTGTCACGCCAGTCTTTTTTCACCTTTACCCAAAGCTTCAGGTTTACCTTGGAGTCCAGCATACGTTCCAGCTCAAATCTGGCGTTGCTGCCGATCTTCTTCAGCATGGCGCCGCCTTTTCCAATGATAATGCCCTTGTGGGAATCCCTCTCGCAAATAATGGTCGCCTCAATATCCACCATAGGATTTTTGCCAGGACGCTCCTTCATTTTGTCAATTGCCACTGCGATTCCATGTGGGATTTCCGCATCCAGTGCGTGAAGCGCCTTCTCACGGATCACCTCTGCCACGATCTGGCGCTGAGGCTGGTCCGTTACGGTATCCTCATCATAGAACATGGGTCCATAAGGAAGATATTTCAAAATACTGTCAATAATATCCTCTGTATTCTGTCCGCGGAGGGCAGAGCAAGGGATAATCTCGGCAAAATCACAGATCTTGCGGTACGTATCGATTGCCGGAAGAATCTCCTCTTTTTTCACTGTATCGATCTTATTAATGATCAAAATGACCGGCACGCCAACGCCCTGGAGCTGCTCTGCAATGTGGCGCTCACCGGCTCCGATGAAGGTAGACGGCTCAACCAGCCACATAATTGCATCCACCTCTTTTAGGGTGCGCTCTGCAACGGCTACCATATACTCTCCAAGCTTATTCTTCGCCTTATGGATACCAGGCGTATCCAGGAAAACGATCTGTCCCTTCTCACAGGTATAGACCGTCTGGATACGGTTTCTGGTGGTCTGGGGCTTCTTGGATGTGATCGCGATCTTCTGGCCGATCAGATGGTTCATCAGGGTAGATTTCCCAACATTCGGGCGGCCAATAATTGCAACAAATCCGGATTTAAAATCTGGTGTCATTAAAATATATCCTCATCTTTCTTAACTTTTATCAACAGCTTACCAGCGGCTTGGTCTCCATAAATACATCCTTCGCCTTCTCAATTGCGTTCTCACTTCCAACTACACAAAGCTGGTCATCGGAGAGAACTGCCTGGATCAGCGGAGCCAGTGCATGGATATCCTCTACCGTAGCATTCAGAATCTGGTCACGCTCTTTTTGCAGCATCTCCACAGTGAGACCACGGAAATAAGCCATTCTGCCAAGGGCGCCCTGTGTCTGCGGCGTTCTTGGAACATCCTTTCCACTGATGGTTCCGATAATATATTTCGTCATCTCACGCTCATCCGCTGCAAAGGTACGCACATATTCCGGCACACCCTCATATACTTCAAGAGTTCTGCGAAGATGGGGATCTCTGTAGGAAACGAAATAACTCTCCCCGCTTCTCTTAAAGCCGCTCATACAGCCATATGCGCCCCCCTTTACACGAAGATTGATCCACAGATAATCATAGCTTAAAGCAACCTTCAGAATTTCCAGGGCACCGGTATAGGTGAAGCCTTTTTTTACAAAGTTACCGGTTCTTGCCACATACTGAACCTGTCCGGAGGTCTTAAAGCCCTCGTTCTTTTTCCTGCAGGTAATGGCAGTTTCCGGAACCTCACAGGTGCTCTCCGGCAGGCTCTTCTTCAGGGCACCGCTTAAGGTCTTCACCTGTTCCACAGACTCTCTTTCTCCGGTATAGCTTACCATGAAGGAATCCTTTCGGATGATCTCTGCCATGGCGTTCTGAAGTCCGGCTACGATCTCGTCCTTTTTCTCCTGGAAATTCTTCTCAAGGTCTTCGATAAATTTGTAATAGCCCACACCTGCCATCTCATCCTGATATTCTGCCATTGGAGAACCGTAGGCAGCGCTGCGGAGTACTGCTGTCTGATGACCTGCGCCAATCAGGGAAGCCTGTCCTCTGGACCTGATTTCCCCGATAATCTCACCAAGACGTCTGGTATCTGAAAGCTTAGAAGTATTCAGGATTTCTTCCATCATCTGGAACAGGAAATCCATCTGGGAATACAGTGCTTTGCCCCGGATGGTAAACATGGTACGGAATGCTTCCGGGTCGTTCGCCTTGTCAAAAACATCTACGCCGCACTGGATACCGCCGGTTCTGGCATTGGTCTCATTAAACAGCTGACCATAAGTGTAATTCTTTGTATCCACATATCCGAGAACAGACTTCAAAAGTCCAAGATAATGGACCTTCTCAACAGCCATATCCTTAATCTCGAACATAATATTTACATAACCGATTCCATTGGTGCACACATCCTGATACAGGAACAGACTGTCCTCCACCTGAAGCTCTTCATTGGAAAAACCATTCACTTCTTTGCGGATATCGGAACGCTTCAGCATAGGAATGCATTCCAGGTCCTCCGGTCTCTCCTCAGACTCCTGGTAAGCCTCAAGGGCTTTTGTCTTTCTTACCATTTCTTCCAGCTGTTCATCGGAAAGGCTGCTTCTGTATGCTTCCAGCCTGTCTGCCAGCTCTTTCTCACGCTGGGCTGCAAGACCGCGCTTCGGCACAAGAGTCAGGATCGCACCATGTGTATTGTCCAGAAGCCATTTCTGGATCAGATTCTCGAAATAGCCTTCATTTACTGCAATTTTCAGCTGATCATAAATCTCCAGAAGCTTTACCTGGGAAAAAGCATTCTCATCATCATAAAGCCAGCTTCCCATAATATCCAGTCCATACATCAGACCTTTTGGAAACTGTCCAAAATCTGCTTCGCGGTAACGGAACTCCATGTAATTGATTCCGGAAAGAACCGCCTTCTTATCAATTCCATTTTTCACAATGTCCTGAAGGCAATTTCGGATAATGGAAACAAATTCCTCCTTCCGGGCAGCTCTGGCACCTTTTGCAATCACGGAGAAATACGGCTGCAAAACACCGTCGCTGTAATCGCCATAAATATCCTTACCGATTCCGGCGTCCAGAAGAGCCTGCTTCAGCGGTGCTCCCGGCGCACTTAAAAGTGCATAATCCAACACATCAAATGCCACACCCAGGGTACTGTCCATGGCATTTCCTACAACCATGTTATAGGAGAGATAGGTGTTATCCTCTTCTTCCTCGTTCTCCGCAATGGGATACTCGATCTGCAGGTCTTTCACCTGGGAAAAAGCTGCCTGCTCCTTAATACTGGAATCAACGTCCAAAGCCTCAAATGCGGACAGATATTTCTCATCAATAAATCGCAGCTTCTCTTCCATGTCCATATTTCCGTAAAGGTAAATATAGCTGTTGGACGGATGATAGTAGGTGCGGTGGAAATCCAGAAACTCTTCATAGGAAAGATCCGGAATATTCTCCGGATTGCCGCCGGATTCCACGCCGTAGGTATTGTCCGGGAAAAGATGGTTCATAATTTCTCTTTCCAGCACCTCGTCCGGGGAAGAAAATGCGCCCTTCATCTCATTGTATACAACACCATTGTATGTGAGCGGGCCTTCCTTCTGCTCCAGATGGTAATTCCATCCTTCCTGGCGGAAAATCTCCTCTTTCTTATAAATATTCGGGTAAAAAACAGCGTCCAGATACACATGCATCAGGTTCTGGAAATCCTGGTCATTGCAGCTTGCCACCGGATAACAGGTCTTGTCCGGGTAGGTCATGGCATTCAGGAAGGTATTCAGAGAGCCCTTTACCAGCTCTACAAATGGATCCTTCAGCGGAAACTCGCGGGAGCCGCACAGAACGCTGTGTTCCAGAATATGGGGAACACCGGTGCTGTTCTTCGGCGTGGTACGAAAGGCGATGGAAAATACCTTATTCTCATCATCATTCTCGATCAGAACCAGTCTGGCTCCTGTTTTCTTATGGCGAACCAGATATCCGGTGGAATGGATATCTGTCAGATTCTCCTGTTTCAAAACCTCGTATGCAGGAATGTTCTCTTTTTTCATTTTTTCCTCCAAATAGTGCCCAATCAGTTTGTGTAAACAGTCGGTATTGGGATGTATTTAATTCATTTCTTCGATTATGCCGAATTACGCTGCACTAGAGCGTGTTTGAAAAAGGCTTTCTGCAAGATGTGCGTCACAATTTGTGGGAGATTTTGTCCGGATAAGGGCGCCGTAGCGGGCTACGGCAACCGAATTCGGGCAAAATATACCGCAAAGTGGGGCGTGCAGATTGCGGGAATGATTTTTCAAACAGGCTCTAAAAAGCTTTATACCATGCAGCTGATAATTCCGGAGCATCTTCATCAGTTACAACAGGCGGTCTCTCAGCCTCTTCAACTTCTTGCATTAGTATAACACACAAAAAAGTATCTTACTACAACAAAATTCTTTTAAAAAGAACCGCCCCTGCGGGCGAATCTGGTAGGATTCTTCCTGCAAGGGCGGTTCTGATTATTTAATTATGATTCGTTAATCCTGTTCTTTTTTGCGGCGTCTTCTGGTTGTTTCTTCGATTGCGAGAGCTGCAACAAAGAGCAATGCCATATAGAAGCCGATTGGTGTGTCATCACCTGTCTTAACACCTGTGGAGGTGCCTGGGGTTGGTGTAGGAGTTATTGTCTCCTCAGGAGTTACAGTAGGTGTTGCTTCCGGCTGTTCCTGGTTGATGATGGTTACCTCTGCATTGAGATTATTTTCATCAAACAGTACATTTCCATTTTCAACAGTTACTGCGTATCTGAATCCGTCTGTACCATCTACCAGATTTCCTTCTGCATCTGTCTCTGCAACATAGAGCGTAAAGGATTCATCCGGTATTACAACTGCCTGTGTACTCTCAGATACTGTGGAGCCGCCTGCAAGATCAAGTGTCAGGATGTTCTTCTCCGTTCTTGTGGAAAGAGTTGTGCACTCTTTGTCATCAAAGATACCTGCATAGAAAATCTCATCACTTTCCAGGGCATTTCCATCTGCACCAAGAAGCTTCTTGGTTACATTCAGAGTCGCGATCTTGTAGAATCCATCCGGCCATTCGCTGAACTGGTTCTCGAATGTGATGCTGCTCTTTGCGCCATCCTCAGTTACGGTGATTGCCTGTCCCTGTGGATAAACCGGTACATAAACCTTTTCATCCGGTGTCATGCCTGAATCAATTGCTTTTCCGGTTGCATCTGTCTCGCTTACATAGTAGGTTCTTCCAAGATCCAGATTGGTAAAGGTAACTGTGGAAGAAGATGCATTCTTAAACTCAAGTGCTTTTACATCAGAAGCAGGAATTGTGCATTCTGCATCTGCGAAAAGTGCTGCGTAGAAGGTCATATCCTTAGCGCCTGCAAGTGCATCGTTCAGCTTCAGTTCCTTGGTGATCTCAATTGCAGCAGTCTTGCCCTTTGTCATGGCATCCTTCATCTCAACTGCATTTTTGGTGTCATCTGCATCAACAGTGAAGGTGATCGGCTCTGCGATCTCATATCCTGATGGTGCTTCTGCCTCAACCAGTTTGTAGGTCTTGCCAAGAACAAGTTTCGCTGTGATCACATGTGGTGTACCATCTGAGGTCCACTCTTCCACAACCTTATCCTGGTCATCTACTACCTGAAGTTTTGCTCCTGCAAGAGCTTTCAGGGTGGTGTCGTCTACCTTGGAAATGGTAACCTTGGTAGTATCGTTGACAAATTTCATGGCTGTCTCGGTGTAATCTTCTCCATTTACCTTGGTGGTAAGCTTCAGAGTTCCGTCACGGTTGTCTTCTACATTTACAGTTACTGTATAAACAGTTTTGTCGTATACGTAGGTGTCTGCCTCTGATGGGAGCTTTTCGTTTACGGTGTAGGTAAAGGTCTTGCCAGCATCTTTCTCTGTATAGGAAAGCTTGCTGAAGCTGATCGCACCTTTCTCGTCGTTCTTAACTGTCTCAATTACCTTGCCATCTGCATCTTTCAGTTCGAACTCGAAGGTTCCAAGCTGTTCAGCTTCTACCTTCATGGACTTCTGGGCTTTCAGTTCAAGGTCAGCGGATGCGCTGTAGGTATTCGTGAAGGTAACTGCTCCAGTGAGGTCTTCACTCTTTACAGGTTCGCCGTTCTTTGTGACAGAAGTAACTTTCGCTGTTAACTTGCCTGCATTGTCGTCTGTTACGTCTACTTTTACAACGTATTTGCTTTCATCATACTGGTATGCCGGTTTCTCATCTTTTACTTCGGTGATCTGATAATAATGGGTTCCGGATTCCTTGTATGTGATGATTGGGAATGTGATGGCACCGCCATCAGCATTCTTCACAGTTTCGTTGTAACCATTTTCTACTGCCTTTCCATCTGCATCCATTTCTGTTGCCTGGAAGCTGAACTGCTCTGCTTCCAGTGTCTGGCCTTCCAGAGTCTTGATTGCACCAAGAGCAATCTGACCAGATGTGGTGTAGGTGTTGGTAAATTCCATACCTGTTACAGTGGCATCCTCGGAGGTTGCCTTGGAGGAATGGATGACTGGGGTTACGGTTAAGGTACCGTTGCCAGCGTCTGTTACGGTTACGTTGATGGTGTAGATGGTGTCGTCGTAGGTGTAACCTGCTGCGTCACCTTTTACCTCGTTTACAGTGTACTGGTATTCGCCGGTATTATCTACTTTCTTATCCGTGTTGTCTTTTACAAGACTGTACTTGATTTCGTCAAAGGTTACGTTTCCGTCAGCATCGTTGGTCTTGGTCTGAAGAACAGTGCCATCTTTGTCGCGAAGCTCGAATGTAAACTGATCTGCTGCGAGTGGTGTCTCTGTGGTTGTCAGAGTCTTCTTAGCTGTCAGGTTCAGGCTTCCGGATGCGGAGTAGGTGTTCTTCATCTCAACCTTGTTGTCGATGTCATTCTCACTTACAGTAAACTCAACAGGATCTGCCAGGGTATAACCAGCTGGAGCGGATTTCTCGACTAACTTGTAGGTTTCGCCGAGGATCAGTTTGCCAGTGATTACGTGTGGGTTCTCCTTAGTTGAAGTTGTCCAGGAATCAACCACCTCATTATTCTTGTCGCGAACTTCAAGTTCAACACCAGAAAGCTGATTTCCTAAAGCATCTACTTTTGTAATCGTTGCTTTCGTAGTATCGTTGACAAACCTCATTTCCGGATCTGTGTAATCCTTCTCTCCAATTTTGACTGTCTTAGTAAGTTTCAGAGTTCCGTCACCGTTGTCTTCTACTTTGACTTTTACAGTATAAACAGTGGTATCGTATACATATTTAATACCATCAGTTTTATACTGAGCCTCAGTAGATGGAGCTTTCTCTCTTACCGTGTACGTATAGGTATTACCAACATCTGAGAGATTATAATGAATCGGAGCAAATGTGATTGCACCAGCTTCATTGTTTGTAACAGTCTGCGTTTCAATGTTGTCGCCGCTAAGTTCGAATTCGAAGGTTCCGAGCTGCTCAGATTCTGCTTTCATGGACTTGCTAGCAGTTAATGTAAAATTAGCTGTTGCGGTATAAATATTATTAAATACGATTTGATTTTCATTTTTCTCTTCGCCTTTTTTCTTGATAGACTCAATTTCTGTTTTCAAATCGCCTTCCGCGTTTGCTTTTACATTAACAGTTACATTGTACTTTGTAGAATCATAAGTAATTCCTGCATTCTCGCCTTTCTTTTCTTCTACAGTCAATATATAGCGACCTTCTTCACTAAAGACAATGCCTGTAATTACAATATTACCATTTTTGTCATTAGTAAAAATTTTACCCGGCAGAGTTAAGCCAACCTTATTTTCAGATGTTACTAAGAATTCAAATTCATCTTCTGTAAGTGCTCTTCCAGTAAGATTCTTCTTTGCATTTAATTGTAATTCAACTTCTGTAAATTTCTTGTAGGTATTCTTAAAGCTTACCGTTGTCTCATTTCCATCCGTCACTTCTGCGGAAGCTGTCGTTGCTTCTTCTGTGTTCTTTCCTGTCACCGTCACTTCCGACTTCCACAGGTATCCTTCTTCTCCTGCAGTTTTTTCGATTACGGTATAGGTTCCTTCCGGCAGGTTCTCCAGTGTCACGCTGTCTCCGTCTTTCAGGCGGATCACTGCACCGGCTTCCTGTTTTCCGGATGCATTGTACTGGTTTCCAGCCGTATCAGTTACAGTAAACTCGTATTCCTTCTTCGCATTGAAGCCTTCCGGCGCTTCCACGCTCTTCTTTACGGTCAGCTTTCCAAGCTTCACATGGTTCTCGAAGTTTGCTTCCTTTCCGGTCTTTAACGGCAGTACATAGACTCCCTCTGTTTTTGTAACAGGTTTTCCGTCTACGCTTACCTGTTCGATCTCGAACGTCTTTTCTCCGGCTTTTACTTTTACGATAACTGCATATTCACTCTCGTCATATGCAATTCCGTCTTCCTTCGTCTGTTCCTTGACGGTCAGATGGTAGGTTCCGGCCTTGGTAAATCCGATTTCCCTGAACACTATGTTTCCGTGCTCGTCATTCACTGCGGCTTCCGGCAGGCTGATTCCATCTTTTTCCTTTGCCGTCACCCCAAACTTGAACTCTCCGGCTTCCAGATCTCTTCCGGCAAGGCTCTTGGTCGCTTTCAGCGCAATCTTGATTCCCTCAAATGCACTGTAGATGTTTTTAAAGCTTACCGTTGTCTCGTTTCTGTCCGTCACTTCTGCGGAAGCTGTCGTTGCTTCTTCTGTGTTCTTTCCTGTCACCGTCACTTCCGACTTCCACAGGTATCCTTCTTCTCCTGCAGTTTTTTCGATTACGGTATAGGTTCCTTCCGGCAGGTTCTCCAGTGTCACGCTGTCTCCGTCTTTCAGGCGGATCACTGCACCGGCTTCCTGTTTTCCGGATGCATTGTACTGGTTTCCAGCCGTATCAGTTACAGTAAACTCGTATTCCTTCTTCGCATTGAAGCCTTCCGGCGCTTCCACGCTCTTCTTTACGGTCAGCTTTCCAGTTTTTACCTTTTCATTCTCAACATTAATTGTACTGTTTGGAGTCTGAATGTCTGCACTAGTTGAATTGTAAGATGTCGTAAATATGATTGGTTCACTCTTTTTATATCCTGTTGGAGTACTACTTTCTTCCAGTTTATAAGTTTTTCCAATCTCCATTTCCCAGCCATTTGCACCAACTGTTCCATTTAATACTGCATAGCCCTGATCATTTGTAGTAACTTCAACTTGTACTCTTTTATTTCCTACAATTTCCGTTACTGGTACAAAAGAATCATTTTCCTTGACGTATAACTTAAATTTAACATTCTTTAAACCTTTCGTTATATCATCAGAACCATATTTGTAAATATTAATTCCAAAATGCTCTGCAGATCCAGTTCCACTACTACTAATATTTGTACTTTCAGAAACAACGTCAGATGAATATTGTCCCTTTAACACAGCATAATTGCTATACTTTACATCACCTGTTCCTACAATTTTAACATCATACTGAATTTCAACTTTTGTCGCATCCGGGACATAAAAACTTAACTTTTTACTGGTCTCATCATAATTAATATGATAATTTGACTGTTCTACTCCATCAAAAAAGATTTTAAAACTATTCGGCAAAAATACCATTGAATTTGGACTATCATCCGTACCTGAATTCAAAAAGTCTTCAAGGAGCATCTTTTCTCCGTTGTTTAGGAGCTGCTTTCCCTCATTAATTTTAATAGAATAAGTCGCCTTATAACCATTCGCCAATGTTGCTTTTACTACACTTTTTGTCACTGCCCCATATTTATAGTCTACTGTAGCACTAGCACTATCAGTTCCCCAAGAGGCAGTGTTCGCCATGGTATATACGCCATTATTATCATTCTTCGCATTAGCAATTATTTTAGCCAATGCATCTTCGTCTATAACTTTTAGTTTATATCTTAAGCAATAATATCCGTAGTAATCATTTCCACCTTCTTTTTTACTTGCCTTTAATTTAAATTTAATACCATTTTCTGTTGGTGTATGTTCAACCACCTCACCATTAATACTTGTTCCGTTTGCATTATTGAAAGCAGTGTAATCTTCATCGCCTCCACCAAAATGAGGTTTATCATATTGGTCAGCATTTGGATTCCATTGGTCAATTTTATCTTTACCTTCATATAATTCTAATAACGATTTATCAAATGAATCTTCAAGTTCAATAGTCTCTTTATCAACACCTGTTAAAAATACTCTAAAACAATATACAGGTAAACCATCCTTAGCTTTTTCCTCACTCACAAACTCTTTTACTATAGTGCGATCAGCTACAATAACACTATCTGTATCTTCTTTTGATCCATTTTCAGCTTCAACTTTAACTGTATTATAATGTGGCTGTGATCCAGTCCAGCCCGGCTTAGTTTTATAAGTTATTGTTAAAGTTTTTTCCGTTTCTGATTTTGAAAACAGTTTATTAACAGCCTCTTCTTCAAAAAGGACTTCAAGTTTTCCGCCCTGCTGATTTGAAGACTTTACATAGGTCACCTTATAATTTCCAGAAGGAATCGTTTTTCCATCTAGTTTTATTTCAAGGGTTTTATCGATATATTCATCAGCTTGCCAGCCATTATTGTTATATCCTGGCAAAGTATCAGTAATTTTAAGATACTTTTCAAACCCCGCCTTTGGTACATTTACTGTAACCGTGTAGTGAATACTATTTTTATCAAACTCTCCATGCGTTTTATCAACTTTAAAGGAATCATCTTTTGGTCCAACCGGTACTGTACCTTTTTCATGATTTCCTTTAAAATCGACATCATTTGTTACCGTTTTTCCATCCGAAATTAATTTTGAAACATCGGCAACTGTTGTATATGTGATTTTGTATGCATATGCTTTATCATCAGCAGGTAATTCATATTTCCAATGATCTTTTGAACTATACTCCTTAAGATCTTTCCATAGAACAGGAAACGCCTTTCCCGAATCCACATTGTTTTCATCCATTCGCTGTATAGTAAGTCCATCACCACTATACTCCAATGTTACATTTGCTGTGTTTCCAAGTTTATCCGTTACAAGGCTTCCCCCAACATTATACTTAGCACCTTCATTTACAATAATAGTCCAAGTAATTGTCTGTTTACCATCTGAAGTCACCTCTCCTGTAAGCTCACCAGATTTTGATATTGGATAATCGTATACAGTTGTATTCTCAAATGAATGTTCCTTTTCAACATTAGGAATTTCTTTTCCTGTAGCGGTAACTTTATTAGAGGTTTCGTCTTTTGTAAATTTCTCACCATCTTTTTTACCACTTCGATCAACCGTAGCAGAATACTTAAAAGCAATTTTTTCGTTATCTGTCATTTGTTTGATTTTATAAGTAAAACCAGACTCAGTTTTCTTATCTGTATCAAAGCTGCCATCAACTGTCTTTCCCGTTTTACTTGACTCTACTTCTATATTGCCAGTTAATTTCAGCAAACTACCACTAATCGTATCTGTAACAGTAATGTCTTTAGGATTTCCCTTAGCCGTTACAGTTACAACATAATCAAACTTTCCATTCTCTTCATCGTAAGTTCCCTGCTTATCAATTGTAACAGAAGAACTTTTGTCAATGAGAATGTCTTTATTAACTTTAGTCCAAAAAGTCGTATCAACCTTTGATATTGTTTCTGATACTTTGGCTTTTAAGTTTATTTCAAGTTTCGCATTCGAAGCCTTGATTAACTCTTGGTAATTTGGATCAGTTTTATCTATTTTAATTTTAACTTTATTATTTTCAATTGTATATGTAAATCCAACACTATAAGGTATACCGTTTTCAGTTCCCTTTATAGTTCCACTTCCATTAACAACCTCTGGAGTTAAATCACTGTCAAAAGTATATTCCAAAGTTTCCTTTGAATCATCATACTGCAATGTTGTTCCTTTTTCCTTAAAACTGAGTTTAAATTCATAAATACTACCAGGTTTAATAACCAATTTACCATTCTCGTATTCTCCATTAACAATCTCGGCCGTATCTAAAAACTCATTTAAATTGTCACTTACAGGAACAACCACAGATGGTGTACCACTTTCTGCATCATATACTGTCACACCACCCACAATTGAAAAACTACCCTGCGTAAACCCCATACCTGTAACTTCACCATTTTCATTGGTATTTACATAATCGGTTACGACTTCTGCCTGACCTTCATTGTCGAGGTGGACAACATCTTTATTTACGACATCACCGTCAATGGTGCTTTTCTGAATCTGTTTGAAGCTCATATCTACTTTTACATTTCCGCTTTCAGGTTCAATTCTGCTTCCGTCGGCGGTCAGGAAATATACGTCGTAAAGTACGTACTCAGCTTCCGTATTCTCAGCGTCCAGTCCCAACTGGCTGCTCAGCTGGCTGTTGAATGCTGCTACTGCTGCATTATAGCGTTCGGTGCCAGGTGCAATATAGTCAGCTTTAATCTCTGCATCCTGTGGAAGGTTTGCATCTTCCGGAGCTGTTGCTGTAATCACTACACGACTGTCTTCGTATCTGAAAGAAGTCTTCGGTGCTTCTGTCGGAGTCGGTGTCTCACTTGGGGACGCGCTGACTTCTGGTGTCGGAGTTGCAGTTGCCTCGGCAGCTGGTGTTGCTGTAGCTTCCGGTGCTGCAGGCGCTTCCGTCACTTCTGCTGCTGGTGCCGCTGTAGGCTCTGTTGCAGGTGTTTCTGTCGGAGCTGCTGCAGGTGCTTCTGTTGGCTGCTCTGCTGGTGCTTCTGTGGGCTGCTCCGCTGGCGCTTCTGTGGGCTGCTCGGCAGGTGCTTCCGTTGGCTCCTGAGCTTGTTCCGCAGCAGGAGTTTCCTGCACTTGCTGAGGTTCTTCCTGTTTCTCAGCAACCGGTTCCGCTCCCTCCGTTGTGTATGCTTCTGCTTCGCTTTCAGACGGAGTCGGCGTTGCCGTCGCGTCCTCAACGTAGGTATCGTCTGTTGCCAGGACAGTCAGACTGGACTGCTGGAATATCATAGATCCCGCCAGAAGTATGGCAAAAAACGATTTCAGCCTTGAATTCTTTTTCATGTTACAACCTCCTTTTTAAGATCGGGTTTTCCTTTTTTTCGGTGTGGTTTCGCAGGCAGAACTAGCCCAAAACCCATTTTCATCATCATATCACACTGATTTTAAAGGAGCAATAATTTATGATCACCTGAAAAATCCCTGTTTTCTGCTGTTTCACTAAGAAACCTGGCACGAATCGGTCTTCTTTTTCGTATTTTTATAGTGTGTATTTTAGTGTACTGTCGCTATTTTTGACTTTTTATTGAAAAAAACACACAATTTCTTATTTTTTCTGTTTTCACAGGACAAAAAAACTACATGTTTACTCCCTTTTCCCCTGTTTGAATTTCAGCATTTTGCACAATTTCACGCCCTGTTTTCTAAACTATATTCGCTCCGATTTTCGTATTTTCTCATGGTGTATCTTGATGTACATCCTTTCTCGTGCTATAATAAATGCCAGAAAACCAATGCACTTATGCAATTGGCAAACAAGGACTACGCACCATCTTCATTTTCAAATGATAAAGCATACAGGAGGACTCCCTATGTTTCTCAAAAAGACCCCTAAGGCAAAGGGAACTTACCTTGCCATCACCGAATCCTACTATGATAAAGAGAAGAAAGCCACTCGTCAGAAGACCATTATGGGGTTGGGATATCTGGAAGATTTAAAGAAGGATTACCCGGATCCCATCAGCCATTTCGAGAAGGTTGTCGCTGATATGAACCAGGAACGAGAAGCTAAAAAGAACTCTGTGGTATATGTTGACCTTACTACTGCTCTCTCACCGGGAGAACACTCTCTGAAAAATGTAGGCTACGGCATTCTGAAATACCTTTATAAGGAGCTTCAGCTGGACATTTTCTGGCGTACCAGGACCTGGAATCTATCTCTCCCCTATAATATAGAAGAGCTTTTCCGATATATGGTCATTTCCCGTGCGCTTTACCCAAATTGCACCTGGAATGAAGCTATTGAAAAAGGAATCTACTTCGAAGAATCCGGAAGCATCTCAGACAAAGACCTGGATTCTGCCTTTCATGTTATTGTGAAACTGCAAAAAGATCTGCAGAAGTGGATTTATGAGCATTCCGGCAGCATCCTTTCCAGAGATACTACTTCTGCTTTTTTGGATCACACCAGCTATAATTTTTCCATTCCGGGAAGCATGCCCTCTGACACGCAGCCCAATGCCAAACGTACAGATTCCACCCTTCACCTGGATCTTCTCACGGACAGAAATGGAATTCCCATTGCATATGACCTATCTACCAGTGGTACTGTGTTGAACCAGTCTGTTTTTAATGCCGTAAAGCAATTAAAGAGAGAGAATCCCAGAACCCGTTTTTATAATACTGCACCTGCACGTCCGGAGGAGGAGCCTTTTATTTGCAATGGAGTTCCGGCAGACGGATATATTTATGGTCTGCCTGTACATACTGCGAATGCAGAATTTAAGGATTGGGTACTGAAGGATGGTTATCAGGAAATGAAAATTCTGAATGAAAAGCATCAGACTATCCCTCTTCTTTATAAAGAGCGGATTTTTGAGGATAGGGAAAAACAATTTGTATACTACCATGAGCTTCAGGCCAGACAGCAGCGCCTTGCCAGGGAGTCTTCCGGAAGGCATACCGGATTGAAGCTGGACGGATATACTGCCATTGCTACTGATAATCTGGAGGTGGATAATCTTGCCCCTTATCGTCTTTTCAGCGGACTTCGTCATATGGAGAAAATTTTCCTTGATTCCAAAAGCCAGTATGACTCCTCTGCTACCTTCATCTGGACACCGGATAAGATCAATGCCCATTTTGTGATTGGGTTTGTGTCCTTTACCTTAATGCGTATGCTGCAGGCGAAGCTTGATTTCCAGTTTTCCATGGAACAGATTGGGATTTCTTTGCAGCGGTATAATTGTGTACAGATTGCAGGTAATATTTATCAGTTTACCTATTATGATGTGATTCTGGATGCATGTGAGAAGGCGCTGGAACTGGAGCTGCATAATAAATACCGCAGCCAGCTCCAGATTCGGAGACTGCTGCGGTATTAAGGACTTTATAATTTTATATCTTTTTATACATGTCAGGCTTTTTCGCCTGACATGTTATCTGTCTGCTCCCAGGCTTCCCTCTCCTGGAAAATGCAGTTCGTACATTTCCCGGGCGGCGCGGGTGACGATTCCAAGCTCTTCTTCCATCTTCAATGTCTGCGGAAGCACCACGGCAGTATCATAAATATCCGCTTTCAGCTTGTCCTTGGCACGCTCACTGCTCATTTTCATAATTCCAAACAGCGTGCTGTTATAAGCCTTATCAGACTCACTAAGCTCCATATACGTCTTCACCATATGGCAGCACTCCCTGTAAAGAAGCTCTTCATAATCCTTACCCTTGGCGCAGATTTCCTGGAATTTCATTTTATTCAGCTGTTTCATGATCTCCTTACGTCCGCCGCGGACTCCCATAAAGCGCTTGCCGCTGTCCTTATTAAACTCCATCAGCATCCACAGTGCGATCAAACCGTCAGCTCTGGTATCACCGCCAAGCTCAGACGGATCCTGATAACGGATGTCCCAAAGCTCCCTGCGGATCTGATTCAGCTCTGGCTCCTCTCCTGCCTCAATGGACATATTCAAAAGTGCCAGACGTCTGGCCGGGTCCGATTCTCTGTAGTATTGTGTAATAGTCGGGGTATCCATAGTATTCTCCTTTATACTTCTTCGTAGGTCAGCTCGGTCTCAGCCATATTAAGAGCTTCCTCAATTACCTTGTCCATATCCATATAGCGGTACATGCCCAGTCGTCCGCCGAAGAGTACATTCTTCTCTTCTAATGCACGGCGCTCATACTTGTCAAAGAGCTCGTCATTCTTCGGATCATTAATGGGATAATACGGCTCTTTTCCCTTCTCCCATGCTGCCGGATATTCTCTTGTGATAACAGTCTTCGGCTGTGTCCCAAATTCGAAGTGCTTATGCTCAATAATACGGGTATATGGCACCTCATAATCGGTATAGTTCACAACCGCATTTCCCTGATAATTCCCCATATCAAGCACTTCTGTCTCAAAACGCAGGGAACGGTACTCCAGCTCACCATAGCAGTAATCGTAAAATTCATCGATCATACCGGTAAAAAGGATCTTATCTGCCTGTGCAGTGAGCTCTTCTCTGTTTGCAAAGAAATCCGTCTTCAGGCAAACCTGGACACCCTCCAGAAGCTTCTTGATAATACGGGTATAGCCGCCCTTCGGAATACCCTGATAGGGATCCTTAAAATAGTTATTATCATAGGTATAACGAAGAGGAAGTCTCTTGATAATAAAGGACGGAAGGTCCTTACACTCTCTTCCCCACTGCTTGCGGGTATAGCCCTCTACCAGCTTCTCATACACATCCTGTCCCACCAGCGCCAGTGCCTGCTCTTCCAGGTTCTTCGGGTGTGTGATGTGCATGCGGCTGATCTGCTCCTGAATCTTCGCCTTCGCCTCTGCCGGAGTCCGAACTCCCCAGAGCTGGTGGAATGTATTCATATTAAACGGAAGATTATACAATTCATCCTTATACACAGCAATAGGTGAATTTACAAAGTGGTTAAACTCTGTAAACTGATTCACATAGTCCCAGATTTCCTTCTTAGAAGTATGGAAAATATGTGCGCCATACTTGTGGACCTGGATGCCTTCTACTTCCTCTGTGTAAATATTACCGCCGATATGATCACGCTTGTCGATCACCAGGCAGGTCTTGCCCTTCTTAGTAGCTTCGTGAGCAAATACAGCTCCAAAAAGTCCGGCTCCTACAATTAAATAATCATATTTTTTCATCTTGTGTTGCCCCTTTCTGTTATGGGAATGCAGATTTATTACGTCCGTTTTCTGCCAGACACTGATATACAATGTCTTTCATTCCCGGATAAAGATGTTATTATTATAACAAATTTTCAGAAAAAAAGGTAGCCCTTTCCATATAAGGACTACCTTTTTTATAAAACTTTCTTAATGGTCGCATCGCAACCTATAACACGCATCACGATGCACAACGATCATGCAACTGCATTATTTCGCAGCAACTCTGTCAAACTCATCTGTGATTTCTTTGGATGGAGCCTTCGTCACAAGGCTGACGATCACGATCATCACCAGACTGAGCAGGAAACCAACTGCCAGGGAATAAAGTCCTGTATAGGTTCCCAGTGTCTGTCCTCCGACTAACGGAATATAGTCCCAGATAATAACAGTAAGTCCGCCAGTCACCATACCTGCAATGGCACCTGGAAGATTGGTTCTTCTCCAGAACAGGGACATTACCACGATCGGTCCAAATGCGGAACCAAGTCCTGCCCATGCATTGGAAACCAGTCCCATAATACTGCTGTCCGGATTCCATGCAATGACAAATGCGATCACTGCGATGACAATAACCGTGATACGGCTTACTTTCAGAATTTCCTCTGTGTCAGCATCCTTCTTGATAAAGCTGTGATACAGATCCTCAGATACTGCAGAAGCAGTTACCAGAAGCTGGGAATCCGCTGTGGACATGATCGCTGCAAGGATTCCGCAAAGGAACAGTCCGCCGATAAAGGGAAGCGCAAGCTCTGAAGTAAACACCTTACGGATCATCTCAATAAATACGCTCTCAGAAGAAGCGGCTCCGTTCTCTCCAAGAATAACAGGAAGCAGGTAAGCTCTTCCGATCACTGCAATCGCAAACGCAGCTGTCAGGGAAAGAAGATCCCATACAATAGCAATCGCCCAGGATTTCTTCAGTTCCTTCTCATTCTTAACTGCCATAAATCTTACCAGTACGTGAGGCATTCCACAGTATCCAAAGCCCCATGCCAGCTGGGAAAAGATCTCTATAAAGGTATATGGTCTGTCTCCGTTCATAAACGGGTTCAGATAAGCGCCTGCACCGCCGGTCACGCTACTCTGGGAGATCAGATCTGTAAGATTGCCTGGAAGCAGGAAATATGCCACCAGCGGAACTACAAGAAGTCCGATAAGCATCAGGGTTCCCTGCACAAAGTCTGTTACACAGACCGCCATAAAGCCGCCCATGAAGGTGTAGCAAAGAATAACCGCTGCTCCGATAGCCAGAGCTACATGATAATCAAGTCCAAATACGGTATTGAACAGCTTACCGCCTGCTGCCAGCGCAGAAGCTGTATACACCAGGAAAAAGATTACAATTACCACTGATGAAATCAGAAGCAGGATCTTTTTCTTATCACGGTAGCGGTTCTCGAAAAATGCCGGGATGGTCATGGAATTGTTTGCTGCGATGGTGTATTTACGAAGTCTTCCGGAAATACATACCCAGTTGAGGACAGTTCCGATAAAAAGTCCCACTGCGATCCAGATCTGTCCGGATCCAAAAGAATAAATGGCTCCTGGAAGACCCATCAGAAGCCATCCGCTCATATCAGAAGCCTGTGCAGAAAGGGCTGCCACCCATCCGTTCAGTCCTCGTCCTCCAAGGAAATAATCCTCTGAGCTGGAGGTCTTTTTCATGTAAACCGCGCCGATGACGATCATCATGGCAAGGTAAAACACAAAAGCAATCAGAATTATCACTGTTGTACCACTCAATTTTTTCTCCTCCTCTGTTATAAAATCTGCCGTCTCCAAATCATCCAGACAGCAAAATAACATATTTCATACTTTACCACAGAAGAGTATGAAAGTGCAAGTGATATTATATATTTTTTTGAAAGTATGCGTTTTATAAACACAGAATATGAAACTACTTATCCTTCCCTTTCAGATAAACATGCTTAATATACCACAAAGCCTTTTCTTCCCCTTTGTCATTGAGTATCCGAAGCAGCCCCTCTAACTCTTTTTTGGTCTGGGGATGTACAAACCACAGCTTCGGCTTGCTTTTCAGAAAATATTCCAGCGGCTTGTGATTGTCATATGCGTCCCCAAGATACGTCCTGGAGGCACTGATCCTGTCCATCACCATCTCTGCCACATATCTGCGGGGCATTTTCGCCCCCATGATCACATGCTCCGGATCATTTATGGAATAATCCACCCAATGCTCATAATGATGCTTATTGCGCCCTTTATGATGGAGCCAGGCGGTAGACACGCCAGTATCCTCACGTTCTGCGTTATTTGGACTTCTGTTTCCCTGATAATATTTGCAGCCCACCAGAAATTCCGATGGAGTATATTTGGAAAGGTCATGGAGAAGCCCCTGCTTGTAAAGTCCGATTCGGAAGCAATAGTGCATGACCATCAGCTTATGCTTTGTGATTGTTTTAAAGTGAAGCCATGGATGCATTGTCACCGGACCTCCTTTCCTTATTCTCAGCTTCTGTCACAGTATTGTCTGAAGCTGCAGTTTTCTTCCCTTCTGCGCCTGGCAGTTTTTCATTCTTTTTTCCTTTGCCAGTATGCTTTCTTTCAGGCTCCGGTTTCTTCACACCCTGAAGTACAACCACTGTACGCGGTCCCACCTCCACGGCTCTTTCATAAACCTGGCCATTTTCCCCATAAAATCCGTCACAGGTCAGATCTCCGGTATCCATCACTTTCTTCCACTCCATCCCCTCTGGCAAATTGGGAAGGGCAATATTCCTGGTTTCCCAGTGAAAATTATAGCCTGTATAAAGGAAATCATCCTCACTTCCATCCGGCAGCTTTGCATATGCCCCGCACAGCATCACGCCGATCATGCGGCTGGTATTTTCCATGTTGCAGAACCATGCACGTTCCCCATGAAAAGACATATCCGGAAATCCCTTGCCAAGGTAATCTGCCTCTTTCATGCTCTCACTCATATGAAGGACAGGATGAGCCTTCCGAAGTGCAACTGCCTTTTTTACAAAGGCAAGCATACTGGCATTTCGCCGCAGTCCCCGCCAGTCAATCCAGCCAATGGAATTGTCCTGGCAGTAAGCATTATTGTTTCCCTCCTGGGAATTGCCGATCTCATCACCGCCATAGATCATGGGTACTCCCTGGGAAAACAGCAGCATGGCAAAAGCGGCTCGCATCTGGCGCTCCCTCATCTGACGGATCCACTGCTTCCGGCTTGGTCCCTCAATGCCGCAATTCCAGGAATAATTATAGCTGCAGCCGTCGTTATTGCCTTCCCCATTTGCCTCATTGTGCTTATAATTGTAGGAAACAAGGTCATTTAAAGTAAAACCGTCCTGGCAGGTAATATAATTGATCACTCCATGGTCATCCGGATTATGACGGATGCGGTACTGCACAGCCGGAACCATATCCTCATCGCTTTTCAGGAATCTGCGCATATCCTGCAAAAATCCCAGATTATATTCCGCAAAGCATCGCTTTCCTGGTCTGCGGTTCTTATAAAGAGCAGCCGTATCCATTCCTTCTGCCATGATCTTCGTTCCTGCAAGCAGGCCATCCTTCATGATCAGGTCAAGAGGTGCCCCTTCTCCCAGAATATGAAAGCCGTCCACATGATAATTCTGTTTCCAGAACTGCACTGCACGAAGTACCATTAAAGGATTAACTTCTGCTGGAAAATACATTTCCATGATACAGCCAATCCCTGCTTTGTGAAAAGCCCTGATCATGTCACAAAATTCCCTGTGGGGATCCCGGGTAGCGCAATAAGCACTCTTTGGCGCAAAATAAAGACCATTTCCATATCCCCAGTAATTTACCTCGTCTTTTTTCCCCTTCTGGGAAACCAGACCGTCTGGCTCCTTTGGCGGAACCACCTCCATAAATTCATAGGCCGGCATAAGCTCTACCGTATTAATGCCAAGCTCCTGCCAGTATGGGATCATCTGTACCAGACCGGAAAAAGTTCCCCGGAGACCTGTCGGCAGCTTAGCCTGCCTGGTGTATCCCCGAACATGTACTTTATAAAGGATCATATCTCCAAAGTCTGTTTCCGGTGCTTTCTCATCCCCCCAGTCATAACCATTTCCTGACCAGAAGCCGCAGCGCACCTTATGGGGATCTTCTTCCCACGCTGCCCCAAAGTGCTCTCTTCCACTGATTCTGCTGGCACAGGGATCCAGATAGATTTCCCCGTTTATCTTAAAATTGTATTCCAGATTGGTTACATTTAATTTTTTCATAAAGACAGAAAAAATCCGTCCTGTACGATATTTTTCATCCAGAAGAAGCTCATAAAAGGGCTCTCTTCCCCTCTTTCTGTAAAGGAGCAGGTAAACCTCGGAATCCTCTTCCGCTTCCACTGCAAAATTATATCCATCTGCCATCTGGGTTACCCCAAGTAAAAGAGGATAACCATATGTCACAACCACGCTCTTATTTCCCGGTATTGGCACTTTATAAGCCCTCCTGTCTTTGTCTGCTGTCTCGTCTGTAGCCATTTTTGTACACAGAGCACGTTTCCCAAAGGGAATCTGCACAATGCAATCTTTCTCATGAAATAAAATCATCCGATAATATCTGTTTATCCCCAGATCCTGCCATACAGGACTCCCTATGGTCTAAAATTTCAGATCCAGCTCTACCGGACAATGGTCGGACCCCATTATCTCGCTGTGGATCTTCGCATCCTCCAGATTCTCTTTCAAGGACGGAGAGGTGATAAAATAGTCAATTCTCCATCCGGCATTCTTCTCTCTTGCCTTAAATCGGTAAGACCACCAGGAGTAGGTGCCCTCAAGCTCCGGATAAAAGTAACGAAATGTATCAATAAATCCAGCTTCCAGAGTTCTGGTAAAGCAGGCTCTCTCTTCATCTGTGAAGCCTGCGTTCATTCGGTTGGTCTTAGGGTTCTTCAGGTCAATTTCCTGATGTGCCACATTCATGTCTCCACAGCAGATCACAGGCTTTTTCTCCTGAAGCTTCAAAAGATAAGCCAGGAAATCTCTTTCCCATTCCATGCGGTATTCCAGTCTTCGAAGCTCGGACTGGGAGTTGGGCGTATATACGGTAACCAGATAAAAATCGTCCATCTCTGCAGTGATCACACGGCCTTCTTTATCGTGTTCCTCTATTCCAAGTCCGTAAGTCACGGACAACGGCTCTTTTTTCGTAAAAACAGCTGTTCCGGAATATCCCTTGCGGTTCGCGTAATTCCAATATTGATAATAACCTGGAAGCTCCAGCTTCACCTGGTTCTCCTGACATTTGGTCTCCTGAAGGCAGAAAATGTCTGCGTCCAGCTTCGCAAAGCTTTCTTCAAAGCCCTTGGTGATACAGGCACGGATTCCATTTACGTTCCATGATACAAGCTTCATGTTGTTCTCCAATCTGTAAAAATTTATATAATGCACAAAAATCCTTCTGTACATGATTTTGCCCATTTTTTCAAAGTTTCCAGTGAACTTCATTCACAAAAAACCTCTCATAGGATATTGCCTGTGAATATTCAATATATTCTAACACTTTCTTCATTATAACACAGATTTCCCTATTCACAAAACCCTATTTTTCTGGTACAATCTAAATATTGTCCGGGCATACCGTTACCAGTGAAAATGAAGCTAAAGAAGTCCCGGTGTTACCTTGTTTTACAGCATGAACATGCTTTTTCACAGGTAACATATAAATACAATTTTTTTATAAAGTGAGGTATTTTTAATGAGTGATTCAGATATGACAAACTCCTGCAGCAGCTGTGGAAGCAGCTCATCCTGCGGCGGTTCCGACTGTTCCACATGCGGTGGATGCAGCACTGACGCAAACCAGCACAGCACTATTACTCTTACCATGGAGGATGATACTGAGGTAGAATGCGCCATCCTTACCATTTTCCCGGTAGATGCAAAGGAATATATTGCGCTTCTTCCTCTTGACGAAGAGGGCCAGAATCATGACGGTGAAGTTTATCTGTATTCCTTCACCCGCACTGCAGAGGGTGCTCCCATGCTTTCCAACATTGAGAGCGACGAAGAGTACAATAAGGCTGCTATCGCATTTGACACTGTTTTACAGAATGCACGAGAAGCAGAAGCTGCCGGAACACCTTTAGAGTAATCTCTCCGGTGGTCTTTAAAGAAATTTCCTGCGGGAGCATCAGAGTAATCTTCCCGGTGGTCTTTAAAGAGATTTCCTGCGGGAGCCTGTTTGAAAAAGGCTTTCTGCAAAATTTGAAAAAAACTTAAGCACAATAAAAGCAGGTATCTGTGATTGATAAATTCATCACATTTACCTGCTTTTGTATTTCCCATAGAACTGCGAGGGCGCCGCAGCGGGTTACTTCGTCGTACTTCCAAACCCGCCATTTCTCACATCTGTCACATCATCATCTACGGTAATCCCGTACTCAACGAAGATTCCCTGCATAAAGCCTGTATCTGCCTTCAATTCTACCACTTTATTCTCATTGGTATCATTTGTCAGCTTGGCAAAAATATGGCCTTCATTGTCAGAATAAAAATAATCGCTGTCAATAATCCCCACCGTATTATTCAGCTGCAGACGGAATTTGAATCCCAGGCCGCTTCTTGGATAGCATTTCAGCACCCATTCCTGATCCATCTCCACACAGATCCCGGTCGGAATCTTGATGGTCTCGCCTGGCTTGATGGTAAAATCAGCCGGGGAAAAGAAATCATAGCCTGCGCTTCCGGCAGTAGCCCGTCTTGGAAGACGGATTCCCTCATAAATCTTCTCTGCCTCGTCAGCAGACACGCCTTCAAAAGCATCCATCCAGTCTGCCACAAAGCGCTCTTTACTTACTTTATGAAATTTTGCAATTCTCTTCATGTTTCCTCCTGTTTATCCCGTGCAGACGCATTTTCCAAAGCTCCGGCTCTGCAGCGGATATAAAGAATGCCGGGCACATCTGTCCGGCATCCCCCAAGCTGTCACTGTGCTTTTCCTACACAGTGGCCTTGCATTTTATTCTTATTTTGCCTCTGCCGGAACATCCTTGATGCTGAAGCTCATTCTTCCCATCTTGTCTTTTCCAAGGCATACAACAGTCACTTTATCTCCAAGTGTAAGAACATCCTCTACGCGGTTGATTCTCTCCTTGCAGATCTTGGAAATGTGAACCATTCCCTCTTTGCCAGGTGCGAACTCAACAAATGCGCCAAACTCCTTGATGCTTACAACCTGTCCGGTGAGGATCTGTCCCTGCTCGAAGTCAGAAGCAATGATTTCAACCATACGCTTTGCTTCCTGCATGTTCTTATCATCTACGCCGCAGATAGATACAGCACCCTCATCTGTGATATCGATCTTAACGCCTGTGCGCTCGATGATGGTGTTGATGGTCTTACCTCTCTGTCCAACAACATCACCGATCTTCTGAGGATCGATCTGGATCTGGATGATCTTCGGAGCATATTTTCCAACAGTTGTACGAGGTGCAGGGATACATTTCTCAATAACTTCGTTAAGGATGTACTCTCTTGCTTCCTTAGTACGTCTGATTGCTTCTTCTACGATCTGTCTTGTAAGACCGTGGATCTTAATATCCATCTGAATCGCTGTGATACCGTCATGAGTTCCGGCTACCTTGAAGTCCATGTCGCCAAAGAAGTCCTCAAGACCCTGGATATCAGTAAGAACGATATAATCATCATCTGTGTCACCTGTTACAAGACCACAGGAAATACCTGCAACCGGCTTCTTAATCGGTACACCGGCAGCCTCAAGAGACATGGTGGATGCACAGATACTTGCCTGGGAGGTAGATCCGTTTGACTCAAAGGTCTCGGATACAGTACGGATTGCATATGGGAATTCTTCTACGCTTGGAAGAACCGGTACAAGTGCTCTCTCAGCAAGTGCTCCATGACCGATCTCACGGCGTCCCGGTCCTCTGGATGGCTTTGTCTCACCTACAGAATAGGACGGGAAATTGTAGTGATGCATATATCTCTTGCTTGTCTCAAACTCGTCAAGTCCGTCAATTCTCTGTGCCTCTGCAAGAGGTGCCAGAGTAGTGATGGTACAAATCTGAGTCTGTCCACGGGTGAACATAGCAGAGCCATGTACTCTCGGGATGATGTCAACCTCTGCTGCCAGAGGACGGATCTGTGTGATTGCACGGCCGTCCGGACGTTTGTGATCTTTCAGGATCATCTTACGAACGGTCTTCTTCTGATACTGGTAAACAGCCTCACCAAGAACAGCAAGCCACTCCTCTTTCTCTGCGAAAGCTTCTTTCAGCTTGTCTGTGATCTCTGCAATATTGTTCTCTCTTGTCTGCTTGTCATCAGAGAATACGGCAACTTCCATTTCTTCCGGAGGAACGATCTCCTTGATGGCGTCAAACAGCTCCTGCGGAACTGCACAGGACTCATAGCTGTGTTTCTCTTTCCCGCACTCAGCGATGATCTGATCGAAGAATCTGATGATCTCCTGGTTTACCTCATGTGCTTTATAAATAGCCTCGATCATCTGATCCTCCGGAACCTCGTTGGCACCGGCCTCGATCATGATAACTTTGTCTCTTGTGGAAGCTACTGTCAGCTGAAGATCAGAAATATCCTTCTGAGCCAGTGTAGGGTTCACAACATACTCTCCATTGATCAGGCCGATCTGTGTCGTTGCACATGGGCCATCAAATGGAATATCAGAAATACAGGTAGCAAGGGAAGAACCAAGCATAGCCGGGATCTCCGGGTTGCACTCCGGATCTACAGACATAACCATGTCTACCAGTGTTACGTCGTTTCTGTAATCCTTCGGGAACAAAGGACGCATAGGTCTGTCGATAACACGGGAGGTAAGGATTGCGTGCTCGCTTGCCTTTCCTTCTCTCTTATTGAAACCGCCCGGAATCTTTCCTACGGCGTACATTTTCTCTTCATATTCAACGCTTAATGGGAAAAAGTCGATTCCCTCTCTTGGCTCCTTGGATGCAGTTGCTGTAGCAAGTACAGTGGTATCACCATAATGCATAAGTGCTGCGCCATTGGCCTGTTTCGCAACACGTCCGATATCTACGGTAAGTGTTCTTCCAGCTAATTCCATGGAATAACTTTTGTACATGTCTTCTCTCCTTTTTCATATAAAATATTGATCTGAAGCCACCTTACACTTCTGCAGAAACTGTGAAAACCAGTTCTGACCGACGTATATTGCAGCTCTCTTTGCCTCTGTCACAACAGAAGTCCGAAACGACTGAAAAATACATTTGATATGGCTGGGAACAGGTCTCTTCAAATGTCCTTTTCAGAAGTCTCGGAAATCTTTATCTGTCAGGTCGCCCTTACAGACAATAGTGCCTCTATTGTGACACTTGTCACTATCCACAAAAGCTCCGGTAGGAAGCTTGTCTGTGAACAATCATAACTTTCCTTACATCTTAAAATAGGGCGGATGGATATCCGCCCTTCCGCATACTAATTATTTTCTTAAACCTAATTTCTCAATCAGTGCACGGTATCTTTCGATGTCTGTTTTCTTTAAGTAAGCTAACAGTCCACGTCTCTGACCTACCATTTTCAGCAGACCACGTCTGGAATGATGATCCTTGTGGTTGTTCTGTAAATGCTCAGTAAGCTCCTGGATTCTTGCAGTAAGAACAGCTACCTGTACCTCTGGTGAACCAGTATCTCCCTCACATCTTGCATACTCTTTCATAATTGCTGTTTTCTTTTCTTTTGAAATCATCTTGATTTCCTCCTTATTATTCTTAATGGTCTCCCATGCAGGTATTCCTGTGGGGACGTAATCGCCGCATATTAAGAGACGGTCGGAGTGTCCAACCCCTGAATATGGGCTGTCTGATATGTGAACGCAGGGACTAAACCTACTCACACCTTGCCTAGTATAGCATACCCGCCAGATTCTGTAAACTGTTTTTTTCGTTTTTCTTCCCGATATTATTTCTCAGTTTTTTCAAAAAATCTCCGGCCGTTCTCTGCATCCGCCAGAAGTCTGCTCTTCAGGGCCTCAAGAGACGGAAATTTCCGTTCCGGCCTCAAAAACTTTTTGAAATCCACCCGGCATTCCTCTCCGTAGAGATCTTCCTTACAGTCAAAAAGATAGGTTTCCACCCCTATAAAGCTCTCACCAACCGTAGGCTTACAGCCAATATTGGTAATTCCGTGGTATATCTTATCCCCGAAATAAGAGCTTGTCACATACACACCGTTTGGCGGCAGGATCTTGGTCCTGGGAGGCACGAGATTGGTAGTGGGAAGCAGAACCTTATGTCCCATTCCCCTGCCATGTACCACCTGGCCTTCCACAAAATAATCCCTTCCCATAAGGGAAGTGACTTTCTCCATATTTCCTTTTTTCAGTTCTTCTCTGATATAGGTACTGCTGATCTTCCTGTGCCCATCCATTTCTTTGGAAAGGATTTCCACATCAAAGCCATACTTTTCTCCAAATTCCATAAGAAGCCGGGGCGTACCTTTCCGCTCAAAGCCAAACCGGTTGTCCTCTCCCACTACTACGTAGGATGCCCCAAGATCTCCCATAAGAATCTCTTTTATAAAATTCTCAGCCTTCATATGCCGGATTCTGTCATTTAACTGGCATTCTACCAGCACATCCACGCCAAGCTTTTCAAGAAGGGAAGCGCGCTCCTGGCTGGTAAGGATCATGTTGCTGGAAGCATCAATGGCAAAAAGGACAGCCTGTTCTCCAAGTGTCTTCCGCTCCCTGATCTTCTCAACCAGCTTCCTGTGGCCACGGTGAATCCCGTCAAATTTTCCCATTGTTACTGCACAGTTGGCAAGTTTTGGAAACTCACCCTCTATCTTCAGGTATTCCATAATCTCTCCTGTCAAACCAGTTTATATCTGATTCGTAACTATTCAGCATCTGCCGAATCGTCACTTTATTATTCAGAACATTTTCACCGGATAATATTTCTTCTTCCCCGCATCCCACTGAAAAATACCTGTAAAAGTTCCGTCACTGGCGTACATGCGCACCCAGCCCTCTTTGTGCTGGGGACTCACCAGATTGTCGGACAGCGGATTTCCATTTGCCAGAAGCCTGTCCCCGTAAGAATCCGCATAAAGAGCGGGATAATCAGCCAGAACTGCTTCCACCGGGTCGATCATATCCTGGACGGTTCCATCTGCCACGGCAGCTTCCACCTGGGCAAGTGTATGGCTCTCAGAGAGAGAATACCGGCCTACCCTTGACCGGAGCAGTTCTTCCATACAGCCGCCACAGCCAAGCTTCTCGCCAATATCATGGCACAAGGTGCGGATATAGGTTCCCTTACTGCAGGTCACTCTTATTTTCACCAGCGGAAGATGAAATTCCAGAGGCTCTATCTCGTAGAAACACACTGGCCTGGCTTTTCGCTCAACCGTTTTGCCCTCTCTTGCCAGCTCGTAAAGTTTCTTTCCATTTACCTTCAGAGCAGAATACATAGGCGGAACCTGAAGCTGCTCCCCTACAAAGCTTTTCAGTACCTTTCGCACTTCCTCCTCGGTCACATTCACCGGCTTCTCTTCCAGAACTGTTCCAGACATATCCTGGGTATCCGTGTCGATTCCCAGATGAAGCACTGCCTCATACGTTTTTTCCTTATCTGTAAGAAGATCCACCAGCTTGGTGCCCTTTCCAAGAGCTACCGGCAAAACACCGGTAGCATCCGGGTCAAGAGTCCCTGTATGTCCTATTTTTTTCATATGGAGAATTCCCCGAAGCTTGGCTACCACATCATGGGAGGTAAAGCCTTTTTCCTTGTGAATTACAATGATTCCCTGAAAATCTGCCATTACTTATCCTGTCCTAAAAGCTGTTTTTCGATCTGTTCTGAAATATTATTGATAACATCGTACATGGAACCGGCCAGATCGCAGCCTGCTGCTTTCACATGTCCGCCTCCTCCGAAATAGGAAGCGATCTTGCTTACATCTACAGCACCGTTGGAACGGAGTGATACCTTAAACACCTGGCTTTCATGCTCGTAAATAAACATTGCCACTTCCACACCTTTCGTAAGACGGAGCTGGCTTACGATTCCATCCAGGTCAGACGGCTTTACACCATAGAAATCCATGTCTCTCAGCTTCATGTAGCCAACGATACATTTGCCATCCAGAAGCATAATGCTCTCTGCCAGAACACGTCCCATGACCTGATTCTGAATGTAGCTCTTCTGATAGAAGGATTCGTCAATAATATTAGAAAAATCAACACCCTTTTCCATCAGGTCACCGGCAATACGCATGGTGTCCGGAGATGTGGAGGAATACTGGAATACACCTGTATCGTGGATCATTCCGGTATAAATAGCAGTTGCAATATCCAGATTGATTTTTTCTTTGTCAAGAAGCTTATACAGAACCTCGCTGGCAGAGCTGATCTCACCATGTACGTGGTTCACATCTGCAAATCCCGGATTGCTCACATGATGGTCAATGCAGACGGTCTTTTTCGCAGAAGCGAAATAATCAGCCGCTACTGCCAGACGGTCAGGAGCGCTCACATCACAGGTCACAAAAAGATCATACTCTCTGGGCTCACCTGCTTCATAATGTACTTCATCCATGCATGCAATATGTCCGAATACCGGCTTCGGCTTCTCCAGATAGATATCTGCCTTGATTTCAGGATACCATTTCTTTATATACAGATAAAGTGCCATGCAGGAACCTACACAGTCACCATCTGGGCGAACATGTCCCCCAATTCCCATGGTCTTTACGCCATCCAGAATTTCTTCGATTCTCTCCATTCCCTTCACCTCGATTTTTACTCTTCGTCTTCAGTTTCTGCTGTATCCTGTTTTTCCCCGTCCTCACTCTCAGTGCCCTTCGAATGGTCGTGTTCGATCACATCATCGATAAGTCTGGACATATTTACGCCATATTCAATGGACTCATCCAGAATGAAGCGGATTTCCGGAGTGTTGCGAAGATTCAGGTTCTTCGCAAGCTGACGGCGGATATAGCCTTCTGCACTTTTCAGCCCTTTAATTGTGGACTGCTTGGATTCCTCGCTGCCAAGGACACTGATAAATGCCTTGCAGGTCTTAAGATCCGGTGCAACCTCCACAGCCATGACAGATGTCATGGGATGGATGCGGGGATCCTTGATCTCACCGCGGATAATGTTGCTCAGTTCTTTCTGAACTTCTGCATTGATCCTTGTATTTTTAATGCTGTTTTTTCTCATTTTTTGGTCTCCTATATGAGCGCAGGCTCTGACAACGAAAATTGGGGGCAATGAGCTTGCCCCCAACTGACACCTGCGATTACTACGCTCTAGCGCGGCACCTCAACCATAATATATGCTTCAACTTTATCTTCTTCTTTAACGTCATTGAAATCCTGGAATACAAGACCACACTCATAGCCTGCACGAACTTCTTTGACATCATCTTTAAATCTCTTAAGGGAAGCCAGCTCACCTTCGTAGATCTGCTCCTCGTCTCTGGTGATGCGTACCTTGCATCCTCTCTGGAAGGTACCGTCAAGCACATAGCTTCCTGCGATAGTACCGACACCGGAAGCCTTGAACAGCTGACGAACCTCTGCATGGCCAATTACCTTCTCCTCGAATACCGGATCCAGCATACCCTTCATGGCAGCTTCCACGTCCTCAATTGCCTGGTAGATAACACGGTACAGACGAAGATCTACGCCTTCCTGCTCTGCCAGCTGTTTCGCTGTGGTATCAGGACGAACGTTGAATCCGATGATGATCGCATTTGATGTAGCAGCAAGGCTGACATCAGACTCATTGACAGCACCAACGCCGCCATGGATCACTCTTACAACAACTTCCTCATTGGAAAGTTTTACAAGACTCTGTTTTACAGCCTCTACAGAACCCTGTACATCGGCTTTGACAATAATCGGGAGCTCCTTAAGGTCGCTTGCCTGGATCTGGTCAAACAGGTTATCCAGGGAAAGTTTACCCTTAGTTTCCTCAAGAAGACGGTTCTTATTCTCGGAAACAAATGCTGCTGCAAAATTCTTAGCCTCTTTATCATTCTCAAAGGACATGAGAACCTCTCCGGCATTAGGAACATCGCCAAGACCAAGGATCTCTACAGGAGTAGACGGACCAGCCTGTTTTACACGGCGTCCCTTATCATCCATCATGGCACGTACTTTACCATTGCATGCTCCGGCTGCGATAAAATCTCCAACGTGAAGAGTACCCTTCTGTACAAGGATCGTAGCAACCGGTCCTTTACCTTTATCCAGCTGAGCCTCGATCACAAGACCTCTTGCTGCGCGGTTCGGGTTTGCTTTCAGTTCAGAAACCTCTGCTGTTAAAAGGATCATTTCAAGAAGGTCATCAATGCCCTCTCCAGTCTTGGCAGATACCGGAACGAACGGTGTTGTTCCACCCCAGTCTTCCGGAATCAGCTCATACTCGGAAAGCTCCTGTTTTACACGTTCAATATTTGCACTTGGCTTATCAATCTTGTTGATGGCAACGATGATCTCAACGCCAGCAGCCTTTGCATGGCTGATAGCTTCTACTGTCTGCGGCATAACACCATCGTCAGCTGCAACTACAAGAACAGCGATATCTGTAGAGTTTGCTCCACGCATACGCATGGCAGTGAATGCCTCATGTCCCGGTGTATCAAGGAAGGTGATCTTCTGTCCGTTGATATCAACTACATAAGCACCGATATGCTGTGTGATTCCACCAGCCTCACCTCTTGTTACGTTTGTCTTACGGATTGCATCCAGAAGAGAAGTTTTACCATGGTCAACGTGTCCCATTACACAGACTACCGGTGGTCTTGAAACCATTGTGGATTCATCTTCATCTTCCTCTTTCAAAAGTTCCTCAATTACATCTACTTTTTCTTCTTTTTCTGCAATAATGTCAAATCCAAGAGCAATCTCTTCTGCCTGCTCGAAATCGATCTCGTGGTTTACCGTTACCATCTGACCTTCCATGAACAGCTTCTTAACAATTGCAGATGGCTGCATCTTCATCGCTTCCGCAAGCTCGCGGATGGTAAGCTTCTCCGGAATTGTGATCTCTTTGATCTCCGGTTTCTTCTCTTCCTGTTTCTGCTGCGGAGCAGGTTTCTGAAGTGCTTTCGGGATTCTGGACATCTGGTTTCTGCCGCCCTGGTTTGGTCTGTGTCCGCCACCTGATGTCTTATCGAAATCTTTCTTTTTATTCTTGTTCTCTCTGTCACGCTCACGCTTGCTGTCCTTGGATGTCTTGGTCAGCTCTGGTGTAAAGATTGCGTCAGATCCGCCGCCGCTTCTTCTTGCACCGCCGGAGCGCTGTCCACCCTGGTGGTTCTGTCCGCCAAAGCGTCCTTCACTACGGTTATCTCCGTCTTTTCCTCCGAAACGTCCCTGACCGCCCTGTGGTCTTCCCTGGCCAAATCTGCTGCCATTTCCGTTTCCATTTCTATTGTCTCTGTTGTCACCGCCCTGACGGAATCCACGTCCGTTTCCATCACCCTGGCGCGGTCCTCTGTTCTGGGAGTCTCCCTGTCTTACAGGTCTTCCCTGACCATCATTATTTCTGTTTCCGCGGAATCCACCCTGGCCGCCATTGCCGCCCTGTGGTCTTCCCTGGCCAAATCTGCCTCCATTTCTGTCACCACGATTGTTGTCTCCGCGATTATTGTCGCGGCCCTCGCCCTGACGGAAATTACGGTTGCCCTGGCCATTTCCCTGACGCTGCTGTCCTTCGTTTCTGTTCTGCTGTGCAGCTGGTCTCTGGGATTCTGTCCTTGGAGCTTCTGCTTTTGGTGCAGTCTGAACCGGTTTTGCCGGCTCTGTCTTCGGTGCACTTACCGGTGCGCTCTTTGGTGCTGTCTCAGCTTTTGGTGCTTCTGCCTTTGGTGCCTCAGCTTTTGGTGCTTCTGTCTTAGGAGCCTCAGCCTTCGGTGCACTTACCGGCTTCGGTGCTTCTGTCTTAGGAGCTTCTGTCTTCGGTGCTGCCTTTACAGGTGCTTCCGCTTTCGCTGCCGGCTGTGCCTGTGCTGCAGGACGTGTGCCCTGTGGACGCGGTTTTCTCTCTCCAGTTGGTTTCTTTCTGTTCTTCCCGCCGTCACTTGCATTCTGTGCATGATATACGCGGATAATATTTTTTTTCTTCTTCGGTGCCTCTGCACCGTCGCCTTCTTTCTTTACTGACACTTTCTGCTCTTCTGTCTTAGGAGTCTCCAATGTTATTCCTTTCTCCTTTCCCGTATCTATAACTTTTTTCACTCTGTTTTTATTCTCTCTGTTTTGCTTATTTCTGTCTTTGGCAGGCTCATGTGACTTTATCACCATATGCCATTCTCCCTTCACCAGTACGAGCCAGGATACGCTTTCATAAGTCTTTCGCAGCTCGTATCATCAAGAATCATTTCCCGGGAACATTTAAAAGCATTCCCTGGAACGCTTTTTCCTCTTTGGTTCAGGTCGTTTTCTCAGACAACAGTGGTATGCTCTAAAGCTCCTTCCCCTCACCCTGCAGCACCTTCATAATAGCTTCTGCAAAATTCCAGTCCTGTACAGCCAGGCTGGCACGGAATTCCTTACCCATGGCATGCCCTAACGTTTCTTTATCTGAAAGGATATACAAGGGCACTTCGTAAAATTCACACATGTTCCGGAATTTCTTCTTGGTGTTATCAGAAGAATCTCCGGCTACGATTGCCAGATATCCTTTGCCGGTCTTAATGGATTTCTCAGTGGAAAACTCTCCGCTGACTGTCTTTCCGGCCTTTGTTGCAAGTCCGATCAGGGACAGTGCTTTATTATTCTTCAATACTATCAAACTCCTTCTCAAGGCTATCATAAACCTCATCCGGGATAGCTGCTTTCAAAGAACGCTCCAGTCCGTGATTTTTTCTGGCTTTCTCCAGACACTCACGGCTCTTGCAGATGTAGGCTCCGCGACCGTTTTTCCTGCCTGTAGCATCCAGAACGATCTCATCCTCTGCGGTTTTCAACACCCTGATCATTTCTTTTTTATTCTTCATTTCTCTGCAGCCAGTACACTGGCGCATGGGAATTTTATTCTTCGTCTTCATTCTCTACCGCATCCTCAGTCTCTTCAGACTCTTCACCGGCAGCTGTTTCTTCGCTATCCTGAGAAATTTCTTCTGTAGCGGACTCCTCAGACTCTTCGTACTCGTCATCCTCATAGTACTCATCGTCATCCTCGTCATAATCATAGAAGTCGCCGGACTCTCTTGCCTGGGTTTCACTCTTGATATCAATCTTAAATCCAGTCAGACGTGCTGCAAGACGTGCATTCTGTCCTTCTTTACCGATTGCAAGGGAAAGCTGGTAATCCGGAACCACAACAAGTGCAGTCTTCTCATCCGGATCTGCCATAACAGCGATTACCTTCGCCGGGCTTAATGCATTCTCGATCAGGATTGCAGGATTCTCATCCCAGTTGATGATATCAATCTTCTCACCGCGAAGCTCATTTACAATCGCACTTACACGGGCACCATTTACACCAACACATGCTCCAACCGGATCTACATCAGGATCGTTGCTCCATACTGCCAGCTTGGTACGGGAACCTGCCTCACGGGCAATACTCTTGATCTCAACAGTTCCGTCCTTCACCTCAGCAACCTCAGACTCAAAGAGGCGTTTTACAAGGCCAGGATGTGTTCTGGAAACAAGGATACGAGGTCCCTTCGGTGTATCCTTTACCTCAAGAATATACACTTTGATTCTCTCAGTAGGCTTGAAGGTCTCACCCTTCACCTGCTCATTCTCAGCAAGGATTGCATCTGCCTTGCCAAGATTTACGCTTACATTATGTCCTACCACACGCTGTACAATGCCGGTAACAACCTCTTTCTCATTGCCGTGATACTGGTCAAACAGAACTTTACGCTCTTCCTCACGGATTTTCTGAAGGATTACGTTCTTTGCATTCTGTGTTGCAATACGGCCAAATTTGTCAGAGTGAACCGGTACCTTCAGGATATCGCCAACCTCTGCATTGGTGTTCTGCTTCTGTGCTTCTACAAGAGAAACCTCTTCAGCAGGATCTTCTACGAATTCTACAACCTTGCGGTCTGCATATACACTGAAATCGCCTGTTTCTCTGTTAATGGTAACATGTACATTGTCAGCTTTTCCAAAATGATTCTTGTATGCCTGGATCAGGGACTGCTCAATGGCATCCAGCAAAGTTTCCTTGCTGATATTTTTCTCGCGTTCCAGTTCGTCCAGAGCACCCATTAACTCCTTGTTCATTTTTCTTATTTCCTCCTTTTTGCTTTCCAGCATAATCGCTTATTTCTTAAATCGGACATGTCGCCTACTGGCAGCATCTTCCTATATGAAAGTCAGCTGTTCCACGCCTGTGGTACTCCCACAGCTGCCAGCCCGGACTTTCATGGTAACTTAAAAATCAATTGCCAGACGCACCAGTGCGATATCTTTCTTATCGAAAGTGCGTGGAGTTCCCTCCTCATCAATGGTCACACTGTTATTATCATATGCTGTCAGTTCACCACAAAATTCTTTCTGTTTCTCGATTGGCCGGTAGGTTCTGATTTCTACCAGTTTGCCAATGCTTCTGGCAAAATCTTTTTCTTTCTTCAGAGGTCTGTCAAGTCCCGGAGAGCTGATCTCCATGATGTAGCTGTCCTCGATGAAATCATCTTCGTCAAGCCTGTCGCTGAAAGCCCTGCTTACTGTCTCGCAGTCATTCACTGTGATTCCACCTGGTTTGTCAATGTAGCCGCGAAGATACCAGTTTCCTGCTTCCTTGACATATTCCACATCTACCAGTTCGAATCCATTGCTTTCTACGATCGGAGATAACAATGCTTCTGCTTTCTGTTCATACTCTTCTTTTCTGCTCATTTTTCCCACCTGCCTCTCTAGAGCCTTTTTCAAACACGCTCTAATCCGGTATTCGCGGTTATCACCTGCGAATGCCGCTCTGGTCCTTATCATCAAAAAGAGTGGGCTCACGCCCACTCCTTTGTCAACAAGTTCTGATTTCTTGTATTATTCTAACACCTTTAAATCCAAATTGCAAGGGCTTTTTCTTATAAATGCCCATTTTACAAGGTTTTAACCCATTTTGACAGTATTGTTAAGCTTGTTTCACCAGCAACAGCTTTTACTCTCAGCTCTTTTGAGCTTCCGCTACACAACCTGTATAACAGCCTTTTCTTCATAATCTGCTGCTTAGATTCTGGGCTTCATACCCTTGGTATCACGTTTGGCCAGCTTTACCTTGTTCAATGCATACGGCTTGTCGTGATACTGAATGGTGTACTCCTGTCTCGGTTCCACCAGATAGGCATGCTCAAGAACATCCCCGTCCCCCAGCTTCATTCCTCTTACACCAACAGAAGTCTTCTTCATAGTAGAAACATCCGTTTTCAGGATACGGAGAAAATAGCCATTCTGACTCTGGAACACCACCTGTTCCATTTCATCTGCAGGACCTACAAATATCAGCTGATCCTCTTCTCCCAGCTTGGTAGATGCAATCGTTCTCTTTGCCACATCGAATTCCTCACCTGCGACAAGCTTGCACATGGAGGTCTTAGTCACGAACAACAGGGTGGATAATTTCACCTGTCCTACAGGTGCCACATAAAGGATCTGCTCTTGGCTGCTGTCGTAGTTACTCAGGTTATCAGCCGGAGTTCCCTTGTCACGGAAGCGCACCAGCGGAATGTCTGCCACTTTGATGGAATGCATGCGTCCCATATCTGTGAAAATGCAGATCTTGTCTGTATTCATACAGGTAAAAATAAATTTATTCTCTGCATGGGCAGCCTCTTTGTTTCTCTCATAAGCATTCTTATCAATAAGGCGCATATAGCCGAAGCGGTCCATAAGGAAGCAGACCTCTGTCTCTTCCATCTTCTTTTCTTCGTAAACTGCCTCTTCTGCGTTCTCGATCACAGTTCTTCTCTTGGTGCTGTATTCTTTTTTGATTCCGTCAAGTTCTTCAATAATTACTTCACACATGGAATCATAGTTGTTCAGAATATCTTCATAAGAAGCAATATTTTTCATAGTCTGGTCATACTCTGCCTGAAGTGCCTCAATTTCCAGTCCGATCAGACGATACAGACGCATTTCCAGAATGGCTGTAGCCTGATTCTCCGTAAATTTCAGATTCTTTGCAGCTTTCTCACTGGCTTTTGACTTGAATCTGATTCCCTCTGTGATACCCTCTACCAGACACTTTTTAACCTGGTCACGGCTCTTGCTGCCTCGAAGGATCTCAATGATCAGATCGATTACATCACAGGCTTTGATAAGGCCTTCCTGAATTTCCTTTTTCTCAAGCTCTTTTCCCAGAAGAGTCTTGTACTTGCGGGTAGTTACTTCGAACACAAAATCCACATGGTGCTCAATCACCTGCTTCAGGCTTAAGGTTTCCGGACGTCCGTCTGCAACAGCCAGCATATTGACTCCGAAGGTGTCTTCCAGTCTGGTTTTCTTGTAGAGCATGTTGGTGAGATTCTCTACATCTGCATCCTTTTTCAGTTCCAGTACAATACGGATTCCTTCCTTGGAGGACTGGTTGGAAATATCCACAATATCTGTGGTTTTCTTGGTTTCTACAAGGGAGGCTACGTCGTTAAGGAATTTTCCAATATTGGCACCGATCATGGTGTACGGAATCTCGGTGATCACCAGCTGCTGGCGACCGCCTTTTACTTTTTCCACTTCCACTTTACCGCGGAGACGGAGCTTGCCGCTTCCGGTCTCATAAATATTCAGAAGATCATCTTTATTTACAACCAGACCGCCTGTAGGGAAATCCGGTCCTTTCAGATAACGCATCAGGCCTTTCACACTGATGTCGTTGTTCTTTATATAAGCCTTCACTGCATCCACAACCTCCCCAAGGTTATGAGGCGGAATGCTGGTGGCCATACCTACGGCGATACCATCTGCACCGTTTACCAGAAGGTTGGGAATCTTCACCGGAAGCACCTGAGGCTCCTTCTCTGTCTCGTCGAAGTTTGGCATAAAGTCCACTACATTTTTGTCAAGGTCTGCCAGAAAAACCTCCTGGGTCAGTTTCTCCAGTCTTGCCTCTGTATATCGCATGGCAGCGGCACCGTCTCCCTCAATGGAGCCGAAGTTTCCATGACCGTCTACCAGGATTTTGCCCTTCTTGAAATCCTGCGCCATTACAACCAGTGCTTCATAAATAGAGCTGTCCCCGTGAGGGTGATATTTACCCATGGTATCTCCAACGATACGGGCGCACTTACGATATGGACGGTCGTAACGGATCCCAAGCTCGTACATATCATACAGGGTTCTTCGCTGTACCGGCTTCAGACCATCGCGGACATCCGGAAGTGCCCTGGAAATGATAACGCTCATGGCATAATCTATATAGGATTTTTGCATCACGTCCGCATAGTCCGTGGCAATTACATTCTCCTGCTTTGTTTCCATAATCTGTTTTCCTTTCAAACACACTCTGGAGCCTGTTTAAAAAATCATTCCTGCAATCTCCCACAAATTGTGACGCACATCTTGCAGAAAGCATTTTTCAAACACACTCCAAGCTAAAATCTGAGGTTCTCCTCTTGCAAAATACTCTTCTATATTACGTTCAGACCATATTCTGCTTTTTCGTCCGAAAAATTCTGCTCTTTCGGATTTCAGCCTTCTTAAATATCCAGTTCTGCATCAGTTGCATGCTCGTAAATAAATGCCTTTCTTGGCGGCACATCGCTTCCCATCAGGATTTCCGTCACGCTGGAAGCCATACGGGCATCCTCAATTTCCACCCGTTTCATTCTCCGGGTTTCCGGATTTAAGGTTGTCTCCCAAAGCTGCTGGGCATCCATCTCTCCAAGACCTTTGTATCTCTGGAGGGTAAAGCTTCCCGGCTTGTGACTGCGGCGGTATTTTTCCAGTGCCTTATCATCATACAGGTACTCTTCGGCACCTTTCTTCGGCATTACTTTGTAAAGAGGGGGCATGGCAATATAAACATGTCCCTCGTAGATCAGTTCTGGCATAAAACGATAGAATAAAGTAAGTAAAAGTGTGGAAATATGAGCACCATCCACATCCGCATCGGCCATAATCACAATCTTGTCGTAACGAAGTTTAGTGATATCAAAGTCATTTCCATAGCCTTCGGAAAATCCGCATCCAAATGCATTGATCATAGTCTTGATTTCTGCGTTTGCAAGCACCTTGTCAATGGTGGCTTTCTCCACATTCAGGATCTTACCGCGGATCGGAAGGATTGCCTGGTAATTACGATCTCTGGCAGTCTTTGCAGAGCCACCAGCGGAATCTCCCTCTACGATAAAGATTTCACAAAGTGAAGGATCTTTTTTCTCGCAGTTGGCAAGCTTTCCATTGGAATCGAAGGAATATTTCTGCTTGGTGAGAAGGTTGGTCTTGGCACGCTCCTCTGTCTTACGAATCTTGGCAGCTTTTTCCGCACAGGACAAAATGGTCTTCAAGGTTTCCAGGTTTCGGTCAAAATAGAGTACCAGCTGCTCAGACATTACTTTTCCCGTGGCACGGGCTGCATCCTGATTGTCCAGCTTGGTCTTGGTCTGCCCCTCAAAGCGTGGCTCCGGGTGCTTGATGGAAACAACCGCTGTCATTCCATTACGGATATCCGCTCCTGTGAAATTAGCATCTTTTTCCTTCAGAATACCGATCTCACGGGCGTAAGTATTCATCACCGTTGTAAAGGTTGTTTTAAATCCGGTAAGATGAGTGCCGCCTTCTGCATTGTAAATATTATTGCAGAAGCCAAGTACGTTCTCACGGAATTCGTTGGTGTACTGAAATGCTGCTTCTACCTGGATTCCGTCAGCTTCTCCTTTCAGATAAATCGGTTCGTGGAGGGCTTCGGAATTGTGATTCAGGTCTTTGATATATCCCACGATTCCATCTGGCTCATGATAAGTGATATCTTCAGGAGTATCACCACGAAGATCCATGAAATGAATGGTAAGGTTGGGATTCAGGTATGCAGTCTCATGGAGACGGCTCTTTACTTCTGTGGATGAAAATCTTGTTTTTTCAAAAATCTCCGGATCCGGAAGAAAATTCACGCAGGTTCCGGTCTGTCTGGTCTTGCCAAGCCTGGGGAGAAGTCCCTCTTCCAGTTCAATCGTGGGGATACCTCTCTCATAATGATCGTGATGTACAAATCCATCACGGCTGATCTTAATATCCAGATATGTGGACAGGGCATTTACAACGGAAGAACCAACGCCATGAAGTCCACCGCTTGTCTTATAAGCAGAGTTGTCAAATTTACCGCCTGCATGGAGGGTGGTAAATACAAGACGCTCTGCAGATACCCCTTTCGCATGCATATCTACCGGAATTCCTCGTCCATTATCAGTGACCGTACAGGAGCCGTCTTTCTCCAGTGTTACTTCAATTTCAGAACAGTAACCGGCCAGATGTTCATCTACCGCATTGTCCACGATCTCATAGATCAGGTGGTTCAGGCCTTTTCTGGATACGCTTCCGATGTACATTCCCGGACGTTTCCGAACAGCTTCCAATCCTTCCAGGACAGAAATACTACCCGCGTCGTAAGTGTCTTTCTTTGCCATGGTGTTAATTCCTTTCTTACTATCATTCAGACTGTTACCAGTGAACAGTAACTTCAGACTCTGCTGTCCCATATTCTTCTTTTATGCATCCAGTGTACCGACAGGATTGTTCGAGAAATCAACTTGTAAGTGCACGAAATAACTGCTCATTTCATTTACAGCTCTACATTTCATGATGCACTGTCTGGGCTTCAGCATTTATTCCAATGGTTGTGAAAAGCGGACAGTATGTCCGCTTCTTTTCCATTCTTATCTTCTGTTCAAACATTCGTTCTATATCATACCCCAGTTTATGGTATTTTTGCAAGTAAAATTTGGGTTTTCTATTTTGTTTAAAATTTTTTTGACACCGCAAACCCGCTTATTTCCTGGCTTTTTTCGGAGTTTTCAATTTTTCGCAAAAAAAATAAAAAAAGTGCTTGCATTCTCCTGCAAAGTAAGATATACTAAGCGAGTCGGTTGACAAGGCCAGTTGGTCAAGGGGTTAAGACGTCGCCCTCTCACGGCGAAAACACGAGTTCGATTCTCGTACTGGCTGCTTTATTTTCCGACAAATTGAATACATATGTTAAGCGAACCGCTTACATGGCCAGTTGGTCAAGGGGTTAAGACGTCGCCCTCTCACGGCGAAAACACGAGTTCGATTCTCGTACTGGCTGCTAGGAACTTCCGAAGTGATTCGGAAGTTTTTTTGTTTACCGGATTTTATGAAAGTTTTTTTTGTATATTGTTGCATTTTTCTATAGTTTAAACAAGAAACCAACTCCATTCACTCTTATGGAAAAACAAGTTCCCATAAATATTGTTAAATTCTTTTTTTCAAAAAGGTGCCGCAGCGCGACTGCTATATCAGTCTGCCCTGCGGCACCCTTGATCCGGCTTTACAAGTATAAAGTCAGGATTTTAGTTTTTACTGGAAATCTTCGGAAGCGAAGTCGTCTGCATCTGCCTCAATGCTTTCTCCAGCATTTTCTGTGAAATCACCGGAACCAGCTGTAAATCCGTCAGCCTCTGGTGTACTTTCGCCCTCTTCTACGAAACTCTCGTCACCAAATGCGGTTCCTTCGGTATCTGCTACTACTGCTTCATCAGTGAATCCGTCAGATTCTGGTAAAGAGAGCATATCCACGTCATCCCCTGCAAAAATCACTTTGAACGTAAACGTATAAACACCGTTCTCATTCTCAAATTGTCTTATTCTGCAATAATAAGTTTCACCAGCCAGCAGATATGCATCTTCAACGAAACCGTCACTAGAATAATCAACTCTTATTCCATTCTTGTACAGTTCAATATATACATCACTATAATCAGAAGTTATATTTTTAATATTGTACCAACCTGTTTTCTCCGGTACAAACGTATAATCCGCATATTCGCCTTCCTCCAGAGATACTTCATACTCAGTGTCACACTCAATTGCAGAAGCTTCTAACATTGTGTATTTAACCGAATATGTAACAGTAATATTATATTTGCTGTTTGTTACTACAATTTCTTTTACAACGCCCTGTTCATCCTTGTTAATCTGTACAGATTTATTTTCGTCATCATTTGTTACAGACAAGTCTGTCAACGTTGCTTCCGTTCCTGTTACACTAATAATATTGTTAATATTACTTACAGAATATGAAACAATACCTTTTCCAGAAATTCTGTCCGGACGTACAAGTTTAAAGTCTCTTTCATATTCAACATAATATTTAAAAGTTTTTTCTCCGGATGTTAATGTAATTACTACATCACATTCATGACTTCCATCATCCTCGCTAATTGTATATTCAATACCCTCAGCTGTATTTACTGTAAATTCTGGCAAGGACTCTGAAACTCCATAAATTGCCATCCATCCACTGGTATCATAGGTTTCAATATCAACCCGCGTAATCATACTACCTACAATATCATCTTCATTGAGGCTGAATATTTCTCTTAAATCCATTTCATAAAAGATTTTCCAAACTCTAGAGATACCATATTTAGCATTAGTAGCCGTAACCATTTTTACATAATCTTGACCAGATACATCTGCTACTTGAACATCTGCCTTTTCTCCATTTTCGTTTGCAAAAGTTATTTCCAGATTTCCAATATTTTCACCTTTGCCGCGGATTAGGATTCCATCACAGTCTTCTTCATCATTATACACTTTCTCATAGTCAGCGTACTCACCGTCTATTATAACATTTTCCACATTTGAAACACTGTCAATGGCATCTATAATATCATTCAGCTTCTGAATCATTGCCTTAATGTCATCTATATTATCTGAAGTACTATTCACACTCTTTGCTTCAGAAAGGAGGATATCAAGGTCAGCCTTAAATGCATTATCTACAAGAGCCGCTTTCTGTTTTGATACTTCGCTGATCTTTCTGTCCAATTCTGCTTTCAAAACATCAGTCTCAGACATACCAACAGTATCGCTTCCACCATTTGGCCAGTAACCAACTGTATTAATACCGGTTACCCTGCCAGTAACAGAATCATAATCGCACACATGCCACAGATTTCCAGCCTGACCAGTCGGTACACTAAATGTATTCAGAAGGGTACTTCCTCTGTAAACTGTGACAATTGCACCAGACTTGTTAGACATGTTGGTGCTTTCTTCATCAGACTGATCTGTAAAATCATAAATATAGAAACTATAAGTTCCTGCCGTCTGTTTGTAAATTGTGGTTGTCTCTGGTCCTTCCCAATCTGTATCATCTACATCCAGATCTGCATAGGTCACATAATTCTCCTGTGTGTCTGTATCTCCATATGTCTTATCCGAATAATAGGTATGGAATTTACCATTTCCGCTTGCTTTTGGACCAACCAGATGAGAATCAAGGTCAGAAGGTGCGTCAGACTCCTCATCGCCCCATCTCAGAACGAAACGAATCTGGTCATCATTGATAATCCTCGTTACAGAGAAGGTCTTGGTTACTGTCTGTCCGCTTACTACTGTTACACTGAACGGCGCAGCAACAATTTCAGACTTTGCATCTGCTGATACTACCTGAATGGTGTACGTTCCGATCGGAAGCTCTTCTATTGTGCATTTTCCATTTTCAGACGCATCTACTGCAATCTCTTTTAATACTTTTCCAGAAACATTGTTTGCTCCTTCACGAATTTCAAGGGCAACTGCATAATCAATAACGCTTCCTGTTGCAGCATCTACAAATGTAAGATCCACGCTGCCTGTCTCATCTTCGCCGCCAGCTACAAGGCTGATTGGCTCACAGCTGAATGAGTTTTCATTTGCACTTGTGATCTCTACAGTCTGTAATGCAGTGCGGTATCCGTCTGCAACAACTACCAGATAATAATTTCCCCATTCTGCTTCAAACGCATAACTTCCGTCTTCAGCTGTATCTGCCACTTTATTTTCTGCAGTCAGATACTGGGAAACATTTCCTGCATTGATTCCTGCAACATAGTTTAACAGATATACAGAAGCACCGGAAAATGCAGTGTTATCCCCTGCATTTTTTACGTTACCGGTTACAGAAACCTTATTAACTGCCACATTTTCATCTTTCTCTGCCACTACTGTATCCAGAATTTTACCTGAATCAGAATCTTTTACCTGAACTTTTCCAAGACCTTTTACATCTGGAATATTAGCTACGTCAGATACAGCAGCTGTTGTGCTTTCTGCACCTGCGTTCAGTGTCAGTTCTACCTTACTCTCTGCTTTCAGATTCAGGTTCTGACTGGTGGAAATGGTACTTCCCCCTGCTGAAGCCGTACTGGTAACAGGAATTGCCGTTGCAGTAATTTTGCCGGATACATTTACATCTGCCTTTGTGGACAGGGTAAGTTCGGATACAGTTCCGTTATTTACCAGATCAAGCTTTGGTGCTTCGGACTCACCTTTGTTTACTTCGATGTTTGCGCTTGCGCCTTCATCAATTGCCACACGTCCGGTTGCTGCCTGGAATATAATGTTGTTGCCGGTTGCTTTCTCAATAAAGGTATTGGATGCAATTGCTTTGATTACAATTTCTTTGAAATTACCATTGTTGACAACTTCGCCGTTTGGTGCATTTACTACAAGTGTTAAATCAGACTTGTCTTCCTTTGGAATTTCGAAGCTGCTTGCTCCGCTCTGCTCAATTACTACTTCTTTCAGATCCGGATTAGAAGAAGCGAGTGCTGCATTCAGTTCAGCCTGAGTGGAAACCACCTGCTGGGTAATTGGAGTAGGGGTTGGAGTTGCAGTTGGTGCTGGTGTTGCAGTCGGCACTGGAGTCGCGGTTGGTGCCGGGGTTGCGGTCGGTGCTGGGGTTGCAGTTGGCACCGGGGTTGCGGTTGGTGCCGGGGTCGCAGTTGGCACTGGAGTTGCGGTTGGTGCTACGCTGACAGTTACTGTGCATTTGTAGCTTTTTCCATTCGCACCCTTAAATGTAACGGTACATTTTCCTGTCTTTTTACCTGTGATCACACCTTTTTTGGTAACAGTCGCAACTTTCTTATTACTGCTGGATACAGATTTGATCTTTGTTCCATTCAGCTTTACAGTTGCTTTTGAGCCAACTGTTACATTCAGCTTTTTCTGGCTCAGAGCCGGTGCTTTTACCGTAATCTTACAGGTGTAGGTCTTCTTTCCTACTTTGGCTTTGATCGTAGCCTTACCTTTTTTCACTGCGGTAACTTTACCTTTGCTTACTTTTGCTACTTTTGCATTTGAGCTGGACCATTTTGCTTTTTTGCTGGTTCCTGTAACCTTGAGTGTAACTTTTTGGCCTGGATACAGGGTTGCTTTTGCCTTATTCATTTTTACGGCTGCTGCCTGGACCGAAAGGCTCATAGTCAACACCATAACAACCATAAGCAAAAGTGTAGAAAGCTTTTTCCACATTTTCTTACTCATAATGCTCCTCCTTCGTTAAAATATTTTTCCGGTTTACCGTGATAAACTGGACTAATTTAATAATAAAATATTCTTTCTTCTATTTCAAGTACATTTTGGTTAAATTTTGCAAACAAACGAGTTACTGTTCACTGGTAACGTTCCGCGAAGTGTTTTTTGTGAACAAAGTTCACAGAAAACCCGAGAGTTGCGGCGCGAAATCATGCAAAGCATGATTTCTGTGCATCGCGAAGCGCGTTACTGTGAACGGAGTCAACAGTAACACAAAAGAAGGAAGCCTCCATATTGTAATCTCACATCACAATACAGCGGCTTTCCTTATTTTTCCTAATTCACTTCAACTTCTTACTCTTCCATATCCTCCGCCGGTTCTGCCGGAATGAAGACTCTGGAATTTTCATGTTTTTCTTTTTTCTTTAACGCTTCTGCTTTCTCCGTGGCTTCCCTGCAGAATTCCATCTGGGAATTGATCAGAAGCTTACCTCTCTTATCCTGCTTCTCATAGGTTCCATCAGGCTGAAGAATATGGGCTTTCACATTATCACGGAACTCCAGATCCAGAACATGCTTGATCTCATTCTTAATCTGCTCGTCCTCAACCGGGAAAACGATCTCCACGCGGCGGTCCAGGTTACGAGGCATCCAGTCCGCACTTCCCATATAAATCTCGTCACTGCCATTATTGTGGAAATAGAAGATACGGCTGTGCTCCAGAAAGTTTCCTACAATGGAACGCACATGGATATTCTCGCTCACACCCGGGATTCCCACTCTCAGACAGCAGATGCCTCGGATCAGCAGGTAAATCTGCACGCCACAGGAAGATGCATGATAAAGAGCTGCAATGATCTTCGGATCACAAAGAGAGTTCATCTTCGCTACGATCATAGCCGGCATTCCTTTCTTCGCGTGCTCTGCCTCTCTCTCGATCAGCTTCAGGAAACGATCCTTCATCCAGATTGGTGCCACGATCAGACGATTCCAGTTCTTTGGCTCAGAATATCCGGAAAGCATGTTAAACACTGCAGTTGCATCCTCGCCGAAGCGCTCGTCACAGGTAAAAATGCCGCAGTCCGTATAAAGCTTTGCAGTGGAATCATTATAGTTACCAGTTGCCAGATGGACATAACGGCGGATTCCGGTGTCCTCACGGCGAACCACCAAAGTAATCTTACTGTGTGTTTTCAGGCCAACCAGACCATAAATAACATGACAGCCTGCTTTTTCCAGCATTTTTGCCCACACAATATTATGTTCCTCATCAAAACGTGCCTTCAGCTCTACCAGAACCGAAACCTGTTTGCCATTCTCCGCAGCCTGCGCAAGTGCTGCAATGATCGGGGAATTTCCGCTGACACGGTACAGCGTCTGCTTAATCGCCAGTACATCCGGATCCTTTGCCGCCTGGCGTACAAAATTTACAACCGGGTCAAAACTCATATATGGATGGTGTAAGAACACATCACCCTCACGGATCACCTGGAAAATATCCCTGCTGGTATCTGCAAATGCAGGCACTACAGCAGGGGTATATTTCGGCTCTTTGTACTGATCAAAGCCATCCTGTCCATAAACCTTCATCAGCATGGTAAGATCCAGTGGTCCGTTAATATAGAAAATATCCTCTTCTTTAATGTCAAATTCCTTTTTCAGAATGCCAAGAAGTCTGGAGTCCGTCTTATCCTCCACTTCCAGGCGGATCACCTCACCCCACTGGCGCTTCTTCAGCTGCTTCTGGATTTCCACCAGAAGATCCTCCGCCCCGTCCTCATCTATGGAAAGATCCGCATTTCTCATAATACGGTAAGGATGTGCACAAACCACATCATATCCAAGGAAAAGCTTGTCAATATTGCGCTCGATAATCTCCTCCAGAAGGATCACAGTAGTGTCCTCTTTATCCCCGGATGGAATAACAACCACACGCGGCAGTACAGACGGCACCTGGACAGTAGCAAATACCAGTACATCCTTGCCCTTTTTCTTATCCTTCTTGGAGATCAAGGCGCCAATATTCAATGTCTTATTTCGAATCAATGGGAAAGGTCTGGAAGAATCCATTGCCATAGGGGTAAGAACCGGATAAACATTATCCTCGAAATAACGGTCCACATACTCCTGCTGTTCTTCGTTTAATTTCTCGTGCTCCATCACCAGATGAAGCCCCACCTTCTCAAGTGCCGGAAGAAGGGAACGGTTCAGAGTGCTGTACTGGGAGCGAACCAGCTCATGTGTCTGAACGCTGATCTCCTTCAGCTGCTCTCTTGGTCCCATTCCTGCAATATCTGTTTTCTCATAACCAGCATGAACCTGGTCTTTCAGGGAAGCCACACGAACCATGTAAAACTCATCCAGATTGGAAGATACAATGCTGGTAAATTTCAGTCTTTCAAACAATGGCAGACTTTTATCTCTTGCTTCTGAGAGAACACGGTCGTCAAACTTCAGCCAGCTCAACTCCCTGTTCACAAAATACTCCGGTTTTTCAAAATTTTTCAGATCCATTGTGCCCCTCCTCACACTTTTCTCTTACGTCTGAATACCAGACGGATACCAAATACCTCTTCAAAAAATTCAACTTTATCCATAAGAAGTCCAAGCTCCAGGGAGATATCCTGCTCAGAATCAACTGTAAGAAGCAGGGTTCTGTCCTTCAGCATAGCCTTCATATTCTTTACTTTCTGATAGTGACTGCGATCCATAGCATTTGCAATACGAAGGATTGCAGTCAGCTTGGCGATCAGAAGATATACGGAACGATCCATTCCGACCTCTCCTGCAATCTCGCTGTAATAAACAAATTCTGTGGTATTGTAGCGCACCGCATTTGCGATGATCTGACGTTCTTCTGTGGAAAGTCCGATAATCTCCGTAGCCATAATGATCTGATAGGAGCACTCTGCCACATCTCCCATACTGATATATTTGCCACAGTCATGAAGCTGCACTGCGATCTGAAGAAGCAGACGCTCTCTGTCTCCCATTCCGTGCACTTTCTTCATGCTGTCAAAAATCGCCAGGGCAAGGTCGGTAGTGCCCTTAATATGATCCTTTCCAGTAGAATAACGTTTGGCAATGTTTCTGGCTGCCACCAGAATATCATTTTCAAAATTATGTGCGCTCTTAATAAAATTCTTCTTTTCCCCGAAATCATAGGCAATGCCATCAAGAAGAGATACACCTGGCATCCAAAGCGCTTCTGCATTGAAAAGATCCATAAAATCTTTACAGATAACCATAGTTGGCACGATCAAAGCGGCATACTCCGGATCAATATCCATTTCCTCTGACAGTGAAGTCTCGGTCTTATAAACCGTATTCTCATACCGCTTCTCGAATTCAGCCCGTGTAATAATGTTATCCTGTCTCTCCTCACGGAAAATAGTCTCAGTAAGAAAATCCCCCATAAGGATCAAATTCTTTATCTCGCGGTCTTTCAGATAAAGACGCTTAAACCCGGTCAGGTCATTACGGATAAACTCCTCCACCAGCTGTGCATAATTCGTATTGGTTTTCTCCAGCTCCTTCAGACGTTGGCGGATACGCACGCTTCCCATTTTCAGGCTCTGGGTGGTTACAAGCGCATCTTTGTCAAACAGGGAAATCTGCAGGTTTCCACCGCCCACATCCAGAATAGCGGTTCCTTTCTGGATCATTTTCTTAAAGCCATTCTCAATGGCCGCAATAGATTTATAGCCCAGAAAATGCTGCTCGGCATTGCTTAAAACCTCCACATGAATTCCGGTTCTTCTGAAAATCTGTTCAATGATAATCAGCGGATTCTTCATCTCACGGAAAACACTTGTGGTACAGGCGCGGTAGTCTTTCACACCGTACTCTGCCATGATCCTCTTAAAGTCGTTAAGTACTTCACAAATAGTATCTACTTTATCCACTTCCATGGTTCCGCCGGAATATACCCCTACTCCAAGATTCAGACGATACCGGATATCGTCCACAGTCCGGAAACCACCCTTTTTGGAAAATTCAAAAATTTTCATGGTGATCTCATAAGAACTGATATCAATTGCCGCAAATGTGGTCACTGCCATACGTTTTTCCCTCCTGCCAAGGATTAAATCATTCCAGACATAAATTTCAGATAATCTCTGGTATTCTTTTACTGTTCCTCACTTGTTCCCAGAACATGATCAATAAACTGCTGCGCCGTTCTTCCAGTGAGACCGCCGTGAGAAAGCTCCCAGGCGTTTGCCTTCATCAGAAGCTCCTCTGCAGGCATTGTAACACCATAGCGCTCTGCAAGTGTAGTAACAATATTCTGGAATTCCTTCTTGTTCGGTGCACCAAAATAAATACGCACGCCAAAACGGTAAACCAGAGAAAGCTTCTCCTGCACAGTATCGGAGGAATGCAGATCTTCATCGTCTGCCACCTCCAGCTTATCCCCGGATTTCTCCCGAACAAGATGACGTCTGTTGCTGGTTGCATAAATCAGAATATTGTCCGGCTTTTTCTCAAGGCCGCCCTCGATCACAGCTTTCAGATATTTATATTCGATTTCAAATTCCTCAAAGGAAAGATCATCCATATAAAGAATAAATTTGTAATTACGATTTTTGATCTGTGCGATCACATCATTCAGATCCTGGAACTGGTGCTTGTACACCTCGATAATGCGAAGTCCTTCGTCATAATAACGGTTCAGGATACCTTTGATGCTGGAAGATTTACCAGTTCCTGCATCACCAAAAAGCAGGCAGTTGTTGGCCTTTCTTCCTCTTACAAAAGCCTCCGTGTTCTCGATCAGTTTCTGCTTGGGGATTTCATATCCAACCAGATCATCCAGATTCACATGGGCGATTCTGGTAATCGGTGCGATCACCGGCTTGCCATCCTTGCCATGCTCAATACGAAATGCCTTGTTCAATCCCAGCTTACCTACGCCGAAATCTTTGTAGAACTGCACCATATCTGCCATAAACTCTTCCACTGTAGAAGCCTCTGCCAGTGTTTTGCTCATATCACAGATTCTGTCGCAGATACGCTGGTTGTATACCTTGCTGTTGCATCCTGTATTCACATAATTACAGAGAAAATCAGCACAGTCTGTTCCAAACGCACTGTCAAAAACAGCAAGATCAAAGTCATAAAGTTCTTTGAAAATTCCAAAATCATGAAGAGCCAGATGGTTAATGCTTCCCTCCACTGCCCCTCTGATCTCGGAAGCGGTACTGAATGCATTCTCGTGATTGACCAGAAGCTGTGTCAGATAAGTGTGCCACAGATTCCCGGAAAACCCATACATTCCTGCCATTTCCACCAGGCTTCCTGCAATATGGAAAAATTCCTCTTTACGATTCTCAAAGCCTTCTTCACCAGCCTCATAGCTGTTCATCAGTGATGTCATTATGTCCAGTACCTCACCGTTGTCGAAATTGCGGTAAAGGATACATTCTTCTGTTCTTGCCATTTTTGTTTCCTCTCAATTCCATGACGCATTTACGTGTCTCTTCTCCTTTTTGCCGTCCGCACAATTCATGGCAGCACACTTTCGGATATACAGACTCACGCACTCACACCGTTTTTCATTCTACTTTTCTTATATTAAAAACAGATAAAATCTTCTTAAATTCTTTGGTTAATTTTAACAATAAATGAAATTGCCGCCACTCTCTGCCTTCGCAGCTATAATCTTAATAATTGCCCAGAATTTTCAAATAGCTAGTCTCTGCTTCCATGCCCCGCAGTGCATTCTTTACCGCGCTGTCCCGCAGGTTTCCCTCGAAGTCCACGAAGAAACGGTATTCCCAGGTTTTTCCCGGAATAGGCCGGGACTCGATCTTGGTCATATTCAGACCATTATAGATCATATGGGAAAGTACATTGTAAAGAGTTCCGCTTGCATGACGTGCCTCGAAGCATACACTAATCCTGGAGCTGTTGTTCTCATAAACCGGTTTCTTTGCCAGAATAATAAATCTGGTCACATTGCTGTCATTTTTGCAGATATTCTCTGCCAGAACCTTCAGATTATAAATCTCTCCGGCAGCCCTGCTGGCAATTGCGGCGTGAGTCTTATCCTGATCTGCGCTGACCTTTTTGGCCGCTGCGGCGGTGTTGGTTACGGCTGTGGTTTTCCAATCTCTATGCTCTTCCAGATATTCCTTACACTGGGCGAGCCCCTGAGGATGGGAATATACCCCGGCAATATCGGAAAGCTCAGCCTCCTGCAGGCCAAGCAGTACATGCTCAACCTTCAGGATCTGCTCTCCCACGATAAACAGATTATATTCTGTCAAAAGGTCATAAATATCTGCCACAATCCCAGCTGTGGAATTTTCAATAGGAAGGACTGCGTAATCTGCTCTTCCTGCTGCAACTTCTTCCATGGCATCCCGGAACAGCTTCACATGATAGCTCTCAATGTCTTCCTGAAAGTAGGCGCGCATGGCTCCATAGCTGTAGGCGCCCTCTACCCCCTGGAAAACAACAGTCACATTATTTCTGGGAAGCTGCTCCACCATTTGGAAGTCTTCCTTTTCTTTCGGACCATATTCGGTGAGAAGCTGATACTGACGCTTTCTGCTGATGGCCATGATCTGCTGAAAAAGCTCCTGGGCTCCAAGTTCGTTGAACTCACCGTGCGCTTTTTTCCTGATCTCTTCCAGTTTGGCATGCTCTCTCTCCGGATCCAGCACTTTCTTTCCGGTATGGATCTTATACTCTGCAACCTCCTCGCAGACCTTCATCCGCTTCTCAAAAAGTTCCACCATCTGATTGTCAATTTCATCTATTTTTCGTCTGCATTCCTGCAAATCTGTCATATTGTTTTCTCTCCAGTTTTTGTATTTAATCATGCAAATTCAGCTGCTGCACACTTCAATTTCCACAATGTACTGCCATTACTGTTCACTCCGTGACCAGTAACACGCTGCCATTTCAGTACCTGACACTTATCCGACATATTCTTCCACCGCATTTGTAAGCGCTCCAATAAAGGAAAGTGAACCAAATGCCAGAATCACACTGTTCTCGTCATCTCCTGCACAGGAAAATGCCTTTTCTACAGCATCTTTTATACTTTTTGTACTCTCGGCACTGGAATTATATACCCTTGCCGCCTTCGCCAGTTCCTCTGCCGGCAGTGCACGGGGATTATCCGGTGTCTCTATGGTATAGATTTTTTCTGCAAAATGGGCTGTTTTTTCAAGGACAATCTTATATTCCTTGTCTGCAAAAACACCCATAATGTAGATCAGTTTTTTCCCATTAAAATAGTGCCGGACAGATTCTGCCATCTTGTCGGCTGCTCCGGCATTATGAGCGCCGTCTACAATAAAAAGAGGCTTTTTATTGATAACCGTAAATCTTCCCTTCCAGCTTGTGTGGAGAAGACCGTCCTTCCGCTGTTCCATGGTAGTAGTCCAGCCAAGTCTGTCCAGTTCTTCAAGGGCGTTTAATGCCAGCACTGCATTTTCCTTCTGGTAAACACCAGCAAGGGAAATTGCAAATTCCTCTCCTTTATAAGAAAAGGTCTGACCGAATACGCTCTCTTTTTCCAAAACAGCCTCATCAGGGTCAGATACCACACAGGGTACATGAAGCTTGTTGCAGGTATCTGCAATCACCTGTGCCGCTTCCGGCTTCTGCTTTGTGGTCACAACCCGGCAGCCAGGTTTGATAATTCCCGCCTTCTTCTCTGCGATTTCTCCAAGGGTATTTCCAAGAAATGACATATGATCCATGCTGATAGAAACCAGCACAGCCAGTTTGGTATTCTTCACAATATTGGTAGCATCCAGATTACCGCCCATTCCGGTCTCCAGAAGGACCAGATCACAATTTTCTTCCTTAAAATATAAAAACGCTGCTGCGGTCTCAATCTCAAAAGGGGTGGGATGATTCATGCCAACCGCTGTCATCTGATCAATTGACCTGGAAATTTCTGTCACATACTTTGCAAAATCTTCCTGTGAGATCTTCTCACCGGCAATCTCAAGACGTTCTCTGTAAGAATAAAGAGTTGGAGATATGTATCTGCCCACTTTATAGCCTGCCCGGGTAAGAGTGGTGTATAAATAAGCAATCACGGAACCCTTTCCATTGGTTCCGGCTACGTGAACATAAGGGACTGCATTCTGTGGATTTCCAAGCCTGTCCAGCATTTCACGCATATTATCAAGTCCCAGCACAGAACCGTATTTCGCCGAATCATCGATGTATGCACGGCATTCCTGATAGTTCATAATAAAAGCTCCTCGTTTATCAAATATCTTTTTCTCTCCATTATAACCTTGCAGCATAAATTTAGCAAGAATGGGAATGTTATTTTTATCATTTTACCCAAGGAGACCAAGCATATGAAAAAATACCCTTTTCTCTTCTGTGGTTTTACTGGCCTGTGTCTGGAGATTCTCTGGACCGGACTCCATTCCCTGCTCCGGGGAGATGCTTCCATGAAAGGCACTACCTCTCTTCTTATGTTCCCCATTTATGGCTGTGCATCCCTGATTCTGCCTGTATACCAAAAGCTAAAAAGCCTTCCGGCACTTCTGCGCGGCTCCCTTTATACTGCCGGATTTTACCTGGCAGAATTTACCAGCGGTTCTATCCTGCAGGCTTTTCACATGTGCCCCTGGGACTATTCTGGAGTGCCCCATCAGTACAAAGGAATCATCCGTCTGGACTATCTCCCGGTCTGGTTTCTCACTGGATTGTTTTTCGAAAAAATACTTACAAAATCTTCTTGAAAAATCATTCCAAGTAGTATATGATAGGTCGAAGAGATTTTGCGTTACCACTCACAGAAGATCCTTTTTGAAAGAGTTTTCGTGAACCGTAACACTCTACCCCAAAACCACACACTCATAACGGAGGTATATCATGAGACACTTAATGAGTCCGCTGGACCTTAGTGTTCCGGAGCTTGAGAAGCTTCTGGATCTTGCCAGCGATATTGAGAAAAACCCCAAAAAATACGCACATACCTGTGACGACAAACGGCTTGCCACACTTTTCTATGAGCCAAGTACCCGTACCCGTCTCAGTTTTGAAGCTGCTATGATGAACCTTGGCGGTAAGGTTCTTGGTTTCTCATCTGCAGATTCCAGTTCCGCAGCGAAAGGGGAAACTGTTGCCGATACCATTCGTGTTGTTTCCTGCTATGCAGATATCTGTGCTATGCGTCATCCCAAAGAAGGTGCTCCGCTGGTAGCTTCTATGGTTTCTAATATTCCTGTTATCAATGCCGGTGACGGTGGTCATCAGCATCCAACCCAGACTCTTACAGACTTACTTACCATCCGTTCCTTAAAGGGACGTCTTGACAACATTACCATCGGTCTGTGCGGAGATCTGAAATTCGGACGTACCGTTCACTCTCTGATCGAGGCGCTGGTTCGCTACAACAATGTTAAATTCGTACTGATCTCTCCGGAAGAGCTTCGTATTCCCAGCTATATCCGTGAAGACGTATTGAAAAAGAACAACATCGAGTTCATAGAAGTAGAACGTCTGGAGGATGCAATTCCGGAGCTTGACATTCTTTACATGACACGTGTTCAGAAAGAGCGTTTCTTCAATGAGGAAGACTATGTTCGCATGAAGGATTTCTACATACTGGACAAGCAGAAGCTTTCCCTTGCAAAGGATGACATGTACATTCTTCATCCGCTTCCTCGTGTTAACGAAATTTCTGTTGAAGTGGACAGCGATCCGAGAGCTGCATACTTTAAACAGGCCCAGTACGGTGTATATGTTCGTATGGCCCTGATTCTTACATTATTGGAGGTGGAACTGCCATGTTAAATGTTGGAGCACTTCGTGAAGGTTTCGTATTAGACCATATCAAAGCCGGCAAGGCTATGACTATTTATCATGACCTGAAGCTTGACAAGCTTGATTGTACCGTTGCGATCATCAAGAACGCAAAGAGTAATAAGATGGGCAAAAAGGACATCATCAAGGTTGAGTGCCCGATTGAGGATCTGGATCTGGATATCCTTGGTTTCATTGATCACAATATCACTGTAAATATTATTAAGGATGAGAAGATTGTTGAGAAAAAAGACCTTCGTCTTCCGAAGCAGGTTGTAAACGTAATCAGATGTAAGAATCCCCGCTGCATCACTTCCATCGAGCAGGGACTGGATCAGGTGTTTGTTCTGGCAGATGAGGAGAATGAGGTTTACAGATGTAAATATTGTGAGGAAAAATACTCCGGTCACAGAAATAAATAAGTCATCTCTGTAAATCATTGTTTTTAATAACAATATTGATATTTTATTGTGGAAGCTGAATACAGCTTCCACTTTTTTGTAACAGAAAATTCCGGTGAAATTTCCTGTCCATCTGGTCGCATCCTCGCGGAGCGTTTTTTGCTTTATCGGAACATTACGGAGTAATTTCCTATAAAGCAAAAAACCTGAGAAAATCCAGCAGAACTGAATCTTCCCAGGTTAAATATCATATTGTATGATACAATCCGATTCTTAAATACGCAAGCAGACCGATAAGCCGGGTTATGTCGTTGAGTGATCATCTGTCTAGGCCTTCCGTTGCCGAAAGGCTCAAGCGACCTACCTGAAAGCACGACGGGCCGCCGTATCGCTTTCTGCTCGGTCTTGCTTCGAATGGAGTTTACATGTGCCCGGCCTGTTACCAGGACGGCGGTAGTCTCTTACACTGCCTTTCCACCCTTACCATGGCAAGCCATGGCGGTTTATTTCTGTTGCACTGGTCTGGGAGTCGCCTCCACCGGACGTTATCCGGCATCCTGCCCTGTGAAGCCCGGACTTTCCTCGTCTGAACCCTTTCGTCTGTCCAGCCGCGATCACCTGGCCTGCTTGCGCAAGTGCTATTTTAACATTATTGTGGTAAGATGTAAAGCACTATTTCTCATTTCCCCCTGTCGTAGAACCTGTTAAGGTTACGGTAAACGGAGTAAACAGTAACCCTGTAAATAATCACTTGAGTAAATCTTTATACTTTTCCTTTTCAAGTTCCTTCTCATATGCAGCATAGGCTTCTGACAGAGAACTATACTCTTTACCATCCCCGGCATTAATAACCCCTTCATACCCCCATTTATTATAAAGGTGCTTGGAAATTGCCACATATGTTACATTTCCTTTTTTTCTCTCTGCCGTTTGAGATTTCGAGACGTAATATTTTCCATCTCCTCTTTGAATCAATATTGGTATTGTCTTACCAGCTCCCACCTGATTAGTATCAAATGAAGTCCAGAACAAATATCTTTCAGATGCTTTGTCTGAATTTCCATTTCCAAGAAACGCCCATGTACCATTCTTCAGCAGACTTTGTTCGCCCAATACTTTTTCGATTTTCGGGACAAAAGTTGAAAAACTCGCTTTCGAATCAATTTCAAAATTACTGTTTGAACTTATATTCGCATCACTCAGACAGCCACTTTTTTCCAGAGTTGTAAAGAAATTCTCACTCATGTCATAGCTATTTGACGCAGAAGTCCCATCCCCGCTCCACACAAATTTGGTTCCCTTTTTCTGATCAAACGAAATCTGACATTCTCCATTTGCTCCTGGTATTCCAATCCAGTTCTCCGTATCGCCTTCCTTTACCGAATGGCTGATTCCTCCAATTGTAATTACATCCGCCGACTGCCAGTCATACTGTTTCTGTTTCAGCTTGACAGTAACCGGTTCATTATAAATCCCCATATTTGCCTCAGTCAGCACCTTCGCATAAGCAGCGCGTACATTTGCAAGGTCTGCTGCTTCCCTGCTTTTTTCCAACTGACTTCCGAAAACAGGTATTGCAACAGCCACCAGCACCGCAATAATTGCAACCACGATCAAAAGCTCAGCCAATGTAAAGCCTTTGCGACTTATTTTCATAAAATACTCCTCAACTTCTTACAAGCACATCTGCATCATCAGGTGTTAAAACAGCTTCCCCCTATAAATTCTCTTAACAGGGAATTATTAGGCACTTCCTCGCTTGGCACCGCTACAAAATAATCAAAAAATTTCAGCAGCCTGTTTGCCTCCAGATATTCCGGCTCCTCTTTGGAAATTCCGAAGAGAAGAGGCTCTGCGTATACCTTCAGACATGCCAGTTCATAGATCAGTGCCGAGTTAAACATAACATCCGCTTCTTCCTGGTATGGAAAAATATTCTTCTCTTCCCCTCTTCTTACAGATGGCCACCTTGCAATGGTATCCTTGGCAGAGGTTCCTCTGGTTCTTGCATCCCGGACGATTCTGCGGATCAGTCTGCCGTCTGTGGTAGGAATCCGGTTGTGTTCATCAATATTCAGCTGGGTGAGGGCACTGATATAGATTTTGAACTTGCTCTCCTTCGGAAGCGCATAGCTTAATTTGTCATTCAGACCGTGGATCCCCTCAATAACAAGGATGTCTTCCTTCCCCAGCTGGAGAAAATCGCCTTTATATTCTCTCTGCCCGGTCTTGAAGTTGAACACCGGAAGTTCTATTCTCTCTCCATTAAGAAGTGCCAGCATATCTTTGTTGAACTGCTCCACATCAATGGCTTCCAGACACTCGTAATCCTTTTCCCCGAATTCATCCAGCGGGGTATGCTCTCTGTTTACAAAATAATTGTCAACAGCAATGGGATGTGGCTTCATTCCGTGCGCCGCCAGCTGAATGGACAGCCTGTGGGAAAAGGTAGTCTTGCCGGAGGAGGACGGACCCGCGATCATGACGAACTTCTTGTTTCCAGCCTTCACGATCTGCTCTGCAATTCTGGCAATTCCAGACTCCTGGATTGCCTCCTGCATAAGAAGGATCTTCTGTATCCCCTGGGAAACGATCTGGTCATTCAGCTCACCTACTGTGGAAATTTCCAGCTTTCTGCCCCACTCTTCAGAATCCTTCTGCACCTGGAAGATTTTCTCCTGGGGCTGGAATTCCGGAAGCACATCCGGAGCCTTAGCATCCGGCAGAATCAGCACAAAGCCTTCATCATACAGCTTCAGGTCAAAATATGGCACATAACCGGTATCGTAAGCCATTGCCCCGTAAAAATAGTCCTCAAAATTCTCTATGCTGTAAATATTCACCCTGGAAACCCTGCGATAGCGGAACAGCTTCTCTTTATCATACATTCTGTGATGATGAAAAAGTGCAATTGCTTCATCCGTTCCTACACTTCGTTTCTTCACCGGGATTTTCTGCTCCACCAGTTCTGTCATCCGCTTCTTTACCTGGTCAAGAAATGCCTGATCCAGCTTCTGTTCTCCCGCCATGGTAAAGTAAAAACCGCTTCCTACAGAATAATGAAGCACCACTTTATCTACTTTTTCTTTGCCTGCAAGATCATAAATTGCCTTTAAAAGCACCAGACATGCAGTTCGCTTATAGGTTTTATTTCCAATGCTGTCTTTTGTGGTAACCAGCCGGACTTCGCCGTCCCGTTCCGCTTTTTTATGAAGCTCACAGATCTTACCTCCTGCAATTACAAGAATAACAGGGGCCGGGCTGGTCTTTTCATACTCTTTTACAACTTCTTTATAGGTAATTCCCATGGGAAACTCTCTGGTTTCCCCATTGATCGTAAGTTTCACTGCATGATCCATAAAATCTCCTTTTCTGATCTGAAAGATCAATTAGGCTAAACATAAATCACATTTTCCCAAACCAGACAATATTATTCTGACAACTCATTTTATCTCCGGGTGGGCGAACACCATCACGCCCATCCACACCAGGTCTTAACCTTATAATATCGTATACGGGCTTCTCACCTTTGCGCAGCTGACTGTAAGCTCCGGAAACGCTTTTGCCAGTCTTTCCTTCATATCTTCCATAAAAATATATTCCGTACCGTAATGACCTGCGTCAATGATTGCAAGCCCCTGGGCTACGGTGTCAATTCCGGTATGGTGGTCAATATCACCTGTCACATATACATCAGCCCCGGCAGCAAGCACATCCTGGATCATACTTTTACCAGAGCCGGTACATACGGCAGCCGTTTTCACAGTCTGTTCCAGATTTCCGTACACTTTCACATCTGAAAGCTTCAGGTTCTTTTTTACAAGAAGGGCGTACTCCTTTAATGTCATCTCACAAGGCAGATTTCCCACACGCCCAAAGCCAATGGGCTCTCCGTCTTTTTCCCCGGTGGCACAAAGTACCTTCGTATCTGACAGTTCCAGATATCCGGCACTTAAATCTGCCATTCCCAGAATATCATAGTTGGTGTGCATCGCATAATAAGATATTCCATGGCGCACCAGACTGATAATTTTCCGTCCTGTAAAGCTATGATTGTTAATCTTCTTAATACCGGAAAAGATCATAGGATGATGGGTAACGATCATGTCAGCGCCAGCCTGGATAGCCTCGTCTAACACCGCTTCGGTAAGATCAAGGGCAAGAAAGACATGTTTTACCTCACTCTCGTCATCTCCTGTAAGAAGTCCCACATTATCCCAGTCCTCTGCAACTGCTGCCGGAAAATTTCCTCCCAGCCATTCTGTCAGTTCTTTAACCTTCATATTCTGCCAGCGCAGCAGCGATCAGCTGCGCCTCCTCCTTTACTTCCAAAATGCGGGCAGTAACTGCCTCTGCCTTCGGTGCCGTTTCCAATTGGTCCAGAATCTGGGAGCGGATCCGGGATTCCCGCTGAAGATAATGGTAAAGCACCTGGTTCTTTTCCTGAAGAAGATATTTGCCAAAGGCTTCCTCCAAGGTGTAAGCAGCTGGATTTTCCGGCATTTCTGCCCATTCATCAGCATGTAGGTTCTCAGAAGAAGCAGCTTTCACAGACGTATTTTTTGGGAAAGAATCCACGTTAAGTTTCAAACTGCTGTGAACATTTTCCCCAGGCACCACCCGCATCATGGGATAAAATTTCCCATCCTCTTCCACCATTTTCTCTTCTGTGATCTCCCAGCCTTCAGACTGGATAAATCTGCGAAAATGGGGAATGTCGGACTGTGGCTGTAAAATCAGCTCAGAGAAAGAATTTCTCACAGACCTGCCATCTGTGAGAATCCTTTCCATAAGGGGACCGCCCATACCTGCGATCACAAGGGTGTCACCCTCTCCGGCTTTCAAGCCTTCAAGTCCGTCTGAGAGCCGGGTCTGTATGTATTCCTCCAGTCCATACTGCCGGATATGTTCCTGTGCCCTGGAAAGTGGCCCTTTTCGCACATCCATTGCAATGGCGGATGGAATTTTTTTCTGCTGTATCAGGTATACCGGCAGATATCCATGATCGCATCCCACATCTACCAGCCGGTTTCCTTCTGTCACCAGGTCTGCGATTGCAGACAGTCGTAAGGATAACTGCATAGTCCTCTCCTTAATCCAGATAATCCTTCAGCTTGCGGCTGCGGCTTGGGTGACGGAGCTTACGAAGAGCCTTTGCCTCAATCTGACGGATACGCTCTCTGGTAACATTAAACTCCTTGCCAACTTCCTCAAGTGTTCTTGCACGTCCATCATCAAGCCCGAAACGAAGGCGAAGAACCTTCTGTTCTCTCTCAGTAAGAGTGCCAAGAACTTCTACCAGCTGTTCCTTCAAAAGAGTAAATGCTGCAGCATCAGCCGGAACCGGAACATTGTCATCCTGGATGAAATCTCCAAGATGGCTGTCCTCCTCTTCACCAATAGGGGTCTCCAGAGAAACCGGCTCCTGGGAAATCTTCAGGATCTCACGCACGCGGTCAACCGGCATGTCCATCTCTTCCGCGATTTCCTCCGGAGTAGGTTCACGTCCAAGCTCCTGGAGTAACTGTCTGGAAACGCGGATCAGCTTGTTGATCGTCTCAACCATATGAACCGGAATACGAATGGTACGCGCCTGGTCTGCAATGGCTCTTGTGATAGCCTGACGGATCCACCAGGTAGCATAGGTACTGAACTTGTAACCCTTTCGGTAATCAAATTTTTCGACAGCCTTGATAAGACCAAGGTTACCTTCCTGAATCAGATCCAGAAAAAGCATTCCACGTCCTACATAACGCTTTGCAATGCTGACAACAAGACGAAGGTTGGCTTCTGCCAGACGCTTCTTGGCATTTTCGTCGCCCTGTTCCATTTTCTTTGCAAGCTCGATTTCTTCTTCTGCTGAAAGAAGCGGAACTTTACCAATTTCTTTCAGATACATACGAACCGGATCCTCAATGCTCACACCTTCCGGAACAGAAAGATCGATCTTGTCCAGCTCTACTTCTTCCTCATCGTCCAGGCCATCAATATCCATGTCATCGTCCAGCATAAGGTCATCTGCACTGTTCTCTGTGATACGCAGCACATCTACCCCACTTGCCTCAAGGAAATCGAAGATCTTGTCCATCTGTTCCGCATCCAGTGGCTGGTCTTTGAAATAATCACTAATTTCCTGATATTCCAGTACGTTTTTCTTCTTTTTTGCAAGCTCCAGAAGTCCCACCAGTTTCTCACTGAATTTGCCCATATTCATTTCCATAGGTACTCTAACCTCCATATAGTGTTAATATTTTATCCTTATTCAAAAGAAATATGCAATTGCTGCCTTTTTCTTCCAAGCTCCTCCAGATCCTTCTTGGCCTTTACAAGCTCCTGTAAAGCCCCCATATCTGCAGGATCCCAGTTTTTATTTTTCTCCGCCAGACTCTCCTGCTTAATGCGGATCAAAGCATCGGAAAATGCTCTCTGCTGTTCCTCCTTTGTCTCAAGGTGGATCGTGGCATTAAAGAGAGAGGCCACCTCTTTCTGCTCTTCACTATCTGTAAAAGCATTCAGAAGTCTGGCTGGATTCACATCTCCCTCTTCGTGCTGCTTCCAGAGCATTTCTGCCACCTCTTTGTAAAGAGGAACTACAAAATCTGAAGGGGAAAGATATTTCTCCACAGTGTCAAAGATTGCCGGATAGGTAACCAGCCAGGTAAGCATCAGCTTCTGGGATTTATCTGCCGCGCTCTCCTTTTTTCTCATCGGAGAGCCGCCGGATTTTGGCTGGATACGCTTCTCTGCAGGCGTACCCTTCAGAGCAAGGGTGTTTACACGCTTCCGAAGGTCTTCCACACTGATTCCATATCTGCGGTATTCTTTTACAATTGCTTCAATATACAGATTCCGCTCCAGTTCATCAGAAAGTTCCAGAAGATACTGGGCACACCGCTCAAAAAACCGGTTCTGTCCCTGGGGCTCATCCATGGGAAAATCACCGGAGGCAATACTTACCCGGAACATAAAGCTGTCCGTAGCTGCCTCCAGCCTTTTCTCAAAAGCCTCTGCGCCTTCTGCTTTAATAAATTCATCAGGATCCTTGTGCGGCCGTAAATTCACCACTCTGGAATTCACGCCGGCTTCCCGTAGAATGGGAATGGCTCGCAAGGCGGCTTTTACACCAGCTTCATCACTATCGTAAAGAAGAAGCACTTCCTGTGTATACCGCTTCACCAGACTGGCATGTCCGGATGTAAGCGCCGTTCCCAGAGAAGCCACTGCATTGGTAAATCCTGCCTGGTGCATAGAGATTACATCCATGTAGCCCTCGCACAGGATCAGGTAATTTTTCCTGGTGGTTCTGGCTATATTCAATCCGTACAGATTACGGCTCTTGTCAAAAATACGGGTTTCCGGCGAATTCAGATACTTGGGCTTGCCGTCTCCCATCACTCGCCCGCCAAATCCAATCACCCTGTTATTGACATCCATGATTGGAAAAATAACACGGTTCCAGAATTTGTCATACATGCCCTGGCGCTCATCCACATTGAAAAGGCCGGATTCCCGAAGAAGGTCATCACTGTAATTCTGGGATTTCAAGTATTTATACAGGTCGTCACTGTACTTATCTGAATATCCCAGGCCGAATTTCCTGATTGTCTCTTCGCTGAGGCCTCTGCCTGTAAGATAATCGTGGGCATTTTTTCCACCTTCACGGCGCAGCTGATAATAAAAATACTGAGCCGCTTTCTTATTGATTTCAAGCAAGGTTGCGCGCTTCTCTGCTTTCGCCCTTGCCTCCTTGGAATATTCGATCTTGGGAAGTTCCACGCCGGCACGCTCTGCCAGATGGGAAAGTGCTTCTCCAAATGAATAATTCTCATATTGCATTACAAAATTGTATACATTTCCTCCAGCTCCGCAGCCGAAGCAGTAATACATCTGCTTGGATGGCGTTACGGAAAAGGAAGGGGTCTTCTCATTATGAAAAGGACACAGACCAAAATAGGAGCTTCCTCTTCTGGTCAGTCTTACATACTGGGATATCACATCTACAATATCATTTTTCATTCGCACTTCTTCAATGATATCGTCGGAATAGCGCATGCTTATCCTCCTTTGATTTAATATGCCGCATATCCAAGAGAATGCGACATCTTTCGCGTAAACAAATATTATATCTTATTGCAAGAGTTTTGTCCACGTTCTAATAAACCTCCCAGGCTCTTGGTATGAAAATCTCCTTGAATTTTTTCATGGAATACTGATCCGTCATTCCTGACAGCCAGTCACATACCGCCCGGTCTTTGGGAACTCCCTTTTTCTCAATAAGAGCAACGTACTCCCTGGACATTGCTTCAGGGTGATCTATGTAATAGGCGTATAGTTCTGTCAGCATTTTGATTGCCTTGGATTCTTCCCGCTTTGCAATGGGATTCAGATATACTTTCTGAAACATCTCTGATCGAAGATCCATGAGTGCCTGCTCTACAGAAGCAGACATCTGAATGGAAGGCTGGTCAATGCTGTGCTCGATCACATCATGTACAAAGGTATTCAGTCTTTCTCTTGTGGTCTGTCCAAGAAACTCCCTGAGACTGGCAGAAATATCATTCTCTGTAATGATTCCCGCTCTCTGTGCATCGTCCATATCATGATGAACATAGGCGATCTTATCAGAAAAGCGGACTACCTGTCCCTCCAAAGTGGACGGATGACCGCTGGTACGGTGATTCAGGATTCCGTCTCTTGTCTCCCAGGTAAGATTCAGTCCGTCTCCGTTCTTCTCCAGTACTTCCACCACGCGGACGCTCTGACGGTAGTGGGCAAAGCCCTCAGGATGAACGGTATTAAGTGCGGTCTCTCCTGAATGTCCGAAAGGCGTGTGACCAAGGTCGTGTCCCAGTGCAATTGCCTCCACAAGATCCTCATTCAGGCGAAGTGCCTTGGCTATAGTACGTGCAATCTGGGATACTTCCAGAGTGTGCGTCAGCCGGTTCCTGTAATGATCTCCTTCCGGAGCCAGAAAAACCTGAGTCTTATCCTTCATCCTGCGAAAAGCTTTGCTATGCAGGATCCTGTCCCGGTCTCTCTGGTAAACCGTCCGGACGTCACACTCTTCTTCCTCCCGGTCTCTTCCTCTGGAACGTCCACTGTATGCGGCATAAGGACTCAGCAGTTCCAGTTCTCTTTCTTCCATGCTCTCTCTGATATTCATATATCTTCTATCCTCCAAAGACTGACAGGTAAGCCGATAATCTTCCTCCTATTAATTATATTCTACACAAAATTTCAAATTCCTCTTTTTTTCAAAAAAAACTTGAAAATTTTTAATTTTTTTCAAAAAATGTGTTGACAATCATATACCCCTTTGTTATACTAATATCCGTCGCAGCGAGAAAGAAAACTTTCTCCGAGAAACGCGATATGCGGAAGTGTCGGAACTGGCAGACGAGCAAGACTAAGGATCTTGTGAGCATTGCGCTCGTGTGGGTTCAAGTCCCATCTTCCGCATGACTATTTAATAGTCACAATTTCATATTTTATCGCGCAGAGGTTTTTCCTCTATGAATGCGATATGCGGAAGTGTCGGAACTGGCAGACGAGCAAGACTAAGGATCTTGTAAGCATTGCGCTTGTGTGGGTTCAAGTCCCATCTTCCGCATGTACTACGTAAGTAGTTACAATTTAATATCTGATCGCGTAGAGATTTTTATCTCTGTGAAATGCGATATGCGGAAGTGTCGGAACTGGCAGACGAGCAAGACTAAGGATCTTGTAAGCATTGCGCTTGTGTGGGTTCAAGTCCCATCTTCCGCATTTTTTATTGCTTAAGAAACATTAAAGACCTGCAAACCATCCGTTTTGCAGGCCTTTTTATTACCGGTGTACTTTTATCATTCTATTTCGGAAGTTCTGTCACTGTCTCCAGCTTAAATCCTTCCCACATATCAGCAGAAATATTCCATTCTCTTAAATCTGTAACGATCTTATGATAGAACGCCTGTCCCCCACGCACAATATCATAGGTGCGGGCATCGCCTCTTGCCTCAAGGTGACGGCCAAAGCTACAGTTGGTTACATCCTCCGGACCATAGTCGTCCACATCTCCGCCCGGCCAGAAAATATAAAGCCTTGGGATATCATCAATCTGGCGAATATCAATTCCTGCAAGTTTCAGAAATTTCTTTCCAACAGACTCATGCGCCGTAAATACATGAGAATATCGCCATACAGTCCTTGTAAAATCAGATACACGGAACTGGCCCAGCCAATCCTCATCCATCATTCCGTCTGCAGTTTCTCTTGAGACGATCACAACAACAGGGAATAAACGCCCTGAATCTTTCAACGCTGCAATAAGATTCCCAAACATATCCTCTCGCAAAATACGTCTTCTGTTAGAACATTCGATTCCATTTACAATTCCGATATTGTCAACAATCGTCTTATAATATCCAGGATAACTGAAGAAAGTTACTCCCGGGTCCTGGATGGTGTGTTCTCTCTCCGGCTGTGCATATCCATTGCAAACCTTCAGAATCACTTCATCCTGACGCGACACTTCAAGTCCGGCTTCTGAATACCAGATTCTGCCGCCCACTTCCATATCCATATGTCTTACATGCATATTCAGCCGATGATTGTCCGGATCATAATTCACAGCTACATGATAAGCCAGAATGTCAGCATGATAAGTACTGGTCTTCTGTGGCATTTCCTTAAACAGACCGCCATATTTCCCCACGATCCAGCCATATATCGCATCTGCTGCCTGCTGGAAAATCTCTGCAGCAGATGCCGGTTTCTCTTCCTTCAGACGGCTTCCATCCACCTGTGTGCACATCTGGAACACGTTGTGGCGGATAAGAGGCTTCATCTCATAATGCCAGGATTCTCCGAGGCTCTCCTCGCGACCATCATTATAAACATCACGTTCCTTAAAAATAGCTGTCAGACGACTGTCGTGGAACTGACTGTCGTTTAACAGGGCAATGATCGTATTTACATTGATCGGTACCTTACGGCTGCGGTGAATCAGCTGGTCTACCAGTGTCTGCTTGCTGGTCTTATAAATACGCTTGGCCAGGTTCTCCACCTGCTGGTCACAATCCTCATCCAGAAGCTTCGCCACCTCAGGATAAAGCTGTCCCTCTCCCAGTTTCAGGCGGAAATGGCTCTTGATCATATCACTCCATCTGCCTGATTTATAAAGGGAATGTCCCAGATCCTCAAACAGGGTAACCATGGATTTATCACAAAGCTCCAAAGTTGCCAGAATACTGTTAAAGTATCTGGAAAAGCCCTTGTAATTCTTCCACAGTTCCTCTCCTTTATAGCGCATATCGTGCTCGATCTCATGCCAGCCCTCGAAAAACATGGTCTTAATCTGGATCTCGAAGGTATCATCAATATACATATCCCAGGTCTCTGTTGAAATTTCTGATCGCAAATATTCCGGAAGACGGCACACGCCGTTTAATTTCGTAGGTTTGAACTCCTCCTCACTTCTTTCCGAAGTGGACCAGCCAATCACATCAAAGGTATTTTCCACAATATTCTGGCAGATTTCTACATCATCATCAAAATACAGGTTAATACGGACACCTACCAAGTCCTGCAGTTTCTTATTCTCCGCGCCATAATCTTTCAGAGCAAATTTATGAGCCATAGAAGAAGCTGTCTTGATTCTGGAAAAGCATCTGTAATACAGACCGCATTGTTCCAGTCGATCACTGATAATGCGCTTCAGATCCTGCTCCACGATAGCCGGAACCTTTACCTTCGCAGCCAGTTCCTCCTTTGTATAAATTACTCTTTTCTGTTCACTCACTAATTTTACACCACCAATTTATTTATAACTGCCGGAGTCCTCACGGATTACGGTCCGAAAACTACACAGTTATTATATTTTATATTCCGTACGTTCTACTAAGCATACACTTTAGAGCCTGTTTGAAAAATCATTCCCGCAATCTGCACGCCCCACTTTGCGGTATATTTTGCCCGAATTCGGTTGCCGTAGCCCGCTACGGCGCCCTCATCCGGGCAAAATCTCCCACAAATTGTGACGCACATCTTGCAGAAAGCCTTTTTCAAACACGCTCTAGTATACCAGAATTCCCCCAAATAAAAAAGGGATATTCCGAAATATAATGGAAAAATTTCGGTTAAATATATACACTCAAAAGCACTTCTTACAAGCTTCATATCCTTGAGCCTCAGCCTGTGAGACTGGCTCCTGATATGCCTTATCCGGATTCATATTTCCACAGTCAGGAATACTGTGATATTTACTTCCTGTAGCAGATATCCATACCATTTTCTCCTGACTGTCATCTGCTGCAGCAATCTGTTCTGACTTTTCTGATGCTGCAGCTGCATCAGTTCCGCTATTATCTTCAGCTGTAAATCCATTCTCCCCTTCACTTTGCCCAGCTGTTTCTCCATCACCTGAAGTATAATCATTGCAAGGATCTGCACTCCAGGTAATAGCACTTCCATCCGAAGAAGCTACAATGGTTCCCTGTTCATCAGAGCGATATACCTGAATTCCCATATCTGACAGTTTTTCCATAGTATCCGCATGCGGATGACCATACATATTTCCTGCGCCGCAGCTGATCACTGCAAATTCCGGAACTGCAGCCTGAAGAAAATCCCAGCTTGTGGATGTAGCAGATCCATGATGGCCCACACTTAACACGTCGCAGCTCAGATCAAGCCCGGAATTCACCATATCTGCCTCACAGTTAAAATCTGCATCCCCGGTAAAAACGAAACTGTTTTCTCCATTCGTCAGCTTAATTGCCACTGAATTAGCATTACTCTCTTTGCTGATTTCCTTTGGAGAAAGAATTGTAAATTCTCCCGAGCCAAATGTATACTCCGCCCCCACTGCCGGATGCTGTACTTCAAGCCCATGTGCTGCCACTGCATCCATAAAAGAGCCATAAAGGGAAGAATCATGGATATAATCTGCTCCAATCACATTGTCCACCTGAAATGCATTCAGACAGCCAATCAGTCCGCTCACATGATCCTCATCGTAATGGGATGAAATCAGATAATCAATTTCTAACACATTCTGCTCCTGCAAATAGGACACCACATAGCTGGACGCACTTCTTGGACCACCATCATACAGCAGATTCTGTCCCTCTGACTGCACCAGAATGGATAATCCCTGTCCCACATCCAGGAAATGCACGGTCATGCTGCCGCCAGATGCCAGAACCTTTTCCCCACTTCCAGGGAATACTGTTCCTGCCATAAGCAGAATAAGCGTTAAAAGATAGCCTGCAATTTGTTTTCTTAAGTGTTTCATTTTATTCCTTCTTTCGTTTTTTTCACCGTAGGCACCGCTGTCCTGCTGCCTCTTTACTATTATAATATATTCTCATCCCCACAAACATCCCTGAATTATGTTTTCACAATTGCATTTTTAGCATATAATACCTGGAAGAGCATTTTATGAGGTCGTCCATGTATTACAGAAAAGCCTTATGTGCACAGCAGGAAAATGTAGACCAGGGTACCTTACAGATAACGGTCCATTCAAAAACAGACAACCGCCCTGTGGAAAATGCACTGGTCCGTATTTCTTATACAGGTGATCCAAACAGTGTCATTGAAGAAGTCCGCACGGATTCTTCCGGCAACACCCCTGTCCTTCAATTAAAAACGCCTCCTCTGGAATACAGCCTGAATGCTTCCGAGGAGGCGCAGCCTTATGCAGAATATTCCATGCAGATCAAAGCCGAGGATTTTCACCAGGAGGAAATCGCAGGCACAGAAGTCTTGCCTGCGGTTCTGGCCAAACAGCCTGTCCTTCTGAATCCCAGGCAAGACACTGTTTCGGAAAACAGAATTGTCATTCCTCCCCATACACTTTTCTATGAATATCCACCAAAAATACAGGAATCTGAAATTAAACCAGTACACGAAACTGGCGAAATTGTTCTAAGCAAGGTCGTAATTCCGGAATACATTGTAGTGCACGATGGGCCTGTAGGTGATAACTCCGCCTCTAATTATTATGTCCGCTACCGCGACTATATCAAAAATGTAGCAAGCAGCGAAATCTATGCCACCTGGCCTGACGACACCATCCGCGCCAACATCCTGGCAATTATGTCCTTTACCCTAAACCGGGTATACACAGAGTGGTACCGCAATAAAGGAAAAGACTACACTATCACATCCTCCACCGCCTACGACCACAAATGGATCCGCGGACGAAACATCTTTGACTCTATCGACCGCATTGTAGACGAACTTTTCGAGAATTATCTATCCCGTCCTAACGTCCGTCAGCCAATTCTTACCCAGTACTGCGACGGAGAGCGGGTGCAGTGCCGGGACAGAGGATGGATGACACAGTGGGGAAGCAAGCGGCTTGGAGACCAGGGATATTCTGCTATTGAAATCCTACGGTATTTCTACGGAAACGATATGTATATCAATGTGGCAGAAGAAGTCTCCGGGATTCCTTCCTCCTGGCCAGGATATGACCTGGATATTGGTGCTTCCGGCAGCAAAGTACTCCAGCTTCAGGAACAGCTAAATGCTATCAGCCAGGCCTACCCTGCTCTTCCAAAAGTAAATCCGGACGGAATCTATGGTGCCCAGACTCAGGCCTCTGTCCGCAAATTCCAGAATATTTTCGGTCTTCCGGAAACCGGAATCGTAGATTATACCACCTGGTACAAAATTCAGGAAATTTACGTAGGCGTCACCCGGATTGCAGAATTACAATAAACATAATATGGCGGGATTTTCTCTCCCGCCATAAAATTCTAATCTAAACCTTATAATCTAAACGGACATGCCGTTTGTCAGCAACATCACCATATAGGAACCGGCTAACCATCAGCCTTCTGCCAATTCCCGCATCAATTCATGCACTGAAGTAATTTTGTCAATCCTTCCAACATTTGCCCCACAGAACATCAATCCATTCTCTACATCTCCCTCCACCGCATCGATCAATGCCTTGGTAATGCAGTACGGAACCTGTCCTGGATTACATTTTTCCAGGCAGTTATAGCACTTCTTTACTGGAATCTGTCCATTCTCTACCAGTTTCATAAAAGGATTGCAAAGCGCCCTTCCAGGCATTCCTACAGGGCTCTGGATAATCTGCACATCCTCTTTCCTTGCATTTACATACGCCTGTTTATACCTTTCATCGGCATCGCATTCCTTTGTCGCCACAAACCGGCTTGCGATCTGCACACCATCTGCCCCAAGTGCCATAGCATGATCAATATCTTTCCGGTCAAAAATTCCGCCAGCAACTACCACTGGAATTTCCCGGCCAAACTTTTCCTCATATTCCTTTTTACATGCAATAATATCCCGGATTTCCTGGTCAAAATCCATCTCATCCCTGTGAGCCAGCTGATCCCTGGAAAATCCCAGGTGTCCTCCTGCCTCCGGTCCTTCCACTACGATCAGATCTGCAGTCCGGTTATATCGATGTGCCCACATTTTCAGAATCAGATTTGCTGCCCTTTTTGAAGAAACAATAGGCGCAATCTTTGTTCTGCAAAACTCCGGTACCAGCTCTGGCAGATTCATGGGAAGTCCTGCGCCACTGATGATCACATCTGCACCACATTCCACAGCTTCCTTTACATGCTCTTTATAATGTTTCAGCGCTACCATAATATTAACACCGACCAGCCCTTTTCCCTTGGCAATCTCCCTTGCCTTCCATATGTGCTTTCTTATTGCCTTCAGATTGCATCCCGCCTGGTCTTTCTCAAAGCCAGCCTCATCATATCCGATCTGAGCTGTGGAAATAACTCCCACTCCTCCTTCTGCTGCCACCGCGCCAGCCAGGGAGCTACGGCTCACTCCCACGCCCATTCCCCCTTGAATAATAGGAAGTTCTGCCACCTTATCTCCAATTTTCAAACATCTCAAACTGCTTTTGTATTCTCTATCCAAAACAATATCCTCCATGCTTTAATTTAGTTTGATTTTAAAACTATTTTAGTATAAAGCATTATTGTTTTTATGTCAAGTTTTACTTTTATTCGACACTTTATTATGTAGTTTTTATTACTACATATTCGGAAGTTTTCCCTATAAAAAGGAATCCCCTTGCAAGATTTGCCGCCTGCAGCAGACCATCCCCCTCATCTGCATTTCCGTTATTTCCTCTCACTGCCTGGAAAAGCTTTTTTGGGTAATAGGAATTTGCTGCAGAATCGTCTGCTGCATCAAAAAAGGCTATGCATATCCGTTTGATACACATAGCCTTCGCTTTCATTTTTTTACAGCTTTTTCATTTCAAAAAGATTAAAAAATCTTCAAAATATCATTATACATAACTACAACCATCAAAAGCATCAACACCATCAAACCTGCAAAATGAACCATGCCCTCAATCTGTCTGTTCACCGGTTTTCTCCGGATAGCCTCGATAATCAGAAATACAAGCCGGCCGCCATCCAGTGCAGGAAGCGGAAGCAGGTTCATAACACCAAGGTTTGCAGATAAAAGAGCTGCCATATACAGCATATTTACCCAGATTGTCAGCATACCCTCACTCTTACTTGCCTCATAGGTGCTGCCAATTGCATCAACTACGCCAACCGGACCGCTTAAATCCTTTACGCCCAGTCCGCCGGTAAGAAGCTCTTTCAGGCTGAGTAAGGTAGAGCGGATCATATATTTTACTTCCAGTGTTCCATACTTCAGCACTTCAAATCCATGTGTCTTCGTGTACGCCAGATTATAAGAAAAATCAAGCACTGCTGTGCGGGACTCCGATGGAGTTACCTCAGCGTTGTATTCCAGGCCATCACGCTCATAAGTAATGGTCACAGGCTCACTTGTGAGAGGATGCTCTGCAAGATATGCAGTATAATCGTCCGAACTCTCCAGTCTGGTACCATTAATGGAAGTGATCACGTCCCCAGGCTCCACACCAGTTTCAGATAAGCCCATTCCCGGAATCAGGGATGCCACCTCAAGAGAATCGGTACTCTTTCTGTTAAAGCCAAGAAGGTATCTCACCTGTACGTCTGGTTTGAAGGCCAGCTCCACATCTTTGCCATCCCTCTCCACAGTCATATGAATGGTCTCATCCTCCTGTGGATTATTCAGATACATATACAGATAAAGATCTCTTGCCAGATCAATATGATACCCCTGATATTCTTTGATAATATCCCCTTCCTGAAGACCAGCTTCAGCCACAGTAGAACCACTCTCCACCTGCGTAACCTCTGCCGGGTCATAGCCCACCAGCGTAACAATGAGCACTGCAAACACAAAGGCCAGGATAAAGTTAAATACCGGTCCTGCTGCAACTGTAGCGATTCTTCCCCACACTGGTGCACCATTGAAAGTCCCCTTGGACTCATCCTCCATATCTTCTCCCAGCATGGCACAGGAACCGCCAAGAGGCAAAAGCTTCAGAGAATACCTGGTTCCATTCTTCTCTGTGCTAAGCAGCCTTGGTCCCATTCCAAGGGAAAACTCCGTTACTACGATCTTATTTTTCTTTGCAAGAAGGAAATGCCCCAGCTCATGAAAAAGAATGATCGCACTGAAAATCAATAATGCCAGAATAATCTTCAACCTACCACCTGCTTTCAATCCATTTATAAGTCTCGTCTTCTACTGCCAGTATCTCCTCCAGATCCGGATTCCGGATCACTGTATGTCTTTCCATAGACTGTGCAATAATGTCGTAAATATCCAGAAAGCCGATTTTTTCCTGTAAAAACTTCTTCACAGCCAGCTCATTTGCTGCGTTAAACACAGTAGGCATACTGCCGCCTTTTCTTGCAGCATCCATAGCCATTGGAAGCCCCAGGAATGTATCCATATCCGGATCTTCAAAAGTAATCTCTTTCAATTTATGGAAATCCAGTCTCTCTCCATCCAGATATCTGCGTTCCGGATAATAGAGTGCGTACTGGATTGGAAGCCGCATATCCGGAGTTCCAAGCTGCGCCATAACCGCACCATCTTTAAACTCTACCATCGAATGGATAATGCTCTTTGGCTGGACAACAACCTGAATATGATCCAAATCCACATCAAACAGCCATCTGGCTTCCATAACCTCCAGACCTTTATTGACCAGGGTTGCAGAATCTACTGTGATCTTCTGTCCCATTACCCAGTTCGGGTGCTTCAGGGTATCTGCAAGCGTCACATGTTCCAGTTCTTCTCTTTTTCTTCCACGGAAGGGACCACCGGAAGCTGTGATCAGAAGCTTCTCAACCTGCGCCCGCTTTTCCCCATGAAGAGCCTGGAAAATAGCACTGTGCTCACTGTCTACCGGAAGGATCTGAACTCCATGCTCTTTTGCCATCGGAATGATCAGATGACCTGCTGTTACCAATGTCTCTTTGTTTGCAAGGGCAATGTCCTTGCCCGCCTTGATTCCCTCCATTGTAGGACGGATTCCAATCATTCCCACAACAGCGGTAACCAGAATATCTGTCTGAGGCATACGTGCAAGCTCCAGAAGTCCCTCCATGCCAGACACAATTTTTACATCCATATCTGAAAGGCGGACAGCCAGATCCTTTGCCGCATTTTCATCCCACACTGCAATCAGCTGAGGATGAAATTCTCTTGCCTGTTCTTCCAGCATTTTCACATTTCTTCCTGCACTGATTCCCAGCACCTCTATATCGCCGTTAGCTCTCACTACATCCAGGGTCTGTGTACCGATGGAACCAGTTGAGCCTAAAATTGCAATTTTCTTCATTTGAAATTCCTCTCAGTCCATTTCAGGGACAAATCACATCTTATCATTTCCACACTTCTTATTCCTTTATGCTTCCCGCTGCCAATCCGGAATCAGATTCCCAGCACAAGCTTCGCCAGGAAATAAATAGCCGGAGCTGTAAAGATCACACTGTCAAATCTGTCCAGGATTCCACCGTGTCCCGGGATCAGTTTGCCATAGTCCTTGATTCCCTGATTTCTCTTAATAGCAGAAGCAGCCAGATCTCCAACCATGGAGATCAGTGCTCCGACTGCACAGATCAGCGCATACTCTGCAATCTTTCCGCCAGTTGCTGCTGCATAAATTGCGCCCAGAAGCGCAGCGCCTGCCACGCCGCCTACTCCACCTTCTACTGATTTCTTCGGGCTGAGGATTGGTGCCATTTTGTGCCTGCCGATCAGCATTCCCACACAATATGCGCAGGTATCGCATCCCCAGGAGCATAAAAAGATCAGCCATACCAGAAATTTTCCATCCGGAAGGTTCCTGGTAAGATAAATAAAGGAGAGCATCACAGCCACGTATACCACCCCAAAGAACGCCGGCATTACCTGATCTGCCTTGAACTTGGGATAAGTAAATACGTAAACGAACATAAACATCATGAACGAAATGATCACGCCCATCATTCCATATTTTTCAAAATCCAGCGACATCAGCACATAGTAGATCACAGCTCCAAAATAGCCTGCAATTTCCAGGGCATTAAAATGGTCTTCCCGAACCTTCATAACCTTATAAAGCTCCTGCATTCCGATCAGAGAGATCCCAAGCAGTGTAAAAAACAGCACATAACCTCCACTGATAATAGTCAGAAGCGCAACTGCGACCAGCACAATACCGCTTAAAAGACGTGTTTTAAACATCTTACTCCTCCTTCACACCGCCATATCTTCTGTCTCTTTGATTATATTTCTCAATAGCCTGTACTAATTCTGCTTTATGGAAATCCGGCCATGCCACGTCTGTAAAATAAAATTCCGTATAAGCCAGCTGCCACATAAGGAAATTGGAAAGTCTCTGTTCTCCGCTGGTGCGTATCAGAAGATCCGGATCCGGCACTCCTGCAGTATCCAGGTAGCTTCCAATCGTATCCTCTGTGATCTGATCCGGAGAAACTTTTCCATCCGCCACATCCTGTGCCATCTTTCGCATTCCTCTTGTAATCTCATCGCGGCTTCCGTAATTCATGGCGATCTGGAAGTACAGCTCATCATAATCCTTGGAAAACTCCTCCAGCTTACGGATGCTTTCCTGAATATCCGGTGCAAAAGCAGAAATATCGCCGATAATTTTGATTTTCATCTTATTATCCCGGGATATCTTGATACATTTCTTAAGATAACTACGAAACAGCTTCATAAGCCCGTCCACTTCTTCTCTGGAGCGTTTCCAGTTCTCCGTGGAAAAAGCATATACTGTCAGATATTTCACGCCCAGATCTTTAATATCATAGCAGACCTGCTCCAGATTGGCGCAGCCCTTAACATGTCCATAGCCACGAGGCAGTCCCTTTGCCTTTGCCCAGCGGCCATTGCCGTCCAGAATAATGGCAATATGATTGGGTACGTTCATATTTTTCTCCTTGTGTTTTGTTTTTCTTTTTTCGTTATAAGCGTTCAGATTATTCGTACAATTTCATACAAAAGGGCAGAAAAGAGCTCTTTTTAAAGAGCTCTTTTTGCTGTTTCTTTATAAAAGGATCCTGTTTTGCAGATTTTTAGTCCAAACGGCTCTGCGCTTCAGGTAATATGCCCTTATACAGTCATAATCTCCTTACCTTTTGCTTCTACTGCAGCATCTACATCCTTGATGTATTTGTCTGTAAGCTTCTGAACTTTGTCCTCTAACTCTTTGATCTCGTCCTCAGATACATCCTCTTCTTTTTTCAGCTTCTTGTATGCATCGTTGGCATCACGGCGGATGTTGCGGACAGCAACCTTAGCTGCCTCACCTTTTTTCTTAACATCTTTAACCAGATCTTTACGGCGTTCCTCGGTAAGCTCCGGGAAAACAAGACGGATTACTTTTCCATCGTTATTCGGGTTCAGACCAAGATCAGAAGTAAGGATTGCTTTCTCAATTCCCTTGATCAGGCTGGATTCCCATGGCTGGATCTGGATCATACGAGCTTCCGGAACTGTGATATTTGCCACCTGCTGAATCGGTGTAGGGCTTCCGTAGTAATCTACTGTCAGCTTGTCAAGGATATGCGGATTGGCACGTCCTGCACGGATAGTAGTCAGCTCTGCTTCTAAGCTGCCCAATGTCTTTTTCATTTTCTCTTCATACTTCTGAATTCTTTCATCCATAAAATTAATCTCCCTCTTTATGATTTTCTGCCGGTAGCAGTATTATCCTATTTTCTGCGCAACGCGCTTATACAGTAACCTTTGTTCCGGAAAATTTTCCGTGAACGGTGTTGATAATGCTGTTCTCCTCATCAAGAGCAAATACCAGCATCGGCATTTTCTGCTCCAGACACATAATAGAAGCTGTAAGATCCATAGCTGCAAGCTTCTTGTCAACAACCTCCTGAATAGAGATTTCATCGTACTTCACAGCGTCAGGATTTACCTTCGGATCGCTGTCATAAATACCATCAACTGCCTTAGCCAGAAGAATCGCATCGGCCTCAATCTCAACTGCACGAAGAACCGTAGCTGTGTCAGTAGAGAAATACGGATGTCCTGTACCGCCTGCAAAGAATACCAGCTTGCCCTGTGCAAAGCTCTCTTCTACACTGTCCTTGGAATACAGTTTGGTAAATGCACCACATGCAAATGGTGTATAAATCTCAGTCTTCATACCTGTATATCTGCAAAGGTCAGATACATAAATACAGTTCATAATAGTAGCAAGCATACCGATCTGATCTGCCTTGTTGCGGTCTATCGTCTCACTGGTACGTCCTCTCCAGAAGTTTCCACCGCCGATCACAATGCCGATCTGTACTCCCTCATCAGAAATTGCCTTGATCTGCTTCGCTACTGCAAGAACAGTTGCCTCGTCAAATCCTGTTTTCTTCGGTCCGGCAAGAGCCTCGCCGCTTAATTTTAATAAAACTCTTTTCATTTCCATGCTTTTATCCTGCCTTATTTTTTATTCTTTTATTTTACCATACTCCGGCAACAACCTCATTTCCGCTGTCATCAACAGTGGTAGAAACTGTGAAAGAGTCATAATAATGATATCCTGTCTCTCCGGTCTCCGGCTCGTTCTCATAATCACTTCCGTTAGCCTCTCCCAGTGCTGCAACAAGACTGGAAAGCGGCTGTCCGATATACTGTTTCGCCTTATCTGCACTGGAATCATTCGGTGCTGTATTACTGCCGCCATTATTATCCGGAGTACTTGTAGGCTGCGGTGCAGATGTAGGTGCAACAGTAGGATCTGACTGCTGCGGCGCAGATGTAGGCGTTGGTGCTGTATCCGTTTCCTGAGAATCATCCTCAGAACTGTCTTCGCTGTCATCAAGGCCAAGACGCGCCATTACTTCACTCAAGGTAGAAGTTTCTGTCTTACTTGTTCCTGTCAGATAAGTAGCATAAGGAATTCCATCCTCAACAGTTCCCTCCATATGAAGAGTGATCTTTGAAATTGTCTTCAGCGGAAGCTTACGGAAATAGCAATCTGTATAATCCTCATCCTCATACGTGATCCGGATGTCATAGCTTGTCACCGTATTTCCATCTGCATCCTTCTCGTCCGGCTCATAATAGTAAAGAGCCTTGTCACCATCATTCAAAGTAAATAATCCATTGATCAGCTCTGTGCCCCAGTCATCATCGTCATCCGTAGTTGGACGAATGTAAAGTCCCTTCACAGCAGCTCCGGTACCGTTCACAAGAATCAGCTTGGAAGCTGTGGAAGTCTTATCACCAATCACATTCTTGATATCTGCATCGTCAGATTTCTGCATATCTACCAGGGAACTGTCATCGCTTGAAGCTGTATCTGTATTCTCAGCTGGAGCCACGGTTACCTGGCCATCCTTACCTGTATCTTCAGTCTGTTTCTTACCACATCCGGCTGCTGCCAAAGCAGTGACCAAAAGTGCTGCAAGAATCACATAACGTTTTTTCATAATCTATATTCCTCCCACAAAATGGAATTAAACTCCTCTAATATCCACTTTTTGTTCTCCATTATTATTACAGAGTATGACAGACTTGTCAACCGAACGCGGGATGATTTCATACAATTTTTAAACTTTTCGTTACTGTTCACTCCGTTCACAGTAACACGCTTCGCGATGCACAGAAATCATGCTTTGCACGATTTCGCGCCGCAACTCTCGGGTTTCTTTTCCCCATTCTCTCTGGTTTCTTCACCGGGAAGGAAGATCCTACGTACTTCTTCTGTGAACAAAAAGAGCCAGGGACAGTTTTCTCCGTCTCTGGCTCAAATACTTTTTGACAACATGTCTCAATGTTTAAAACCCGGCGTCTCTTCGCTCTTTGCGCATATCCCTGCGGAGCAGAGCTGCCTCATGGCGACCTTTCTCTGCTTCTGTGTGGATAATAAGGCCGGGGATTCGGGTAGGACGCTCATTCTTATCCACAGCTACCATCACAGAAAAAGCGCGGTTTACCAGGTAACGCATTCCATCACCGCGCTCCACATAGGAATCAATTTCCACTTCCATGGAGGTATTTCCCACATAGGTCACATAGCCGATCATCACAAGGATCTCGCCCTCGTAAACGGGCTCCTTAAACTGCAGATTATCTACAGCTGCAGTTGTGACACGGTAAGTCCCGCAATGACGCATGGCAACCACGCCAGACACCTCATCCACCCACTGCATCAGCATTCCTCCAAACAATCTGCCGCCGGCATTTAAGTGCTGGTGCATGATCAGATGAACCTGCTCCGTTCTGGAATCCTCTACGGTTTTCATCAGGCGGTTTTCTTTTGTTGTTTCCTTTGTTTCCTGTGTTTTCTCTTTTGTTTTCTCTTCCATAGCCAACCTCTTTTTACTGTTTTCATGCTGCCTGTGCAGCGAATATTAAATAAATACCATATTGACCTGTCTGACTTTTTATTTATTGCATCTTCACAGCTGATTCCCTATAAATGTTTAACAGAAATTTACGAAAGCCGGGAATTTTTCATCATAAAAATTCCCAGCTCCCATTATTTTTAATATAAATTCTTCACCTTGAAATCACGCTCTGCTTCTCGTCTCTGATCTTTCTTTGCAATATCTTGACGTTTGTCATACAGTTTCTTACCTCTTGCCATGCCAATTTCCACCTTCACAAGGCTGTTCTTGAAATAGACCTTGATCGGCACAAGGGTAAGGCCTTTTTCCTTCAGTTTGGCTTCCATCTTGTTGATCTCACTGCGGTGAAGGAGAAGTTTACGGATACGAAGGGGATCTTTGTTAAAAATATTACCTTTTTCGTATGGACTGATGTTCATCCCATAGATGTAAACCTCCCCATTCTGAATCCGCACAAAAGACTCCTTGACGCTGCATTTTCCCATACGCAGGGATTTTACTTCTGTTCCTGCCAGGGCAATTCCCGCCTCATAAGTGTCTTCTATAAAATAATCGTGAAATGCCTTTTTATTATTTGCAATCAGTTTGATTCCTGGTTTCTTTGCCATAAGTTCCTCCCTATATGGATTTCCGCCTGCAGGCGGGCGCTCAAAACAAAGGGTTGCTGTTCTAGAGCGTGGTTTCTATGCATCGCAAAGCGTGTTTTTGATCGCAGAATGAACAGTAACTTCTAATTACCACTCTTGATCCTCTGCCAGAACAAAATCCACAGTCTTCAGCATGGTATCTGCGTCCGCAACTCTCACACGCACCTTCTGTCCCAGTGCAAACACCTTGTGTGTCACATCGCCGATCAACTCGTAAGCATCCTGATCAAAGGTGTAGTAATCATCCCTCAGTGTATTTACATGAACCAGTCCCTCTACCGTATTTGGAAGTTCCACATAGAAGCCCCAGCCAGTAACACCGGAAATGATTCCTTCAAATTCTTCCCCAATATGGTAAGACATATATTCTGCTTTTTTCAGCTTGTCAGATTCTCTCTCTGCTTCATCCGCACGGCGCTCACACACACTGGACTGGCGTGCCACATCTTCCAGAATCTCTTTATAATGCTCTGTTTTTCCCTCTCTTTCCAGACGTCCCCGAAGCTTATCCTTAATAATCCTGTGAATCTGAAGATCCGGATAACGACGGATTGGAGAAGTAAAATGGCAGTAATATTTCGCTGCAAGTCCAAAATGGCCGCTGCATTCTGTAGTATACTTCGCCTGTTTCATGGTTCGAAGAGTAAGGCGACTGATCTGTGGCTCGTTTGGAAGTCCCTCAATGCTCTCCAGAATAGTCTGGATTTCCTTCGGGGTAATCTCCTGTCCATGCTTCTGCACCGGCACTCCCTGATTATGAAGAAGTGTGAGAAGGCTCTCCACTTTCTCGGGATCCGGTGTCTCATGGGTACGATAAACAAACGGCATATCATCCCTGCAGCACTCCTCCGCCACAGTCTCATTTGCCATAAGCATGAAATCCTCTATGATCCTTGTTGCCACATTTGCCTCATATGGCTTAATGTCAATGGCTCTTCCTGCTGCATTTAAGATAATCTTGCTCTCCGGAAAATCAAAATCAATGGAGCCTCTGTGATGGCGGTTTCCACGAAGGATTTCAGAAAGCTCTTTCATCAGGAAAAACATGGGAACAAGTTTTTCATAGCGTTTCTTTGCCTCTTCGTCAGTATCCTCCAGAATGTTTTTCACATCTGTATAATTCATTCTCTCATCTACACAGATCACAGTCTCTGCAATCTTATGGGAAATCATATTTCCTTTTTTATCAATATCCATAAGACAGCTTAAAGTAAGACGATCCTGCCCCTGGTTCAGAGAACAGATTCCGTTGGAAAGCCGTACCGGGAGCATGGGAATTACGCGGTCTGCCAGATATACACTGGTTCCCCGCTTCAACGCCTCACGGTCAAGGGCGCTTCCTCCCTGTACATAATTGCTTACATCCGCAATGTGAACACCAAGATGATAGATGCCATTCTCCTTTGTCAAAGTAACTGCATCATCCAGATCCTTGGCGTCTTCTCCGTCGATGGTGACGGTCTGAAGATGGCGAAGATCCAGTCGGCCATCCCTGTCAGCATCCAGAACATGATCCGGTACACGGTCAGCCTGACGGATTACTTTATCCGGAAATTCGCTTGGAATGCCAAAACTTTTTACAATGGCAAGGATATCTGTTCCAGGTGCACGGCAACTTCCCAGATTCTCTACGATCTTACCTTCCGGATTGCGGTTCTTGCTTCCGTAGCTGGTGATTTCCACCACTACCTTATCCCCGTCCTTAATTCCCTGGGAATCTTTCCTCGGAATAAATACATCCCTGGAAAATTTAGGATTGTCACTTACCACAAAACCAAAGTCACGGCTGTTCTCGTAGGTTCCCACGATCTGGGTCATACCTCTTTCCAGAACTTTTACTACAATTCCCTCGCGGCGTTTGCCTTCCTGCGGCTCTTTTGTGATTATAACACGAACCTTATCCTGGTGCATAGCCGTTCCGGTACAATCTTCCGGAATAAATACGTCGTTGTCTTCCCCCTCGATTTCCACGAAGCCAAAGCCCTTGGGATGACCGATGAAGGTACCTTCCACAGATGGACTGTCCGGATATTCGTTGTACTTATCTTTTCCCCTGCCGTAACGATCGTCGGGCTTGCGGTGATCATACTTTCCAGCCTGCTTATCATTATATTTCTTATCGGAATGTTTCTCATCTTTCTTCCCGGTACGTCTCTCGGAGCTTTCTTCTGCATATTTCCCGGAACGTTTACCCGAAAACTTCTCGTCACGTTCTTCTCTTTTTCCACGCTGCTTCTCTTTCCCGCGCTTTCTTCCAGTTACTTTGGAATAACGTCCCTTGGAATCCAGGTCAGCCTTTCCCTCTGCTACCAGATCATCCAGAACACGGTACAAATCTTTCTTCTCGTCCTTTGAAAGGCGCAGAAGACCTGCAATTTCCCGGAAACGCATAGGCTGGTACACTGGATCACCAAGAAGCTCCATCATAAATTTTTTTCGTTTGTCAAATTCTCTGTCTTTACTCAATTTTTCTCCTTCTTAATACCTGCACACGCAAGCTGCTCTATTAAAATCGCACGCACAGACTGTAATTATCACGAAACTTCTCTACCATCTTTCCATAATTTCCTATTATCAGGAAAGAATCCGGCAAAGCAGGATTTTCCGCTTACATAAAAAACACTCTTGCGATCAGATCAACAAGAGTGTTTCCCAGTTTATTCTTAGAAATTCAGGTTCAATACAACTGCCAGTACAAAGAACAAAACTCCCATAACTGTAGTTGCCTTAACAAGACCGCCCTCCATGGAACGTCCTTTGTTCTTACCCCAGTATGTGTCTGCAGCTCCGGCGATCGCACCAAGACCCTGTGACTTACCTTCCTGCATAAGGACTACTACGGTAAGGGCAATACAATCTATAACAAAAAGAATTGTTAAAATCGTTCTTAAAATCTGCACGTGGTTACACCTCCTAATCAACTAGGAGATATTGTACCATAGCCAGCATTTGATTTCAACTCTTTTTTATCTTGAATTTGGACAAATTACGCTATCTTTTTTTCATGGTCAGGCAAACGGATTCTCATACACCGACATTCTGCCAAGCTGCTCATGAATTCTCAGAAGCTGATTATACTTGGCATTTCTATCTGAACGACATGGTGCGCCGGTCTTGATCTGCCCCGCACCAGTTGCCACTGCAAGATCTGCAATAAAGGGATCCTCTGTTTCACCGGAGCGGTGAGAAATAACAGAGCGATAACCAGCCCGTGCAGCCAATTCTACTGCCTCCAAAGACTCTGTCAGGGTTCCGATCTGATTTACCTTGATCAGGATTGCATTTGCTGTTCCAAGCTTTATTCCACAGGCCAGCCGTTTGATATTTGTCACAAAAAGGTCATCCCCAACCAGCTGTACACGGCTTCCAAGCCGCTCCGTCATAGCCTTCCATCCCTCCCAGTCATCCTCCTGCAGTCCGTCCTCTATAGAAACAACCGGAAATTCATCCAACAGATTTTCGTAATAACGGATCATTTCATTGGAATCCCGGATCACTTCTTTTCCAGTCATCTTACTCTCCCCAGGAAAATAGTAACCGTCTTTTTCTCCGTCATATAATTCACTGGCTGCCGCATCAATGGCAATGCCAATATCTTTTCCCGGCTCATATCCGGCGTTCTTCACAGCCTCAAGGATCAATTCCAGAATCTCCCTGGAATCCTTCAGATCCGGTGCAAAACCACCCTCATCGCCCACTGCTGTAGACAGATTTTTCTTTTTTAAAAGGATCTTCAGTGACTGATAAATCTCCACACACATGCGGATTCCCTCTGAAAAACAGGAAGCCCCAACTGGCATGATCATAAACTCCTGAAGATCCACTGTATTGTCCGCATGCCGCCCCCCATTCAAAATATTCATCATAGGAACCGGCATTCTGTTTGCATGACAGCCGCCAATATACTGATAAAGCGGGATTCGAAGCGCCATGGCAGCTGCCCTTGCCACTGCCATTGATACGCCCAGTGTAGCATTTGCACCCAGATTGCTTTTATTATCTGTGCCATCGGTCTGAATCAGAAGTGAATCAATATAGGTCTGATCCAGTGCATTTTCTCCCAGAATTGCCTCCGTGATTTTCGTGTTTACATTATCCACTGCTTTTTGTACACTAAGACCTTTATAATTTCCTTTGTCGCCGTCTCTTAGCTCCAGTGCTTCGAATTTTCCTGTGGACGCGCCGGATGGAACCGCTGCACGGCCTGTATATCCATTGATTCCAATAACGCCTTCTCCAACTGTCACTTCTACCTCCACAGTAGGATTGCCTCTGGAATCCAGAATTTGTCTTGCGTGAATCTTCCGAATAGGCAAATACCGTAACATTTCCTTACCTCCTAAAGATTGATAACGGTAGTTTTTCCATCTATTCAGAGTTCTATGCAGGATTTCAGATTCTGTTTCTGTCAGAAGTGCTCAATGAACCTCAGAAATGGAATTAAATCCCTTATTTCTCAGACATGCCTCCACCTCACTGATATCCGGTACGTGGAGAACCATGATCGGAAGTCCGGTAGCACGGTTGAAAGACAGATACAGATAATCAATATTGATATTGCTCTCCTGGAGACTGAGGAGCAGTTTGTTCAGGTTACCAACCTCATCCTTTACCTCGATTCCAAGAACATCACTAAGCTTGCAGATAAAACCTGCCTTTGTCAGCGCTTCTAACGCCTGCTCAGGTTTGGAAACAACCATACGTATAATTCCATATTCAGCACTGTCATTAGTAACAGAACCAAGGATATTAATATCCTCCTCCAGGAGGATTCCAGTCACCTTCTGCATTTTCCCTTTGATATTTTCCGCAAAAATCGATAATTGTTTCAGCATTTTCTTATTCCTTTCCATATTTTAATAACAATATTAACATTTTAATCGTAAAAGAAACTCAGATGCCGCCCGGGCAGATAATTTTCTTTCACAAAACGGATACTTCGCCTGTCGGCGACATCACTATCTATTCACTATATATAAAAATCAGCTCTTTATTTCTCAACAGGAACCTCAATCAGTTCCTTAGGAGAATGTGCCAGATTGCGGCAGCCATCCTCTGTTACCACTACCATATCCTCAATACGAACCCCTCCGAAACCAGGTACATAAATACCCGGCTCAACAGTCTCGATCATATTGGCTTTCAGAATGGTATCGTCAGAGGGAGACAGGCGCGGACTTTCATGGATGAAAAGACCTACACTGTGACCAAGTCCGTGACCAAAACAGTCACCGTAACCAGCCTCTGTAATAATATCTCTCGCAACCTTATCCACACTCGCTCCGCTTACACCAGCCTTTACTGCTGCAAGACCGGCCAGCTGTGCTTTTAATACAACATTGTAAATTTCTTTCTGTTTATCGCTTGCTTTTCCGAGAACAAAGGTACGTGTCATATCGGAGCAGTATCCCTTGTATTTACAGCCAAAATCACAGGTAACAAAATCCCCTTCCTCCAGCTTCTTATCTCCTGGGATTGCATGAGGCATGGAAGAATTCAGACCGGAAGCGATGATCGTGTTAAAGCTTAAATCCTCTGCTCCCTCTTTTTTCATCAGATATTCCAGCTCTGCCGCAGCTTCCAGCTCTGTCATTCCTGGTTTCACGATTTTCAAAAATTCTGCAAATGCTTTGTCCCCGATTTCTTCAGCTCTTGCCAGGTACTCCAGTTCTTCCTCAGTCTTAATCTGGCGAAGATCATCGATTCTGCTGCCAAGAGGTGTCCATGTCTGAACCGGCAGTTCCTTTCTGAGCTTATCAAAATCACAGCAAAGCATGGACTGATCCTCATATCCCATATGGAAATCGCCATTTACATTCTCCTTCTCCATGCACTCCTTCAGGATCGTCTGACGGTTATGCCCACGGCACTCTTCGATTACTGTGAAATCGCTCTCTTTACCGGCCTGCTCCGTATAACGGGAATCTGTGATCAGCACCTTCTGGGCTGCTGAAATATATAAAGCGCCCTCGCCGCCGCGAAAACCGCTTACATGTCGCATGTTATACGGATCTGTGATCACAAGGGCATTCAGTTTCAATTCATCAAGAATTGCATTTAACATCTTTGCTTCCTCCTCATCTTCTGTCATACAGCTTCCCAGCACTTTATCACGTTGAAAAGCCATATTCTTTATAGTTTCATCATACCACATTATACGCGGAAATATTGTCTGAATTTTCAATTCTTTTCGCATATATAAACTTTTTATTTTATATAAAATAATATTTTTTCAAATTATTTGTTGACAAACGAGAAGTAATCTGTTATAGTAAGCTCATAAAACAAAAGGAACTTAAAAATAAAAACAAAAAGGAGTGAGACCACCGAAAACATAAGTTCATTACTTATAATCTAAGAAAGAGAGGTACGGACCACCAGAAGCATAACGAAACATCTTAATTTTTAACATTTCAAGAAAAGCGAGGTACAGTCCACCAAGAACGTAAGCCTTAATTCCAATTGTTTTAAACGCATAATATATTCGGAAAGAGAGGTACATTCCATTGGATATGGATCAGATTTAAGCCACCAGTAAACGTCGATGCTGGTGGCTTAATTAATGTCTGGATTTTCCTTTCATTTTCAGGCAGCTGCCTTGCCCTTATTCGCATGATTTTTCAAACACGCTCTGGCATAAACCTTTTATTTTCTCATATATCTGTAAAAAAATACCCGCGAGGTTTTCTCTTCATGAAATTTCCCATTTTTTCTTTTCCAGCACTGAAGGAAAAATTCTCTTCACATATTTCCTCTTTTTGCTCGAAAAAGCGCCCTGCGATCAAAGACTTTCTCCACTACGCCGGCGTTCCTCTCCTCTTCGCCCTGTCCTTTCTGGCCGGTTCTGCCGCCCGGGTGATCGTTCACCATTTTTCACCCCCGGAAGCAGTCGCTACTTCATCAGACTGCGCAAGCTGGGGACTCAGCTTCCAGGAGGAAGGAAAACGTCCTGTAGGAAATGCTTCCATTCAAGAGCTTGCTTCCTATAACGCCTACTTTGCAAAGGATACCCAGGAGAAAATACTCTACCTTACTTTTGACTGTGGCTATGAAAATGGCAATACACCGCTGCTTCTTAATGCATTGAAAAAACACAATGTAAAAGCAACTTTTTTCGTTGTTGGAAATTTCATAAGAGATAATGGAGATCTGATAAAAGAAATGGTTCAGGAAGGGCACATTGTAGGAAATCATACTCTCACTCACCCGGATATGTCCGGGATTTCTTCCCTGAATGATTTCAGGAAACAGCTGGAGGGCGTGGAAAATCTGTATAAAGAAACGACCGGAGAATCCATGACGAAATTCTACCGGCCGCCTCAGGGAATTTACAGTACAGCAAATCTGTCCATGGCAAAGGAACTGGGGTATAAAACCTTCTTCTGGAGTCTTGCCTACGTAGACTGGTATCAGGATAAACAGCCAACCAGAGAGGAAGCCTTCGATAAGCTTCTCACACGGATCCACCCAGGGGCAATTGTCCTGCTGCACAATACTTCTTCCACAAATGGACAGATTCTGGATGAACTGCTGACCAAATGGGAAGAAATGGGATATACATTTGGAACGCTCAATGATTTCTGAATTTTTGCTATCCTGGAGCGTGTCTGAAAAAAGGCTTTCGTTATCTGTTATTTCCAAAATAAATAACCGCCTGTACTCCAGGACCAGTATGAATTCCAATAATCGGGCTCATTGGCATAATAATAACCTGAGCCTGTGGTACAGCTTCCAGGATAGCAGCCTTCTCTTTCTCAGCCTGCTCAGCAGCATCACCGTGACAGATAAATACATAAGGGTGCTCCTCATTTAATCCGGAACCGATATACTTGGAAACGATCGTATTCATAGCAGCCTTGGAGCCGCGTACCTTCTCCGGGATTGCCAGAGTTCCATCCTCCACAATACGAAGAATCGGTTTGATCTTCAGCTTTCCGCCGATCCAGGCGATTGTGGGGGAAATACGTCCGCCTCGTTTCAGAAAATCAAGATCATCTACTGTAAACCAATGGCAGATATGGAGACGATTCTCCTCCAGCCATGACGTATTCTCCTCCAGGGACATTCCTTTATTCTGGTTTTCTGCTGCCAGGATTACCAGGATTCCCTGTCCTCCTGTGGCTGCAAGAGAATCCACGCAGGAAATATTACGCTCCGGGTATTCTTCCATCAAATCAGCCGCTGCAATGCGAGAGCTCTGCCATGTGGAAGTCAGTCCTCCGGAAAGGGAAATATAAAGAATATCCTTGCCCTCTTTCAGAAACGGTTCAAAAAAATCGGTATATGTAGCCGGGGAAATCTGGGAAGTACTTCCGGTTCCACCTGCACGAAGCTTGTCATAAAAAGCCCTGCTGTCCCAGTTTCCCGGATTCCTGTGCGGGCACTCCTCTCCGTTTAACTGGTATACCATAGGAATCAGATGAATCTGACCCTTATCTAAAATGTCTGCCGGAATATCTGCAGATGTATCTGTTATGATCACATAATCACTCATACTGGGTTCTCCTCGTTTAATTGGCAATTCCTTATACCGTAACAGGTTAAGTGCTCCCATTATAGCATACTTCTTTTATGACGTGTGTGTTTTTTACATTTTTGGTACTTTTGTAACGTTTTCCACAGAGCATGTTGGAAAAGCATTCCCGCGATCTGCACGCCCCACTTTGCGATATATTTCGTCCGAATTCGGTTGCCGTAGCCCGCTACGGCGCCCTCATCCTGGCAAAATTTCCCACAAATTGTGACGCACATCTTGCAGAAAGCCTTTTTCAGATACGCTCTAACGGGCTACAATTATTTTTTGCAGCGTCTTTTTTACTGCCGTATACTTTTTTTCCGGAACAGGAAGTTCCCGTCCTCCTGTTACAGTCATTTTAAATCTGCGGATAGAATGGACATGCGCCGGGTTTACCATGTAACTCTCGTGGCACTTCAGAAACAGGTTCCCATAACGTTTTTCCAGAGTTTTCAGGCTTTCTGTAGACTCAAACTCCTGATCCAGAGTATGGATCACCGTATGATTGCCGAGACTTTCCACATAGATCACACGCGACCAATTCAGGTAAAGAATGGACTTATCAATTCCTTTCACGTAAATCCGCTCTGATCTGGTCTCTCCTGTAAGGACAAACTTACGATAATTCTCATCATAATGTACCGGATAAATGCCATCCCTCTCATCATACTGAATTGCATTTGAAATAAAGATCACACGTATCTTCGGCACACCTTTTTGCTCCACCCAGGTAAACTGCATACGCTGATTTACCCGACTTGCACTGTTGTCCGGCCAGATCGTATCTACCAGCATAAAAGTCATGATTTCCGCCACCGTACTGCTTGTAGTGGCAAGCGGCAGCACCGTCAGATTATTCAGGGAAAACTTCAGTTCGTGTTTCTCAGCGTGAAAAGCATCTACCAGATTTTTTCTTCCGCGGATCACCTGCTTGTCTGCAGGGCCTATCCAAAGAACATCCTCATGACAAGAGTTCAAAAAAGGCTCTATCTCATTGTTATAATATAAATTCAAAAGCTCTGCTGTCCGGTCTCCAATTTTCTGTATGTTCATCTTCTGTCGCTCCTATTTATGCTGGTAATAAAAAACTGCCACCTGTGTACGGTCACGCAGCTGCAGTTTTTCCAGGATCATGCTCAGATAATTCCGCACGGTTCCTTCACTCAGGAAAAGCTCTGCCGCAATCTCCTTATTGCTATATCCATTTGCGATCAGTTCTATCATCTCAAATTCTCTCTCGTTAATGTCATATTTTCCATAATCAAACTTCTTTTCTCCCTGCAAAAGATCTGGAATCCTGGAAACTATTTCTGTCCCAAATACTGTCTGCCCACAGTAAACCGCCCGAAGTGCAGGCAGAATACTGCCATAATCCTGTTTCAGAAGATATCCCTTTGCACCAAGTCGCAAGGCTTTTACTATATATTCGTCATCGGAAAAAGTGGTAAGAAGCAGAATATTTGCCTTTGGATGCCTGGACAAAATACTCCGGGATGCTTCCAGACCGTCCATTTTCTCCATTCGAATATCCATAAGAAGCACATCTGGCTCATACCTTTCATAAAGCTCACAGGCCTCTTTTCCGTCTGCTCCAGTCGCTAACACTTCCACATCCTCATTCACTTCCAGAATGGTTTTCAAAGCCCCCGCCACCAGGCAGTCATCGTCTACAATTATTATTTTCATTTCTTACTCCTGCTTTTCTTTCATTTCCGGAACACATTCAAAAAATAATTTCCATAATCAGTGCGCCCGCTTTACTGTATCTTTATCGGAATCCACCTCAACCACATTTGGGTATTGTAATAAAAATCCGAAATCCCTTATCCGTAAAAATCTGCAAGGTTCCACCCAGGGCATTTACCCTTTCTTTCATATTTGCAATTCCAATACCGGATTTTTCCGGATCATAAAAGGCATCTTTCCCATTATCCTCTATACACAGCTGGTACAGTCCCGGATGCTCCCGAAGGATCAGCTGCACCTTTGTGGCGTTGCTGTGCTTCATAATATTTGCAAAGGCCTCTTTGGTAATACTGATAAAACAGTATTTCACCTCCCTTGGAACCTCTCTTGTCATATCATAAACCATCTGCACCGGACAAAATGTAAACTCACGAACCAGGCTCTTTTCCACTTCTTCTAAATTTACTGCTTCATCGTGAAGGTCATGGACACTATTTCTGATGCTGTTCATGGCATGGTTCAGGGAATCCTCCAGATTTTTCAGCATGGCGGTCATCCCGGGATCTTTATTTATGGTCTTTGCAGCCCCTACCATAAGGATTGAACGTGAAAGTACATGTCCCACATTATCGTGGATTTCCCTGGCGATCCGGTTTCGTTCCTTTAAGGTAGCATTATAGATCTCATAATCCTGTTTTTCCTGCAAAGCTTTATTTTTCTGGGACAAAAGCAGGCTTCGCTCCTTGGAATCATCCTGGGTCCTTCGCAGCTTTTCTTCCAGGATCTGACTCTTTGTGGTATTTCTCTCCATAAAAAATGCCAGTAAAAATCCAAATACACCGGTCATTGCAAAAAGGCCCATGTTTTCTCTGCTTCCAGGTATTTTCCAGAGAAAAAACATCACTGCTACTGCTGCCAGCCCCCTCATTTTTTCATGAAAAAGCAAATAAAAAAGACAGGGATAAAAGATAAAGGTCTCTGGAACAGCCAGTCCCAGAAATCCGAACAAAATGTAAAGAATTAGCCGCAATGCCTTCTTTCTCACCGCATATCCGCAACAGATCACACTTACACAGCTCAAAAAAGCGATCAGAAAACCCGCCCCTGGCGGCAGAAAAAAAAGTGACAGAAAGCTATAAAATACCAGCAATCCACAGTCCAAAAAGTACCCCACTCTGCCACCTTCTTTCTCATTTTTCTCCAAATACTGCTGTTCACTCCGTAACCAGTAATTATCAAATATTTAACCTGTTTTTTTACAAATATGTCTTACAGACATTTTTCTCATTATAGTATAACTGACCTTGCGCTGTAAAGAAGGTTCTGCGCTTTATGACATTACGGTTTACTAGTACATCGAATATTAAGTTTTGATGTATTAGTAATGTTCCGCGAAGTGTTTTTGTGAATGAAGCAAACTGTAATTTTATGACATTTGTCATGTGAAGGCCGTGACATCTGGCACTTGGCGATTTTCCCTTATTCCTTTATACTAAAGTGTGTTTGAAAAAGCATTCCTGCAATCTGCATGCTCCACTTTGCGGTATATTTCGCCCGAATTCAGTTGCCGTAGCCCGCTACGGCGCTCTCATCCGGGCAAAATCTCTCACAAATTGTGACGTACATCTTGCCGAAATCCTTTTTCAAACACGCTCTAAACTTATGATACAGCTACTATACGGGGAAAACCCGAAGGAGGAAAATCGTGTCCACAAATATTGTTCAAATAGAAAATCTGGTAAAAAGATATGGGAACCTGGTGGCACTTGATCACCTGAACCTTAGTATTTCGGAAGGAGAGGTTTTTGGTCTTCTTGGTCCCAACGGCTCTGGAAAAACTACTGCTATCAATTGTATGCTTTCTCTTCTCAAATACGACAAAGGCAGCATTCATATTTTCGGAGAAGAAATGCGTCCTGACAATTACAAAGTAAAACAGCAGATTGGAATCGTGCTGCAGAATGTGGCTGTTTTTGACGAACTGACTGTCTATGAAAACATTGATTATTTCTGTGGGCTTTATGTCCCGGATAAGAGGAAAAGAAAAGAACTGGTGGAAGAAGCCATTACCTTTACCGATCTTAACGATTACCGGAAAATACGTCCAAAGAAGCTCTCAGGCGGTCTTCTCCGCCGACTGAATATTGCCTGCGGAATTGCTCATAAGCCTCGTCTGATCATTATGGATGAGCCAACGGTAGCCGTTGATCCCCAGAGCCGGAACAAAATCCTGGAAGGCATTCAGAAGCTGAATGAACAGGGTTCCACCATCATTTACACTTCCCATTATATGGAAGAAGTGGAGCAGATCTGTACACAGATCGCAATTATGGATCACGGTCATGTAATTGCCTCCGGCACCAAAGAGGATCTGAAAAAAATGATCAAAACCGGCGAGACCATTACTATTGAGGCCATTCCTCTTACCTCGGAGAATCTGGCTGACATCCGGACTCTTCCCCACGTCTTTGACCTGCATTACGAGGAACAGATTCTCACTGTACGGTGCACAGGTGCCCGCCACAACCTGATCCGGCTTCTCAATTACCTGCAGAGCCAGGATATTTCCTTTGGTCAGGTTTCCTCTGAGCTGCCTACTTTAAATGACGTATTCCTGGAAATCACAGGGAAACAGCTGCGAGATTAAGGAGGACTGCCATGCTGCATTTGATCAAATATAATCTTCTGGTAAAGCTGAAAAATTTTGCCACCACTTTCTGGCCGCTTATTTTTCCAATTCTTCTTGGAACTATGTTCTATTTTGCTTTTGGAAATATTGATGATGCTGATTTCGAGACTGTACAGGTTGGAATTGTAAAAGAGGACGGCGCTGACACGTTGTTTCTTATGTTTCTGGATCAAATTGAAAACAACGGAAATCATCTGATTGCTGCTCAGGAATTATCTGAATCCGCTGCACTTACCAAACTGGAAAATGAAGAAATTTCCGGTATTTATCAGGTGGGAAGCTCCCCTTCCCTTACAGTGGCTTCCAACGGAATCCCCCAGAGCATCCTTCAGTCCATTTTGTCCGGCTACGAAACCGGAAAAAGTACCATCCGCAATATAGTCCGCACACATCCATCCGGTCTGTGGGACGGAATCCAGCAGATGCTAAATCAACAGGAAACACTTACTGAAGTTTCACTTGGCGGACAGACTATTAACGGAAGTGCACAGTTTTTCTATGCATTGATTGCAATGACCTGCCTCTATGGCTGTTTTATCGGATTTGGCTCTGCCATAACTCTTCAGGCCAATCTTACAGCACTTGCCGCACGACGCTGCGTCACTCCAACGCATAAACTGAAGCTGATTCTTTCAGAACAGATTGCTTCTTTTTTGCTTGGCTATTTCGATGTGATCGTGTTGCTGATCTATCTTCGCTATATTTTAAAGCTGGATTTTCAGGGAAAAATCGGGCCCATGCTGCTTATTTCTTTTTTCGGATCCCTGATCGGGGTTTCTATTGGAATTTTTGTAGGTAGTCTTGGAAAAATGAAAGAAGGGGGAAAGATTGGTATTATTCTTGGTTTTTCCATGGTCTGCAGCTTTTTATCAGGACTTATGAACAATACCATGAAGGATCTGGTAGAAAAAAATATGCCTGTTATTAACCGGATCAACCCGGCAGCACTTATTTCTGATGCTTTTTACTGCATCAATGTATATGACGATATGAGTCGCTATTACCGCAACCTGTTCACTCTTGCAGTGATGAGCATAACATTAGTGACTGCTTCATTTTTACTGATCCGGAGGGAAAGCTATGATAGTATTTAAATGTTACATGAAAATTTTAAGACAGAATGTGACGCTGGTCATTATATATCTTGGTATTTTCTTTTCTGTGGCTCTTGTCATGCAGATGGCCGCTGGAAAAAGTGAAGACAGCCTTTATGCAAATACCAGCATTGATATTGGAGTGGTAAAGGAAGATCAAGGCGTTCTGGCTCAGGGATTTGTGGATTATCTTAACACGATTCACAATGTAATTCCTATGAAAAATAATCCGGAAGTACTTCAGGAAAATCTCTTTTACCGTAATGTGGAATATATTGTGCAGATTCCAGCTGACTTTTACGAGGCTTGCATTCAAGGAAATCAGCCACTGAAGGTCACCAAGGTTCCAGGATCCTACAGCTCCTATTATGTTGACCAGCAGATCAGCAGTTATATCAGTACCATCCAGACTTATGTTGCTGCCGGTTTTTCCCAGGAGGAAGCCGTTCAGGCAGTAAAAACCGAAGTTCATAAACCGGTCACCAAGATTTCCTCTGATTCTGCAAGCAGTGATCTGGTTCCTTACACTTATTATTTTCGTTATATTCCTTATCTTTTTCTGGGAGCTCTTTGCTATACCATGGGATATATTCTTATGGCTTTCAAAAAGGGAGATATTCAGAAACGGATGGAAGCTTCCGCTATTTCAGTGAGACATCAATCCCTGGAGGGATTGCTGGCAATGGGGGTAATTGGTGCTTTCTTGTGGCTTCTTGGTATCCTGGGGGTAGTGCTGATGTATGGAAATACCTTTTGGGATTCTGAACTTCGTGGCTATTATATTGCAAATACATTGCTTATGTTAGTAGTTTCACTGTCACTCTCCTACCTGATTGGAATGTTTATTCCCAACAGCAATATTTTAAGCGGCGTAGCCAATATTGTTTCTCTTTCCATGTGCTTCCTCTGTGGCGTCTTCGTCCCTATGGATGTGATGGACAAATCGGTTCTGAAAGTCGCCCAGTTTCTGCCAGTATACTGGTATGAACAGGTAAATGAAATTCTAAGCCGGCATCATTCCCTGACACCGGAGCTTCTTGGAAAGGTACGGATTGATATGGGGATTGAGGTGTTGTTTGCCGCCACGTTTGTGTGTCTGATATTGGTGGTTTCAAGATATAGAAAAGAGGGGTAATACCCCTCTTTTTCCTATACCTTGATATTTATTTTTCAAATATGAACATTGCCACTTCATTAATTTCTCTATTTGCCGCAACGATAATATCTTTTCCTTCTTTATTCATAAAATGAAGAATATTTGCTGCTCCAGTGTTTTCCTCAATAATCTCTGTCTGGTATTCCCCAGCTTCCCATGAAACAGCAATAGTTTTACGATTTCCTCTGCGATTTCCTACTACAAATCTCTTTTTTCCACAAAGAGTGCCTGCCCAAATTGCATGAAGCATCTCCAGTTTTTCTGGATATTCCCAGCATTTTTCGTATTTACCCTGGTCATTTATGCGGTATATGCTAAGCACATCTCCATGGAATTTTTCAATAATTCCAAGTTCCAGCTTTCCGTCTGAATCAAAATCACAAATGACAGCATCAGAAGCCGGTACATCCAGCAACTGCTTTATCTCCCACTGTTCAGCTGGACTCTCAGGCGGAGTAAACAGGAAAACACCCTCGTCGCAGGTGACCAGCGCACACTCAACACCATCAATGGTAGTTGCGCAATAGCCATGGTTTTTCAGCATTCCATCTTTCAGCTTTACAAGCTTAAGTTGGTTATTCTCGTCGAAATCATCCAGATTTTCCGGAAGAACAGCTACATAAACTCCACCTGGGAATCTCCAGTCATCCTTATACTCATGTCCTGACTTCAAGCAGCATATAATAAGATAATGGATTCCATTTCTTTTCAGAATACCGAAACGATGTACAAAAGGTGCATTCACCAGCGTCCTCACATCCCATTTTCCTTCCTCGTCCGGTGTACATATGATAATCCTTGCATTTTTTGAATCATTTGGAGAGTAGAATTCATGAGTAGCAAGAAACTGTCCATCATGTTCAGGTACCTGCTGCATTGTCATTACTCCACCCGGACCAGCCCATGGCTCTGCAATTTTCGTGCCAGCTTCATCAAAAAGATAACATGGATCATGTTTCTCAGCAGCAACCAAGAAACAGTGCTGTCCTTTATATGTCAACTCTGCCAGTGAATAACACAGATTCAAATCAGAAATTACTTTCTTTTGATACTTCATATAATCTTCCTATCCTCCATCTCACTCTGTTTATCCAAGATACACCGCATACTCTGGTTTGCAAAGCATATGGCTTCCTTCCAATCATCCTGTCCCACATCCCATAATTCTGTAACATAACGACGGATTCCCATATTCCACGCCATATGTATAATTGCTTCAAAATCAACGTGGCCTGTCAAAAATGGAACTTCACGGAATACTCCCGGTCTTGTTTCTTTCAGATGAAGAGCGATCATATTGCCTTTACCAAGCAGCATATCCTCACATACATCCTGTTGAAGTTTTACCCCTGCATTAGTGATATTTCCGGCATCCGGGTATACCTTCAGATAACTTGAATCTACCAGTCTTACATACTTCATGGCTTTTCCCACTGTATTCATGAAATCATTCTCCATGGTCTCAAAGCCAATAAGCACCCCTTCTTTTTCCGTTATCTCAGCAGCTTTTTTTATATTTTCCAAAAAAAACTGCTTGGTCTGGATGGTAGATTCCCCATAATAAATATCATAGCCTGGGATCATAACTGTGCGGATGCCCAAATCCGCAGCCAAGTGAATAGAGCCCTCAAGGATCTCCATTCCCTTCTCACGAATCTTTTTATCTGGGTCTCCAAGTGCGTATTTCGTCAATGCACTTACACTCATAGAACGGATTGGAAGCTTTGTCTCATACATAAGTTCAAGGAGTTCAAATCTCTCCTCACGGCTCATATAGATCCGTGCAATACGCTCATCTGATGCATCCACACAAAGCTCCAGATAATCATATCCACATTCCTTTGCGCATAATAGCTTTTCTTTCCATGAAAGGCTGTTTCTGATTGCCTTTTCATAGAGACCAATTTCATATTCTTTCATTACAGTACCTCTTACAGACAGCTTCTATAAGGAATATTCTGAGGAGCCTCAAAGCAATCCTCAAAGCCTCTTCTATGATGATAATAAATCTTGTCTTTGTCAGCTGGATAAGTATATTTGCCGCCTACCTGCCAGAAGAACGGATGGAATTTATACTCATTTCTATCTTTCTTGAAATCATAAAGCAGCTTGATCTCTTCGCAGTCTGCCTGGAAGTTTGTCCATACATCCCAGTGGATCGGAATTACAACTTTGCACTGGAGATTCTCAGCCATACGAAGAATATCTGTGGAGGTCATCTTATCTTGCATACCGATCGGATTCTCGCCGAAGGAACCAAATGCCACATCTACATCATAATCTTTTCCATGCTTTGCGAAATAGATGGAAAAATGAGAATCTCCGCTGTGATAGATGTTTCCGCCTGGTGTTTTGATCAGATAGTTTACTGCTTTCTCATCCATATCTGTAGGGCATTTTCCAGTAAGCTCTTCTCTATCCGGACCAGTGGAATCCGTAGTTACGATACAGGTTCTGTCAAAGGAATCTAGTGCAGTGATCTCAAGGTCTTTGATCTTGATCACATCACCCGGTTTTACTACAATGCAACGTTCCTCCGGAACGCCCCATTTTTTCCATAATTCAACGGATTTCTCAGGTCCGATGAATGGAACCGGAATTTCTTCGCCTTTTTCATTTGTGGTAGTCATATTACTCTTAATTACATGTGCTGCCCACTCAGCAGACATATGATCCTGGTGATAATGTGTTGCAAGAACTGCATCTACTTTCTTAAAAGCAAATGGATCAATAACAAACGGAACATTCCTTAAGTTTGGTTGCATAGCTCTTGCACCACACATATTTGCCATCTGATGTCCTACTTTCATTTTTCCATCCCCATGTGTGCGTTTTCCATTTCCACACCAAAGGTCAATTGTGATATTGGTATCTTCCGGAGTCTTCATCCAGATACCGGTACATCCAAGCCACCACATTGCCACATTGCCGGGTTTTACTACTTCGTTTTCAATATCTTCTACCAGCCAGGTTCCCCATTCCGGAAATGTACTCTCGATCCAACTCTGTCTTGTAATCTCATCAATTTTACTCATTTCCTCTTCCTCCCGTTAATACAACTTTTTATACAATTGTTTCATTTCTTTTTTCAATTCAATATAATTTCTATGCATTTCCATATTTACAGAATAATTTTCTTTTTCTGTATACTGCAAAATCTGTTCAAAAGCTTTATCCAATGACTCACATAGCCCCATACTCACAGCACCAATCATAAATGCCCCATTTGCCGTAGCTTCTGTATCTTTTAGACGCGACAATGGTATTCCATAAACATCTGCCTGCATTTGATTCATAATTCTGCTGTTTGCCAGACCACCACTGATACTTGCCTGTGTAATATCCACATATTTGCGAAGGTTATCCATATTATTATCAATCTCCACAAAAATCCCTTCTAACAAAGCTTTTAGTATATCTTCTCTGTCATGTCCAAGATTTATCTTATGAAAGGTAGCATTTGCGGTTGCATTCCAGTCTGGGGTGCCTCTTCCCTGAAAATAAGGAAGTACCATACAGGAACTCCTCCTGCTATACTTTTTACTCAAGGCAAAGTTTATTGCATCATAGTCCGGCTTTTTCCAGTCATAAAAATTTCTGATATACCAGTCAAAAGCAGAACAACAGGTCAGTACACTACATTCCAAAATATATTTTTCTTTGACAGCAGAATAGTTGCAGATAATATCTTCTGACAAATACTCTGGAACCGAATCCACAGTTGCGATCAGATATGCACCTGTACCAGTTGTCACTGAACAGCTTCCACTTTTAAACACACCATGTCCAACAGCGCCGCACTGCTGGTCTCCGCCGGCACTAATTACTGGAATACCTTCTTTAAGCCCTGTAAGGCTGGCAAACTCTCTCTGGATATATCCGCATATCTCACCTGGCATACGCAGTTCACAAAGTTGTTCTTTATCTATGCAAAACAGATTTAGCAAATCTTCATCCCATTGACAAGTTCTGATATTCATAAGATTCGACCTGCTTCCGTAGGTGTAATCTGTAACATATTTTCCTGTCATCAAGTGGATTAAATATTCCGGTATATTTACAAATCTTGAAGTTTTTTTGTATTTCTCCGGGTATTCTGATTTGAACCAGCTCATTTTTCCACCTGAAAAAACACAATTCACTTTCGCCCCGCTCAGTTCTATAATACGCTTATTCTCCACTTCCAGCCTTTTGCAGATTTCCTTATTTCTGGTATCCTGCCACATGATTGCTGAATGAACAGGCTTTCCATCTTTATCTAAAGGTATGATAGATGAGCGCTGTGAGGTGATAACAACAGCACCTATTTCAGCTCCATCAACTTCCAGGCCTTTTGCGTATGTGTCTACAATTGAGACCAACGCCTTTTCAAAATCATGAGGTTCCTGCTCTACGCCACCATCAGCGTGATATGTAGGTTGATACTTAACCTGTTTCACATATAGCTTCTTTCCATCTTTACGGTACAAAATCCCCCGCATGCTGGATGTACCAATATCAATTACCAGAATATTCATTCCGATAACCATCCCCTCTCTTTAAAGTTTTCACTTTATCACGCTTATTCCGTCATCCCAGTACAGTTGGTACTGTTCCTGCTCTGCCTCGAAAGTAATATACTTCATCTTTTCTATATCAATATCATCTGTGCTTTCCAATTTGCCTTCTGCAAGAGGCAGCACATGTCCTGGTCGAAGGAATACCAACACTTCCTGAAGGTCTGCCTTAACGAAATGATCACCTTTTTCCAGGATTTCCTCATCATAATCATCTGCGCTTCTAAAACGAAGCAATTTCATTTTTTCTGGCAAATAAACAAATCGTCCAATTGCATTCTGCTTATAAATTGGCGCGATCATAATGCTTTCCCCCACCAGGATTTGATCTTCTACATGTACAGCTCTCTCATCATCTGGATATGCAAATGCAAGTGGAATGAAATTCATATCGTTTTCAAGCGCTGCTTTCATAAACTCCGAATACAGATAAGGGATCAAAGCATAGCGAAGTGCAACAAGGTTTCGAAAATCTTGCACATGTTCATATCTATAAAACTCCTGTCTTCTTGTTCCCTTGGCCGAATGATTTCTGAACAGCGGCGTAAACATTCCAAGTTCTGTCCATCGAAGGAGCAGATCCTCTGTGGCATCAGCCCTGAATCCTCCTACATCAGCTCCACAATACAAAAAGCCACACATGTTTAGGCCTGTTAATTGTTGGAGATTCAATAATATATGTCCCCATCTGGAACGGTTATCCCCTGTCCACACTCCACCATAGCGGTGCATTCCCACGAAAGAAGATCTGGAAAACATCAGAATACGTCTATCGGGTACAAGACGTTCAAAAGCTTCTCCAGCTGCCCGTGTCATATTATAGCCATACAGGTTATGAACCTTATCATGACGAATCATTTTTCCATTAACCTCATGATAAAAACGTTTAAAGTCATCTGTACTTAAAGCAATGGAATCCAGTAGTGCTTTAAATTCAAAAAAGGTATTAATATCAAGATTCTGATTCTCATATTCATGAATTTTTTCGAATACTTCTTTAAGATGATCCTCTGTATAAAAAATAGCAGGTTCATTCATATCATTCCAGAAGCCATCAATTCCCTGCTCCAGCAATACCTGATACCAATTACCAAACCATTCTCTTACTTCTGGTTTCATAAAATCTGGAAAATAAGCTTTTCCTGGCCATACAGCACCAACTAAATACTCTCCGTTTTCTTTTCTGCAAAAATAATCTTTTTCAACGCCTTCTCTGCATACCTCGTAATTTTCATCCTTTTTCACACCAGCATCAATAATTGGAACTAAATGGATATGCTCTTCCTGCATCTCATTTACAAAATCCGAAAAATTCGGAAAACGTTCTTTGTTTACTGTAAAATCCTTATATTCTTCCATATAGTCAATGTCCAGATACACACTGTCTATTGGAAAACCTGCTTTCTTGTATGATTTTATCAGTGTACGGATTTCGTCCTCGTCCATATAACTAAAGCGGCTCTGTCCATATCCAAAGGCCCATCTCGGCGGAATATAGCTTCTTCCTGTTAATTCTCGAAATTCCCGAATTACCTCCTGCGGACTTCTGCCTTCCTTGTAGTACAGGTCTGCATCAAACTCTTCAAAGCGAAGAATAATCTGATTCAACTTTGTATAACCAATATCAAACTCTACTACTCCCGGAGTATCAACATAGATTCCTATACTTTTACCAGCTGATATAATCACAAAAAAATTGTGGGAAGAATATAATGAATTTTTCTCTTCCTCATGAAAGGTCTCATCTGCATTATTGCTGATATATCGCCATCCACGTTTATTCATTCCACGAACAGTCTCTCCCAAACCATACACCAGATCCTTTTCTCCTAAACAGTATGACATAGACCTTTGCTGTCTGTTATAACCCCATCCAGGCATCTTCCCATCTGTCACCTCGAGTTTCTGCACTACAGATTCAGTTTTTATACTCGGGTTACCAATCTGGTATCGTATATACATAAGTTCGCTCCTCATTTCTCTTAAATTTCTGTTTCACAAGCCAAACGATATATTCTTCCAACTAACACACTGACATCATCTGATACCTTAACTGAGTTTTCCACAGAATCCTCTCTTCCCGGAAAAATTCTGGCAGACATTGTTAAGCGATCATCATAAAAAATTTCAATTGATGAATGGTCTACAAAAATCCTTAACTGAACTGAACGTTCCTCATAAACAATCGGTGCATGAATATCTTCTTTAGTGATATCAGAATAAACAGTGGAGTGGGAGCGATCCAGAAACAGATCGTTTTTACCGTAATCCAGAGTAAGAACTGTCCTCTCCTCTCCATCTGGGCTGGCCTGCAAGACAATCTGCAATACTGATTTTTCACTTGGACGATAGGATAATTCTATTTCAATCTGCTGCCCTTTTACATCCATCTTTTCTTGTTTTGCATATGCTCCCAAGCATTCTTTTCTCAACATATAGCATTCATGCGCTGGCTGAATCAGCAATTCATTTTCCTGTAAAAACACTACTCGCGGAATAGACTGCATGCCAGCCCAGCCTCTTGGACGCTTAGACTCCAATCGATCACCTTCAAACAAACATCCAAACACCACATAACGCCTTAAAGGATCATTCATATAAACATTTGGTGCATAAAATCCTTTTTTTCCAACACTGTAATCGAAAATACCTTCTTTCTCTGTAATAAACTTCATGTTCTTCCTGTCAATGCTGCCAATTACATAATGTACTGCTTCCATAGGAGAGTACAAAAGAACATATTTATCACCAAAACGCATAATGTTCGGGCATTCGATCAGCTCATATTTCTCAGATTGATAAAACAGAGAACAAAACTTCCAGGACTCCAAGTCATTTGATTGATATAATGCAATACAACCCTTTTTCTTATGAGTTCCACTAAGAAGCATATACCAGGTTTCATCTTCTTTCCACACAAATGGATCTCGCCACATTGTGATAGTTAGCTTACCATTTATTTTCTGATTCAGTGCAGGTTTTCCGCATTTTTCCCATTTCTGAAGATCTTCTTCTGTGCATCTTGCAGACCATTGCTGGGCACCAGTCTGCGGACCTCTCTCACCTTTTCCTATACTTGTATAAAAAATCCTGACCTCGTCACCACGATCCACAGCACACCCTGAATAACAATGCACTTCTCCTGCTTCTGTTGAAGGTGCTATTGCGATAGGGCACATTTCCCAATGAATCAAATCTTTTGATTTCGCATGTCCCCAGTGAATGTCTCCCCAGACATCAGAATTGGGATTATACTGAAAAAACAAATGATACCATCCATTTTTGAAAATCGGTCCATTGGGATCATTCATCCAGTTTATCGAAGGACGGAAATGATATCCTGGGTAATATCTGTCTTCTGTCATTGTCTCACTCCCTTTCCCCTGATAGATCACTTATAACCAGATTATCAGCCATACAGGTACCCCGGTCTATGAGGAATCCGCATCCACCTTCTTTAAAAGTCTGATCACTTGCATGGATTACTTCTACACCATCCACAAAACCCTTGATTACATCACCTTTTACCCATAGCTTCATACGATAATCTTTATCCAGTTCATATTCAAATGCACATCGTGCCAAAACCTTTTCCTGGGTACCATTTCTCATAATGAGATGTAACTCATTTTCATTTTGAAGAACCATTCCATAATATCTACGAAGTCCCCGAACACGGGCAATGATTCCACAACAATCATGGATTCCAGGTGTAAGTGTACATTCCACAGAATAGTCCTTCCATGCTTCTGTACCAATCATAGCTAGGCCGTTTTCTTCTGTATGGGACACTGTAAAAGTTCGCTTTGCATCAAATGAAAACTGCTCTGCTGATGATGTGAACGCCCTAATCTGCATATTTGGTGTTCCCAGATCATAGTTTCTGAGAGAACCACTAATCTGCAGTTTTTCTGGTGCACCATCCCAATCTATACTTTTTAACACAAGCTCACCAATTCCTGTTTCTGCCTGTGCTGTAATACCAATTCTTTTAATCATCAGTCCGCTATTTTCAGGAATTTTCCAGAAGAATGATTTTTTCCCTTTCACAGTTCTTTTCTCTCCGAAAACGATCTGTTCTTGATCACTATAATCATAAAAAATCACATAAGGCCTTACTAACACTGATGTATTTAATGCCTCACACACATATTCTACTGTTTGTGTGGAATATAAAATTGGACTTCCAATCAGCTGGTAACCACCTGAAATATCTGCAATATCCCACATAGTCAAAGTAGACACTGCCTTTTCTTCTTTTTCATTTACAGGTATAACCAAACCGTTTTCAAATGGAATCGATTCATTCTGATTTCTAATCCGATTTTTTTGCTGCTTCCAGTTCCTATCCCACTCAAACCCCTGAACAGATCCTGGCATAGAAAAAGAAAATCTTGGGTTCTTTTGCCATGTAGTATCATTATATATACGATCATGCTGTTTTAATATACGTTCCGTTTCTCTCACTGCATCGGTTACACATCCACCTCCATTTGCCGAAATATTATAAAAGCGATCTGCAACTGGTGTCCTGAAATCGAAATCCTCACGCATGGAATCAATTCCCAAACGGATTCCATTCAAACAGCCCAAGTTTGCTCCGTTACAGTCTGTATCCCAGCCAGATGATACGCAAATCCTCATTGCCTCTCTGAAGCTGTCACCGCCTAAAATCAGGGATGCAAGGATCAAAGCAAGATTTGGTATTACATGGCAATTACCAGGGAAAAAGCGATAGCTGTAATTCTCTTCCAGCCAATCTCTTACGGTTCGAAAATCTTTTGTTTTTTCTGTTTCATTTCGAACAGAATCTACTATTTTAAGAAGTCTTGTATCTTTTGAAAAGCCAGTTCCTATATCTATAAGCTTATATAAATCTCTTTCACCAAAAGCCATGGCTTCCATGGCAGCGATCAGACAGGCTGACTCCACTGCAATTCCATCATGGCTTACAGATGCACATTGTTTCACAAGATATCTTGCTTTTTCAGGATCCTTTGGACACATCATAGGATAAGCGTCCATAAAGATCTGTGCACCAATCTGTTCTGCTACACTTTGTCCATTTGTTTCAATTGCACCGCTCTTTGGTGCCAGAATTCCCGATTTCAGCCGAAGATATGCTGTATGCTCTGTGGAACGGCCTAATCCCCCCCACCAGAAAATGGTTTTATTTTCAATAATATAATCCATCCAGGTTCTTCCAAAATCTTCTGATTTTAGCTGCGCTGGATTACCCTGAAAATCTTCAGCTGCATTAAGAAACGTGAATGTTCCAGCAAGATCATCATCCCCAACATGAAGAGGTACGCCAACCTCCTGGTTCACATAATAATCCACCATATCAAATTTTTCACGTATTTTTTCATATGGCCAACCCTCAATGGGCCGGCCATAAAATACCCCAATTATTTTTCCAGATACACCGGCATATACCTTTTCTGTGTATTCCTTCGCATTTTTCATAGTTTTATCCCTTTATACCACTTGCAGCAACGCCTTCAACAAAGTACTTCTGGAAGAACAGATACAAAAGCAATACTGGAAGAATCGTAACACATGCCATTGCCATAAGTGGTCCAATGTCCATTGTCGCACCTTGCTCACCTTTGAAAGCATTTAAGCCAAGGGCGATTGTAAATGTGGCAGGTTTTCCCAGATAGATTAACGGACCCATATAATCGTTCCAACAGAATACCAGCTGGTTGATGGCAGCTACCAGAAGTGCAGGCTTCGCATTCGGCAGATAAATGCTTCTAAAAATACGGAACCATCCAGCACCGTCAAGCTGGGCAGATTCCCCCAGCTCATTTGGGAGTCCTGCAAAGAACTGTCTTAAAAGAAAAATGTTGTATGTACTTGCTCCAAAGAATGCAGGCAAAACCAAAGGAGTGATGGTATTCAGCCAGTGGAGCTTGCTGTAGAAGTTATACATTGGAATCAATGTAACAGTTGTTGGTACCATCATAGTTGAAAGTACTACCATAAATAAAATGTTCTTTCCCTTAGCCTGAAATTTTGCAAAACCAAAGGCTGCAAGGGAGCAGCTTGTTAAAGTACCTGCTACACACAAAACTGCTATTTTTACTGTATTTAAAATATAGGTAAGGAATCTTCCACCTTTCCATCCATCTGCATATGCGCGGAAGGTAATTGGAAGATCAAATAATTTTTTGAAATCTGTAAGCTGCTCTGCTGATTTTAAGGACTGTGCAAACATCCAGACAACTGGAAGCAAAAACACTAATGCCAGTAATATTAAAATTATTTCTGTGATTACATTGCCCGCTAACTCTTTTTTATGTTTTCCCATTACTTGACATCCTCCCGATAGAATACCCAGGCATTTGATGTTTTCATGATCACCATAGTAATAATAATGATTATGACAAATAATACCCATGCCAGTGAAGACGCATATCCAAATTTTCCATATGAAAATGCGGTGTTATACAGATACAGACCATATACGTAAGTAGACTGTGCCGGACCTCCCTGTGTCATAACATAAGGCTGTGTAAAGATCTGCAAACCTTTGATAATCGCCATCAGTACGTTAAAAAATACAACAGGGCTGATCATCGGGAATGTTATTTTGAAGAATTTCTGAACTGCAGTTGCTCCATCCAGATTTGCTGCCTCATAGAAATCTCTTGGAACATCCTGCAGACCTGCAAGTACAATAGTCATTGCAGTACCAATATTGAACATTTCCATAAAGATGATGGAACCCATTGCTGTGGATGTGTTTCCAAGCCAGTTTGTTCCTTCTAATCCAATACGGTTCAGAAGTACATTGAAGTATCCGTTTGTTCCATTAAACAGATAAGTCCATGTAATATACATTGCAACTCCTGTACAGATAGTCGGCAGGTAAAAGATTCCTCGAAAGACCTTGCTTCCCGGTAAATCTCTGTTCAACAGTACTGCCAGGAGAATAGAAAATGCCGTATTCAAAGGCACAGACACGATAATGTACACAAACGTATTTTTTAATGCCAGCCAAAATGTCTTGTCTTTTGTAAAAATATTAATATAGTTTGTTATTCCCTTAAATTCAATTGCAGAATGCCCATTCCAGTTTGTAAATGAAATTACAAAGGAATACACCATTGGAATCAGTGTGAAGGCCAGAAAGCCGATCACCCATGGCGCAATAAATAACCAGAAATATTTCGCATTCTTATATTCTTCATTTCTTTTTTTCTTCATGCCTGTCCCCGTGCCTCTTTTCTTCTTGTCCATGTTTGCACAAAGAGGACGCTTTTGGCGTCCCCTTATCATTTCTATAGTCAGTCAATCAGTCACCATAGGATGCAAAGATGGAAGATCCCTGTGTATCAAGATCAGAAATCATATCATCAACTGTCATACTTCCTGCAAGAACGCTCTCATAATCAGATTTTGCGAGATCATTAACTTCAGCAAATGCTCCCAAATTGAAAAGCGGAACTGTATCATTTAACATATTGATAAATACCTGCTTATTGTAAGCGGTTCCATCGCCGTAATCATTCATGTACTCATCACTTTCAATATAGGATTTCAGAGTTGGGATACCGATGGTAGCTGCTTCTTCTGCTGCTTTTTCAGATGTTGAAAGAAATTTCATAAAATCCCAACATACTTCTTTATTCTCTGCGTTGGCGCTCATACTCCAACCGTTTGCACGAAGTGTTGTTTTCCATCTTGTGTTGTATTCCGTGTTCATTGGAAGCTCTACAACATCCCATGCGAAAGAATCACCGATTGTGTTCTCATATACTGCAATGTCCCATGTAGCGGATAATGCCATACCATAATTTCCAGTCTCAAATCCACCTGTTGAAATTGTACCGGATGTCTCATCGGGAGCAAGTCCGTTCAAGATGCTGTCTGAGAACATGGTAACTGCTGATTTGAAAGAAGCATTATCTACAACGTTCATAGTCTTGTCTTCATAGTTATAATACATGTCGCCGTATAATCCACGATAAAATTCCGGAACACGTACGCCCCAGCGAAGTCCGTAAATATCATCGCCAAGTGCATTGATCTTCTCTGCTGCATCCAGCATATCCTCCTCTGTCCAGTCGCTTGTAGGATAATCTACACCAGCCTGATCAAAAAGATCCTTATTATAAGCCATTGCAAATGTCTTGGATACGAACGGAACAGCTGTCAGGCGACCATTTTCGATGGTGTAGTTTGATTTTACAGCATCGTAATCCCAAAGATCCTGAAGATTGTCCTCTTCAATATATGGGGTAAGGTCCTCGAATAATTCACTATCCTCAAATGCAATCAGATGGTCGTTTGAAATACCAAATACATCAGGTGTCTCATCAGAAGAGAACCATGTCTGGATCTTTGTAAGGTAATCAGCACCACTGCAATACTCATACTCAATTTTTACATTCGGATGTTCTTCCATATAAGCCTCTGCCAGACGCATCTTCATCTGTGCTTCTGCATCATCACCCCAGAATCCAAATGTTAAGGTCACCTCGTCCTCTGCGTCTGCCTGTACGTTTACTCCAAATACCCCCGTACACATTACTGCTGAAAGTAACATTGCCATCATTTTTTTGCTTTTCATTTGTTTTCCTCCTTTTGATTTTTACGAAAGCAGATTACTGTAAATTTTCCTTTTTCAATCTTATTTATATTTTCTTTTTACTTTCTTTCTACTTTCGTTTTAATTCTGTTTTGTTTTCTTGTAACTAGATTATAGCATCTTTTTGTTGTTTTTGTAAATAGTAAAAAGCAAATAAAAGATATCGTCTTTTTTTGTATAAAGTCACTATATTTCTATATTGTACAAATTTTATCGTATCTTTTTTCATATAAAAGCATTAAATTTTGTGCATTTTCCTATATTCAAATGCTTTAATATATGGTATTATGCATTTATAAAGATAAAATTCCAAAACATAAAAAAACAAGAAATTAAAAGAAATATCTTTAGAATATTCATAAGTTCTTTATTTTTTACTTTCTTTATATTTTCTTTTATTCCTTATTTAATTTTGATTTAAGTTGCATTATTATATTTGTTTTGGTATACTAGGAGGGAAATGATTATGTTAGAAAAAATGAATACCTTTACCAATTTACTGACTCGCCGTATTTCAGGTGAACGCCGGGCTATTAATGCTGAAAATCCAACTGGGGAAAAGGGAAAAGGCGGCATTTCTGCAAGCGAATTAGGACCTTGTCGGAAAGGAAATCCGTGTATTTTAGATATTACTCCAGGTGCCACAGTCACACTTGCTGACTTTTCAGGCTGTGGTCTTATTGACCATATCTGGTTTACATTACTTGATCCTATATGCTTTCAGCCTCATACGCTCTCTGGTACAATTTTACGTATATATTGGGATCAGGAATGCACTCCTTCAGTGGAAGCACCTATTGGAGACTTCTTTTGCTGTGGCTTTGATCAGAACTGCATAGTTAATTCTGCTCCAATTGCCGTTAATCCGAACCGTTCATTTAACTGCTATTTTCCTATGCCATTTCGCAAACATTTCCGGATTACTATTCAGAACTGTACCAATGAAACCATTCCTCGGCTTTTTTACCAGATTGATTTTCGCCTTCTCTCGACTTTGCCAGAGGATACTGTCTATTTTCATGCAAAATGGAATCAGCGTCTGAAGAATACTGCAAACCTAGGAGAAGATTATACTATTCTCTCTCTTCCAAAAGCAGATGGGCATTACGTAGGAACTTACCTTGCAGTGACTTCCTACGAACCATACTGCTGGTGTGAGGGCGAATTAAAGTTCTATATAGATGGAGATCTGGAATATCCTACCATATGCGGAACCGGAACTGAAGACTATTTTGGCGGTGCATGGGCTTTTGGCATTCCACATAATGGGCATGCCGTTGAGACTACATTTTCATCCTTATATACCGGTTTTCCATATTTTTCTCATCCTAATGTTAATCAAACAATCAGCAACAGGGGCTTGTATCGTTTCCATCTTCCTGATCCAATCATGTTCAATCATATGATCAGAGTAACGATCCAGCAAATTGGAAAGCACGACGGACATTTATTTGAAAGAATAGATGATATCACTTCTGTTGCATACTGGTATCAGACTCATGAATAGAAATATGGAGGAATTATGAAAAATAGCTTGAAAAATATTGAAAATAGAAAGAACGAAATATTAATTTATATCAATCAGCATGATTTTGCGGATGTAGATACTTTAACTACACGTTTTGGCGTTAGCCGCGTTACAATCCGCAAAGATCTTGATCAGATGGCGAAAGAGGGACTGATCACCCGTACCTACGGTGGAGCTTCCAAAATCAATTCTCCCTCTCTGATAACCATCCAGAATACGAATAACATAGCTAGCTCCTTAGAATTAACAGAGCGCAAGATTGCAAAGGCTGCCGCTGATATGATTGAGGAGAACGATATTGTATTGATTAACAGTAGTCTAACAGCATCTTATGTAATCGAATATCTTGGCAACAAACATGTTACTATTGTTACGAATAATATATCTATTCTTACTCGAAAACGTCATCCCAATACTACCCTGATTCTAACTGGCGGCCAGGTTACAGAAGGACGCCTCAGTCTCACTGGAATGTATGCAAGCAATACCATGTCCGATATCATTGGTACAAAGTGTATTATCGGTGTAAGAGGCATCAGTGCAGCTTCTGGCGTAACCTGCCAGGTGCCTGAGGAAGCCGCTATCAATCAGCTTTTGATTCAGCATACAAGTAAACAGGTAATTGTCATTGCTGACAGTCGAAAGATTGGTGTACGAGACAGCTTTTCAAGTAGTGATATCCGTTCCATTGATTATCTGATTACTGATTCCAATGCCAATCCAGCCCAACTTTCTAAAATAGAGGCGGCTGGTGTTAAAGTTCAGTTAGTAGATCCTTGTTGATCCTGGGAGAATCCCGAATCAAAGCTTATGGTTTTCCAATTCCAGTGGCTGCATAATTTAATCGAAAGATATTTTTTACTTATCAATAATGAAACAGAAAAGAAGAGATTTCGTATAAATATGGAAAGCGCCTTAATACCAGCCAAATAAACTGTATAAAATCTTAGGTGACAAATAGGATTAAAAAATATCAGTATATACAAGCAAAACAAAATGCAATAAGCACATATAAAGATTTTTATTATTTAATTTTTTAGAAGAAACAAAAGACTGGAAATGCTATATTATAAGCATTCCCAGTCTTTTTCATAACAGGGGATGAGAGAATCGAACTCCCACCAAAGGTTTTGGAGACCCCTATCATACCATTTGACCAATCCCCTATTTTATGAAGAAAAGTGACTATTACTAGTCACATCTCATTGAAAAGGTTTTGTACCTTCAAAACTACATACATGTTACATCCTAATGGAATCATTCTTTCAACCTTGCGATTGTTGGTCAAGCCCTCACCCTATTAGTAACAGTCAGCTCCATGTGTTACCACACTTCCACCCCTGCCCTATCTACCTCGTCGTCTTCAAGGGGGTT
>ENA-UOJL01000145-UOJL01000145.1-human-gut-metagenome-genome-assembly--contig:-P47-NODE-145-length-112640-cov-36.238975_pt1 | contig 112640 bp, 88 predicted proteins | sample MGYA00242347_ERZ723894 | MGnify/ENA metagenome assembly ERZ723894
TCGTCGTCGTAGTCTTTACAACCGACACCGGCTAACATTGTTCCGGTTAAGAACAAAATACATGTTAAGTTATATATTGATATTTATGATGTTACAACCTCGCATAACGACTCGGTTTACATGGAGGTTTACAAGCCGGCGCCGGTTTTCGGGTCTTTGCGGGCTGGATCGGGAATTTGCCAGACCCGTTTGTTGGCGCTGATGATTCTGTCCGTGTCGAACTCCTTGAGGTAAGTTTCGATTTCCGCCGGGTTGCGCCCCATGTTCTGGGCGATCAGGGGCAGCGGCACGTCGGCGTGATAAAGACGTGACGCATAGGTGTGACGGGCCGAATAGAAGGTGAGTTTCCGCGACAGGCCGATGCGCTTCGCCGCACGCTGCAACCCTTGGTTTATCACGTTGTTGGCATAGGTTATGCGTTCGAACCGGCGTTGGGGGTCGTCGTCGAAGTAGATCGGAAAAACGAAGTCGTCTCCGGCGCCGCCCTTCGCCGTGCGGGCGAACGGCTTCATATAGGGCCACGCCACCCGCTGTTCGACCAGAATGCGGATCGGATGCAGGGTTTTGGCGCGAACGAAATTGATTTCATAAAAAGCGACCGTCTCCTTATGCGCTTCGGCATACCGGGGGCCGTAGGCCGCACAATCCCGGTCGTACTTCTCCCGGTCCGGAATCTCCACGCATACGAGGTCTTTCCACCTCAGGCGGGCCAGATCGACCAGCGCCAGCCCCTGAAAAATATAGGAGCAGATGAACATCGAAAGCGCGAACTGCTCGGCGTCGTACGACGCCTGCCGCTCCTCGCCCCGGCATCCGTGGCATGGCGCGCGCCAGCAGCGTCTTTTCATCGTCCGGGGATCGGGTCTCTTCCGGGTCTTATAATAATATGTATCGAGGTAGTAACGGATCAGGCTGTCGAATTCGTCGGTTTCGAGCGCCCGTTTGGCGGTCCGCACGTCGAGCCTGCGGCTCAGACGGAAGCGGTCGAATGGATTGGCGTCCAGCAGTCCGTTCTGGCAGGCGTAGTTCATCAGCGCTTTCAGGGCGCTGAAAAACCGTTTGATGCTCGTATCGGCATAATGCGCATGGAGGTACTCCTCGAACTCGCCGAGCCATGCGCCGTCCACGTCGAACAGCTCGACGGTCCGGTGCTGCGAGAACCGTTCGACGATATGGAGCAGCGTCTGGTAGCCGGTGGCCGTGTTGTGTTTCTGGAGGGTGTCCCTGAAATAAGCGATACGCTCTTCGAAAAGGTCGTACAGGGTTTTCCGGGACGGAGGTTTACGCACCGAGGCTTCGAATATGCGCTGCACGGAGTAGGGCACCCCCTGCCGCTCGAAATCCAGCACTTTGTTTTTCAGCGCCGTCAGTTCGGAACCGATGATGGCGTTCATGTTCGGGGCCAGCGGATGCCGTTCGCGCACCTCCTGCTTCGCGGCGTTCCACCATTTCGCCGGACAGGAGAGTCCCGTGCTTTTGTATCGGCGTTTGCTGTTGTAGCAGACCCTTATCATGACGGGGTGTTCGCCGCTGGCGAGGGTCTTCGATTTGTAAAGGACCGCCGTGACGGTCGCCTTGGGGATTTTCATGTTTTTCCGGTTTACGCTATGGTTTACAAAATAAGCGTCGAACAGCTGAGAAACGGCCGCTCGAAATTCATGTTATATCGACGAATACCGGGCTGCACCCCCGTACTTTTCGGATGGAGACAACAAAAAACCCTCTCCGGGAGAGGGTTTCGTGCCGTATCTGCGGCTCAGCCTTTGCGTTTGTAGCGCGAGGGGCTGGTGCCGGTGTGCTGTTTGAAGTATTTGCCGAAGAACGACTGGGTCGAAAAGTTGAGGTGGTAGGCGATCTCCTGAATACTCATGCCGGAGTATTTGAGCAGCGCCTTGGCTTCCAGAATCACCGATTCGTCGATCCAGCGCGCGGCGGTTTTGCCGCTCACCTCCTTGACCACGGACGAGAGGTATTTCGGCGTGATATTGAGCTGCTTGGCGTAGAAGCTGACGTTGCGTTCGCGTTTGTTGTACTGTTGGAGCAGCGACATGAATTCATCGAAGAGCACTTCGCAGCGGCCTTGTTTGATCTCGCCGGGCTGCTCGCGCTGGTTGATCTCGGTGATGATGTAGAACGCCGTGGTGAAAAGCGTCCGGATGATTTCGTGGCGGTAACGCTCCTTGTCGCTGCGCAGCATGGTTTTGATGAGCTGGAAGAGCTGGCGTATCTGGTCCACGTCCTGCGGCGTGACCTCCAGTACGGGAGCCTTGCCGAAGCGCATGTAGACCGGCAGCGACGTCGAGAGGTCGATCTGGATCTCATTGACGAACGATTTGGAGAACGCCAGAAAATAAGCCGCGGCGTTCGACGAACATTTCACCGTGCGGATGATGCTGTCTGGATTGAAAAAGACGATGGTGTTGGGCTTGACGTTGTAGTTCTGCATGTCGATCGACACGGTGGCTTCGCCCGTCATCATGATGATGGCCGAGAAACCGTCGATCGAAGCCGGGTAGTCGGACGTCGTGTTGTTCTGCGCGTCGAGTGTGGTGATTACCAGATCGTCCGACAGATAGAAGACGTCGCTCATCTCCTTTTTGATGCGTGAGATCGAAACTTTCCGCAAATTCTCACGTCCTCCTTCCCGCGTCGTCCGTGTCGCTTTGATATTATCCGCCATATCGTCGTGGTTTTTCGGACAAATGTAACAATTTTCGTCCGAAATTGCAATAGGCCGGAGGAAAAATAGCGAAGTACGCAGGCCGGCGGCGGCGGAAACGACCGTCTTGAAACGCCTTTCAAACGCCTGAAACGGCGCTACTCTCCGCGGGGGCACATGATGCGGAGACCTCCGGCGATGCACTCGATATGCAGCGGGAATTCGGCCCCTTTCTGCCCGTCGACGTCCGTCGGTTCGTTGACCGTCGATACGATGTCGAGCGAACGCACCTGAAGGTGGCGGACGATCTTCGGATTGCCCCGCAGCAGATAGCGGCCCATGGCCAGCGTCGAACGGAGGAAGTTCTTCTTTTCGAGCATGATGCAGTCGAACAGACCGTCCTTGATCGACGAACGGCGCGCGAGGCGGAATCCGCCGGCCGTCTCGCCGTTGAAGACGAGCACCATCAGCGAGTTGAAATCGAAAGCCTGTCCGTCGGCCACCACTTTGAGCGGCACGGCGTGCATCGCGCGCAGCTCCTTGACGCCCTCGATCAGATAGGCCAGTTTGCCGATCTTGTGCTTGCGCTGGTCGGGCGTGCGCTGCGAGGTGGTCGTGAAGATGCCGAAGCTGAAGATATTGACGAAATAGAGTCCGTTGACGCATCCGCAGTCCACGCGGTCCACCGCGCCGGAGGCGATCTGCCGCGCCGCTTCGAGCGGCTGGTGCGACATGCCCAGCGCACCCGCGAAGTCGTTGGCCGTACCGGCGGGAATCACTCCGAGCGGGATGTCCAGCCCCTTGTTTTTCATGGCGTTGACCACGTAGTTGACCGTGCCGTCGCCGCCGGCCACGACCATCAGGTCGATCTGTTCGTTGCCGTCGAACGGATTGGCGCAGAAGTCGATCAGCTGCGGTTTGATATCGTAGCCGTAAGCCCGGAATACCGTGCAGACGGCTTCGGTGCAGCGTTCGATTTTGCATTTCCCGGATTGGGTGTTGTAGAGAAAAACAGCGCTTTTCATAGGGATCGTTATTGCATGATCATCGCCTCCATGGCGGGTGAAATATACTCTTCGTAGCCGTCGGTCCCGTCGGCGAGGATGAAATAGGCCTTCACGTCCGGCATCGTCCTGACGGCCTTCAGCGCATCGTCGGCCCCCATGGCCAGAAACATGGTTCCCAGCGCGTCGGCTTCGGCGCAGGTCGGCGCGGCGACGGTCACGGAGAGCAGACGCGACACGGCGCTGCGCCCCGTACGCGGGTCGATGGTGTGGGCCACCTTGTTGCCGTCGGCATCGAGGTAGAAGCGGCGGTAGTTGCCCGAAGTGGCCAGACCGCCGTCGGTCAGGCGGATGCGTTTCTGCACGTATTCGCCGTCGGACATGTTGCCGTCGAACGGGGTTTCGATGCCGATGCGCCACGGACCGCCCTGCCGGTTGACCCCTTTGCAGCGGACTTCGCCGCCGATGTCGACGATGTAATTGCGGGCGCCGAACGATTCGACCAGCCGGGCGAGCAGATCGACCGTGTAGCCTTTGGCGATCGAATTGAAGTCGAGCTGTACGCGGGGATCGGCCTTCACCAGCCGGCCCTCCTCGACACGGACCTTTTCGCGGCCGACGAATGCGAGGATCGAATCGACGTCGGGATGCCGTTCGGCCTGCCTGCCGGCAAACCCCCACGCTTCGACCAGCGGTTTGACCGTCACGTCGTAGCGGCCGCCGCTCAGGGCGCCGATACTGTCGGCCAGATGCAGGTTGAAGGCGATATGGCGGTCTACGCTGTCCGTCTCGTTGCGGTTGAGCCGGCTCAGCAGCGAGCTCGGATCGAAGATCGACATAGACGCCTTGGCTTCGCGGTCGAGTTCCATCACGGCGGCGTAGAGTTCCTGCGGGGAGACGCCCTGCACGTCGGCCGTGATATGCAGCGTTGTGCCGAGCATCACGCCGTCCACGGCGGTATAGGAGGAGGCGCCCCCGCATCCCCAGAGGGCGGCCGCGGACACCGCAATCCAGACTTTCCGAATCAGCTTTTCTGTCATAACGTGCTCTTGTCAGCCGCAAAAATAGCATTTTCCGGGAGATTCGGGAAATTTCCGCCGAAAAGATTGCTCCGCGGCGTGCGGCGCAGGCGGAACGGCCGTTGCGGCCGATGCGTTTGCCGCACCGGCCTGAGCGCCGGACGAATGTTTCCGGGATCAGATCCGGCTTTGTAAACGACTGGAAAACAGCGACGCCACGGCCCTGTGCGAGCCTCTCCCGGCACCCGAAGAATAGCATCTACGAACGATTTTTTACGTTTTTCAGTCCGAAGACAATAATTTTTTGATTTTTAATACTTAATTTCCAATTAATTCGTAACTTTGCCGGACGCTCTGGCGTTATTCACGGTAAGGGGAATGCGTCGTAGAGTGGAACTGAATAAATTTCAAAAAAATGGCTTATTTAACAGCTGAGAAAAAGCAAGAGCTTTTCGGCCAGTACGGCAAGTCTAACACCGACACGGGTTCTCCTGAGAGCCAGATCGCACTGTTTTCGTACCGTATCAGCCACCTTACAGAACACCTCAAAAGCAACAAGCACGACTTCGGCACGCAGCGTTCGCTGCTGCGTCTGGTCGGCAAGCGCCGCGCGTTGCTGGAGTACCTGAAGGAGGTCGACATCGAGCGCTACCGCGCCATCGTCAAGACGCTCAACCTCCGCAAGTAATCCGTGAGGAAGAAATGAGGGCAATTCCCGGAAGGGGTTGCCTTCATTTTCGTAAAGACAACGATTCGAAAAACACTATAGGTTAATTTTTTTTATGGAAGACAAAAAGCTGTACAATGCAGTCCGCAAGATCATTACGCTGGCCGACGGACGCCAGATCGAGATCGAAACGGGCAAACTGGCCAAGCAGGCCGACGGCTCGGTGGTGGTCAAGCAGGGCGATACGATGCTCTTGGCCACGGTAGTAGCCGCCAAGGACGCAAAACCCGACACCGATTTCATGCCGCTCCAAGTGGAGTACAAAGAGAAGTACGCTTCGTGCGGACGCTATCCCGGCGGCTTCATGAAGCGCGAAGGCCGCGCCAACGACAGTGAGATTCTCGTCGCCCGTCTGATCGACCGCGCCCTGCGTCCCCTGTTCCCCGCGGATTACCACGCCGAAGTTTACGTGACGGTGAACCTCATTTCGGCCGACAAGGATATTCAGCCCGACGCGCTGGCCGGTCTGGCCGCTTCGGCCGCACTGGCCGTTTCGGACATTCCGTTCGGAGGCCCCATCTCGGAGGTCCGCGTTGCACGTCTCGACGGAGAGTACGTCATCAACCCCAAATTCTCGGAGATGGACCGCGTGGACCTCGACATCATGGTCGGCGGTACGATCGACAACATCCTGATGGTCGAAGGCGAGATGAAGGAGGTTTCCGAGGAGGTGATGCTTGGGGCCATCAAGTTCGCACACGAGGAGATCAAGAAGCACTGCGCCGTACAGATCGAACTCGCGAAAGAACTGGGCAAGGACGTGAAACGCACCTACTGCCATGAGGTCAACGACGAACAGCTGCGCCAGACGATTATCAGCGAGCTTTACGACAAGGCTTACGCCATCGCCACGAGCGGCACGATGAAGCACGAGCGCGAGGAAAAGTTCAACGCCCTCGAGGCCGAGTTCGCAGCGCGTTACAGCGAGGAGGAACTGGCGGAGAAAGCCCCGCTGATCCACAAATATTTCCACGACGACGTGCAGAAAAAGGCCATGCGCAACATGATCCTCGACGAGGGCAAGCGCCTCGACGGCCGCAAGACCGATGAGATCCGTCCGATCTGGTGCGAGGTGGGCTACCTGCCCGCAGCCCACGGCTCGGCGATCTTCACGCGCGGTGAAACGCAGTCGCTGACCAGCGTTACGCTCGGTACGAAACTCGACGAAAAAGTCAAGGACGAAGTGCTGGTACAGGGTACCGAGCAGTTCGTGCTGCACTATAACTTCCCGCCCTTCTCGACGGGCGAGGCCAAGGCCGCACGCGGCCTGAGCCGCCGCGAGATCGGCCACGGCCACCTGGCATGGCGTGCCCTGAAACCGATGGTTCCGCTGGGTGAGGAGAACCCCTACGCCGTGCGTATCGTATCGGACATCCTCGAGTCGAACGGTTCGTCGTCGATGGCTACCGTCTGCGCCGGCACGCTGGCCCTGATGGACGCCGGTGTGAAACTCAAAAAGCCCGTCTCGGGTATCGCCATGGGGCTGATTTCCGATTCGCAGAGCGGCAAGTGGGCCGTGCTGTCGGACATCCTGGGCGACGAAGACCACCTGGGCGACATGGACTTCAAGGTGACGGGTACCAAGGACGGTATCACCGCCACGCAGATGGATATCAAGGTCGACGGCCTCTCGTACGAGGTGCTGGCCGCAGCGCTGGAGCAGGCCCGCAAGGGACGCCTGCACATCCTCGACAAGATCACCGAGTGCATCGCCGAACCGCGCGAGGACTACAAGCCTTTCGTACCGCGCATCGTACAGATCACTATCCCGCAGGATATGATTGGTGCCGTGATCGGCCCCGGCGGCAAGGTCATCCAGGACATCCAGAAGACCACGGGTACGACCATCACGATCACCGAGGTCGACAATAAGGGTATCGTGGACATCTTCGGCCAGGACAAGACCGCACTCGACGGCGCGCTGAACCGCATCAAGGCCATCGTTGCGATCCCGGAGATCGGCGAGACGTACCACGGCAAGATCCGTTCGATCGTCACCTTCGGTGCGTTCGTCGAGATCATGCCCGGCAAGGACGCCCTGCTCCACATCTCGGAAATCGACTACAAGCGCTTCGAGACCATGGAGGAGACCGGCCTGAAAGAGGGCGATGAGATCGACGTGAAGCTGATCGGTATGGATCCGAAGACCAACAAGCTCAAATTGTCGCGCAAGGTGCTGCTGCCCAAGCCCGAGGGTTATGTGGAGCGGGAGCGTCGTCCGCGTGGCGAGCGTCCCGAGCGCGGCGAACGCCACGAACGCCACGGACGTCCTGAACGCAAAGAAGAGTAAAACGACTGCTAATGTGATATTTTCGGGCGGGAAAGTACTGAAATTCCGCCTGAAATATTGCACAATTACCAAGAGTTTTCTATATTTGCGTTGTTCTGGCTGGGGAGTTGGAAGATGCAATACCGCGAATTCCGTACGAACAGGGCCGAAAGACAGATAAAAAGGCAAACATTTAAATAAACACATTAAATTAACCGATTATGAAAAATCTAATGAAATTGAGCGTTGTGCTCGTAGCTGCCGCACTGGTATTCTCGAGCTGTAATTGCTTCAAGAAGATGGCCAAGAACCGGGATGACATCAACCTGACGGTTACCCCCGAGATTCTGACGCTGAACAACGGTATCGTTGCCGCTGACATCAATGTTACGTTCCCGGTTAAGTATTTCAACGCGAAAGCCGTTATCAAAGTAACTCCCGTGATCGTATTCGACGGTGGCGAGGTTGCCGGTGCCGCCAAATATCTCCAGGGTTCGAAAGTCGACGAGAACTACACGGTCATCGACAAGAAGAACGGAGGCAATTTCACGCAGCACGTAGAGTTCCCCTACGATCCCCGTATGGACAAGTGCGCCCTGCAGCTCCGCGCCGAGATCAAGTGCCCGGGCGGCAAGTGCAAGGAATTCACGCTCGTGAACCTGAACACCGGCGCCATCCCGACCAAGGAGCAGGCTGCCGTGCTGGCCGGTAACGACGAGGCTGCCAAGGCCGCTCTGGCCAAGGAATTCGGCCTGACCGTAGCTTACGGCCTGAACACGCTCCAGAAGGATCTGAAATACTCCGACCTGATGGCTCCGATGGCCAACAACTACAAGAAGGTGACCACCGTCGTCGACAAGACCGATCTGCTCTATGCGATCAACTCTTCGGTCGTAACCAAGAAGAACGAGAAGAAAGCCAATCTCGACGCCTTCAAGGCCGACGTAGACGCCAACCTGCAGAACGACCGCGCAACGCAGAACATCGCCGTGAAGGGCTATGCTTCGCCCGACGGTCCCGTGAAGTTCAACGACAAGCTGTCGAAAGCCCGCAGCGAATCGGGTAAGAAGGTCGTTGCCAAACTGCTGAAGGATTCGGGGCTGGATGTCGACGCCGCAGCTTACGGCGAGGACTGGGACGGCTTCAAGGAGCTGGTCGAGAAGTCGGACATCAAGGACAAGAACCTCATTCTGCAGGTGCTGAGCCTCTACAACTCGTCCGCAGAGCGTGAGAGCGAGATCAAGAACATGTCGTCGGTATTCAACGAACTGAAAGAGGAGATCCTTCCCGAACTGCGCCGTTCGCAGATCGTCAACAGCACCGACATTCAGGGCAAGACCGACGCCGAGATCATGGCTGCCTTCAAGAACGGTCAGGACCTGACCGTCGAGGAGTACCTCTACGCTGCCGAGTCGCTGGCCAACGGCGCCGAGGAGCAGGTTGCCATCCTGACCGTCGCTTCGAAGAAGTTCAACGACGCCCGCGTATACAACAACCTCGGTATCGCTCAGGCCAAGGCCGGTGACAAAGCCGCTGCGCTGAAGTCGTTCGAGAAGGCCGCCAAGACCGACTCGTCGAGCGAGATCAACAAGAATCTCATCCTCGCCAATCTGGCTAACGGCAACACTGCCGAGGCCAAGAAGTACGCTCAGGCTGCCGACGCTCAGGCCAAGGCCGCTATCGCTGCTGCCGAGGGTGATTACAAGAGTGCCGCCAAGAACCTCGACGGTTACAACGAGGCTGTCGCTCAGGTTATGAACAACGACCTGTCGGCTGCCAAGAAGGCTATCGCCAAGGACAACTCGGCTGACGCCGACTACCTGCGCGCAGTGATCGCCGCTAAAGAGGGCGACCTGAAGACCGCTGAGGCTCAGCTGAAGAGCGCCGTTTCGAAGAACCCGAAACTGGCTCAGAAGGCTGCCAACGACATCAACCTGAAGGCGCTGAACAAATAATCGCCGTCAGATTAAGAGAAAAGGGTCTGGACCATCGGTTCAGGCCCTTTTTTTGCAGGATACCGGGAAAATATTTGCAGGCCGAAGATAGCGGGTGTGAATTATTTTTCCTAATTTTGTAAAAAACAGGGATACATTATGGAGTACGCCAATCATCTGAATGAATACGCTCCGGCATGGAGCGAAGCGCAGGTGGCCGAAGAGGTCGCCCGCATCCGCGAAGCCGCGAAGCGCAATCATAATGCGGAAGTATATAAAATGTGTTACTCGGCCATCGACATCACGACCCTGTCGTGCAACGACTCGGTGACCTCGGTGACCGAGTTCGCCCGCAAGACGGCCGAATTCTACCAGAAATTCCCGCATATTCCCAACGTGGCCTCGATCTGCATCTATCCGGCATTCGTCGAGACCGTCGGGTTGGCCGTGGACGGCACTCCGATGAAGATCACGAGCGTCGGCGGCGGATTTCCCGCGGCGCAGACCTTCCTCGAAGTAAAGGCGCTCGAAGTGGCGATGGCCATCGAGAACGGCGCCGACGAGGTGGATATCGTACTCAATGTGGGCCGCATGCTTACGGGAGAATACGACGAGGCGGCAAATGAGGTCGAGGTGATCCGCTCGGAGATGGACGCCGACGTCGTGCTGAAGGTCATCATCGAATCGGGGGCGCTCAAAACACCCGATCTGATCCGCAAGGCATCGCTGCTTTCGATGTTCGCAGGAGCCGATTTCGTAAAGACCTCGACCGGAAAGATCGACGTAGCCGCAACGCCCGAAGCGGCCGTGGTCATGTGTCAGGCGATCCGCGACTACTACCAGAAGACGGGCCGCAAGGTGGGATTCAAGGCCGCAGGAGGCGTCCGCACGGCCGAGGACGCCGCCCTCTACTATACGATCGTCGAGGAGATTCTCGGGCCGGAATGGCTCAATACGGATATGTTCCGCATCGGCGCCTCCTCTGCCGCGAACAACCTCCTTTCGGCTATCGAAGGCAGGGAGATCAAGTATTACTGATCGCCCGCAAGGGCTATCGAGGTATGCAGCAGTCCGGATTCGGACTGCTGCTTTTCGTTGGGGCGCCGGCCGGCCGAGAAACCGGTTGTCCGGAACACTCTGCCGGAAAACCAAACGGTCTGCCGGGCAACCTGTTTTGCCGGGCAACCGGATTGCCGGAAAAAGGCCGCGGCCTTACAATATCCGCGTCCCTGAATCGTCGGCATAAGTTAAGAAAGGCTGCAACGGGACGGCGGCGGGAAGGCGACCAGAAGGAGCCGGAATGATAACCAGAAAGCGGGGGGGGGAAACACCCGGAGGGCGACGGAAAAACAACCGGAAAGCGGCAGGAAGGAGCGGCGGCTCTTCGGAAATGAAAAATCCCGGCTGCAGTCGCAGCCGGAACTTCTAATGCAAACGGAGGATAGTACGGAGGCTGCGTACAAACCGGGACTTGTCTGATTCTGTATATTAAACGCAGAAAAGCTTCGAATACTGCACGATAAGGAGAAAGATTCGTGCGAACGGCGGCATATGCATGCAAACGGACGGCGGCCCGAAAGAGCCGCCGTCCGTTTGCATGCATATGCCGGACACCCGTTTCCGGGCTGCGTCCGACAAAGCTTCCGGCTTACCGAAGCGAATCGATCACTTCGACGGATATGGAATCCGTCGTCTCCGTTTCAACGGGGACTGGCACCGCAGGCTGTTGTGACGCGACCGGTTCCGGATAAGTCTGGTCCTCGATTTCGTCGCGCAGTACCATCGACTGGAAATTGTTGCGCCGGACAGCCGCAATGACGATGATGACGATCACGGCCGTTGCTACAATAATACCGATAAGCTTTTTAATCATTTTCTCGTGTCTCGTTTAATATCCCGACCGCGCGTACTATCACGTTGTCCACGGGATAGATGTTGGCGTAAAATCCGTTGTCCTCCAGTGCCGTATTGCGGCCGATGTAGGCCCTGAGCTGGGCTTCGATCAGTTTGCGCGAACGGGCGATGTCGCGGTAATTCGGAGCTACTCCCTGACGCGCCGCATAGCGGATGAAGTCTTCGACCAGTCCCCGGTCGCCGTCGAGCAGGGCCTGCAGTTCGGGAATCGTCTTCACGGCGTTGAGCGCCTCGCGGTGACGGTCGGCATACTCGATCGTGTAGCGGTAGAGGATGTTGCGCCCCGCCACCTCGACGAAGTATTTCGTCACGTCGGTCGTGTCGGCCGGCACGAAAACGTCGGGCATGATGCCGCCGCCGCCGTAAACCACCTTGCCGCCGGGCGTCGTCCGTTTGAGCGAGTCGGCGAAGTGGATGCTGTCGGCCGAGAAAAACTCGTTGTTCCGGTAGCGGTTCCAAATGTCCTCCTCGTAGCTTTCGTCGTCGCCGATCGTATAGGGCTTCTGGATCGAGCGGCCCGTGGGCGTGTAATAACGTGCCGTCGTAAGCCGCAGGGCCGATCCGTCGCTGTAAGGTATCTGACGCTGTACGAGTCCCTTTCCGAACGAACGACGTCCAACAATCGTACCACGGTCGTTGTCCTGCAAGGCTCCCGCGAGGATTTCGCTCGAAGAGGCGCTCCCCTCGTCGATCAGCACAACGACGTCCATGTCCTGCGCCGAACCGGTGCCGTCGGCATATTCGCGCTGTTGCTGGTGATGGCGGTCCTCAGTATAGACGATCAGCTGCTCCTTGTGCAGGAATTCGTTGGCGACCAGAATCGCCTGATCGAGATAGCCGCCCGAATTGCCCCTGAGGTCGAAGATCAGTTTGGTGACGCCTTCCGCCCGCAGCGAAGCCAGCGCCTGCTCCATCTCCGCGGAGGTGGTGCGGGCGAACTGCCCCAGTTTGATGTAACCGATGCCGTCGGCGATGCGGAATGCCGATTCGATGCTCTTGATCGGAATCTTGTCGCGTACGACATCGACGCCAACCAGCTCGCCGATTCCCTGCCGTCCGAGTCCGAGGTGCACTGTCGTGCCGCGCGGACCGCGCAGTTTCTTCACCACGTCGCGCTGCGGAATCTTCTGTCCCGCCACGAGCGTGTCGTTGATCTCGATGATGCGGTCGCCGGCCTTGATTCCGGCCTTGTCGCTCGGTCCCTGCGGGATGACGTTCAGCACGATCACCGTGTCGGTGGCCATGTTGAAGACCACGCCGATGCCGTCGAACTCGCCCTCCAGCGGTTCGTTCAGCTGCTGCATCTCGGCAGCCGGAATGTAGACCGAATGCGGATCCAGCTCCTTGACCAGCAGCGGTATGACATGTTCGGCCAGCGAATCCATCGCCACCGAATCGACATACTGGTTCTCGATCAGCGAGAGCGTGTAGGTCAGTTTGTTGGTCGGCAGGGCCATCTGCCGGAGCATGCCTTTGATCTGCGAAGTGGTGCTGTTGCGGCCCATGTACTGTCCCAGCAACAGGCCCAATACGACGCCCGCTGCCAGCAGCAGCGGGAAGAGAATGGTGTATTTCGAATTTTTGTACATTGTCGGTCACCCGCCGCACGGCACGCCGCCGTCGGGCTGTAAATTATTTGTTCTTAAAGGTATAGGTCAGTCCGACGCTCAGCAGCGTACGGGTCTGCACATCGACGTTCTGCGCCCGGTTGTAATAGAGCTGGAAACTTAACGTCGTGGAGAGGTATTTTGTTGCCTTGATGTCGAGCGTATTTTCCCAGCGTGCGATCGGATGGATCGGCAGCCGGGGCTTGTCCTTGATGTCTTTATTGGCTGTCTTGTCCCATTCTTCGTAGGCATGGCGGAACTTCGTGTAGTCGCTGATCTTGTTCTTCTGGCCGATATCGGTGATCCAGCCGTAGAAGGAGTAGAGCGTCGTGCGGTAGCGCAGGAATCCCGTTTTGCCGAACGTGCGGTCGAAGTCGATCTGGATCGAGGAACCGCCTTCGTATTTCGACGTCTTGTCGGGATCTTCGATACCGTAGTTGTATGCCGGCTTTATCTCAGTCACTGTCTTTTTGCCTTCACTGTCTACTCTTTCTTCCACCTGCCGTCTGCGGATCCAGTCGTTTTCGGCAAAGGTGGCGTTCAGGGCGATCGGCGAGAGGTTGATCACGATCGGGAATTTGGGTTTGGGGCTTTTGTAGGTGATACCGAGCGAGATGTCGAGGTAACCCGGAGTCATGAACTTGCTCTTGAGGTGCTCCTTTTTCTGCTCCGTGCGCGATTTATAGCCGTTGACGAACTGGCTGCGGAAGTTCAGGATCGAACCGTAGGACCAGTTTTCGGACATCTTGAACGACGGGGCGACCGAGACCACGAATTCGTCCTGATTCTTGAACCAGACGCCCTCGCTGTCCATAATGTTGTTGCCGTTGTCATCGACCATCGGCTTGCCGTCGGCATCGAGACGCTGCGTCTCCACCTTCATCCGGTTATAGCCCAGCTTGGCACTGAACTTGGTTTCGATGGTGAAAAGATTCTTGGTGAAAACATGGCGCAGGCCGATCACCGCCGTAAGCGCGATGGAGTTGTCACCGCCCGACACCGAGATCCAAGGGTCGTTGTACGAGGTAAGCGCGCCCTGCACCCCGCTGTTGAATTCGAGGTAGTTGCGCTCCTTGCGGATCGCGGCGCGCTCGGCCTTGTAACGGGCGCGGCTGAAATAATCGACATCTACGGGTATGGATTTCAGTTTGTCCTGAAAAGTCACGCTCTCCTCCCCGGCATCGACTTCGTCGACGGAAATCTGGGCAGAGACGGTGCGGCCGATCAGAAGAGCCGGAATAAGCGTCAATATGAGATAAAAAGGTTTCATAGTGAAGTGTTTATATCTGGAAAATTACACTGCAAATTTATGAAATTATTTACAAAAACCTTAACTTTGTCTTAAGTTAATATAAAGATACTCACATGAAATATATCGGAGCACACGTAAGCGCTTCGGGAGGTGTGGAGAACGCCCCCGCCAATGCGCACAAGATAGGGGCTACGGCTTTCGCACTTTTCACCAAAAACCAGCGGCAGTGGGTCGCCGCGCCGCTGACGGCGGCGCAGATCGACTCTTTCCGCAATGTCTGCGACCAGTACGGCTACCTCCCGGCCCAGATCCTGCCACACGATTCGTACCTGATCAACCTCGGACATCCTGAGCGCGACGGGCTGGAGAAGTCGCGCGCGGCGTTTCTCGACGAGATGCAGCGTTGCGAGCAGCTGGGGCTGGACCGTCTGAACTTCCATCCCGGAAGCCACCTGCAGAAGATCGCGCCCGAAGAGTCGCTCGACCGGATCGCCGAGTCGATCAACATCGCGCTGGACAAGACGCACGGCGTGACGGCCGTAATCGAGAATACGGCGGGACAGGGTTCCAATCTGGGCTTCGCCTTCGAACAACTGGCCTACCTGATCGACCGCGTGGAGGACAAGTCGCGCGTAGGCGTCTGCATCGACACCTGCCACGCTTTCGCCGCAGGTTACGACCTGCGTACGGCCGAGGCGTGCGAGAAGACGTTCGCGGAGCTGGACAGCATCGTGGGGTTCGAATACCTGAAAGGCATGCACCTGAACGACGCCATGAAGATATTGGGCAGCCGTGTGGACCGTCATACGCCGCTGGGCGAAGGCATGATCGGCATGGAGTGTTTCCGCTACATCATGCAGGACGCGCGTTTCGACGGCATTCCGCTGATCCTCGAAACGCCCGACGAAGAGCGCTGGCCGGAGGAGATCGCCATGCTCAAGGCGTTCGCCGAAGAAAAATAACGCCCGGCGGAGCGGGCATCGCGTCGGAAACAGCTTTGCACCCGAAAATGAAAAGAGGGCCTTCTGGCCCTCTTTCTTATTGTGTTTTCCGGCGCAATCGTGTCCCGCCGGATGTCTTGGCAGCCTGTTCCGGCTACCGCAGCCGGTCGAGACACTCCCGGATAAGCGCGGCGCTTTCGCGCACCTCCTCCCCGGAGATCGTCAGCGGCGGCGAGATGCGGAATGCCGTGTCGCAGAACAGGAACCAGTCGCTCAGGATTCCGGCATCCTTGAACAGTTCCATCGTGCGGTACAGTTTCGCCGATTCGCCCAACTCGACGGCCATCAACAGGCCGCTGCGGCGGATTTCGCGCACGGCGGGATGGCTCCCCAGCAGCGTTTCGTACAGCGCGCCCTTGGCTTCGGCCTGCTCCACGACCTTGTTGTCCAGCAGGTAATTCAACGCCGCCAGCCCCGCCGCACAACAGACCGGGTGTCCGCCGAAGGTGGTGATATGTCCCAGAACCGGATCGGTTTGCAGCGTATCCATGATTTCGCGCCGCGCCACGAACGCCCCCAGCGGCATGCCGCCGCCGAACGCCTTGGCCAAGCATACGATGTCGGGCGTAACGCCGTATTTGAGCATGGCGAACAGTTCGCCCGTGCGGCCCATACCGGTCTGTATCTCGTCGAAGACCAGCAGGGCGCCCACTTCGTCGCACCGCCGCCGCAGGGCTTCCAGATAGCCCGGCGCGGGCGTCCGGACGCCCGCTTCGCCCTGTACGGGTTCGGCCAGCACGCAGGCCGTGCGCCGCGTGATGCGGTTCAGCGCGTCGAAATCGTTGAATTCGATCGCCTGCACGTCGGGCAGCAGGGGCCGGAACGCCCCTTTCCACTCTTCGCCTTCGGGCGCCCCCATCATGCTCATCGAACCGTGGGTCGAACCGTGGTAGGCGCGGCGCATGGAGATCAGCTCCGTGCGGCCCGTGAAACGCTTGGCCAGCTTTAAAGCGCCCTCGACCGCTTCGGCCCCCGAATTGACGAAATAGACGCTTTCGAGTCCTCCGGGCAGCAGCGACGCGAGCTTCGAGGCATATTCCACCTGCGGCGTCTCGACCAGCTCGCCGTAGACCATCACGTGCATATAGCGCGCCGCCTGCTCCTGCACGGCCCGCACCACGGCGGGATTGCAGTGGCCGACGTTGCTCACCGAGACGCCCGCCACCAAGTCGTAGTAACGCTTGCCTTCGGGCGTGTAGAAAAACGACCCTTCGGCGCGTTCGACTTCGACGAGCATCGGCGAAGGCGAAGTCTGGCCCACGTGGGCCAGAAATTGTTTGCGTAAAATGGTATTCATTGTCAATCTTTGAATTTCCGCTGCAATATCGCGTCCGCATCCTTCACGCTGCGGCGCATCCAGCCGAAGAGGGTCTCGGCCTGCTGCGCGTCGGTCATGCGCCACTCCCCGACCGTGAGCCGCATCCGCTCGGAGAGCATATAGATCAGGATCGCGGCCGACGCCGAAACATTCAGGCTCTCGACCATGCCGCACATCGGGATGCGCAGGAATTCGTCGGCTCCGGCGATCACCTCGTCCGAGATTCCGGCGTGTTCGGTGCCGAAAACCAGTGCGAAAGGCCCTGCGGCGACGTCGAACGTTTCGGGCGTCACGTCTTCGCGGTGGGGCGTAGTCGCAACGATGCGGTATCCCGCACTGCGCAGTGCGGCGAGGGCTTCTCCCGTCGAGGGATGACGCCGGACATCGACCCATTGGTCGGTGCCGCGCACGATGTCGGGATTGGGTTCGAAGCGGCACAGCGTCTCGACGGTGTGCATCTCCTGCACGCCGAACGCCTCGCAGTGGCGGATCAGGGCGGCGGCGTTCTGCCCGTGGTACATATTCTCGGCCAGCACGGTCATGTATCGCGTACGCATGGCGACCGTGCGGCGGAGTACTTCATAACGCTCGGAGGTCGTGAACTCCGCAAGGCAGGCGATACGTTCGGCGTACCATTCAGCACCCTTATTTGCGGTATTTTTCATCTTCATCGAGTATTTTGAGGTAACTTTCGTAGCGGGGATAGGCGATCTGCCCCCGTTCGACGGCTTCGACCACCGCACATCCCGGTTCGTGGGTGTGGGTACAGTTGTAAAACCGGCAGTCGGGGGCCGTGCGCATCATTTCGGGGAAATAATGCCACAATTCGGCATCGTCGATGTCGATCAGCCCGAAGCCCTTGATGCCCGGCGTGTCGATCACCGCACCGCCTTCGGCCAGCGGATACATCGTCGAAAAGGTCGTCGTGTGCCGTCCCTTGTGGTGGCTTTCGGAGATTTCGCCCGTACGGATGTCCAGCGAGGGGTCGATGGCGCGGATGAGCGTCGATTTTCCGACGCCCGAATTGCCCGAAACGAGGGTCGTACGCCCTTTGAGCAGCTCGTGTACCGCACCGACGCCTTCGCCCGTGGCGGAGGAGACCTCCATGACACGGTATCCGGCGCTTTCGTACACGGCATGAAAGTCTGCGACGGCCTGCGGGTCCTGCAGGTCGATTTTCGAGAGCAGGATCGTAACGGGGACCTTATAGGCTTCGCAGGTCACCAGAAAGCGATCCACGAACTCCGTGGCGGTTTCGGGCGAACGCAGCGTCGCCATCAGCAGAGCCTGATCGACGTTGGCCGCGATGATATGCGACTCCTTCGAGAGGTTCGACGCCCGGCGGATGACGTAGTTGCGGCGGGGCGAAATGTCGCAGATGACGTAATCGCCCCCTGCGTCGGCCTCGCAGGTCACTTCGTCGCCCACCACGACCGGATTGGTCGAACGTACGCCCCGCAGCCGCAGCCGGCCCCGGATACGGCAGCGGACGACCGCGCCGTCGTGCAGAACGTCGTACCAGCTTCCGGTGGCGCGCACCACTGTTCCGGTGAATCGTTTTTCCATCGGCTAATCCTGGTTTTGTTCCTGCGGCACCTGCTCGCCGACCCATTCCAAGAAGGGGAAAACGGCTTCGGACAGGCGCATGACGGGTTTGTAACTCTTCGATTTCTCGATCGTTTGCGGTCCGACGAGCGTGTAATCCTCGTTGAGCGAATCGAACGCCGAGAACAATACGCTCAGCACCAGCATGTATTTCAGCACCGACACCGCGATGCCCAGCACGATGTCGGGGATTCCGAACCCCGCGAAGTGAAACAACTTGCGTACCAGCCGTCCGGCAACGGCCACCAGAAGAATCACGGCCAGCAGGACCACGACGAATCCGCCGGCCGCGGAGACCGTTGCGTCCAGCTTCAGCCACGCCCCGACATAAACGCCGTAACGTGAAGCCAGCCAGATACCTGCGACGATACCGGCCAGCGAACATATCTGCATGACAAAGCCTTGGCGCCAGCCGTTCCATACGGCCAATGCCAGAATAAGGCAGACGATCAAATCGATTGTATTCACAAACAGCGGGTTCTTATTTCATTTGGTTGGTAAATATACGACAATTTACCTAAACAGCCTAAAAAAAGAACTCTTCTTGCAACGGCACGGAAATATATAAATATAGGTATATCTCTGTTACCGAATGACCTCCCTCAAGCTCACATTCAACGCGTTACATATGATACACATCGTTTTGACCGTAAGGTTCGTGCGTCCCGCTTCGATACGGCTCAAATTGGATCTTTCCATGTCGCAACGGTATGCGAGTTCCTGTACCGTCAGACGCCTCTCCCTCCTCAACTCTCTGATCCTAGAGGAGATATAGGATACCTCCTCCTCATAAACAACTCCCATTTCAAAAATTTGGATAAAAATTTTGTTGTGCAAATTTTTATATATATATTTGCACCATGCGTATCATATATGATACCAACAACTATGGTGTCATAACTGGAAAATTTAATGCGTCAACTAATTATAAAGAATGCGTCACTTAATACAAATAACGTGTTTGATGGTCTGAAAAGTCTATGAAACACTACAAAAAGGCAAGCTCCGCGAATGAGAAATAGCAAGCGTCACTCTATTGATAAAACTAAATGCGTCAACACTAAAAAAACAATTCCATTTCAATTCTTCATTACTATGAAAAAAAACTTATTCAGAAAATTTCTTGCACTGTTCTTAACCGGAACAATGTTAGCCGGTGTCGGTTGTAAAGACTACGACGACGACATCGACGACCTGAAGGGTCAGATCAACGACTTGAAGGGTCAAGTCGAGTTGAAGGCCGACGCTTCAGCCCTCAAAGCTGTTACCGACAAATTAAACGGGATAGATTTCTCGTCTTTCGTTACCAACAGCGGTCTCCAGACAGAGCTTGACAAAAGGCTGGCAGACTATGCCAAGAAGTCGGATCTGAAAGATTGGCTGACTAGCGATGAGGTGTTGAAACTTATTAAGGCTCAGGGATATCAGACCAAGGCTGACGTTCAGAAACTGATCGAAGAGGCTACCAAGAATCAGCTGACTGCCGACGATGTCAAGAAGATTTTCGAGACGATGATCGCTTCGGACGAGACCATGGGTAAACTGCAGGCCGAAATGCAGAAGATCATCCAGCAGGCTCTGGTCGACGGCAAGTACGTTACCGAGCAGCAGATGAAGGATTTCGTCGAGGGTAAAGGTTACATCACCGGTGCCGATCAGCTGTCGGCGACTCAGATCAACCAGATCCTTACCGCTGTCGCCAATTCCGTATCTTCGGAGACGGCTACGGTCACCGATGCCATCAAGAAGGTCCTCGGCGACAACTTCGCTTCGTACATGGCTGAGTACATGAATGACGAGACGGTCAAAGCCGAAATGGGCAAGACCATCACCGATACGATCCTCAAGGAGCTGACCGATGCCAACGTAACTCTGAAAGAGGCTATCGAGGCGATGATCGAGGAGGGTGTAAACAGCAAACTGTTCAACCCCGACGGCAGCGCAATCTACCTGAAAGAAGCCGATCTGAAGGATCGTTTCGACAATTACGACACGCAGCTCCGCAATCTCTGGAGCGCTATCGCAGACCTCGCCGGCCGCATCCAGTCGCTGGTTTACGTTCCGACTTCGCTCGAAGAGGTATCGAACAATGTCATTTCCATCGAGGGACTTCCCTATATCGCGATGGTTGACGGTGAAGGTGAGGACTACAAGTTCTATCTGGGCAGCGACGAAGGCGGCAACGAGGCCGCGATCGAAGCTACTTTCATGGTTTCGCCTGCGGCTCTGGCAGTCAAGATGACCAAGGAGAACGTATCGTTCGTAACGGAGGAGATCAAGACGCGCAGCGCTGCGTCGTTCGAGGTTGTAGACGTGATCGATCAGGACGTCGTGACCGGTAAGTTTACCGTTGTCGCCAAGACTCAGTACGAGTACGGAAACGGCAAAACGCTGGCCATTGCGCTGAATGTGAAACTCGCAGGCACCGGTGTCGCCGGAGCTACGCCCGAAGATGCCATTTCGGGCGAGGATTTGGGCAGCGATTTCACCAGTGCCTTTATCGGTACGCAGTATAATGCAGGCGGCGCGATCAATGCCGATCTGGTTGCCGGTCGTATGAAAGAGGACGGAAACCTCGAACTGGTAGTTGACGACGATACCCAGTTCCCGGAATTCGAGGGCGACGGCGGTCTGAAATATAACGACGAGGAAACCGTCGTTGAGTTCTTCCATGATGTGAAGATTTACTACATGAAAGACGGCAAACCGCAGGAGCTTGCCGCAATCTGGGGCGAGGATGTTCCCGTTCTCAAGACCGTTGTTCCTGAAGACGCCGCCGTAGCGACGGTAGATCCCGAAGATAACAAGGACAGCTATACGCTTACGGCAACCACGGCGGCGATCAAAAAGGGCAAGGGTGTTCCGGCTCTGATCGACGACGTGATTACCTCGGAACCGTTCTCGTTCGACCTCGTATCGGGCGAATACACCTGCCGCGTGGTTAAGAACGCCAAATCGCAGTTCACCATCATCAAGGACAACACCGACGTCATCGTTTCCGAGCCGCAGACGGTAACGTGGAACTATGCAACGGTTAGTGCTGGCGACGATTACGAGGCTGTGGATTACCTGCTGAATCCCGATCCCACGAAGCCGCAGATCGGCCACGTGATTTACAACGCACTGAAGGCTGGATCCTTCGAGGATATCCAGATCTTCGACGGCGAGACCGAAATGACCGACGAACTGCCGTTCGATGTCGCTGACATTATCCTTACTAGCTCTCCTGCTGACGATCGTGCAGAGCAGCATCTGGAACTTGTCGTAGCCGGCAACAGTGCAATGACGAGCGGTTCTTACACGGTCAAAGCACGTTACAACTATGAGAACACCGATATTACGATTACTCTGCCCGTCGTTATCGAGGGTATGCCTGAGATCACGATGGCTCCGGAGACCGTAACGGTGGATTACTTGGCGGGAACGAGCGAATACACGGTGATCGAGACGTATGCCGAGAAACTCTGGAATAAGGATTGGGCTCCGAAGTACTTCGCCGACAAGCAGACGTTCGTAGATGCGATCTATGCCGCTACCTTCGAGGCTACTGCCGATGAAGCGGAAGATGGAACCGAACTCGTGCAGGCGACCGACGATGCAAAGAACATCGCTATCAAGCTCGGCACCGGAGCAAAGGAGAAGAGCTACGAACTCACGGCTAAACTTACTGCCGACTGGGGTCTCGATGTAACGGTTGCCGTTACGGTTAATTTCGAAGGCTTTGCAGGCGAGCTGGTACAGGGCGACAACTATGCGAATCCGGTGCGTCTGAACGCAAAACTTACGACGACGGCTTATGTGCCCGATGGACTTAACCTCGACAACACTTGGGTTGCACCCAAAGATTCCAAGGGCAATGAAATCGGAAAGGTTGTCTTCTCGGTAGACGCTGAAGAGTATGAAGGCGCTTCGGTAGACGCCGACGCCAAGACCCTGACGTGGGGTACTGAGTACAAGGGCCTGAACATGGCGCTCAGCGTAAAACTGATGCTTGATTCTTATGTTCTTGACGAGCAGGAGCTTAATGTCGAGATTCCCGACCCGATCAAGGATAAGACGATCAGCCTGCGTAAGAGTGCCGCTACTACGATTTCTGCGAGCGATGCCGATGCTTCCCTGACTGTGGGCGATCTCCTCCAGCTGGCGAATATCAACGGCAACAACGTGTTCGAGGCTGCGGCTGCCGATGAGAATACGGTTCTCGGAGTCGCTGTCAAGTACGAGGTGATGAATCCGGAGGTTCTCGTTGACCGAATTACGATTGCGGGCGATTTCGCAACCACCGGTACGATTACGGTCAAGGGTAATGCCGACAGCGAATTCGTAGGCGAGAAGACGGTCAAGGTGAAAGTTACCGTATCCTATGATTACGGCACGGACCGCGTTCACAATCTTGATATCAAAGTTAAGCAGAAAGCCAACTAATAAAGAATCCCCCTTTTCCGCGAAATCCGGCGCCGTTCTTCGGGGCGGTGCCGGGAGCGCGGGAAATCAAATCCCTAAAGCAGGAACGGCACATCCCAAAGTTTTTTGGTTAACAACTCCCACTTTTAAGTAACATTCCTGCTTGCGGCAGACCGAAGAGGCGCGGTCTGCCGCTTTTTTATCGTTCCGACCGTTGCTGCAATCCGTCGGACCGGATACGATAGGCTGTTGCCGGATCGGGTGCCTTTGTCCCGACTTATATGAAAAATCAGCCGCAGTCAATACTGCGGCTGATTTGATTTGATTTGAGCCTATTTCCGGCATTTCCCGGATGTTCTTCCCATGTTCCCCGGCGTTTTCCGGCATTTTGGGCGTTTTTTTCGGTCCGCCGTTCCGTCGCGCCGCAGAGCCATGCGGGCTTTACGGGCGTGTTTGCGGGGCTGTAGGGCTGCGTTTCATGCGCCAGCCTTCCGCGTCCCTCATCGTATCCCCGGAGGGCGTGAAAGGCCCCTGAATCCGTTTTTCTGCAATACGGACAGCGCCGCGTCGTCGGTGCTGATTTCGGGCGGGATTTCGCGGGCGTTTCGTGCGCGGGCGTATTAGACGCCGCGCCCCGACAAAGCCTCTCCGGCGCTTCCTCCCCCGTGTTGCGGCGGTTTCAGCCTTATTTTGCCTTGGCGGCTTTGGCGGCCACCGCTTGATCCAGCTCGATGATGAAGTCCGAAAGGACGTTCATGTAGTTGATGAAGGCGTCGTATGCCGAGTCGTACGGGTTGAAGTAGGAGTGTACGTCGCCGTCCGAGAGCCATTTGGTCGCCATGTAGTAGAAGTGGTCCGAGGTCTGCATGAAACTCCATACATAGTCGAAATCGGGGCTTTTCAGGGCGGCGACCTTCTCTTTCTGGGCGTAGAGTTTCGAGAAAGCCTCGTTCTGCAACTCGTTGCCGAGCCACGCCGTCACGTCGCGCTCCTCGTCGGCCCACGACATTACGTGCGGACAGTGGAGTACGGACACCGGCTGGTACTTCTTGGCGGCCTCGCTTACGGTGGCGAACTCCATGTCGTTCTTCTTGGCGAGGATCGCTTTGGGAAGCGCACGCATGAATTCGAAGATTCCCGTATCCGCCGTCTGATGCTCCCCGAAGGTCTCGTAGTCCATGAAGAGGTTGATGACCTCGCCCGGCGTTTCGTCCGAAGAGAGCCATTTGACGTATTTGTCCGCCGTCAGCGGCCATTCGTCCCAGCTGCGGCTCGAGAAACGGAACGCAATGTCGTCCGAGAGCTTGTAGTTGCGCAGCAGCAGGCGCAATTTCTGATTGATGGCGTTGGCATAGACGTAGTTAGGCGATTTCCAGCCCAGCACGTGCTTGGCGCCTTCGGCCAGCATCGTGCGGAAGCCCATGTCGGCGACCATGGCGCCGATCTCGTCGGAGTAGATCAGCTCGGTGTTGCGGAAGGCGGTGGGCTTCACGCCGAACTCCTTCTTGATCATGGCCGTATGGAGCTTCACCTGTTCGGTGAAATCCTCTTTCGACGCCAGCGACGCCAGCGAATGGGAGTAGGTTTCGGCCAGAAACTCGACGCATCCCGTGGCGGCCAGCTCCTTGAACGAGTCGAGCACCTCAGGCGCGAAGGCGCGGAACTGCTCGACGGCGATGCCCGTGATCGAGAACGAACAGCGGAATTTACCCTTGTTCTCCTTGATCAACTTCAGCAGCAGGGCGTTCATGGGCAGGTAACACTGCCGGGCGACTTTCTGCATGATCGAGCGGTTCAGGAGGTCGTCTAGGTAGTTGTGGTCCTTGCCCATGTTGAAGAAGCGGTACTTCTTCAGTCGCCAAGGCTGGTGTACCTGAAAATATAAGCAGACGGTTTTCATAGGGTATCTGTATTTTTATTGTTTTTTGTTCTCTTCAATGACCGCTTCGTATACGGCTTTGATCTTCGCCGCGGCGTCGTTCCACTTGAGGTTGGTGACCTCTTCGAGTCCTTTCGACGCGAACATGCCCGACAGGGCCGGGTATTGGATGAGGCCGTAGATGGCGTCGGCCAGCGCGTCCACGTCCCAGTAATCGACCTTCACGGCGAAGTCGAGCACTTCGGCCACGCCGCTCTGTTTGGAGATGATCACCGGCACGTTCGAGCGCATCGCTTCGAGGGGCGAGATGCCGAAAGGTTCCGAGACCGACGGCATGACGTATACGTCCGACAGCTGGAACATCTTGTGTACGTCCTCGCCGCGCAGGAACCCCGTGAAGTGGAAGCGGTCGGCGATGCCCAGCCGCGCCACGCGGCGGATGACGTGGTTCATCATGTCGCCCGAACCGGCCATCACGAAGCGTACGTCGGGTACGCGCTTGAGCACTTTGGCGGCAGCCTCGACGAAGTAGTCGGGACCTTTCTGGTAGGTGATGCGTCCGAGGAAGGTGACGATCTTGTCCTTCACGCCGCGTTCGGGCATTTTGCAGGGGCCGCCGGCGAAGCGCACGGCGTTGTGCACCGTCACGACCTTTTCGGCCGGAACGCCGTAGCGGTTGATGACGATGTTGCGGGTAAGGTTCGAAACGGCGATCACGCGGTCCGCGGCGTGCATGCCCGCACGCTCGATGGCGTAGACCTGCGTATTGACGTTCTCGCCGCTGCGGTCGTATTCCGTGGCGTGCATGTGCACGACGAGCGGTTTGCCCGACACGCGCTTGGCGGCGATGCCGGCGTAGTAGGTGAGCCAGTCGTGGGCGTGGATCACGTCGAACTGCCCTTCGAGGTCCTTGGCGACCTGCGCGGCCACCACGGCGTAACGGGCCACCTCCTCCATGAGGTTGGCGCCGTACTTTCCCGAAAAGGTGTAACGCTGTTTCCATGCGTCGGTCGTGGACCAGACCTGCTGACCCGATTTTACATAGCGTTCGTGGTAGACCTCGTACTCTTCGGGGGAGATGTAGGGCACCATGTTCGAGTCGATGTGGATGAACGACATTTTTTCGAGAATGTCGTCGGCTCCGCTCCCGGTCGAACCATAGAGAGCCTCCACGTCGCTGGCGTTCATTACGTGCGTGAAACGCTGATCTTCATCGCCGTAAGCGTGGGGAACCACGAACGTGACGTCTACGTCGTTGCGCGCCAGACCGCGCGTCATGCCGTAGCACGCCGTTCCAAGACCGCCCGCGATGTGGGGCGGGAACTCCCAACCGAACATTAAAACTCTCATATCTTAATTCTTTTCATTTTGTTGCCTTTATTTCTTTGCGGCTTTTCCTGCCGCTGCTTTCGGCGCCGCCTTTTTCGCCGCGGCCTTGGGGGCCTTCGCCGCGGTCGGACTTTTGGCGGCGGCCTTTACCGTCTTCCCGGCGCTTTTCGCCGCAGGCTTCGTCTTCGCCGGCTTTTTCTCTTTCGGACCGTTCGTTCTGCCGCTTTTCTTCGCGGCTTTGGGCCCTTGGGAATCCCCTTTGCTCCGCTCGCGGATCATGCGGTGGATGTCCAGTGCGGCTCCGACGCTCCACGCCTGCGAAATGGCTCCGCGCGAAGCGTAGGGCGGGTCGGCGTCGTACAACTCGCAGATCGAGCCGATGCCGTAACGCTGGATGTCCTCGTCGAAGTTTTCCAGCGCCTCCTCGGCCTGCGGCAAGAATGCGTCGCCGTCGATGTCGAAGCAGGCCTTGATGTAGAAGGGCAGCAGCCACGGCCATACCGAGCCGTTTTTGGCGGCGAAGTCGCGTTCGGCGGGCATGCCCTCCTGCGAACCCCTGTAAAGCGGGTTTTGGGGCGACAGCGTCCGCAGTCCCTTCGGGGTGAGCAGGTGCTGGCGCACCGTGCGGATCACCTCCAGTTGCATCGTCTCGTCGAGCATCTTGTAATTCAGTCCGCAGGCGACGATCATGTTGGGGCGCGTCGATTTGTCGGGACCGCTGCCGTCCACGAAGTCGGCCAAATAGCCCTCCGGCAGGCGGAACAGTTCGATGAACGACTCCTGTGTGCGAGCCGGAAGCGAGGCCCACGCCTTGACGAAGGCCTTGTCCGTCTTGTCCCCGTATTTGCCGGCCAGTTCGAGCGCATAGCATACGGCGTTGTACCACAAGGCGTTCACTTCGACCTGATAGCCGTTGCGCGGGGTTACGGGGCGTCCGTCGATCGTTGAATTCATCCACGTCAGGGGCACCTCTTCCGATGAAGCCCATATCAGCCCGTTGTCGTGCAGCGCCACGCGGCCGCCGATTCCCTGCCGGTAGCTCTCCAGTATGTCTTTCATGGCCGGGCCGTAGCTCGCCCATATCTCCTTGGCCCCCACTTCGCGTTCGAGCTGCTGGAGGGTCCAGAAAAACCAGAGGGGGGCGTCCGCCGCGACTTCGGCCGAGGCGCTGCCGGTGAACATGCCGTCGCGCATCTCCCGCACCAGCGTATCCAGCGCGTCGATGCAGTCCTCCTTGTGTCCCTGTTCGAGCGTGATGCCCGGCAGCGAGATGAAGGTCTGGCGGCCCGAAACCCCGTGCCACGGATATCCCGACACCACTTCGGTCCGGTCGCCCGGACGGCGGATCAGGAACTGCCGCGCCGAGTGTTCGAGACAGCTGATGAAGTCGATCTTATGCGTACGCCGCGCGATGGATGCGGCGAAAACCTCTTCGATGGTTTTGGTCGAGCCCATTTCGTCGAGCGACGCCGAGAAGATGATGCTCTCGCCCTTCTTGAGCTCCGCTTCGAAATAGCCCGTCGTGAGCAGGTCTTCGTACCCCTCGTATCCGCGGGCCAGCTCCTGCTGGTATTCGAATCCGTAATACCAGTCGGGCGCGGGCACGAACTCCGTGCCGGGTTTGCTCGTCTGGAGATAGAGCCACGGGAACGAGTTGTAGAGACGGCACTTCACGCCGTTTACGGCGGGGTAGGAGTGTCCGTCGGCCTCCATGTTGGCGTGCGTCAGCGCATGCTTGTCGCGGAAGGCGAGGAACGGCCGCAGCCGCAGCCGGGTTTCGGAGTGGGCGTCCACGAGCGTGTAGCGGATCATCAGCTGCGTCCGCTTGTGGATCCAGAGCATCTCCTTCTTGAGGATTACGCCGCCCACGCGGTAGGTGATCGTCGGCGTCGGCGTATACTCGAAATCGGTGATATACTTGTGGCCGCGCGGCTCGTATACCCCCTTGAAACGGTGCAGCGCCAGATTGAACGTCTGGTCGTGCTGCACCACGGTCTCGTCGAGCGACGAGAGCAGGACGTAGGTCCGGCCGCTGTCGTCGATGGGGGCCACCATCAGTCCGTGATAGCGGCGGGTGTTGCAGCAGACGATCGTCGTACTCATGTAGCCGCCGATACGGTCCGTCGAGAGCATTTCGCGCTGGAGGGAGTACTCCAGATTGCCCAATTCGCTTTTGTCGAAAGTAAGTGCTGACATATCTTTCTTAAAAATGCAGTTCGTCCTATAAAGATATTAAAATTTTCAGATAAATAATACCCGATAACAGTAAATTAATACCTTTTTTAACATTATTCACGCCAAATTTGCTAGGCCCACTTTACCAATGCAAAATCCATGCGGTGCGGCAGGTGGGGGTTGTAGGGATAGAGACGCAGCGCCACGTCGAACGTGCCGGCCTCGCCGGGAACGTAATCCAGCGCATAGGTCACGCGGCTGCCGTCGGTTTTGGTGTGTTTCAGCCCGATGGTGCGGGTTACGTTCACCTTGCCGCCGCCGACGATCTGCTGGGCGATGACCATCTCGACGCCGATATCCTCAGGCCGGAGGTTGGCGATGTCCACCGTCACTTCGAAGTGGTACTTCTCGCCGACGAAGATCGCCTCGTCGTCGATCCTCACGCGCTGGACGTCGATCACGCGGACCTTGTCCCATGCGGCCGAAACCTTGCGCTTCCACGCCGCGATCTCGCGGGCCAGCTTGTAGCCGCCTTCGACGATTTCGCGCTTGCGGGCCGCGAGCTTGTTGTAGAACCGCTCCTCGTAATCCCCCAGCATGCGGTTGGTCGTGAAGTTCGACGCGATGTCGGCGACGCACTTTTTGACCGAATCCACCCACTGGTGAGGAATGCCGTCGCTGCCGCGGTCGTAGTATTTCGGCACGATCTGCTCCTCGATGGTGTTGTAAATCATCTCGGCGTCAAGCTCGTCCTGATAGCCCTGATCGGCGAACGTGCGTTCCATGGGCAGCATCCATCCCGCGCCCTCCTTGTAGCCTTCGACCCACCATCCGTCGAGTACCGAGAACTGGAGCACGCCGTTCATGACGCACTTCTCGCCCGACGTGCCCGACGCTTCGAGCGGACGGGTCGGGGTGTTGAGCCATACGTCCACGCCCTGCACCATGCGGCGGGCCAGCTCCATGTCGTAATTCTGCAGGAAGAGGATCTTGCCTACGAACTGCGGCATGGCGGCCACTTCGACGATGCGTTTGATGAGGTCCTGACCCGGCTTGTCGTTAGGGTGCGCTTTGCCCGCGAAGATGAACTGCACGGGACGCTCCTTGTTGTTGACGATCGCCGACAGCCGGTCGAGGTTGGTGAACAGCAGGTAGGCGCGCTTGTAGGTGGCGAAGCGGCGGGCGAAACCGATGGTCAGCACGTCGGGCTTGATGCCCTCGATGATCTGAATCATCTGGCGCGGCGAGTCGAGACGCACCTGATTGGGGTCGCTGTAGCGGCGGCGGATATGCTTTACGAGCTTGTTCTTGAGATACATGCGCTCGTTCCACAGCTCTTCGTCGGGAATCTGGTGGACCTTCTGCCATGCCGGGATGTCGTAGGTGTGCCCCTCGAATCCGTCGGCGAAATAGCGGGCGTACAGGCGGCGCATGCTGGTCGCGATCCACGTCGGGAAGTGCACGCCGTTGGTGACGTACCCGATATGAAGCTCGTTTTTGAAGTAGCCCGGCCACATGCTGCCCAGAATATCCTTCGACACCTCGCCGTGGAGCCACGACACGCCGTTCACCTCCTGCGAGAGGTTGCAGGCCAGCACCGACATCGAGAACTTCTCGTTGGGGTCGTTGGGGTTGGTCTTGCCGAGGTTGATATACTGTTCCCACGTGATTCCCAGCACGTCGGGATAGTGCGACATGTACTGGCGGATCATCGATTCGGGGAATGCGTCGTGGCCTGCGGGAACCGGCGTATGGGTCGTGAAGAGCGACGACGAGCGGATCACCTCCAGCGCCTCCGAGAAGGAGAGCTTCTTGTGGGTCACCAGATCGCGGATGCGCTCGATGCCGATGAATGCGGCGTGTCCCTCGTTGCAGTGGAATACGTCGTGTTTGATGCCCAGCTTGCGCAGCGCGCGGATACCGCCGATGCCGAGCAGGATCTCCTGCTTGAGCCGGTTCTCCCAGTCGCCGCCGTAGAGGTGGTGCGTAATCTGCCGGTCCTCTTCGAGGTTGGCCTCGAAGTCCGCGTCGAGTAGGTAGAGGTCCGTGCGTCCCACCTGACATTTCCAGACGCGTGCCCAGAGCGTACGTCCGGGGAAGGCGATGGTGACCGTCATCCAGTTGCCGGCTTCGTCGCGCACGGGCGAGATCGGCAGCTTGTAGAAGTTCTGCGCTTCGTAGGTCGCCTCCTGCGCGCCCTGCGACGAGAGCCGCTGCGTGAAGTAGCCGTAACGGTACAGCAGGCCCACGGCCGCCATCGGAACGTTCTTGTCCGACGCCTCCTTGAGGTAGTCGCCGGCCAGAATGCCCAGACCGCCGGAGTAAATCTTGAGCGACGAATGCAGGCCGTACTCCATCGAGAAGTAGGAGATCGAGGTCGCCTTCGGATCGGGTTTCTCGTTCATGTAGTCGCGGAACTGCGCATATACGGCGTCGAGCTGGCTGAGGAAATTCGTATCCTGTTCAAGCTCCTTCATGCGCTCCACGCTCATTTTGTCGAGGAATGCGATCGGATTGCGTTCGCACTCGGCCCACAACGCATGGTCGATGCTTTCGAACAGGTCGCGCGTGCCGGGATTCCAGCACCACCAGAGGTTGCGCGACAGCTCTTCGAGGGCGTGCAGCCGTTTGGGCAGGGTCTTGTCCACCATCATGCGGTTCCAGTTGGGCTTCTCGGCGAAAAGCTGCTGGCGCACGAAGTTGATCTGCTCGTTGCGGTTTCCGCCCTCGTCCAGCACGGCGCGGTTGGTGCGGATGACCGAACTTTCGACAGCCTCGGAGTAAGCCTGCTCGTAGGCGGCGAAGAGGTGTTCCCAGAGCGCCGTTTCGGAGATTTCGTAGGCCGACACGCGCATCTCGTTCACGTGCTTGTCGTCCAGCAGGCTGAAGTGCAGCAGCGACTCGGCGATCTTCTCTTCGACCTCCTGATCGTTGTAGTCGTCGCGCAGAACGATCTCCACGCCCGCATGCTCGCGCTGTTTGGCCGCCCAGAGACCGAATCCGGCCAGCGTCGTGGTGATCGTCGGCACGGAGAAGGCCACCGATTCGAGCGGCGTGTATCCCCACGGTTCGTAGTAGGAGGGGAATACGGTCATGTCCATGCCGACCAGCAGTTCGTAGTAATCCTTGCCGAAGATGCCGTCGGCCTTGTTGAGGTAGGTCGGAACGAAGATCACCTTCACCTTCGAATCGGGCGTGGTCAGAATGCTGCCGTTGAGGGCGTTAACGATCGGGTCGCTGCTCTGGTATTCGAGGTAGTGGGTCGTGTATTTGTACTGCCCGCCGTCGATGGGTTTCGACGGGTCGGCCAGATGCGCCTGCAGGTCCGCGCGCGGACCGCGGTTGGCGGCGGGCACGGTGATATAGGCCAGCACCTGACGTTTGAGCCGGGGCGATGCGGCCAGTTTCTTGAGCGATTCGATGAATACGTCGATGCCCTTGTTGCGGAATTCGTAGCGTCCGCTGGTGCCGACGATCAGCGGCTCCTCGGCGAACTTTTCGCCCAGACACGCTTCGGCCACCGAGATCATCGTTTTGCGGGCTTCGGCGCGCTTCGCGTCGTACTCCTCGCCGGTCCAGACGAAGTCGTTTTCGAAGCCGTTGGGCGTGATGCAGTCAGGCTCGCGGCCCAGCAGGAATTTGCACTCGTTGGCCGTGATGTCGCTGACCGTGACGAATGCGTCGTGGTAGGCAGCGGCGGCCTTCTCGATCGAGTGTTTGGCCACGACGTTGAACTGGCGTGCCAGCTCGTCGGCATTGAACTTGGTCAGGTCGGTGTAGAGCGGCAGGTGGTTGCCCGCGATGCAGCGGCCCATGACCGTGGCGTGCGTGGTGAAGAGTGTCGCCACATAAGGCGCATGGCGGCGCAGGTAGAGACCGCCCGCCGCGGTCATCCATTCGTGGAAATGGGCGGCGATCTTGTCGGTCGCGGTGCAGAAGTTCTCGACATAGGAGGCGATCACCGCGCCTGCGGCGTAGCCGAAGAGCACGGGCTCGATGTAGTCCCACTGACCCGAAATCGAATCGACGTGGTAGGCCTCCCAGAGTTTCTTGAGTATTTCGTCCTTGCGGGGAATCAGCGAGGTGAAGTCCACCAGTATCGCCGTCGGTTCGCCCTTGATTTTCCAGTGTCCCACGCGGATGCGGATGCCTTCGGCGTAAAGCCCCTGACGCCATGTCTTCAGCAGGTTGGGATCCTCCTCGAATTCGGGGTTTACGCCTTCGTGCTGCAGGTCGGGTCCGATGAGGATATAGCGCTCGTTGAATTTCCGGATGGCCGTTTGCGCTTTGGTCGAGACTACCGTATGGATGCCGCCGATTTTGTTGCAGACCTCCCAACTTACCTCGAACAGGTAATCGGGGGTTAGTTTTGCATTGCTCATATTTGTGATGCTTGTTTGTAATTTACTTGTCGAATCGGTTGAAAACCGGTGCAAAGGTAATACTTATATTTATATTAACAATCTCGAAAGGGTAATTAGTAAAAAAATTTAAGAATAACTTAACATTTCAGTTTCACTTGGTTGCGCGCGTCGTTATGTTTCGAAAAGGGCCTCGATCACGGCGTCCGAGATCAGAAACCGCTCCGGGGGAACCGCCAGCCGTCCGCCTGCGTCGCGGAGCGCGCCGCTTTGCAGATAGGGGGCCGCCTCTTCGCGCATCCGCTCCAGCCGTTTCGTGCCGAAACGGGCCGCGACCTCCCGCGTGTCGATTCCTTCGGCGGTTCGGAGCGCCGTCATGACGTACTCGTTGAAACGGTCCCTGTTCGTGAGGAGTTCGCGTTCCGCCGGATCGCCCGCGATGTACCGCTCCACCGAACCTACGTTCCAGTGCCGCTCCTCGCCGTCGAACGAGTGCGCCGCAGGACCGATGCCGAGGTACTTCGCGCCGTGCCAGTACGCCGCGTTGTGGCGGGCGCGGAAGCCCGGAAGGGCGAAATTCGAGACTTCGTAGTGTTCGAATCCCGCTTCGGTCAGCGTGTGGTGGACCGTGAGGAACTCCGTTTCGCTGATCTGCTCGTCCACGGCCCGGAATTCGCCCCGCGCGGCGCGCCGTCCGAAAGCCGTATCGGGTTCGACGGTCAAATGGTATGCCGAAATATGCTGTACGCCGAGCGAAAGGGCCGTATCGAGCGAGCGGCGCAGCGTATCGCCGCCGAAACCCGGCACGCCGAAGATCAGATCGAGGGTGATGTTGCCGAATCCGGCGCGCTGCGCAGCGCGGACCGCTTCGGCCGCCTGCGCGGCCGTGTGGCGGCGGTTCATCAGCTTCAGGCAGTCGTCGTCGAACGACTGTACGCCGATCGAAAGGCGGTCGATGCCCGCTTCGAGCAGCCCGTCGAGGTACTCGGCCGTCAGGTCGTCGGGATTGGCTTCGAGCGTCGTCTCTTCGGCGCCGGAGCAGTCGAAGAGTCGTGCGGCGTGGTCCAGCAGTCCCCTGATCGCTTCGGGCGTGCAGAGCGACGGCGTTCCGCCGCCGAAATAGCGGGTCGTCACCGCTTCGCCGCCCGGATAGCCGCGCCGGTCGTCCAGTTCGCGGTGCATGGCCGCCAGCAGGTCGTCCATGCGCCGCAGGTCGGCGCTTTTGTAAAAGTCGCAGTAGGCGCAGACGCGCTTGCAGAAGGGTATGTGGAAATAGAGTCCGGCCATGGTTACCAAAGTTAAGAAAAAAACGGAGACGGCGGCACATTATTTTCCGATTTTTCCGAAACAGGCCGAAAGCCGGTGCGCTCCGCGTTTTTCGGAGGCTGCCGGATTCGTCCGGCACAACCGGAAATCGCGGCAGCATGTTTGCGGTATGTCCGCAGTTCCTGAGCTGTGCGCGGCTTCGGGCGGAGGAGATACGAAGTTATAAATGAATCATATACGGGTGCCGGAAAAAATAATGTTCTTTTTTTGTGTTTTTCACTGTTAATTTTTTCACAAGTGTAAAAGTTTTTCTACCTTTGTGCGGTTAAAGTCCGCATGCGCGGATTTCGACGGTTAGGTTAAATCTTGGATTTGATGTTTTATTAAAAATAACGATTGCTATGAACAAAATGGATTTGAAAAAGTACGGGATCACGGGTGTGACCGAGATCGTGTACAATCCGTCGTACGACGAACTCTTCCGCGAGGAGACCAAGAAGGGCCTCCGCGGCTTCGAAAAGGGTCAGGAGACCGAAATGGGCGCCGTGAACGTGATGACCGGCGTTTACACCGGCCGTTCGCCCAAAGACAAGTTCTTCGTAATGGACGAGACCACGAAAGATACGATCTGGTGGACTTCCGACGAGTATAAGAACGACAACAAGCCCGTAACCAAGGCGGCTTGGAAAGAGCTGAAGAAGATCGCTTCGCAGGAGCTGTCGGGCAAGAAGCTTTACGTCGTCGATACTTTCTGCGGCGCCAACGAGAACTCGCGTCTGAAGATCCGCTTCATCATGGAGGTGGCTTGGCAGGCGCACTTCGTTAAGAACATGTTCATCCGTCCGACCGACGCCGAACTGGAGAATTACGGCGAGCCCGATTTCGTCGTGCTCAACGCATCGAAGGCCAAGGTCAAGAACTACAAGAAACTCGGTCTGAACTCGGAGACGGCCGTCGTCTTCAACCTCACCGAGAAGATGCAGGTCATCATCAACACGTGGTACGGCGGCGAGATGAAGAAGGGCATGTTCTCCTACATGAACTACCTGCTTCCGCTCAAGGGCATGGCTTCGATGCACTGCTCGGCCAACACCAATGCCAAGGGCGAGACCGCTATCTTCTTCGGCCTGTCGGGCACCGGCAAGACCACGCTTTCGACCGACCCGAAGCGTCAGCTGATCGGCGACGACGAGCACGGCTGGGACGACGACGGCGTATTCAACTTCGAGGGCGGCTGCTACGCCAAGGTTATCAACCTCTCGCAGGAGAACGAGCCCGACATCTGGAACGCCATCCGCCGCAACGCGCTGCTGGAGAACGTGACGGTAGACAAGAAGGGCAAGATCGACTTCTCCGACAAGTCGGTTACGGAGAATACCCGCGTATCGTACCCGATCTTCCACATCGAAAACATCGTGAAGCCCGTATCGAAGGCTCCGGCCGCCAAGAAGGTGATCTTCCTCTCGGCCGACGCATTCGGCGTGCTGCCCCCGGTTTCGATCCTGAACGCCGAGCAGACCAAGTACTACTTCCTCTCCGGATTCACCGCCAAGCTGGCAGGTACCGAGCGCGGCATCACCGAGCCGACTCCGACCTTCTCGGCCTGCTTCGGCGCAGCGTTCCTTTCGCTGCACCCCACCAAGTACGGTGAGGAGCTGGTGAAGAAGATGCAGAAGTCGGGCGCCAAGGCTTACCTCGTGAACACGGGTTGGAACGGCACCGGCAAACGTATCTCGATCAAGGATACGCGCGGTATCATCGACGCCATCCTCGACGGTTCGATCGACAAGGCCGAGACCAAGACGCTGCCCATCTTCGACTTCAAGATCCCGACGGCTCTGCCCGGCGTGGATCCCAAGATCCTCGATCCGCGCGACACCTACAAGAACGCCAAGGATTGGGACGTGAAGGCCGAGGACCTCGCAAACCGCTTCGTAAAGAACTTCGTGAAGTTCACGGGCAACGAGGAAGGCAAGAAGCTCGTAGCTGCCGGCCCGAAGGTTAAGTAATTCCCGATGACTGCGGCGCAGGCCGCGCATCGTCAGAACGCGGAAGCGGGGTATTTTCACCCCGCTTCCGTTTTTTTTGCGCATGTAGTGCGCCGTCCGGATCATGCCGTGCGGCGGAACGGACAGAGTCGGCAAAACCGGCAGCTCCGCAGATTCCGCAGCCCCTCCTCGCAGAGGCAGTGGAACTTGCGGAGTCGGTCGAATTAGCGGAAGAACGGGCAGAACCTGCGGAGTCGGACGTTTCGAAACCGGCGTTTTCTTTCGGAGTGTCGCAGGGCTGTTTTGCCGGCCCGTAACCTGTTCGGACACATCCGGCAAGACGAAACGTCCTGCTCTTTGAGGAGCAGGGCGTTTATGGTTGTCCGTCGTTTGCGGCCGTCTCCCGCAATCCGTGCCGTCTATCTGCAGCAGGAGCTGTCGGTGCGCAGGCGCTTGGGCATGAAAATCCGGTAGCCGATCGAGACGCCGAGCTTGTTGGGATACCACTCCGACGAGCCGTTGAACGGATCGGGGTTCTCCGGCTGCACCGGACGGTGGGGATACATGTCTACCTTGCCGTCGAAACTGTATCCGTTGTAGTGGCTGTCCATCCATGCCCATCCGAAGAAGGCGTCGAGCAGCCACCGCTCCCCGAACTGGTGTTCGTAACCCACGCACAGGCCGATCATCATGCCGTAGCCTTTGCAGTAGCGGTCTTCGAATTTCAGCTTCCAGCCTTCGATATAGGGTTTAGACATGTCGAAAGCCATCATGCCGATATTGGCGCCCAGATACCAGCCCCGGTTGTGCTCCTTGAAGTAGCGGCGGTATTCGCCCATGAAGATGGCGAAGGTCATATGCTTTTGGTTGATCGACTTCCACGGCGAGACCACGATGTCGGTCTGCAGGGTCGATTTGGGGGATATGGCGAATTCCACAGAGGGGTTTACGACGCCGACCAGCGCATAGAGCGCGTTGAGTTTGACGTAGCCCTGCGATGCTGCGTTCTGTATGCCGAACAGCGAAAACAATACGATCAGGACCGAAATCTTGCGGAATGGCTTTTTCATCGGGACGGAATGTTTAGGAGGGGCAAATATATGAAAAAATCCGGCCAATATACGAATCGGGCCGGATTTTCATGCGGATGAAACCGTTTCAGACGGTCATGATCTCCTTCTCTTTCTTCAGGAGCGCTTCGTCGAGCAGCTTAGAGAATTTTTCCAACAGCTTCTGCGACTGGGTTTCGCCGTCCTTCGATTCGTCTTCGGGCATGCCCTCCTTCTGGGCCTTCTTGAATGCCTCGACGGCGTCGCGGCGGGCGTTGCGCAGGCTGATGCGGGCCGTTTCGGCTTCGCCGCGGATCTGCTTCACCAGCTCCTTGCGGCGCTCTTCGGTCAGGGGCGGAATCGTCAGGCGTATCTGCTCGCCGTTGTTCGAGGGGGTCAGGCCGATGTTCGAGTCGATGATGGCTTTTTCCAGCGGGCGGAGCATGTTCTTGTCCCACGGCTGGATCAGGATCGTCTTGGCGTCGGGAACCGTGACGCTGGCCGCGCCCGATACGGGCACCTGCGAGCCGAAGTAATCTACCATGATGCCGTTCAGGGCGTTGGGCGAGGCTTTGCCCGCGCGCACGTTCAGAAGTTCCTCTTCGAGGTGGTCGATAGCCTTCTGCATACGGCCGGAGGCTTCGTTGAGAATCGTTTTGGTATCCATAGTTATTCGAGTGTTTTTTCGATGGTTTTGATCATTTCGTCGAACTCTTCGGGGTCGTACCCTACCGACGCCAGCACGACCTTGCCGTTGCGGTCGATGACGAAATTACGCGGAATGTAGTTCGACGCATAACGGTCGTAGACGGTCTGCGAGGGGTCGAGACCCATCGGGAAGGAGTAGCCGGTCTTTTCGCGGAACGCCGCCACGGTCTGGTGCGTTTCGCCGCGCGAGATGGGCAGGAATACGAAATCGCGGCCTGCGAAACGGTCGATCACGTCGCTCTGCACGCGCGCCAGCTCCTGCCGGCAGGGCGGACACCACGTGGCCCAGAAGTTCAGCAGGACGACCTTGCCTTTCAGTTCGGCGAGGTCGGTTTTGCCGCCGCCGAACATCTCGACCGTGAAGTCGGGGGCTTTGTCGCCGGCCTTCACGAGCGTCGTCGATTCGACGTCGCCTGCCTTTTTGCTGCTGTTGCCGCCGCATGAAGGCAGCAGCAGGATGACGGCGACGATCGCGACGATCAGCGCCAGCATGATCCATAATTGTCTGTTACTCTTTTTTGTCGCCATGTTTTTTCGTTGTTTTGGTTTGTCGGGCACTTTGTCGCACGGAGTCCGGAGTGCCGGCCGGAAGCTCCTATGAAAGCCCGGTTACGAGCGTTCCGATCTGTTCGCCTGCAAGTACTTTGCCCAGATTGCCCGGCGTGTCCATGTCGAAGACGATGATGCCGAGTCCGTTCTCGCGGCAAAGGGTGAACGCCGTGAGGTCCATGACTTTCAGCCTGCGGTCGAGCACCTCCTCGAACGTGATCCGGTCGAACTTCACGGCCGTCGGGTCCTTTTCGGGGTCGGCCGTGTAAACGCCGTCCACGCGGGTGCCTTTGAGCATCACGTCGGCTTCGATCTCGATGCCGCGCAGCGCCGACGCCGAGTCGGTCGTGAAATAGGGATTCGACGTGCCGCCGCCGATAATCACCACATAGCCCGCTTCGAGGTACTCGATGGCACGGGCCTTGGAGTAGTATTCGCCGATGGGTTCCATGCGGATCGAAGTCAGTACCTTGGCCTTCACGCCGTTGTCCTCCAGTGCCGACTGCAGCGCCAGCGAGTTGATGATCGTGGCCAGCATGCCCATCTGGTCGCCCTTCACGCGGTCGAAGCCCTTCTTGGCGCCGGTGAGTCCGCGGAAGATGTTGCCGCCGCCGATGACGATGCCGATCTGGACGCCCGTTCCGGCGGCCGCCTTGATCTGTTCGGCGTAGGACTGGAGCACTTCGGGCGAGAGTCCGTATTTCTGCGAACCTTGCAGCGATTCGCCGCTCAGTTTGAGGAGTATTCTCTTGTATTTCATGTTGCAATGGATTTACCGTAACGCGAAGATAGAAATTTTTTCGAAAAAAACCGGCATCAATGACTATCTTTACAGAAAATAGACGCCCTCCGGACCGTGTCCGAACAAATTCGGCGCGGTGTCCGGTGCGCACGCTTTTCGACGCCGTTCCGGAAAGGCTGCGTCCGGCCAAAAGGCGGACGGGCTTGCTTTTGTGCCCTGCTTGCATTATCTTTGTCTCGCCATGACGCCGGAAGAATACAGACTGCTTCTACATATCGATTCGCCGGAGGACCTCAAAAGGCTCTCCGCGGAGGAGTTGCGCGCTTACTGCGACGAGTTGCGACGCTATATCGTCGACGAATGTTCGGTAAATCCCGGACACCTCGCGTCGAGTCTGGGGGCTGTGGAGCTGGCCGCCGCCCTGCATTATGTCTTCGACACGCCCGCCGATAAGATCGTGTGGGACGTGGGGCACCAGACCTATGCCCACAAGATCATCACGGGCCGCCGCGAAGCGTTCAAAACCAAGCGCCGGCTGGGGGGCATCAGCGGCTTCCCGCGCATGTCCGAGAGCGAATACGACGCTTTCGGCGGGGGACACGCCTCGGTGTCGATCTCGGCGGCCTTCGGCATGGCCAAGGCGGCCGAACTGCGGGGCGAGAAGTATCGGGTCGTGGCGGTCATCGGCGACGGTTCGATGACCGGCGGGCTGGCCTTCGAAGGGCTGAACAACGCCGGGGCCAGCAAGCGCACCAACCTGCTGGTGATTCTGAACGACAACAACATGGCGATCGATCAGGCCACGGGCGCGCTGAAAAACTACCTGCTCAAGATTTCGACTTCGGTCCACTACAACCGCTTCAAGCAACGGTTGTGGGGCATCCTTTCGCATACGCCGCGCCTGCTGCGTCTCTGCCAGAAGGCGGGCAACGCCGTCAAGCAGGGGCTGCTCAACAAGAGCAATCTGTTCGAAAGTCTCAATTTCCGCTATTTCGGACCCGTGGACGGCCACAACCTCAAGGAATTGGTGCGGACGCTTCGCGCGCTGCGCGATATCGAAGGACCCAAACTGCTGCACGTCATGACCGTAAAGGGCAAGGGCTACCTGCCCGCCGAGCACAACCAGCCCGTCTGGCATGCGCCGGGGCGGTTCAATCCCGATACGGGCGAGCGGATTTCGTCGCCGGGTTCGGCGTCGCGCTATCAGGACGTGTTCGGCGAGACGCTCGTCGAACTTGCCGAACGCGACAGCCGCGTCGTGGGCGTCACGCCCGCCATGCCGTCGGGCTGCTCGATGAATCTGCTGATGCAGGCCATGCCGTCGCGCTGTTTCGACGTGGGCATCGCCGAGGGGCATGCCGTGACTTTCTCGGCGGGACTCGCCGCCGCGGGCATGGTGCCCTTCTGCAATATCTATTCGACCTTCATGCAGCGGGCTTACGACAATGTGATCCACGACGTCGCCATTCAGGACCTTCCGGTGGTGATGTGTCTCGACCGGGGCGGTCTGGTCGGCGAGGACGGCGTGACGCATCACGGAGTCTTCGACATGGCGGCCTTCGGCTGCGTGCCGACACTGGCGATCGCCGCGCCGATGGACGAGCTGGAACTGCGCGGCATGATGTATACGGGACTGCAGTACGGCCATCCCTTCATGATCCGCTATCCCCGCGGCTGCGGCGAAGGCCGGATGTGGCGCGGTGCGCGGTTCGAAACCCTGCCCGTGGGCCGGGGACGCAAGCTCCGCGACGGAGCGGATGTGGCGCTGGTGACCGTCGGGACGGTCGGCAACGCCGCCGCACGCGCCGCCGCACGCGCCGCCGAAGAAGGGGTGAGCGCAGCCCATTACGACCTGCGCTTCGCCAAACCTCTCGACGAGGAACTGCTCCTCGAAGTGGGTGCGAAGTTCCGCCGCGTGGTGACGGTCGAGGACGGCGCCCTGCGCGGAGGCGTCGGCGAAGCCGTCGCGGCATTTTTCAATGCACGCGGGCTGGACGTTTCGGTGCGTTCGCTGGGCATCGGCGACGAGTGGGTCGAACACGGAACTCCGGCTCAGCTCTATGCCCTCTGCGGCTATGACGAGGAGGGTATTCTGAAAGCCCTGCTCGAAACGAAACAGGCGCCGGTCTGCGCCGAATAATATCCGGACTCCTTACATCGTAAACACCCAGTCGTCGGCTTTGCTGAGCGTCGGATTCAGCCGGAAACCCTCCCACTCGAACGCTTTCAGCTGCTGCGGATCGCCGATGCGGTTTTTGAGGATATGACGGGTCATTTCGCCGCGGCACATTTTCGTATAGACCACGACGGTTTTCAGCCGGTCGTCTTCGCGGATGCGGAATTCGGGGGTGACGACCCGCACTTCGCGGCAGATGCGCTTCCAGTCGAACAGCCGCTTCATCTCACTGCTGGCCAGATTGACCAGTATGCCGTCGTCGGCCTTGATCTTCTCCAGAAAGGCGTCCGTCAGTTTGTCCTGCCAATATTCGAAAACCGTCTGCTCGCCGTGGCCGGGCAGTACGGCGTCGCCTTCGAGCCGGTAGGTGCGGATCGCGTCCAGCGGGCGGAGCAGTCCGTAAAGGAACGAGGTGATGTTGAGGTGCGCCTGCGCATATTCGAAATCCCCGGCCGTGAAATCCGCCGGAGCGATCCGTTTGAACACGATGCCCGTGTAGGCCGCCAGCGCCGGCAGCGCCCTCTCCGCATCGTCGTGGAAGCGGCTGTAGCGGAGCCGGTTCGTCGCGGCGATCCGATGGTTTACGCGCAGGATTTTCGCCAGCTCTTCGGTGGAGAGCGTCGCCAGCTGTCCGGCCAACTCCCCGGCCTGCGCGCCGTAAAGGGGCGAAGTGGTGCGGGGTATCGGCAGGGAGGTGCTTTCGGCCATCGTTTTGGCGCAGGAGAGGAGTATTTGCATGATTTGTCAGTTGTTGTCGCCCGTCTGCTCCGGAAAGCGGGTGAACGGGACGAAGGGCGTCACCGTAAAATCGGCGGTGAGCAGGTAGTTGCGGTGCGGATTTTCCATGTAAACGTTTTTGCAGATGCGGTAACGGGCGTATACGGACGGATAGACGCGCGGCGCGAGCCGGGCCGTGAAGCCGTAGGCGTACTCTTTCGTCTGCCGGGCGTCGCCGGGGACGGGAAATTGCGGGCGGCCGATGCCGATCAGCAGGGAGTTCCATGCGTCGGCGCCCGGCAGTGTTTCCCACCGGCCGTTTTGGAACCTGCAAACGGTGTAGTCCGTCCCGAAATAGACGGTCGAATCGCCTCGGTAGCGGATCGTAAGCCGTACGCAGTCGGTCTCCGCAGGGTAGAAGGCGTATTCGGCGTCCATGCTCAGTCCGTCGGGCGGCGGCGTGCCTTCGGGGGCGGGCGGATAGGGCGTCGTGTCGGGATCGAACCCTTCGAGCCGGATCAGGGGGCTGTCGTGCACGTAACGGCGGAAGCGGGCTTTCATCGCCGAGTCGGCCCGGAGCAGACGGACGCGGACGATCCCCTCGGTTTCGTCGGTCCCGGACGACCGGACGGCGTCGGCGACGCTTGCGATTTCCTTGGGCGCAGATGTGCGGGCGGCGTTCGCGATTCCGTCGAATGCTTCGCGCTCCGGTGTGCAGGCGGCGAATCCCCGGTCGGTCGTGCGCAGGATGTCGAGACGGCGCCACACGCTGTCCTGCAGTTCGCCCAGTTCGCGCGCCGTGGGACGGCGCTGGGCGGTCGCCGTACAACCGGCAACGAGCAACAGCGATAACAGGAGCAGTCTCATCGTCAGGCGGGTTATGCTACCGAACAGGGGATGCCGAGCGCTTCGACGCGGGCGGCGATGGCCTGCAGCTCCTCGCGCGGAACCTTTTCGAGCGTCCGGCACGGGGTGTCGCGGTCGAGCGAGTAGACCATGACCTGCCGCGGCCGGATCTCTTCGATCAGCCGCAGCCACGCCGAGACCTCCTCTTCGGTCGTGTTGTCTGTTTTCTGTCCGTCGCATTCGCCGCGCAGGAACATGGTCTGCACGGTCAGGCGTCCGTCGAAGCCCTTCATCTGCTCCACGACGCCGCGGACGGTGTAGGCGGGGCTTTGGGGGTTGTTCATCAGACGCGCCGTAGCGTCGAACGCCGAGTCGAGCTTGAGGATGTTGTTGTCCACCCGCAGCAGGGCGCGGCGCACCTCTTCGCGGTGGAGCTGGGTGGCGTTCGAGAGCACCGAGACTTTGGCCGACGGGCACAATGCGTCGCGCAGGGCGATCGTATCGCCGATCACCGCTTCGAATTCGGGATGCAGGGTCGGCTCGCCGTTGCCGGCGAAGGTGATGACGTCGGGCGGCGTGCCGTCCGCCACCATGCGGCGCAGCGTCGCTTCGAGCTGCGTGCGGACATCTTCGCGGGCGTTGAATCGCCGTCCGCCGGGGTGTTCGGCGTTCCAGCCGCATTCGCAGTAGATGCAGTCGAACGAGCAGAGTTTCGAATCGGTCGGCAGGAGGTTCACCCCCAGCGAAAGGCCCAGCCGCCGTGAGTGCACCGGGCCGAAAATGATGTCGTGAAATAGTGATGTCATAATGCAAAAATACAAAATCGTTCGGAATTATAAATTTATGGCATTTTTAAAAATTATCATTGATTTTGTTTTTTCTTTTTGAAAAAATTGTAACATATCATTATTCCAAATACAATAATCGTAATTATACCTATTATTGGGAGGTCTTCTTCTGGTATGTCATATTCCGAAAGGATTATGCTAAAAAGGAATATAATAACTAATATTAGGCATCCCATATTCATTGATTGTAAAAAGCAACCTTCTGTTTTGGGAAAGAAGCTGTGATTACTAATTTGATATCCGCATTTGGGGCAGTGAGATGCCTGATCTGAAATGCTATTCCCACATTCTGGACAATTGATTAGTGCCATAATTAAAAAATCTATTTTGTTATAGTTAGTCGATAATATGTATAATGTTTTTCGTAATACTTGCTTTTGATTTTTTCTTGAGATAAATTGACTGTATATGTTGAAAATGTCCAGTGAAATGAATTTAGGGGTGGTTGCGAACCTAATATTTTAGATATATGATTTTTGAGTAGAATAATATTTGATGTTTGAACTAATATTGTATCATCATATAATGGTTCGATTAACATCGATAAAGTATGTAATTTATTATTGACAAATTTGGGTTGAATATCAAAGATTATGGAAAACGATTGTGTGCTAGTAAAATTGCCAACTGAATTATCATGAACGGTTATGTTCTGGGTTTCAAACCAATGCATGCAATATGTGTTGTTATCCCATATCGACATTTTGCCACTGTTCTTATATTGTTTGATAAGTGAATTATATTCTAATTTAGACATTCCAAGATGAAATCCGAGAAGAATATTTGGTGAAATTGTAGATATTCTATCTTCTTGTTGAGTGTTTTGTTTTGACTCTGCGTTTTGTTGTGTTGGTATTTTTTTTTGTTTGTTTTGTGCAGAAAAAATAGTGATGGCACTCCCAATTATACAGCCACCCAAAAGGAATAAGAGGATTTTATTCATAAGATTGTTTTTTTGCGAGACCGCTGACTCCTTTACGATCATTTGTTAAAAAAAGAAGTGTGGAGTCTATTGCCTATCTGTTAGGAGGTTCTGGTAAACCTTGAGTCAAATAAACAATACTCCACACCTGCGAGTATGGAATATTGTTTCGCATACGATTGCAAGTGAATGAGTGTTATTGTTTTTCTTGACTCTATGAAATTTACCAGATTTCCTAACAAGAATAAAAGCAAAACACTTTCATCAAAATATGTCTGTCTATGAAGACAACACAAAGATACGAATTATTTGTTAATGATGCATATGAATTGAAAAAGCTAAGTAATTTTCCTATCTTTACAAAAATCATTCTCCTATGAAATTCAGGTTCGGACTGCTGCCGCGCGTCGTACTGGCCATCGGGCTGGGCGTGGGATGCGGCTTTTTCTTTCCCGAATGGGCGACGCGCATCGCGCTGACGTTCAACGATATTTTCGGACAGTTCCTCTCGTTCGTCATTCCGCTGCTGATCCTCGGTCTGGTGGCGCCGGGCATCGCCGATCTGGGGAAGAACGCCGGGTGGCTGCTGGCCGTCACGGCGGCGCTGGCCTATGCCTTCACGCTTTTTTCGGGCTTCGGAACCTATTTGGTGGGGCGGGCGGTCTTTCCCGCGCTGCTCGAAGGCTCGCAGGCCGTGCTGCCCGACGATGCGGGCGCGGCGCTTACGCCCTATTTCACGGTTCAGATGCCGCCGCTGTTCGGCGTCATGTCGGCGCTGGTGCTGGCCTTCGTGCTCGGACTGGGCATGGCCTATACCCATAGCGTGAAGTTCAAGGGGGTGATGGACGAATTCAAGGGGATTATCGAACGCGTGATCGGCAGCGTCATCATTCCGTTGCTGCCGTTCTATATCTTCGGCATTTTCCTCTCGATGACCCGGTCGGGGCAGGTCGCGGGCGTGCTGGGCGTCTTCGTGAAGCTGATCGCGGTGATCTTCTGCATGACCGTCGTGCTGCTGCTCGTGCAGTTCTCCGTCGCCGGACTCGCGGCGCGCAAAAATCCGCTACGGATGCTCCGCACGATGCTTGCGGCTTACGTCACGGCGCTCGGAACGCAGTCTTCGGCCGCCACGATCCCCGTGACGCTGGCGCAGACCCTGAAACTCGGCGTGCGGCCCGAAATCGCGTCGTTCGTCGTGCCGCTCTGCGCGACGATCCACCTCTCCGGTTCGATGATGAAGATCGTCGCCTGCGCGCTGGCCGTGTCGATGATCGCCGGACTGGAGCTGCCGGCCGGAACGTTCGTGGGATTCATCCTGCTGCTGGCCGTGACGATGATCGCGGCTCCGGGGGTGCCGGGCGGGGCGATCATGGCCGCGCTGGGACTGCTGGAGTCGATGCTGGGATTCGACGAAACGCTCGCCGGACTGATGATCGCCACCTATATCGCCATGGACAGTTTCGGCACGGCGACCAACGTCACGGGCGACGGCGCCGTGGCGGTGATCGTCGATGCGATCGACCGGCGGCGCTGAAAACCGTTCCGGGGCCGCCGAAAGCGGCCTTTTTTCTTTTTATACCTGTGTAAATAAGTATAAATGCGTACCCGTGCCGAATAAAAAACGGCTAATTTTGATGGCTAAAAAGGTTTTTTTGTACTTTTGCGCGTCCGGAACGGAAACTAACATTAAATTATATACATTATGGTTGATATTTTTGCACGCCTTGAAAAAAATGCAGGCGGACCTATCGGTCAGTACATGTCGTACGCCCACGGATATTTCGCGTTCCCCAAACTGGAGGGCGAGATCGGTCCCCACATGGTTTTCCGGGGCAAAAAGATGCTCAACTGGAGTCTGAACAACTACCTCGGTCTGGCAAACCATCCTGAGGTGCGCAAGGCCGACGCCGAAGGCGCAGCCAAATTCGGTATGGCGGCCCCGATGGGCGCCCGTATGATGAGCGGTCAGACCGTTTATCACGAACAGCTCGAACGCGAGCTGGCCGAGTTCGTCGGCAAGGAGGACGCTTTCCTGCTCAACTTCGGTTATCAGGGCATGATCTCGATTATCGACTGCCTGCTGACGCCGCGCGACGTGGTTGTCTACGACGCCGAGGCGCATGCCTGCATTATCGACGGTCTGCGTCTGCACAAGGGCAAGCGTTTCGTGTACGGACACAACGACATGGATTCGCTGCGTCTCCAGCTGCAGCATGCCACGGACCTCGCCGAGGAGCAGAAGGGCGGCGTGCTCGTGATTACCGAAGGTGTCTTCGGCATGAAGGGCGATCTGGGCAAACTCGACGAGATCGTGGCGCTGAAGAAGGATTTCCAGTTCCGTCTGCTGGTGGACGACGCGCACGGCTTCGGTACGATGGGCGAGGGCGGCCGCGGTACGGCTTCGCATTTCGGCGTGACCGACGGCGTGGACGTGCTGTTCAACACTTTCGCCAAGTCGATGGCCGGTATCGGCGCATTCGTCTGCGGTCCCCGCTGGCTGGTGAACCTGCTGCGTTACAACATGCGTTCGCAGCTCTACGCCAAGTCGCTCCCGATGCCGATGGTCATGGGCGCGCTGAAGCGTCTGGAGCTGATCCGCAACCATCCCGAATATCAGCAGAAGCTGTGGGAGATCGTCCGCGCGCTCCAGAACGGCCTGAAGGAAAACGGATTCGAGATCGGCGTGACCAACTCGCCCGTAACCCCCGTCTTTATGAAGGGCGGTATCCCCGAAGCGACGAACCTGATCGTCGATCTGCGCGAGAACCACGGTATTTTCTGCTCGATCGTGATCTATCCGGTGATCCCGAAGGGCGAGATCATCCTGCGTGTGATCCCCACCGCAGCCCATACGCTCGACGACGTGAACTATACGATCGCGGCGTTCAAGTCGGTGCGCGACAAGCTCGAAGGCGGCATTTATGCCCAGATGCCGATTCCGGTTCGCGCCGACGAAGGCTTCAAGGTCCGCTAATCGGGATTCGCTCTGAGGGCGATCCGTATATAGATAAGGCTGCCATTTCCGGCAGCCTTATTTTTGTTGCCGTTCGCTGCGGGGCGTTGGCGCCGGGCATGCCTGCGCGATCGCATCTGCACCGGCGTTTCTTTTTTTTGCGTTTCGGGCGGCGCAAGAGTAATTTTGCGACAAAATTCGCCGGAAAATTTTGCAGAATAAATTTTTCGGTTTATATTTGCAGTCCCGAAACGCAGGTTTCGAAGCCCGGAGCCGAGGTGCGGATGCAGTTGTCCCGCCCGTCCGAAAACGATAATTGCGGAAATAGCTCAGTTGGTAGAGCGCAACCTTGCCAAGGTTGAGGTCGCGGGTCCGAGTCCCGTTTTCCGCTCTCGGTAAGTGGTTGATAATATGCTGATTATCAGCCACTTTTCGTTTTTTCGGAAAATACGGAAGACGGGTGAGGTGTTCGCCGCGGCAAACTGAACGACGGTAATAGAATAAGAAACCGGGCATCGGAGTTATTAACTGCTCTGATGCCCGGTATTTATTTGATTAGTTTATTTCTTTGGTTCTTTTGGATAAGTCATTTCTCCGAAAAATTCTTTGAGGGATAAATTATAATATTTGCAGAATTTTATAATCGTCCCTAACGTCGGCAATTTTCGGCCATGTTCATAGTGGGAAAGATGCAGATGTGCATTTTCTGTCAGAAACTCCTGTGTATGATTGTGTTGCTCTCGAATCTCACGCATCCGACAAGCAACTAAATCTAATAATATTTGATCTGGAAGTTTCAGTATTCTATAATTTTTACAAAAAAATGGATTTATTTGTGAAAATAGTCGGTCTGTGTAGACCGACTTACGTCTTTTTTATTACATTTGTAAATGGAATATTAGAAACTGAATACAGAAATTATGCTAACTTTGCATTTATATAGCTCGGCATAGCCGACGGACATAATAAAGAGCAGCAACTCTTTATACCGTGCCAGTAAAAATTGGGAATTTTTAAGCGAAGGTATAAATGTTGCCAGCCCTTGTTTTGTTCCGTCCTTTGTGGACGGAACCTGCAAGGGCGCGGTGCATTTCTTCGCTACGGTATCCCAATGCCTTCTGGCCGGAATGTTATCGCGTCCCTTGCTTTTTTTATGCCTTTTTGGGACGCGAAACCCAGCTTCAAATTCATCTCACGAATCTATGAAACCCCGTTGCGTCCTGCTGTCCATGCGTATTATCTCCGTCCCTGCGGATTGCACCCGTTCCCGGTTTGGGGCCGGTCGGAATCGGTATGTTTCGGCGGCTCCGGCATGGAACCGGACGCCGGGTCTTGCCGTGCAAAAAAGCAAATCCCGCCTTTCAGTCGCAGCTAATAAATCCTGCCTGCAAGGTCGCACCTCTAAAATCTGGTCTTGCGCTCCTGCTCCGTATGGAAAGGGGACGCATGTTTGCGCGGCATTTACGGGACGGGTTCTCCAGCCTGTGCCGGGGGCGGTCTCCGCATTGAATTCTTCATTGAGTGAAGTTGCGTCACTTGTTCGGTCGGAGCCGCCCCTTTTTTCAAACTGGTGTTCCGGCCGTAAAACGGCACGTGCATTGATGAACAACGCAAAAATTCCACGATGAACCAGCACGATCCCGATTCCGAACAAGCCCTGTGGGCCATCGACCGCTTTTACGCGACGCAGGTTAGTATCTGCATCGCGGCATTGGGCAGGATGCGGTCCGCGGAGCTGGCCGACAAAAACATCATCCTGCGGGCCATTATGTGCGACAAGCCCGACTGCGGCATCTGCGCCGACCCCACGGCCGAAGATTACGGCGTCGATTTTTGGGCCGACCGGGCGGAGTATGTGAACGGCACGTCGTTCAATCTCTACGTTACGCAGGCCGAGGAAAAGGTGCTGTGGAACATCGGGGAGAAAGGCCGGAAACCGGAGCGTCTGGCGGTTCCGCAGCAGCGGATCACGGTGCGGACCGACGGGATAAGCAGGCCCCCGTATATCCCGCTTATCTACCTGACGGTATTAAGTTCCAAACTGATGGCGATGGCTATGTCGGACGTGCTGCCGAACGTGGATTTGTCCACCTATTACGACGAGCGGGTGATGGCGTCCTTGGGGGGGAGCGCATAGCAGGGGTATTGGACAGGATGACTGAAATGCAGGACGGGGAGGAGGAGGCCGGGAGGCCGGTAAGCTGAAACGCTGCGGACCGAAAAAACGGGACGGACCCGAAAGCCCGTCCCGCCGCTGAAAAAGTTGGCGTCACCCCTGTTCTACAGGTTCTTTTTTCCACTCCTCCGGTTTTTCCCGCCGGACGGGGTGTTTCATCCGCTCAAGTTCGCGCTCCAGCAGTTTGTCCACCAGCTTGAGTTGGGCTTGCCGGGCCTCGAACGGCGTGGCCGGAATGTCCGAAACGTCCATCTTCAGATAATCCAGATAACTCTGATAAGAAATGCCGAAGATGTAACGTCCGAGCCGTTTCCAAACCCGTTTGTGGCATTTCGCCTTGTATTCGGGTTCATAATACATTTGGTCAAATTCCTGAACAGCCTTGACTCTCAGGTGCATATATGAATTATTGCAACTCATAAAATAAAAAAATAGTTTTTGAGCGATATTGCTCACTAAAATTTACGCAATTAATTGCGGTTCAAGTTAAAAGAGAAGTCCCTCAATTCCTCTCGCGTGGAGAGCCTGCAAAATTGGTATTCGGCTGGCAGGAAGGTCCAATAATTATACTTTCTCAGATCCGCCGAGGAGGTTTCCAGACAGATGCGGTTCTCGGCGTCCCGATTGCCGACGATTCCCCATAGCGACGTTCGGCTGTCGCAGCCGGGATCTGTCGTATGGAACAAATAGACGTCGCCGATGCGGAATTTGCAGGTTTTTATGGTCATATCAGGTTCGTTAGGGTTTTATGGCGGCAAAGGTGAAAATCCTGAAGCAAACCTCCAACTTGCGTGGTAACCGTTACGACATTAATCTGTTGGGGAGGGGCAAATGAAAACTCCGGATGTGCATTCGCATCCGGAGTTTCCTCTGTTTTTCGGTTCTTCGTTTCCGCTTCCCGTCATTCGGCTTTCAGCTCGACGACGACGCTGCGGGCGCGGTCCGTCGAGAAGAGTTTCAAACCTGCCTTCATCAGGTAATCGCCGCTTACGACGCGGTCGTTGTGCTCGATACGCGGATTCTGCCCCGGCATGAGGTTTATTTCGCGGATGCGGTAGCGCAGATCGGGGGCCAGTCCGGTCAGCCGTACGGAGGGCAGCTGCTCCCCGTAGCGCGGATTGAGGTCGTAGGCGAAGACTACGGAGCCGGTCCGGCGGTCGGTGCCTGAAAACAACAGCGGCATCACCGGGGCCGAGACGGCGACGACAAGCGCGAAGACGCCCACCGTCCATCCCGCCTGCGGAACTGTCACCCCGAAAGTTTCGGCGATCTGCGGGATAATCCCGACGACGCCCATTTCGGTGTTGATGATGCCGAAGACGCCGAAGGTCAGGATTGCAACCAGTCTTCCCGGACTGTATGCGAGCCGTTTTTTCATGGTCGTTCCGTCTTATTTCAGGCTGTTTCCGAAGAACTCTTCCAGCTTGTCGAACGGGATCAGCCCCGTGCGGTCGTAGAGATCGACGTGCCCCGCGCCCGGTACGACATACAGCTCTTTCGGCTCGGCGGCCCGTCTGAAGGCGCCCTCGCTGAATTCGCGCGAATGGGCGTTTTCCCCGACGATGAAGAGCAGCGGACGCGGCGAGATGGTCTCGATGTCGTTGAAGGGGTAGAAGTTCATGAACTTCACGTTGCTTGCGAGCGTGGGGTGCGTGGTCGTCCGGTGCGTCGCCCCTTCGGGCGTGAACTCTCCGCGCGGCGTGCGGTAGAAGGCGTAGAATTCCCGCTCGACCGGGGTGGAGTTTTCCGTCAGCTCGTCTGCCGTGCCGCCGGTGTATGCGGTTTCTCCGCCCGTAAACTCCGCGTAGCGCTGTTCCGCCGCTTCGGCCAGTATCCGCTTCCGCTGCTCAAGTGTCAGGGCGTTTTTCAGTCCGCTGCGGCTGGCTGCGCCCATGTCGTACATGCTCACCGTGGCGACGGCTTTCAGCCGGGGATCGATCTTCGCCGCGCTTACGGCGAAACTTCCGCTGCCGCAGATTCCGATTGCGCCGATGCCGCTGCGCTCGACGAACTCCCGCGTTCCGAGGAAATCCGCCGCCGCGCTGAAATCCTCGGCGTATATCTCCGGGGAGACCGTGTTGCGCGGCTCTCCCTCGCTGTCGCCCCAGAATGACAGGTCGATGGCGAGCGTGACGAATCCGCGTTCGGCCATTTTGATCGCATAGAGGTTCGCAGCCTGCTCCTTGACGGCTCCCATCGGGTGGCCGACGATGATTGCGGGACGTTTTTCGCCCGGTTTCATCTCCTTGGGCCGGAAGAGGTTGGCGCCGACCTTCATTTTGTACTGGTTCGGGAAGGATACCTTTTCTGCGGTTACCGCATCGCTTCGGTAGAAATTGTCCGCATCCGTTTGTGCGGAGGAGATGTTGTGCATCATAATAAGTGTTGTCGTTAAAATTAGAATCCGTTTCATATTTTTTTATCGGTGATTTCCACGTTGCAAAATTACTTGCCGAAACGCTTCGGGCCGGTATCCGGATTACGGATGAAATTACCCGGATTACGGTTTTTGGAGCTGAAACGAATCTGCTGTCTGACAGCCGGCTACCCCGATTACGGATAAAGTTACCCCGATTACTGTTTCGCGCCGACGCCCGCACCGCGTACGGGAAAAAGCGCTATCTTTGCGTATGGAAAAACCGAGCTGTATGGACGAAATTCTGAAGATCGATACGATCGACCGCTACAACAAACTCTTCGGATTCGAGACCCGCCACCCGCTGGTGGGCGTGGTCCGGTTCGACACGGCCGAAAGTCAGGGAAACTACCGGATGACGATGGGATTCTATTCGGTTTTCCTCAAGGAGACGCGGGGCTGCCGAATCAACTACGGGAAGACGGGGTATGATTTCGACGACCAGACCGTGGTCAGCATCGCTCCGGGACAGACCGTCGGCTATACCGATATCGAAGGGATTCCCACGAAGTCCGTCGGACTGCTGTTTCATCCCGACTTCATCCGCGGCACGTCGCTCGGACGGAAAATCAGGAAATACACCTTCTTCTCTTACGAAGCCAACGAAGCCCTGCACCTGTCGGAAGAGGAGCGGACGATCGTGCTCGACTGTCTGAAAAAGATCGAAATGGAGTTGCGGCACGCCATCGACAAGCATTCGAAGGGGCTTATCGCCACCAATATCGAGCTGCTGCTGGACTATTGCATGCGTTTTTACGAACGCCAGTTCGTCACGCGCGAAGACCTGAACCTCGATGCGCTGGCCCGTTTCGAACGACTGCTGGACGATTACCTCTCGGAGGGCGTCGCCGCGAGGGAGGGACTGCCGTCGGTGCGCTATTTCGCCGACAAGATATGCCTTTCGCCCAACTATTTCGGCGATCTGGTCAAAAAGGAGACCGGAAAATCGGCGCAGGAGTATATCCAACTGAAGATGATCGACGCGGCGAAAGAGAGCCTGCTCGACCCGGACAAGACGATCGGGCAGGTGGCCGGCGAACTGGGATTCCAGTATCCGCAGCATTTCGTCCGCTTCTTCAGACGGCATGCCGGCTGCACGCCGAATCAGTACCGGACGCGGGGATAAGGGGCGGCATGCCCGGCCGGCGGCTACCTGCCGATCCGGTAGGCCGAAGGCGTCATGCCCGTATGGCTCTTGAAGTATTTGCCGAAGAACGACTGGTTGGAGAAATTCAGGTAATAGGCGATCTCCTGAATGCTCATCGTGGAGTATTTCAGCAGGTTCTTGGCTTCGAGCACGACGTAGTCGTCGATCCACTCGACGGCCGTCCGGCCGCTGGTCTTGCGGATGAGCGTCGTCAGGTATTTGGGCGTCAGGTTCAGCTGTCCGGCGTAGAAGCCCACCGATCGCTCCTGCGTGTAGTGTTTGCCCAGAATATTCATGAACTGGCTGAAATACTCGTCGTTGCGGCTGCGCGCCGAGACCTGCCGCTCTCCGTTCGTTTCGATGTGACGTCCGATGACGCGGCACACCTTGTAGGCCAGCGTCCGGATGATCGAACGTATGACCTCGGCGGAGTAGACGTCCGCCGGCATCTCCGTACCCTCGGCGCTGAGTTCTTCGAACGACCGGGTGATTCCCGTCCACTCCTTTTCGTCGAGTTTGAGACAGGGCTGCTTCTCCACGTGCAGGAACAGCTGCGAGAGCAGCCTGATGTCTATGTTGATGCGCCTGATGAACTCCTCTTCGCAGATCACGGCGTGCAGCGCGATCTCCTCGGTCGATTCGGCTTGGATGATCGACCCCGGCAGGTGTACGAAGATCGAATTCTCCGTGAGCGTATGCCGCGTCAGGTTCGAGGTGAAGGTTCCCGAACCTTTGGAACAGAACAGGATGACGAAGGCGTCGATGCGCGTCGGATAGCGGAACAGGTCGATGTCGATTTCGTCCTGCACGTTGACGCGCGACGCGATCAGACAGCCGTCGTAGCAGATGTCTCCGGGACGGCGGCCGCAGACGTCGATCAGCGTGGCGAGCGAAAAGCTCTGGATATCCTTTTCGTTCATTTTGTCGTGGATTTTTCGTACAAATATAACAATTTGCCGGTCGATATTCGCCGAAAGGTTCAAAATCGAACGAATCGACGAGTTTAGCCGACACGGCGGCCTTTTCTGCCGCTTTGCAAAAGGGGAACTTTGCATCGAAAAACTGTAAACCAATGAAACGAACGATTTTCTGGGCCTTGCTGCTCATTGCGGCGGGCTGTTCTTCTCCGAAAAACACCCGGACGGCCGATCCGCTGCGGGTGACGACGATCGTCGCCGCGCCGTCGGCCGGCTTCGGCGCGGCCGTGTACGTAGGTTCGGTCGAGGAGGAGGCTTCGGCATCCCTGAGTTTTCCCGTCGCCGGGACCGTCGCCCGCACGCTGGCCGACGAAGGACAGCGCGTGCGGAAAGGGCAGCTGCTGGCCGAACTCGATTCTACTTCGGCCCGGCAGACCTTCGACGCCGCGCGGGCGTCGCTGGAGCAGGCCGAAGACGCCTGCGGGCGTCTCCGCCAGCTGTACGAGGCCCAAAGCCTGCCCGAAATCAAATGGGTCGAAGCGCAGACCCGGCTCCGTCAGGCCGAGTCGCTTTTCGAAATCGCCAAGAAGAATCTGAGCGACTGCGCGCTGTACGCTCCGTTCGACGGTGTGGTCGGCAAGCGGCGGGCTTCGGCCGGCGAGACAGTGCTGCCGGGCGTTCCGGTGATGAACCTGCTGCAAATCGGAACCGTCAAGGTGCGCTTCTCCGTTCCCGAACAGGAGATCGCCGCGATCGGCGCCGACAGCCGCATGCGGATAACCGTTCCTGCGCTCGACGACCGTACGTTTCAGGCCGGGAAGATCGAAAAGGGCGCCGTGGCCAATCCTGCGGCGCACACCTACGACGTGCGGGCCGCACTGGCCAACGCCGGGGGCGAGCTGCTGCCGGGCATGGTCTGCCGCGTGGAGGTTTCGCCTGCGGGTGCCGCCGAGCAGATCGCGCTTCCGGTGCGCGCCGTACAGCAGGCGGGCGACGGAAGCCGTTTCGTATGGACCGTGCGCGGCGACTCGGCCGTGCGTACGGCCGTGACGACGGGCCGTCTGGTGAACAACGCCGTCGTGCTGGAGGACGGCGTCCGGAGCGGCGACCGAATCGTGGTGGACGGCATGCAGAAGATCGGCGAAGGCAGTAAAGTCGTGTGGTGATGGGACGCTCTGCCAATATCATATCGTGGTCGATGCGCAACTTCCGCATCACCTTCCTGCTCGTGGGCTGCCTGTTCGTTTTCGGCATCTACGGACTGGTTCACATCCCCAAGCAGGAGTTCCCCGAATATACGATCCGTCAGGGCGTCGTGGTGGGCGTCTATCCGGGCGCCACGAGCGAAGAGGTCGAAGAACAGCTGGCCAAGCCGCTCGAACAGTTCCTGATGACCTACAAGGAGGTGAAGCGTTCGAAGACCACCTCCACCTCGCAGAACGGCATGTGTTACGTGATGGTCGAGCTGAACGACGACGTGAACGACAAGGACGAAGTGTGGTCGAAGATCAAGCACGGCCTTGCGGCGTTCAAGATGCAGCTTCCCGCGGGCGTCGCGGCGCTCGTGACGAACGACGACTTCGGCGACACCTCGGCCCTGCTGATCACCCTCGAATCGGACACGCGGTCGTACCGCGAACTGAAAGGGTACATGGACGACCTGAGCGACCGTCTGCGCCGCATCGAGTCGGTCTGGAACCTGCGGCCTTACGGCGTTCAGCAGGAGCAGATCTCGGTATATGCCGATCACGACCGGCTGGCGGCCTACGGCATCGGCGAGAAGGTGCTCTCCGCGGCGCTGGCTTCGCAGGGGCTGACCCCGGCGGGCGGCTCGGTGAGCAACGGCGAGACCGAAACGCCGATCCATATCGCGCCGTCGCTGGCCGGGGAGCGCGAGGTCGCGGAGCAGATCGTCTGGAGCGACCCCGAAGGCCACGTCCTGCGTGTGAAGGACGTGGCGCGCGTCGTGCGCGAATACGACGATCCGGACAGCTATATCCGCAACAACGGCCACCGCTGCGTGCTCCTCTCGATGGAGATGCGCGGGGGATACAATATCGTGGAGTACGGCCGCGAAGTAGACGAGGTGCTGCACGCTTTCATGGAGGAGGAGCTTCCGTCCGACGTCGCTGTGCAGCGCATCGCCGATCAGGCCAAGGTCGTCGGCGACTCCGTGCATTCGTTCCTGCGCGACCTGTTCGTGGCCATGGCCATCATCATTCTGGTCATGATGCTGCTCTTCCCGCTGCGGTCGGCCGTCGTGGCGGCCGTCACGATTCCGCTCTCCACCTTCATCTCGGTGGGCGTCATGTATTTGTGCGGCATTCCGCTCAATACGGTGACCCTTGCGGCGCTGGTCGTCGTGCTGGGCATGATCGTCGATAATTCGATCGTGGTGATCGACGGCTACCTCGACTACATCGGGCGCGGCCACTCGCGCTGGTATGCGGCCGTCGAGAGCGCAAGGGAGTTTTTCCCGTCGCTACTGCTGGCGACGATCTGCATCTGCATGATTTTCTACCCGATTCTGTTCACCATGACGGGCATGATGCGCGACTTCCTGACCTATTTCCCGTGGACGATCACCATCAACCTGATGGTTTCGCTGCTGCTGGCCGTGCTGGTGATTCCGTTCCTCGAAATCGTGATCATTCCGGCGGTTCAGCCCCGCAAGGAGGGGCGTAAGAGCGTTACCGACCGTGTCCACGACGTTTACCGGCGGGTGCTGGCGTGGACTTTCCGTCACGGGTGGCTGACGATTTCGCTGGGCCTTGCCTCGGTGGCCGTTTCGCTGGTGCTGGCCACGCAGCTGAAACTCCGCATGGTGCCCTTCGCCGACCGCGACCAGTTCGCCGTGGAGATTTACCTGCGGCCCGACACCCCGCTGGAACGGACCGGAGCCGTCGCCGATTCGGTCTACCGGATGCTGCGGGCCGACGGGCGGGTGAAGTCCGTCACTTCGTTCGTGGGTTGTTCGTCGCCGCGTTTCCAGATGAGCTACGCTCCGCAGATCGCGGGTAAGAACTATGCCCAGTTCATCGTCAATACCACCTCGATCGACGATACCGAGGATATCCTCGACCGATATGCCGACGCATGGGCCGACCGTTTCCCCGAAGCCTACGTCAAATTCAAACAGCTCGACTACCAGAACGTGCCGTCGCTCGAATTCCGCTTCTACGGCAGCGACATCGACTCGCTGCGCGCCGCGGGCGACCGGCTGATGGACCGTATGCGGCGGATGCCCGAACTGATGTGGGTGCACTCCGATTATGAGGATCCCCGTGCGGTCGTCGATGTGCGGCTCGACCCCGTCACTGCGCCGCAGCTGGGCGTCACCCGGACGCTGGCGGCCGTCAATCTGGCCCTCGCCGCCGGAGACGTGCCCGTAGGGGCCGTCTGGGAGGGCGATTACAAACTGCCCGTCGTACTCAAAAACGACGTGCGCCGGGGCGAACGCTCGCTCTCCGATGTCGGGGACACCTATGTCTCTTCGCCCGTGCCCGGCGTCAGCGTACCCCTGCGGCAGATCGCCGACGTCGGGCCGGCGTGGAGCGAGAGCAAAATCGTGCACCGCAACGGCATGCGCTGCCTGACGGTCACCGCCGACCTCAAACGCGGCGCCAACGCCATGCGTGTCAATTCGCGCATAAGCGAGCTGATCGACAAGGAGCTGACGCTTCCGGCCGGCATTGCGACCGAGCTGGGCGGAGCCTACGAATTCGACTGGGAGACGATTCCCCCGATCGCGTCGGGACTGACCATTTCGCTGGTCATCATCTTCTTCTTCATTCTGGTCAATTTCCGCAAGTTCGGCATTACGCTGGTGGTCATGGCTTCGATGTCGCTCTGTCTGTTCGGGGCGGTGGTGGGGCTGCGGATCGCCGACTTCACCATCGGACTGACCTCGGTGCTGGGCTTCATCACCCTGCTGGGCATGATCGTCCGCAACGTGATTCTGATGTACCAGCATGCCGAAGACAAACGCAAGGTATGCCACTGGTCGGGGCGTCTGGCGGCCTATGACGCCGGCAAGCGGCGTATGGTGCCGATCTTCCTCACCACCGCCACCACCGCCGTGGGCGTCGTGCCGATGATGCTGGGCGGAAGCACCTTCTGGGCGCCCGTGGGTATTACGATCTTTGCCGGAGGCATCGGTTCGCTGATCCTCGTCGTTACGATACTTCCGGTGCTCTATTCCAAAATCTACAAGTGATGAAAAAAGCCGTAGTATTTCTGTTCTTATGCGTTGCGGCGGCTCCTGCCGCGGCCCAGACGCTAACGCTCGAAGAGTGCCGCGCTGCCGCCGTCGAACACAACCGCACGCTCCGCAACAGCAGGCTGGACCTTGACGCCGCGTCGCAGACGCACCGCGAAGCGTTCACCAATTACTTTCCGCAGATTTCCGCATCGGGCGGCCTCTTTCAGGCGCAGCACGGACTGGTGCAGGCCGATTTCGCCGTTCCGCAGATGGGGACGCTGCCTGTTTCGATGGTCAAGCGCGGCATCGTCGGCTCCGTCACGGCCGTTCAGCCCCTGTTCGCCGGACTGAAGATCGTCACCGGCAACAAGCTCGCCCGGCTGGGCGAGGAGGTCGGACGGTTGCAGCTGCAGCAGACCGAAGCCGAGGTGCGCGAGCGGACCGATGCCTGTTTCTGGCAGGTCGTGTCGCTCCGTGACAACCTTTCGACCCTCGATGCCGTGGAGCGGCAGCTGGCCGAGATACGCCGTCAGGTCGAACTCTCGGTGAAGGCCGGGCTGGTGACCAACAACGACCTGCTGCGCGTGGAGCTGCGGCAGCAGGAGATCGCGTCGAACCGCCTGAAGGTCGAAAACGGACTGAAGGTGTCGAAAATGCTGCTGGCCCAGCATATCGGCGTCGATTGGCGCGGATTCGACGTGGCGAATGCCGCGTTCGGCGAACCGGAGGCTCCCGCCGCCTACTATGTTCCGGTCGAGGAGGCGCTCGACCGCAGGGCCGAATACCTGCTTGCGGAGAAGAACGTCGAAGCCCGGAAGTATGAGAAACGCATGGAGCGCGGCAAACGTCTGCCGACGGTAGGCATAGGCGCGGGGTATCTCTACTACAATGTGACGGACAAGAGCGTGGACGACGGAATGGTCTTCGCGCAGGTTTCGGTGCCTGTTTCGGAGTGGTGGGGCGGGGCCCATGCGCTGAAAAAGGCCCGCATCAGGGAACAGCAGGCCGAAAACGACCGCCTGCAGGTGCGGGAGATGCTCGCCGTGGAGATCGAGCGGACGTGGAGCGAGGTGCAGGAGTCCTATGCGCAGATCCTGCTCATGCGGCGTTCGGTGGAGTCCTCGGCCGAAAACCTGCGTCAGAACCGGAACTTTTACAAGGCGGGAACCGCGCCGCTCACCGACCTGCTCGACGCCGAGACGCTTTACACGCAGAGCCGCAACGACCTCACTTCGGCCTGCGCCTCCTACCGCACGGCGCTTGCCAAGTATATGCGCGTGACGGGGCGGTAATCTGCATTCCGGCGGCCGGTTTCCGGCTTCTGTGACGCCCGGTATACGGGGTTGTGCGGCCTTGCGCCGCGCGACCCTTTTTTCATGGCGTACGGAGTGCAATCCGGATGCGGAAAGGCGGCGACGATCGGCGCGGGGAGCTTTCCGGCTGTTGCGGTTCCATGAATAAATCGCTAAAAACCCGTACGGCGGACGAATTAGAAGGAGTTGGGTAAATGCTTTGTCCTGAGTGTTTTATCGGCTGTGTCTCGCGGGCGCTTTTTGCGGCGGCGGTTTCTCCGCGGCCGGGAGAGGGCTTGCTTTTAAATATAATTTTCTATTTTTGCGATCGTGGAAATATATCCCGACCGCTGTCTCGCATCCGGAAAATCCGAATAAAATCGATGAATATTTCAGGGGATAAGAATCTTTCCGCGAAAATCAAAAACAGGCGATGAGCGATTTAGACAAACAATTGATGAATGCAGACTCTTTCGACGAGCTGTATCTGGCGTATTATCCGGCCATGCTGTCGTATGCCCGGATGTTTCTCCGGGATCAGTGGGCCGAAGACGTGGTGCAGGACGTGTTTTTCAATATCTGGAAAAACCGCCACCGGATTTCCACGGACGATCCGCTGTACAAGTACCTGCTGAAGGCTGTCTACAACCGGGCGATCAACTACATCTGGAAGCACAAGCGCGACACGGAGTACCGCTCGTGGTACGGTTCGCAGATCGACCGGATGGTGTTCGATTATTACGATCCGGACAAGAATCCGATCCTTGCCAAAATCTATGACAACGACATGCGGCAGCAGCTGCGGCAGGCGGTGGACGAGCTGCCCGACAAGCGGCGGGAGATTTTCCGCATGCGCTTTTTCGAGAACATGTCGAACAAGGAGATCGGCGAGCGGTTGGGGCTGACGGTCAGCACGGTCGAGAACCATATGTATCTGGCGCTGAAGAATCTGCGCGACAAACTGCTCTGACTTCCGGTCGGGCGTAAGCCGGATCGGGTCTTTTTCTGCAAAATTTTTTCGCATTCGGATTAGGGGGTGGGTTGCCCAGCTTTGTATTATTGGTAGAGAGCAAGATGCTGACTGCCGTTATACGGAGCGACCAAGGCCGGAGTGCATGTATAACCGAAGTCTAATCTTAAACCAATATTATTTTGAAAAACGAACTTATTTATAAGTATTTGGAGGGAAACGCGACTCCGGCCGAAGAACAGGACGTTCTGAGCTGGATTTCCGAGTCCGAAGCCAACAAAGCCGAGTTTTGCGAAATCCGGGCTTTGTGGAGCGTGCGCGACCGGAATTCCGTCGAGAACGATCCGCAGCGGATCCTCAAATCGCTCAAGGCGCTGCACGCCCGCATCGACGCGGATGCGTCGCCGCACCGCTCCAAGCGTGCGCGTATCGTACGCTGGGCTGGCTGGAGCGCCGCCGCCATGCTGGGCGTTGCGCTCGTCGTGGGCGGCTACCTCGTCGGCCACGACATGCACAAGGCGGCCATGGAATCGTACTATACGTTCACCAATACCGGCCGCAAACCCGAATCCCTCCGGCTGCTGGACGGAACGCAGGTCTGGCTGGCGCAGGGATCGACCCTGAGCTACGGCAAGACGTTCAGTCCGCACGACCGCACGGTGAAACTCGACGGAGAGGCCTTTTTCGACGTGGCTTCCGACAGGGACCATCCGTTTTTCGTGAAGACCAATACGGTGGTGGTCAAGGTCGTCGGCACTTCGTTCAACGTCAAGATGTATAAGGATACGGACGATACGGAGGTCGTGCTCGAACGCGGCGTGGTCAAACTCCAGTTCGGCGACAACGACAACATGATTACCATGCAGCCGGGACAGAAGATCTACTATTCGTCCGCTTCGCACGACATCTCCATCTCCGAGGTCAACGTGGAGTATCTGATGCTGCTCAAGTACGGCATGATCTCGATGTCCGATGTCCGTGTGGCCGAGATCATCCGCAAGGTGGAGGAGATCTACAGCGTCGATATAGAGACCGTCGCGCCTCTCGACGACGACCGGCTGTATAACTTCAACTTCCTGAAGTCCAATACGCTCGATGACGTGCTGGACATCATCGAGAAGATGTCGGGCGTGAAATGCCGTCCCGCTCCGGCGGCCGGCGCGGAATAGAAACAAGAAACGACTTAAACCGAATAGCTGAATAGAAACCTAAATTTTCAACTGCCTATGAACTAAACCCTGATTCCATTCATCCGAATCATGTTGGCACATCCGGGCCCGGTGCTGCTGCTTTCCTCGATCAGTTTAAAACTTTACAGTCCTAATCATGAAGAAAAATTTATCTGTTTTTCGGACGGGATGCTGTATGTTGATGCTGTTGCTGTGCAACGTCTTTACGTTGTCGGCGGCTGAAGAGCTGTATGCACAACACTACAATGTCACCCTGTCCCTGCGAAATGCAACCGTCAAGGAAGCGGTCGATGCGGTGACCCGGCAAACCGGAATTGCATTTTCGTACGAATCGTCGGTCGGCGTCATGCCGCTCGGCAATGTGGAAATCCGTGTGGACGGCGGCGCTGTCGATGCCGTTCTCGGTCCGCTGTTCGCCGACAAAGGCATCGCGTGGCAGGTCGTCGACGGCGTCGTGATCCTGACCCGGCAAAACTCCCCCCCCCCAATCGGATTCCGGTCGTAGGCTGACCGTCAGGGGCCGGATAACCGCCGGCGCCGGCGAGTCGATCGTCGGTGCGACGGTCATGGTCAAAGGCACCCAGACGGGCGTTTCGTCCGACGTGGAGGGCAATTACGAAATCGTCGTTCCCGGTCCGGGTTCGGTGCTGGTATTCAATTATCTGGGCTATCAGCCTCAGGAGATCGCGGTCGGCAACCGGACGCAGATCGACGTGCGGCTCGCCGAGGACAACAACGTGCTGGACGACGTGGTGGTCATCGGTTACGGCACCCAGTCGCGCCGCACGCTGACCAGCGCCGTCTCGAAGGTGAGCGGCGCCGATCTGGAAGGTGTTCCGGTCAATTCGATCGGCGATGCGCTGAAGGGCAAGGTTCCGGGCGTACGCGTCTCGACGGCCAACAACCAGCCGGGCAGCGATCCGGTGTTCCTGATCCGCGGCGGTTCGTCAATCAACCAGTCCAATGCGCCGATCATCATCGTGGACGGCGTTCGCCGCGAGATGACCGGACTCAATACGAACGACATCGAGTCGATCGAGATCCTGAAGGACGCCGCTTCGGCGGGTATTTACGGAGCCAGCGCGTCGAACGGCGTGATTCTGGTGACCACCAAGAAGGGTAACCGCGCCAAGGGGCCCCAGATTACGTTCGAGGCGCAGGCCGCATGGACCTCGCCCGCGACGAAATTCGACCTGATGGACGCCCGCGACTATGTCGTCACCATGCGCCGCGCGCTGAACGACTGCCCCGGATATACCTACGGACAGCAGGTGCTGACGGGCGCCAACTCGGCCGGTATCGGCAACGGCGATTCGTCGATCTGGACGACCCGCTACCTGCAGGAGGGCGAAAGCGTGCCCCGCGGCTGGAGTTCGGTGGTCGATCCGGTCGATCCGTCGAAGATCATCGTTTTTCAGGATAACGACCAGCAGAGCCAGTGGTTCGACGACTCCTACTGGATGCAGTACTACCTCGGCGTGAACGGCGGCAGCGACAAGGTGACCTACGCCGCTTCGGCCAGCTACATGAAAGACGGCGGCATCGGCATCAACACCGATTTCTCCCGCTTTACGTTCCACGGCAACACCTCCTTCAAGATCACCAAGAGCCTTACGGCCGGTACGACCTTCGACTACTCGGAGACCAGCGGCAACGAGATCCCTTCGAGCGGCATCGGCAACTACTGGACGATTCTGGGCCGCGGCATGTTCATGCCCGCCACCCACCGCGACTACCTCGAAGACGGCCAGCCCGGTCAGGGCACCAACAGTACGACCATCTCGGCGGCATGGTTCGACCGCTACTATACCAACAACTATGTGACCCGCCGCTCCACGGCCAACTTCAACCTCAAGTGGGACATTGTCGACGGCCTGTCGGCTTTCGCCCAGATCGCCAACCACAACTCCTACAAGAACAGCTACCAGTATCTGGCCGGCAACGCCATCAGCCAGACCCGCCAGACCTACGAAGGGTGGTCGCAGACCAACCGCCTGAGTTTTCAGGCGCACGTCGATTACAACAAATCCTTCGGCGACCACAATCTCAGCGCCATGGCCGGATACGACTTCCTCAAGCGCAAGATCAACGGCATGTCGATGACCGTGCAGGGCGCCGAGTCCGACAAGACCCCGACGCTGGGGGCGGGCACCACGCCTACCGCATGGACCGACACCCAGACGCCGTGGTGCCAGATCTCCTATTTCGGACGTCTGAACTACAACTACAAGGAGAAATACATGCTGGGCTTCACCATGCGCGCCGACGGTTCGTCGCTCTTCGCCAAGGATAACCGCTGGGGCTATTTCCCCGCTGTTTCGGCCGGCTGGGTCGTTTCCGAGGAGAAGTTCTGGAACGTCGAGAAGTTCAACCAGCTGAAACTCCGCCTGAGCTACGGTCTGACGGGTAACAACAACGTCGATTATTACGACACGCTCGGCGCCTACAGCGTGACGGGCATCTATGCCGGTTCGGGCGCTACGCTCGCTTCGACGCTGCCCAACCTCGGCCTGACGTGGGAGAAGACCAAGCAGTTCGACATCGGTCTCGACATGGCGTTCTTCAACAACCGCCTGCGCGTGGCCGCCGACTATTACAGCAAGAAGTCGGAAGACCTGCTCTTCGACGTCTCGCTGCCCGATACGTCGGGATACGGCTCGGCCATGCAGAACGTCGGTTCGATCCGCTTCTACGGGCTCGAATTCGAAATTTCGTCGGTGAACGTCAGCACCAAGAACTTCAGCTGGACGACCGACTTCACCTACTCGTTCAACGCCAACAAGGTGCTGTCGCTGCCCGACGAGTATTACTATAAGGATATCGACGGCAAAGACGCATGGCGCATCGGCGGCTATACGATGTCCGAGTCGGGCTACCGCTTCGGCGGCACGGCCGTCGGCGAGCCGCTGGGACGCATCTACGGCTACAAGACCTCCCATATCATCGAATCCGAGGCGCAGGCCGACGCCGTGCTTTACGACTCCAACTCGCACGGCTACCGCCGTTCGGACGGCCTGTCGATCGCCGGACGCAAGGACGTGGGCGACTACGAGTGGAAAAACCGCGCGGGGTCGGCGCTTACGGCCGACGGCCGCGAGCAGATCAACGGCGAGGACATGTTCCTGCTGGGCAATGTCGTGCCCCATTCGACGGGCGGTATGAACAATACCTTCAAATTCAAGAACCTGACCCTTTCGGTCTACCTCGACTATGCGCTGGGACATTCGATCTACAACTACCAGTATACGCGCTGCTTCCAGACCTCGATGGGCAACTGCAACTGGAATCTGGTCTACGATGCCCTGAATACATGGCAGAAGCCCGGCGACGACACCAAGTTCGCCCGCCTGACTCCCAACGACGCCGACGGCGGCAACCGCAACTACTCGCGCATTTCGAATATCAACGTGCAGAAGGCCGATTACCTCTGCCTGCGCGACGTGACGCTCTCCTACGATCTCCCGCTGCGCTGGATCCGCAAGGTCGGTCTGGGCCGTCTGACCGTTTCCGTGTCGGGCAACACGCTCTGCTACTGGACCGGCGTCAAGGGTATTTCGCCCGAATCTGCCTCGGTCGGCAGCTCGACGGGCATGTACAGCGTTACCAGTTCGAGCGCCACTTCGTTCAACAACTATCCTCCGACGCGCAAGGTGCTCTTCGGCCTCAAGGCGACCTTCTGAGAATGCGGATGATTCGGTGATCTAAAAACAAGAATGCTATGAAAATATATGGAATAATCCTTTCTGTTCTGGGGGCCGCCTCGGTTGCGCTGAGCACTTCCTGTCACGGGGAACTCGACGTCACGCAGTCCGACAAGCTCAACACCACCAACATGTGGACCAGCGAGAGCGACGCCCTCACCGCCACTACCGGCATCTACTACCGCCTGCGGCAGGCGTTCGCCCAAAGCAAGGCCAATCCTTTCTTCTGGGGCGAACTGCGCGTCGGCCCGGCCATGTGGGGCAAGGGCACCGGCCGCTCGCTGTGCGACAACGACATGCTGGACGTCATGCTCAACACCCTCAGCGCCTCCGATGCCTCGACCGACTGGAGCTATCTTTACACCACCATCGACCAGTGCAATCAGGTGCTCAAATACGCTCCCGGAATCGGCATGTCCGAGGACAATATGAACTACTGTCTGGGCAACGCCCGTTTCATCCGGGCGTACTGCTACTTCTGGATCGCCCGCGTGTGGGGCGACGCTCCGGTGATTACGACTCCGACCGAGGGAACCGGCGAGGCGATCTATCCCTCGCGCCATCCGGTCGCCGAGGTCTATGCCCGGATCGAAGACGACCTGAACGCTGCGGCGGGGTATATCAGGACCAATGCGAAGGGCTGCTACTATGCGACGGCCGACAACGTCAATCTGCTCCGTGCCGACTTCGCGCTCTGGATGTATGCGGCGGGCGGCGGCGACGGCTACCTGACCATGGCCGAGACGGCTTTGGGCGCGGTGCAGTCGGCCGGCCTGCTCGACCGGTTCGCCGACGTGTTCAGCATCTCGAACAAGAAGAACAGGGAGATCGCTTTCGCCCTGCATCTGGAGAACGGCGAGTATACGTCGGGCAGCTACTTCTCCTACTTCATCTGGGGCAGCACCCAGATCAAGGCCGAGTACCGCAACGCTCCCGACGGGGTGCCCGTCAGTTCGAACCAGTGGTTCCTCTACTCGGACGACTTCATCGGGTTCCTCAAGCGGAGCAAGGAGCTGGGCGACCAGCGGACCGATGTGACCTACATGGAGCGCACGGGCGTCAGCGATATGTACGAAGTCATCCAGTGGCCCAACAAGCTCATCGGCAATATCTCTACGGGCACGATAGTCTGGGAGCAGGATTTCATCCTCTACCGCTATGCGCAGTATTACACCATGCTGGCCGAACTGCGCTACCACCGGAAGGACTATTCGGGAGCGCTCACGGCCCTCAATACGCTGGCGCAGCGCGCCTACGGCAAAGCGAATTTCTATACCGACTCCTCGGCCGCAGCCGTCCGGCAGGCGCTCGTGGACGAGAACCTCAAGGAGTTCGCCGAAGAGGGCAACGTCTATTTCACGCTGATCCGTCTGGGGGCGATCCATGATTACAACCCCTACCGCTATGTGGACGGGCTGGGACAGTGCGGCATCGACACGTCGCGCCCCAACCAGCTGCTGATGCCCGTGTCGAAGAAGGCGATGAACAAGAACAACAAGATCACGCAGACACAGGGCTGGTCGTAACGGTGTATTGTTTAATGAAAAAAGCTGACTCAGAATGAAAACATTACGAATGCTATATACGGCGGCGCTGCTTTCCGCAGCCATGCTGCTTGCGGGCTGTTATTCGACCGATACCGACGATGACCTGCTTTCGACGGCGACGCTCATCAGCATCTATCCCTCGACGGTCTCGGTCGGCAGCGCCGCCGCGACCCAGAATGTGGTCGTCACGCTCGCGCCGAAATCGAAGCGGAATCTGGACTGGTCCTGTTCGGTCCAGTCCGCATGGGTGACCGCGGTCCGGGAAAAGGTCCCCGGCGAAAGCACGGGAACCGTTTATGAGGACGCCGTTGTCCTCGTCTTCCTCGAAAATACGGCTTACAAACGTCAGACGACACTTACGATCACGGCATCCGACGGCACGGTGCTGGAAGTCCCGGTCGTGCAGAAGGGCATCTATGCCGACGCCTATGTGAAGGCCGCGCCCGAATCGCTGACCTTCATGGCCGAGAATCCGCAGCCCGCTGCCGTTGCGATCGACACCAATATGGATACCTTTGCGGCCGTGTCCGATTCCGACTGGTGTACGGTCGTCGATAACGGCGACGGCACGATAACGGTGACCTGCACCGAATACGGCGACAATACGGCGGACCGCACGGCCGAAATCACCGTCACGGCCGGCACGCCCGACACGAGCGAAGCCCGGACGGTCATTCCCGTCACCCAGCTGCGCAAGGACGTCTACTGCTACCTCTACGGCAGCGGCGTGCCCAAGTACCCGACCCGCGAGAAGTGGGGTCAGATGACCAAACTTTCCGACCGGGTGTATGTGGACAGCGTCTATGTCAAGAACGGACGTTTCTCGGTTTACACTACCGAAGGCGATACCTACCACCTCGACGGCGCCGGCAATCTCTCGGCAGCCGAAACCGACCTGACGGTCGATGTGGCCGGACTGCGGATCGTTACGCTCAACCTGAACGAGAAGACCTATTCGATCGAGCGCATCACGACTCCCAACTGCCTGCCCGACAGTGAAGTGGCGAAATACGCGACCTCGACCTACACGGCCAACGGCCGCACCAAGGTCTGGATGCGCGCGGGTCTCGACTGGAACGGCGGCGAGAATATCGGCGGCATCAAGCTCGGCAGCCGCATGGTCTCCGATGCGAACAACGTCGGCGGCTATACGTCGAACGTCAGCAGCTACGAGACGGTCCGTGTGAGCGATTACGACGAAGTCGAGAGCGGCGGCAAGGCGCAGGGCGAAGTGGAGATGTCCGCCAAATACGGCCGCATCTATACGCTGACCGAGTTCCTGACGGGCACCCCGAAGGCCGCCGTTGAGCTGGCGCGCCTGCTTACGGACTGGCCGGCGCAGTACCGTCCCGGCAGTACGTTCGTCGATGCCGTCGGCAACGATATCCCCGTGAGCAGCGTGAAGTCGCTTGCCTCTGCCGATTTCGAGAATACGCCGAGTCTTTCGATGCAGATTCAGGGCATCTGTCCCTACGGCTGGCATGTAGCCAACGTGCAGGACTTCTACGACATGCTCTGCGCTGCGGCCGCAGCCAAGGGCGTGACGCCGAATCCGCTCAGCGCCATGATCGGAAAGTGGAGCGTGCCCGATGTGCTGCGTTCGGCCGAAGGGTGGAGTGCGGCGCCGACGCGCCACGCGGCCGCCGATGCGTTCGGATTCGACTTCTTCCCGCAGGGCCGCCGGCTGTTCAAGTCCGGGTATCAGTATTATGCTTCCCGCGGCGAGATGTTCATCTGCCATCCGGGCGGTTTGAGCAGCGGCGTCTACCAGTGCTGGCGTATCAATGCGCTGACCAACAATGCCGCGGACCTGACCGTCAGCACCACCTATAATATCGGCGACTGCTCGGCGTCGTTCCGCTGCGTCAAGAATTACGAGAATTTTTAAGGACCGACCGGCTGCGGGGCATACCCGCCCTGCGGCCGGATCTTAACAACGAATCTGAATTATGAAAGTACTGAAACTGCTCCTGCTGTTTGCGATGGGCGCTTCCCTTTCGCTGGCAGGCTGCGACGACGATTACCTGTACCCGGTCGAATATCCCGTGTACGATCCCGACGGCGGTTCGGATAACGGCGGCGGCGATGAAATTCCCGTTCCCGAAAAGGTGAACAACAAGGTCGTCGCCCACCGCGGCGGCTCGGCCGAGGCCGGGACCGCCAAATATCCCGACAACTCGATCGCTTCGCTCAGTTACGCCATCAGTCTGGGGTGTTACGCCTCGGAGTGCGATATTTACTGGACTGCCGACAACAACGTCGTCGTCGCGCATGCCGCCAACGGCTGTTATGTGAACAACCTCAAGCCGTGGGAACACACGCTCGACGAACTGCGTGCCGCGGGCAAGCTCTCCAACGGCGAGCTGCTGCCGACGTTGGAGGAGTTTATCGACGTGGCGCTCCATGCCGGAACGACGCGGCTCTGGCTCGACGTGAAACGGATCGAGGTGGGCGGCGCGACCTCCAACACGGCCGAGTCGGTCAAGGCCTGCTCGCGGGCCTGCGAGATCATCAGGGAGAAGAAGGCCCAGCATTTCTGCGAGTTCATCGTTTCGGGCAATGCCGCCATCTGGGCGGGATGTTATTCCGCGGCCCAGCTGGCCGGCATCAAGGTCGGCTGGATGAGCTACTCGGCGCCTTCGGCCTATAAGTCCTATCTCGATCCGTGGGCGAACCTCGACTACTCGAACTTCTTTGCCGGCGGCGCCGAAGTTTCGAATCCGAAGTACCCGCTGCAGAGCTACCTCGACGCCGGTGTCGCGCTGAGCGTCTACAATGCCGATACGGACCCCGAAATGACCTACGTCCTGAAATATTACCCCAAGATGAAGGCCGTATGTACGAACTACCCGGCGAAACTGCTCGGCAGAATCGGGTCGGAGGGGCTGTAGTGCGTCGCACCCGAATTTTTACGGGAGTCTTTATGACAGAAAGTGAGACGGACGGTCCGGCTCACTTTCCGTTTTGCACCCGCTCCGGAAGCCGCCGCGCGGAGAGTTTCCATGGTAGGATCTGAGATTTCCCGGACCGCGGATTTCCCGGACTGCGGAATAAAATAATTTGGAAAGTTTGTAATGCCGGGCATTTGTTTTAATTTTGTTCAATCCAAAATTACGACGATGCAACCTCGGAACTTTCTTTTCTCCTTCGGATTCTTGTGGACCGTGCTGGCGTGCACTCTTTTGCCGGGGTGTGCCGACCGTCCGGAGTATTCGCTGCAGACCGAGGCGGCATTGGAACGGCTCGACGCGGAACTCTCCAACAAGCCCCGCTACCAGCAGTGGCGGCAGGAGCAGGCCGACGCGCTGCGCAGCCGGATCGACGACGGACTGCCGCCTTTGGAGCGTGCCGAACGGCTCTTTGCCGTCGCGCAGATTTACGTGACTTTCCACCTCGATTCTTCGGCTTATTATGTCGAACGGCTCTACCGGCTGGCCGAGCGGACCGGGTCGCGGCACGTGCGCCGCTTCGCCCTGCTGGGCGACATCGACGTCTGGCTGGGGCGGGGGCAGGTCAGTCTGGCCGAGGAGCTTTTCCGGAAGATCGATACGGCCGGTATGACGCCCGGCGAATACAGGGCTTGGCATTCGCGCTACAGTTCGGTGGCTTCGCGCCGCTACGACGAAGCCGCGGATTCCCTTCAGAAGAGGGCGTGGGGCGATACGCTTTCCCATATCAGGAAGCTCTCGGTGCCGGGTTGCAGCGACCAGACCCGTACGCGCATGGCTGCCGCGCGGCTCAGCGAAACGGGTCGCTACGACGAGGCTCTGCAACTGCTCGAACCGCTGACGGCCAAAAACCTGAGCCACCAGAATTTCGCCCTCGTCTACTATTCGATGGCGCATATCGCCAAGGGGCAGGGCGACGAGGACCGGATGCTCTATTATCTGGCCGAATCCTCCATATCCGACCTGCGCGCCGGTACCCGCTCCTATTCGTCGCTGTACGATCTGGCTCTCGAACTCTTCGACCGCAAGGATTACGACCGGGCGACGGCCTACATGGGTTCGACCTTCGACGACGCGATCCGCTGCAAATCGGTGACGCGGATTCCCAACTCCTCTTCGGCGGTGGTGAAGATCAACGAGGCCGTGATTTCGAATATCGCCCAGCAGCAGAGGCTGATGTCCCGCACGATCTGGCTGGCCGGGATTTTCCTGATCGTGCTGATCGCGATCCTGTGGTTCGTCCTCTGGCAGCACCGCCGTCTGCAAGGCAGTCACGAACAGCTGATCCGGATGAGCGACCTGCTGCGCGAGAAGCACGACGAACTGCTGAAAAAGAACGACCATATCCGCGACATCAACAACGCGCTGGTCGATTCCAACCGCATCAAGGACCGCTACGTCTGTCATTATATCGACCTTTCGGTCCATTATATCAAGCAGATAGATGCCTTCCGCCGCGAAGTGTGCCGCATCGCCAAGACCAAGGGCGCCGACGAAGTCGTGCGGCGTCTCAATTCGTCACAGGTGATCGACGGCGAGTACCAGAAATTCTACCAGTCGTTCGACAGCTCCTTTCTGGATATCTTCCCCAACTTTATCGGGCAGGTCAACGAACTGCTGCAACCTGAGTTCCGGTTTACGCCGCGCTCCGATTCGTCGCTGACTACCGAGCTGCGCATTCTGGCCGCCATCCGGCTGGGGATTACCGACAGCGGGCATATCGCCTCGCTGCTCAACTGCGCCTCGGCGACGGTCTATACCTACCGCACCAAGCTGCGCAATGCGGCTCTCGACCGTGACAATTTCGAGGAACAGGTCTCGAAAACAGGGTTGTGACATGTCCGGAGTCTATATAATCCGGGGTTTGGGCGTGTTTTTTATTTTTCTGGAAATCAGTTTTATATAGACCTATATAGTTCTATATAGTTCGATATGTACGCTGGAAAATTCATAAAATAAAGGTAACTTTGTCTTGACCGTCCGACGCAGGCCCTAAACGAGTCTGTCCTCCGGACGGCGCCCTTCGCCGCGGCCTGCCGCCGGGCGCGGGACGATGCCGGAGCCGACCCCTCCGGATGAAGGCCGACACCAATATATAAAAGAACCGATAAACCTTAAACTTATGTTATCTCGATCCAATCTTTGCAGCGGACTCGCCCGGACGTGCGGTTTCGCGCTGCTGCTTGCGACGGGCGTTTCGTGCGCGTCGCCCCAGAATGTGCTCACCGAAGCCGAGGCCGCCGACGGCTGGGAGCTGCTGTTCGACGGCAAGACGCTCGACCAGTGGAAAGATTACAACGGCGATTCGCTCACACAGCCGTGGCACGTCGTGGACGGCTGCATTCAGGCCAACGGCGACGGCAGCGACCTTTCGGGCTACATCGTCACCAAGAAACAGTACGAAAACTTCATCCTCGACTGGGACTGGAAACTCTCCTACGGCGGCAACAGCGGCATGCTCTACCACGTGCTCGAAGATCCCTATTTTAAGGTCCCCTATGTGACGGGGCCCGAATACCAGCTGATCGACAACGACGGCTGGGAGGCCGAGAACGCTCCTACCAAACTTGAGGAGTGGCAGCGGCTGGGCGTGGATTACGCCATGCACCTGCCCGATCCCGATTCGATGTTCGTCAACCCGCAGGGCGAGTGGAACAACTCGCGCATCGTCTGCGACAACGGCCATGTCGAACACTGGCTCAACGGACACAAGATCCTCGAATTCGATGCCTACACCGACGACTGGTTCGCCCGCAAGAACAGCGGCAAGTGGGAGACGGCTCCCGAATACGGACTGGCCCGCCGTGGCGTCATCTGCCTGCAGGACCACGGCTATCCGGCCTCGTTCCGTAACCTGAAGATCAAGGAGCTGCCGCGCAAGGCGGGCCGTGAAGTCGAGCTTTTCAACGGAAAAGACCTCACGGGCTGGGAAGCCTACGGCACGGAGAAGTGGTACGTGGACAAGGAGGGCAACCTCGTCTGCGAGAGCGGTCCCGACAAGGAGTACGGCTACCTCGCCACGCGCGAATATTACAACGACTTCGACCTGACGCTCGAATTCAAACAGCTCGCCAACGGCAATTCGGGCGTCTTCTTCCGTTCGTTCGTCGAGCCGCCCGTGAAGGTCCACGGCTGGCAGTGCGAGGTGGCTCCCAAGGGCCACGATACGGCGGGCATTTACGAATCCTACGGCCGCGGATGGCTGGTTCAGATTCCCGACGAGAAGGAGAACATCCTCAAGGAGGGCCAGTGGAATACGCTGCGCCTGCGGGTCGAGGGCGACCGGGTGCAGACGTGGCTCAACGGCGAGGAGATGGTGGACATTACCGACGCCAAGATCGGCGCCGCGCAGGGCCGCATCGCCTTGCAGATCCACGACGGTGGCGGGATCAAGGTGCAGTGGCGCAATTTCCGCCTGACGACTTTATAAACTACTAACATTCCGATAAACATGAGTACCTCCCGTAGAGATTTTCTGAAAACGCTGGGCGGCATGGCGCTGCTGACGATCGTCCCGCGCCAAGTGCTCGGCGGCCCGAAGTTCACCGCTCCGAGCGACCAGCTCACCAAAGGCATCATCGGCGTGGGCGGCATCGGCAAGAGCAGCTACCACTTCACCAGCAACAAGGACTGCCGGCTGGTGGCTGTCTGCGACGTGGACCGCAAACACCTCGAAAGCGCCGTTGCGCTGGGACAGAAGAAGTTCGGCGAGACGCTGGAAGCCTACAGCGACTTCCGCCGCCTGATTACCGACCCCAATATCGACATCGTGCATATCGCCACGCCGCCGCACTGGCACGGCATCATGGCCGTCGAGGCGGCCAAGGCCGGCAAGGACATCTGGTGCGAGAAACCGATGACGCGCACCATCGGCGAAGGCAAGCGCGTAGCCGAAGCCGTCCGGCGCAACAACCGCATCTTCCGCCTGAACACTTGGTTCCGCTTCAAGGATACCTTCTATGGTCTCGGCACGACGGTCGAGCCGCTCAAGAAGCTGATCGACAGCGGCCTGCTGGGCTGGCCGCTCAAGGTGACCATTTCGGGCACCACCGGATTCACGTGGAAGTTCTTCTGGGTGGGCCGGGAAAACCTCGCTCCTGAACCTGTTCCCGCCGAGCTGGATTACGACATGTGGCTCGGACCGGCGCCCTACAAGCCTTATAACAAACACCGCGTGCACAGCACCTTCCGCGGCTATTGGGACTACGACGGCGGCGGTCTTACCGACATGGGCCAGCACTACATGGACCCCGTGCAGTACCTGCTGGGCAAGGACGAGACGTCGCCCGTCAAGATCGAGGTGGACGCTCCGCAGCAGCATCCCGACGCCGTGGGCATCTGGCGTAAAATCGTCTATACCTACGACGACGGCTGCCAGATCGTCCTCGAAGGCGAGGGCTTCGAAAGCGAGGGCGACACGCCCTATATCGAAGGTCCGCTGGGCAAGGTCTACAAGGGTTTCCGCTGCACCATTCCCGACGTGATGGAGAAACTGGCCGAGATGCCCGATCCCGAACCGCAGAACACCGATTTTCTGGAGTGCGTGCGTACGCGGCGCAAATTCGCGCTCGACGAGCAGATCGGTCACCGCAGTTCGACGCTCGTGAATCTGGGCGCCTGCGCCCTGCGGCTGAACCGCACCCTGCACTTCGATCCCGACACCCAACTCTTCATCGGCGACGATGCCGCCAACCGACTGATCGATCAGCCGATGCGCGGCCCGTGGCATATTTAGCACCTGTTACCATGAAAAAGATAATCACACGACTGTTTATTCTGGGCGCCCTGATCGCCCTGATCGCCCTGCTGCCCGCAGGGGCCGCCGCCCAGCAGCTCGACGCCCGGCAGCGCAACGCCGAAACCGTCGTTGCCGACGGTCTGGCCCAGCTTCCGGCCGCCACGCCCGCCGTTTTCAACGAAGTGATGGGCGAACTTGCCGCTACGGGAAGCGCCGGTGTCGAAATGATCGCCGGCATGCTCACTCCCGCCGACAAGGGTAAGAACGCGACGCTCGAATACGCCCTGAACGGCATCACTGCCTACGCGACAGCCCCCGGAAACGAAGCCTTGTGCGCCGATGTCCGCAAGGGACTGGTTCGGGCGATCGAACGCTGCGCCGACAACGCCAACCGCGCTTTCCTCTTCTCGCAGCTGCAGCTCTGTTCCGCGGCGGAGGACGCGGCATGGATACTGCCTTATCTGGACGACTCCTATCTGTCCGACTATGCGATCCGTGCGCTGATTTCGACGCCCGGCACCGAGCCGGTTCTGCTCGCCGAGGCCCGCAAGGAGGGCCTTGCGGCCGAACGGAAACGCGCGCTGGCCTATGCTTTTGCCGAAAAGCGGATGACGCAGGCCGAACCCCTCCTGCTAGGATGGCTCGGCGGCGCCGACGCCCGGACGGCCGAACAGATTTACAATGCGCTGGCTGTCTGCGGTTCGCGCGCTTCGCTCAAACCGCTGGCCGCCGCAGCCGCCGAGGCCGGTTACGGCTGGGATAACACCGGCGCTGCCGATGCCTATCTGCGCCTGCTTGCGAACCTCGTGGCCGCGGGAGACGCCCAGCCGGCCGTGAAAGCCGCCAAGGGCCTGCTCAAGTGCGACCGCCAGTATGTGCGCGGCGCGGCTCTCGCGGTGCTTGCCGATGCGCTCGGCATCGAAAAGGCGATGCCTTACGTACTGGCCGCCGTCAAGGAGGGACCTGCCGAATACCGCTATGCCGCTTTGCAGACGCTCGGCAAGGGCGACGACGAGATCTTTGCGCGGGTTGCCGCCGGCATGCCGCGCTATGACGCCGAAACCCGGACCGCGGTGCTAGCGTGGCTGGGTGACTGCGGCGCCGTGTCGCAGAGCGATGTGATTACGGGCGCCGTGACTTCGTCCGACGACCGGGTCGCACGGGCCGCCATCGAAGCTTCGGGCCGCATCGGCGGCGAGCAGGCGCTCGCAGCGCTGGTCTCGGCGCTCGAAGGTCCTCGTGCCGAAGCCGCCGAGAAAGCCCTGCTTGCCTTCAACGGCCGCATCGACCCGATGGTCGAGCGGCTGCTTGCGCGGGATGACGCCGAGGTGCTCGTTCCGGCCCTCAGGCTGGCCGCCGCACGCCGCATGACCGTGGCCGCGGACCGCGTCTTCGCACTGCTGGAGACTTCCGACAAGCAGGTGCGCGAAGCCGCCTATGCCGCTCTTCCTTATGTGACCGGACCCCGTCATATGGACCGTCTGGCCGGACTGCTCGATGCCGCCGACGGACAGCATGCGGCGCAAATCCAGACCGCGCTGATCCGCACTTCGGCGCAGCTTCCGGCCGACAAACGCTATGGCGCGATCGCCGGCTACATGCAGGCGTCGAAAATTCCGGCGCGCTATTATCCCGTGCTGGCGCAGACCGGCACCCCCGAAGCCATCGCCAGCCTGCTGGCCGGATTCCGCGAGGGTGACCGCGAAGCCGCTTTCGCCGCCCTGCTGACGGTCGAAAGCCCTGCGATGACCGACATCCTTTACCGCATCGCCGCCGAAAATCCGGCTCTGGCTGACCGCGCCCTGATGCGTTATGCCGACCTCTGCGCCAAACAGCCTGCGACTCCGGTCCGCCGCTGCCAGCTCTACCGGCAGGGACTCGAACTCAAACCCTCGGCCGCCGTGCGGAACAAACTGCTCGGCTACCTTGCGGGCGTCCATGAAGTGCCCGCCCTGATGCTGGCCGCCGACTACCTCTCCGACCCCGCAACCGCCGGAGCTGCCGCCGCGGCCGTGAAGACGATCGTCGCCAAGAGCGCTCCGATGCCGGGCGGCGAGGCTGTCCGCAGTGCGCTGGAGCAGGCCCGCGAGGTCTACAGGGAGCTGGCCAAATCCGACGCCGATGCGGGATACGCCGTCGATGAGATCACCGGACTGCTCGGCAAAATCCCCGCTGCGGGCTTCGCTCTTCTTCCGACCGCGGGTCTCGAAGGATGGACCGCCGTGACCGCCGATCCCGCCGGTGAGCGGAAACTTTCGGCCCGCCGGATCGCCGGCCTGCGCAAAGCCGCCGCCGAAGCGATGGCCGCGAACTGGAGCGCGGACGGAAACGCCCTCGTTTTCGCAGGCAAGGCTCCGAGTACGATCGGTACCGAAAAGGAATACGAGAATTTCGAACTCTGGCTCGAATGGCGTTCCGAAGGCGAAGCCGGGCTTGCCGTACGTTCGATGTCCCAAATCCGGCTGGGCGGAACCGAAGGCACCGGCCTGAAGACTCAGGGGCAGACCGATACCCCGGCCGCCGCTGCGGACAATGCTCCCGGCACATGGAATACGCTCTACGCAAAGGTCGTCGATGACCGCATCACGCTGATCGAGAACGGGGTGACGCTGGCCGAGAACGTCGTGCTGACGAACCCCTGCGCTCCCGGCGAACCGGTCTGCGTACGCGGCCGCATCGAACTGTCGGGTCTGGCGGCTCCTGCCTGCTTCCGCAACCTCTACATCGGCGAACTGCCCTCGACGCCTGTTTTCGAACTTTCGCCCGAAGAGGCGGCGCAGGGCTACGAAGTGCTCTTCGACGGCCGTTCGCTGCACAAATGGACGGGTAACACGGTCAATTACGTTCCGCTGGACGGCACGATCGACGTGACCGCCTCCTACGGCGGATCGGGCAACCTCTATACGGTCAAGGAGTACGGCGATTTCGACCTGCGCTTCGAATTCCGCTTCCTGCGCCGGGGCGTCAACAACGGCATCGGCATCCGTACGCCGATGGGCGTGGACGCCGCCTATCACGGCATGGAAATCCAGATTCTCGACCACGACGCGCCGATCTACAAGAACCTGCGCATCTACCAGCAGCACGGCTCCGTCTACGGCATCATCCCGGCGCAGGAACACGTCGTGTTCGGCGATCTGGGGACGTGGAATACGATGGAGATACACGCCGTGGGCGACCGCATTACGGTCACGGTCAACGGCCGCGTGATCCTCGACGGCGATATCCGCCAAGCCTGCAAGGGACACAACGTCTCGGAGGACGGCTCGAAGAAGAATCCCTATACCGTGGACGGCAAGAACCATCCCGGACTCTTCAATAAGAAAGGCCATCTCGGTCTGCTGGGCCACGGTGCGGGCATCCAGTTCCGCAACCTGCGCGTGCTGGACCTGAGCGCCGGCCGCCAATAGACGGCGCTGCCCGCCTCCCGCGCGGATGATCCCGTGCGGGAGGCGGACTCCGCACGGATGTGGCGCGGGCCGCAATTGTGAAACGCAAAAACTGCAAGACTATGTTTATACCCTGTATGATCGGATACGGCCAGCTGCTGATTATCGTATTCGTCGTGATACTGCTCTTCGGCGGCGCGAAAATCCCCGAACTGATGCGCGGCATGGGCCGCGGCGTGCGGGAGTTCAAGGACGCCATGAATACGGACTATTCGTCCGAAAACAAGAAGCCGAATCCGGCGGATGTCTCCGGAGACAAACCGGCGGATAAATAGTCCGGAGCACGGCGCGAATTCCCCAACGAACCGATATGTCGAAACCCAACGCCGGAAACGAAAGCGCGGAGATGGACTTCTGGTCCCATTTCGCGGCGCTGCGCCCCCATTTGGTGCGCGGTGCCGCCGCTGTCGTCGTGATCGCCGTCGCCGCATTTTTCGCCCGGCACTTCCTGATCGACGTGGTGCTTTTCGGCCCCAAGAGCGCCGGTTTCCCGACCAACCGGCTGCTGCTGGAGACCGGACACGGCCTCGCCGCGCTCTGCGGCTGGATCAACGGTCTGACAGGACTTTCGCTGAGCGTCAATCCCGAAGCGTTCGACGTCTCGAACCTCGATTTCCGGGTTGTCAATACCGCCATGGCGGGGCAGTTCAACCTGCACATGAAAATCTCGTTCGTGACGGGTCTCGTGCTGGCCATGCCCTACGTCCTCTGGGAGTTCTGGCGTTTCGTGAAGCCCGCGCTCACGCAGCGCGAAATCGCCGCCACGCACCGCTTCGTATTCTGGGTCTCGGCCTGCTTCTTCACGGGCCTGCTTTTCGGCTATTTCGTCATCGTGCCGCTCTCGGTCAGCTTCTTCATCAATTACGAAGCCAGCGCTTCGATCGTCAACATGATCGACGTGAATCAGTACCTTTCGACCGTCATCGTCGCATCGCTGGCCTCGGCGCTGGTGTTCCAGCTGCCGCTGCTGGTCTACTTCCTGACCCGTATGGGGCTGGTCTCGTCGTCGTTTCTGAAACGCTACCGCCGGCACGCTTTCGTCGGCCTGCTGGTGATCGCCGCGATCATCACGCCGCCCGACATTTTCAGCCTGATTCTGGTTATCATACCTCTTTACTGGCTCTACGAACTTAGCATCCGTCTTTCCTCCCGCATCGAACGCCGCGATGCGGCGGACGGAGCCGTGGCAGCCGCTGTAATTTCCGCAACATCCGATGAAAACTGAAACAACCCTCTCCCGGCCCGTGCGGATCGTCGTGATCGGCGCCGGCAACCGGGCGCATAAATACCTCGAATACGCCCGCCGGAATCCCGAACAGCTCCGGTTGGCCGCGATCGTCGAAGTCAACGACCTGCGCCGCCGCGCCATGGCCGACGCTTTCGGGCTTCCCGACAAGTATTGCTACGCCCATTACGACGACTTCTTCGCCGAGAGGCTCGATGCCGACATGGTGCTGATTTCGACTCCTGAGAACGCCCATTTCGACCCGGCCGTGAAGGCTATCGACGCCGGATACCACGTCCTGCTCGAAAAGCCGATCGCCCAGCGTCTCGACGAATGCCGCGAAATCGCCCGGCGCGCCCGCCGGCGCGGCGTGCTGGTCGGCGTCTGCCATGTGCTGCGCTACCATCCCTATTTCGCCAAGATCCGCGAGCTGGTCGCTTCGGGGCGGCTGGGACACGTCGTTTCGGTCAACCATACCGCTTCGGTCGGACTCGACCGGGCCACCCACAGCTACGTGCGCGGCATCTTCCGGCGCGAGAGCGAAGCCAATCCGATCCTGCTGGCCAAATGCTGTCACGACATCGACTTCCTGCTGTGGCTGACGGGTTCGCACTGCCGCCTGCTCTCGTCGTTCGGGTCGCTGCGCTGGTTCCGTGCGGAGAACGCTCCCGAAGGCTCCGCCGCGCGGTGTATCGACTGCCGGATGGAATCCGAATGCCCCTTCTCGGCGCGCGACCTCTACTACGTCCGCCGCGACTGGGTCTCGAACTTCGACGTGCCGCCCGGAGCGACGCTCGATGCGACGATTATGGAGGAACTGCGCACGGGAATGCTGGGCCGCTGCGTCTATCGTTGCGACAACGACGTGGTCGATCACCAGCTGCTTTCGATGGAGATGGACGACGAGGTGACGATGAGCCTTTCGATGGAGATGTTTACCAACGACGATTTCCGCAAGACCCACATCCGGCTGACGGGCGGCGAGATCGACGGCGACGAGCGTACGCTGCGGGTCCGCAGGTTCCGCGGCGGGGATGCCGAGACCTATGATTTCTCGGACATCGCCGGACAGCCCTTCCACGCCGGGGCCGACCTGCAGCTGATCGGCGATTTCATCCGCGCGCTCCGCGACCCCTCGCGGCCGTTCCTCACCACGATCGACGATTCGATCGAGAGCCACCGCATCTGCTACGCCGCCGAACGCAGCCGCCGGACGGGCGAGACGATCCGGATGGATGCCGCCGAATGATCGGACGATTTGCTTCGAGAAGACCGGAATTCCGGTCTTCTCTCGTTTTAGCATTAACTTTGCTACCTTTGTCCGAAACATCTCCGCCATGCAAACCCTTTTTTTCTGGATCGACTCGGTCAATAACGTCCTCTGGTCTTATCTGCTGGTCGCCCTGCTGTTAGGCTGCGCCGTATGGTTCACCGTGCGTACGCGCGGCGTGCAGTTCCGCATGCTGCGCGAGATGCTCCGCGTGCTGGGGGAGTCGGCGGGCGGCGGACGGCGGGGCGAGCGGCATGTCTCGTCGTTTCAGGCCTTCGCCGTCTCGCTGGCGAGCCGCGTTGGTACGGGCAATCTCGCGGGCGTCGCCACGGCGATCGCCGTCGGCGGTCCGGGAGCCGTCTTCTGGATGTGGATCATCGCCCTGCTGGGGGCTTCGAGCGCCTTCGTCGAATCGACCCTCGCCCAGCTCTACAAACGCCGCGGCAGGGATTCCTATATCGGCGGTCCGGCCTATTATATGGAACGGGGACTGGGCCGGCGCTGGATGGGCGTGGTCTTCGCCGTACTGATCTCCGTCACGTTCGGCTTCGCCTTCAATTCGGTGCAGAGCAACACGATCTGCGCCGCATGGGAGGGCGCTTTCGGCTTCGACCACCATTGGGTCGGCATCGCCCTGACGCTGCTGACGCTGGGTGTTATCTTCGGCGGCATACACCGCATCGCCCGCGTGAGCGGGGTGGTGGTCCCGGTCATGGCGCTGGGGTATATCGCCCTTGCGCTGGGCGTGGTGCTCTTCAATTTCCGGCGGCTGCCCGAAGTCGTGGAGCTGATCGTCGCCAACGCTTTCGGCTGGGAGCAGGCGATGGGCGGCGGCGTGGGAGCCGCGCTGATGCAGGGCATCAAGCGGGGGCTGTTCAGCAACGAGGCGGGCATGGGTTCCGCGCCCAACGTCGCCGCCACGGCCCATGTCTCGCATCCCGTCAAGCAGGGGCTGATCCAGACCCTTGGGGTCTTCACCGATACGCTCGTAATCTGCACCTGCACGGCTTTCATCATCCTTTTCGGTGGCGTCCCCGACGCATCGCTGTCGGGCATCCGGCTTACGCAGGCCGCGCTGGTCAGTGAAATCGGCCCCGTCGGCAGTGTCTTCGTCGCCGTGGCGATCTTCCTCTTCGCTTTCAGCAGTATCATCGGCAACTACTATTACGGCGAAGCCAATATCCGCTTCATCACCCGTCGTCCGGGCGCGCTGACCCTCTACCGGCTGCTGGTCGGGGCGATGGTGCTGTTCGGGGCCCTTGCCACGCTCGATCTGGCGTGGAGCCTTGCCGACATTACGATGGCGCTGATGACCCTCTTCAACCTCGCCGCTATCCTGCTGCTGGGGCGTCAGGCTTTCCTGCTGCTGGCCGATTACGTCGCCCAGAAACGGCAGGGCATCAAAAATCCGGTCTACACGCGAGACCGGATTCCTGAGTTGAAAGACAAGGCGGAGTGCTGGTAGCAATTCAGCAGGCCGCCGCCGAAGTCGGCCGGGGGCGTCAGTTCACCACCACATTCGCGAAATATTCGCGCAACAGCGCCGCCGCGCGGTCCAGCTGTTCCGGCGTATTCTCCCTGACGTCCGAGAGTTTGTACTCCTTTCCCATCGCTTCGTATTTGTGAACTCCGAGCGTGTGGTAGGGCAGCAGCTCGACCCGTTCGATCTGCCTGTAGCCGCCGAGCCGCCCGCCCAGCGTGCGGATGTCGGCTTCGGCGTCGCTGTAGCCCGGCACCAGCACGTAGCGGAGCCAGAAGGGTTTGCCGTGTTCTTCGAGCCATGCCGCCGTGCGGAGGGTTTGGGCGTTGTCGCGTTCGGTGAGCGCGAGGTGGCGTTCGGGATCGGCCTGCTTCACGTCGAGCAGGATCAGGTCCGCCAGCCCCAGCAGCTCTTCGACCGCCGGATTCCAGATGCTGCCGTTCGTGTCGATGCAGACGTGGACGCCCGCCTCCCGGAGCCTGCGCACCAGCGGCGCCAGCGCCGCGGCCTGAAACGTCGGTTCGCCGCCCGAAAAGGTCACGCCGCCCCGCCGTCCGTAAAAAGGCTTCTGGTCCACGGCCATGCGCAGTATCTCGTCCGGGGACGTGGGCGTGCCGCCGCAGGCGTCGATCGTGTCGGGATTGGCGCAGTAGAGACAGCGGAAATTGCATCCCTGCAGGAAAACGACGAGCCGGAGTCCCGGCCCGTCGAATGTTCCCATTGATTCGTAGGAGTGTACCTTTATCATCTTACATCCGCTCGTGGAAACTGCGGCTGATGACCTCCAGCTGGTGTTCGCGGCTCAGCTTGGTGAAGTTCACGGCATAGCCCGACACGCGGATCGTCAGCTGCGGATAGTTTTCGGGGTGCTCCATGGCGTCTTCGAGCATCGCGCGGTTCAGCACGTTCACGTTCAGGTGGTGCGCCCCCTTGGTGAAGTAGCCGTCGAGCATCGTCACGAGGTTCTCGATCCGCTCCTCCTGCGTCGGGCCCAGCGATTTGGGGATGATCGAGAAGGTGTTCGAGATGCCGTCCTGCGAGTCGCGGTAGCGGAGCTTGGCCACCGAGGCCAGCGAAGCGATCGCGCCGCTCTTGTCGCGTCCGTGCATCGGGTTGGCGCCCGGAGCGAAAGCCACGCCTTTGGCGCGTCCGTCGGGCGTCGCGCCGGTCTTCTTGCCGTACATCACGTTCGAGGTGATGGTCAGCAGCGAGAGGGTCGGACGGGCGTTCTTGTAGACGGGCAGCTTCTTCAGTTCCTCGCTGAAATAGTACACGAGGTCCACGCCCAAGTGGTCCACCCGGTCGTCGTTGTTGCCGAAGCAGGGGAATTCACCCTCGATGTCGAATCCGTCGGTGAGCCCCTGCTCGTTGCGGCGCGCCGTCACCTTGGCGTATTTGATGGCCGAGAGCGAGTCGAGGGCGATCGAGAGACCGGCCACGCCGTAGGCGAGGTTGATGCGCGGGTCGGTGTCCACCAGCGCCATCTGGGCCTTCTCGTAATAGTATTTGTCGTGCATGTAGTGGATGATGTTCATGGCCTCGTTGTAGACGCGGGCGATCTCTTTGAGCACCATCTTGTAGTTGCGCATCACCTCTTCGAAGCGCAGCGGACCCTCGGTGAGCGCCGGAATGCCTTTGACCATCAGCGTGCCGGTGTTCTCGCAGCGGCCGCCGTTCAGAGCCAGCAGCAGGGCCTTGGCCAAGTTGCAGCGGGCGCCGAAGAACTGGATCTGACGGCCGATGTCCTGATACGACACGCAGCAGGCGATGCCGTAGTCGTCCGAATGGCGCACTTCGCGCATCAGCTCGTCGTTCTCGTACTGGATCGAGCTGGTGTCGGCCGAAACCTTGGCGCAGAAATCCTTGAATCCCTGCGGCAGGTCGGGGCTCCACAGGATCGTGAGGTTGGGCTCGGGCGACGGGCCGAGGTTGTAGAGCGTCTGCAGGAAACGGAACGAGGTCTTGGTCACCTTCGTGCGGCCGTCGTTGAAGCGTCCGCCGATGGCTTCGGTCACCCACGTCGGGTCGCCGGCGAAGATGTCGTTGTAGGACTGCATTCTGAGGTGGCGCACCATGCGGAGCTTGATGACGAACTGGTCGATCAGCTCCTGCGCGAACACTTCGTCGATGTTGCCGTGGGCCAGATCGTACTCGATGAAGATGTCGAGGAACGACGAAACGTTGCCCAGCGACATTGCGGCGCCGTCCTGCTCCTTCACGGCGGCGAGGTAGGCCATGTAGACCCACTGTACGGCCTCCTGCGCCGAGTGCGCCGGACGGCTCAGGTCCAGTCCGTAGTATTCGCCCATCGTGCGGATCTCCTTGAGTGCCTTGATCTGCTCCGCGACCTCTTCGCGCAGGCGGATGCGGGCGTCGGTCATCGGGCCGGTCAGGCCGCGCAGGTCCTCGGTCTTGGCTTCGATCAGCCGGTCGGTGCCGTAGAGGGCCAGACGGCGGTAGTCGCCGATGATGCGGCCGCGGGCGTAGTTGTCGGGCAGACCCGTCAGGAAGCCCAGCGAACGGAACGAGCGGATCTCCTCGGTGTAGACGTCGAACACGCCGTCGTTGTGCGTCTTGCGGTAGTGGGTGAAAATATCCTTAACCTTCTCGTCCACGTCGACGCCGTTCTCCTTGCAGGCGCGCGATACGACGTTGATGCCGCCGAAGGGCTTGATGGCGCGCTTGAGCAGCTGGTCGGTCTGCAGACCGACGATCAGCTCCTGTTCTTTGTCGATGTAGCCGGCTTTGTGCGAAGTGATGGTCGAAACGGTCTTGTTGTCCAACGAACGGACGCCGTTGTTGGCGCGCTCCTCTTCGAGGGCCTTGAGACAGAGGTTCCAGATGTGCTTCGTGCGGTCGGTGGGACCCTGCAGGAAGGAGGCGTCGCCCACGTAGGGGGTGATGTTCGTCTGAACGAAACTCGTCACGTTGATCTCCTTGCTCCAAAGTCCGTCGATAAAGGTTTTGTTCAATTCCATAAATTATTATTCGTCAAAATGAGATTAAAATTGTTTTCTTTGGGATGCGCAAAGGTATGTTATTTTTTTCACAATACCGAACGCTGCGACGCATTTTCTTAAAAAATCTTAAAAAATACCTGCGATTTGTCGGACCATATCGCCCCGGAGCGTTTTTTCTGCAGGATGGAGTCCTTCGGCCTACGGTTTGGCCCCTGCTTTGCAGCGACGAATGCGGACCGGGATCGGGCGGCATCGGCAGCGTCGGGCCCGGCGGACCGGTGCCGCCGCAGATTCCGGCGGGCCGATATGTGCGACCGATGCGGCGGAATACGGCCCGGAGGTCTCGAACGCGCATCTTGCCTTCGGGTCCCGCCGCAGTTTTGCCGGGACGGGTGTATGCTGTTTTACCGGGGCGGGTGTATGTTGCGGACCTTTGCTGGTTTGCCGGGACGGATGCACGCTGTTTTGCCCGACCGGACCTTCGCTGTTTTGCGGGGTGGATGCACGCCGTTTTGCCGGGGCGAACGCTCACTGTTTTGTCGGACCGGGCGCATTGACCGGAATATTTCGTACCTTTGTCCCGGAAGCCGTCCCGTGTTTCTGGCGCCGCACCCGCTAAGATGCACCCCGCTGAGTGCCCACAGAGATGCGTGCCCGGCATGATGCCGCTTCGGCCCTGCCTGAACGCTCTGCGGCCGCGGACCCGAAGCGGCAGGAAACGGCGACCGTAATTCCGCAAAACCGATTCGCTCATGGAAGAACTGACTCTTACGACCCCCGCACTGCTCTTTTCGGCCGTCTCGCTGATTCTGCTGGCCTACACCAACCGTTTTCTGTCGTACGCCCAGCTGGTGCGCACGCTCAAGGAGCAGCACCTCCAGCACCCCTCGAAAGTCACCCGCGCGCAGATCGACAACCTGCGCCGCCGCCTACACCTCACGCGCACGATGCAGATTCTGGGCGTTTCGAGCCTTTTTCTCTGCGTGGTGACGATGTTCCTGCTGTATGTCGGATTTTTCGTCCTTTCGGCCTATGTCTTCGGCGCGGCGTTGCTGCTGCTGATCGGTTCGCTGGGCGTGTCGATCTGGGAAATCCAGATTTCGGTCCGCGCCCTCGAAATCCACCTGCACGACATGGAGAAATAGCCGTAATAACGAAGATGCCGCGACCTCGCGTCGCTGCATCTCCCACTAACCTACTTATGTAACCTAAAACCAACTTGGAAAACCTCGTCCGGTTTTCACACTGCAAATATACGGGGCCGTCGTTACTTTGAAATGACGGCCCCGTTACATTTCCGTTTCACGGGCCGGAGGACATTCCGCCGCAAACCTCCGGGCCGTGCAAACCTCCGGGCCGTGCAAACCTCCGGGCCGTGCAAACCTCCGGGCCGTGCAAATCTCCGGGCAAACCTCCGGCCTGCCGTGAACCTCCGGGCCGTCGCGTCCGCGGGCGCGGGAACGGCAGCGCGGCCCGTTTTCGCCCGCTCTTCGGACCATGCCTTTTTGGATTAAAAAGGCGCCTTTTCGTCGTTTTCGAGTTTTTTTATTAATTTAGCAGAGCGAAAACGGAGTGCGCCGACTCTCCGGCCCGGCCCGTTTTCCGATCTCCAGCGATGTTCAGACGTTTGTTCATATTGGCCGCCGTCGTGTCTCTCGGACTTCCTGCCGTCCGCGCGCAGGAGGGCGCGGCTTCGCATGCCGCGGTGATTCAGGCCGATACGCTTCCTGCGCTGCTGGAGCGGCTGGAACGGGACCCTGAGGATATAGACCTGCTGGTCGAAATCTGCTCCCAATACACCATGCGGAGCGAATTCGCCGCCATTCATCCCTACGTCTCGCGTCTCCGCAGGGCCGGCGCCGCGCACGACGACGAGCGGGCGCTGATGTACGCCGACCTCTTCTCCGGGCAGTCCTACCTGCTCGCCGAGGGCAGCGACTCGACCCGCATATACCTCGACCGGGCTTTGATCCGCGGGCGGCAGTGCGAAGACCCGGTGGCGCTGTGCCGGATTTACAATGCGCTGGGAATCTATGCCGTCAGCATCGAAACGAACTATTTCGGAGGCATCGAATATTTCCTCGAAGCGATGGAGTACGCCCGCAGCGCCTCGCTGAACCGCTTCTATCTGGTGGCGCAGTGCAATCTGGCCAATACGTATTACATGCGCAACGACCCTGCGGGCCTGAAATACGCCGAGGAGGTCTGCCGGCTGGGCACCGAGTGGGGTTACGACTACCTCGCTTTCGGCGGCGCGGTCATCAGCGCCTACATGCACTACATGCTCGGCGATCAGGACCGGGCTTTGGAATACATCCTCCGGACGCTTCCCGACACCGATAAATTCGGCTACCACACCGAGCTTTACAGCCTTTACGCCAATATCCTCCATGCGCAGGGCGACGATGCGGGCGCCGAACGCTATTACCTGATGGCGCTCGACCACATCGACGAGAAGGTCGTGACCGCTGCCGTGATGACCTACCTCAGTTACGGAACCTACCTGAACGACCGGGGCGAGTACGCCCGCGCGATTCCGGTGCTCCGGCAGGGCATCGAACTCTCGGAGCGGAGCAACAACGCCGTGCACCGCTATAAGCTTTACCTGCGTATCTCCGAGGCCGAGACCGCGCTGGGCCGCTACCGCGAGGCGCTGGACTATTTCAAGAGCTACCATAGTCAGGCGGACAGCATCTTCAACGTCGAGCGGGAGCGTTCGATCAACGAACTGCGGGTCAGGTACGACGCCGAACGGCAGGAGAACATGCTGCGCAAGAGCGAAATCGACCTCATCCGCCAGCAGCGCCGATTCCAGCTGCTGCTGTTGCTGCTGCTCTTCGCCGTCGGCATCTCGACGGTGGTCTATATCCTCTACCGGCGCAAGGACAAGATGTACAAGCAGATCGTCCGGCAGCAGTACGAATTCCTGAAAAAGGAGAAAAAGGCCGCGCAGCCGGCCATGCCCCCCCCCGGCCCTACCTCCCCGCAGACCGAAAAGCCGTCGCCCGACCGTGACGACCACGCCGTGCGCGACGCCGAACTCTTCGCCCGGATCGAGTACCTGATGCAGACCGAAGGCGTCTACCGCCAGAACGACCTGACCATCGAACGGCTCGCCGAGCGGCTCGACACCAACCGCACCTATATCTCCCGTGCGATCAACCAGCAGGCCGGAAAGACCTTCAGCAGCTACGTCAACAGCTACCGCATCGACGAGGCCGTGCGGCGGCTTTCCGACGTCGATGACGATACGCCGCTCAAGGCGCTTGCCCAGACGCTCGGCTACAACCATCTGCAAACCTTCTACACTTCGTTCCAGAGCGCGATCGGCATGCCGCCGTCTAAGTACCGCGAGAAACTGCTCAAACTCCACCGCGAGCACCAGCTCTGAACGCAACCCCGTTTTTCGGGGTTTGTTTTTTTTCGGAATTTGTCAATTTTTACGAATTCCGAAAAAGAGCGTTTCATAAATCGTCCGGCTTCTTTTACTTTTGTCAATAGGTTAGTGAGGGGCGCCTGCCCGGTGCGGCGGTGCGTATCCTTTGGTTGTTTTGCTTGGCGGATGCCTGTTTTGCGCAGGCGGTGCCGTCCCCGAATCCGTAAGTATTCTTTTAAACGCTGTTCATATGAAAAAAACGTTACTATTCAGCAGTCGATCCTTGTTGACTGCGGCTTTGTTCTTCTGCGCCGCTTCGGTCGTCTCCTGCCAGAAGGAGGAGACCGCCGGCGCCGCGCCTTCGTGCGCCGCGCCTTCGTGCGCCGCGATCCGTCTGACCGCCGAGCCGGCGGAGTTCGTCCGGACCAAGAGCGAAACGGACGTCGCCTATGCCTCCCGCTTCGTGGAGGGGGACGCCATCGGCCTCTTCGCCGTGATCCGCTCCGATGCCGAAACGCAGGCCTATCGGGCCGCTTCGGGCAACTACATCCAGAATGCCAAATTCGTCCGTCAGGCCGACGGTTCGTGGCGTGAGGAAGGCTCCAAATCCTATTACATGGAGCAGGGGCAGGTCATGGACCTCTATGCCTACTATCCCTATGCCGAAAATGCCGATCCGACGGCGCTCGTCTACGACGCTTCGGTTGCCGAAGCCGACTTCATGACGGCCCGCACGCCGGGATTCAGCGAGCGCGACGGCGAGATCAGACTCGTGTTCCGCCATAAGCTGGCGCTGGCCGAAGCCTTCGTCGCGGACGCCGACAAGCTGGCCGATTACGCCGTGACGGTGCAGGACGTGCGCACGAAAGCCGTTTTCTCGCTGGCGGCCGCGGCCCAAGATGCCGAAATGCAGTCCGTGGACGCCAAGACGGCTTCGGTGGCGATGACGCGCTGCGGCAACGCCTTCCGCGCTTACCTGCCGGCGCAGGAGATCGCCGAAGGCAAGGCCCTGCTGAAGGTCGAGGGCAACGGCTTCGCTGCGTTCGACTATACGCATCCGGGCAAAACCTCGCTGGCCGCCAATCAGGTCCGCAAATTGCTGGTTACGCCCGCTTTCGCCAATCCCGAACTGCTCCCCAACTGTTACGTCGTATCGCCGGGCGAGACGCTCTATATCCCCGTTTCGAAAGCCTTCGGCGTGTGGGGTAAGAACGACGTGCTGGCGGGCGAAGGCGCCGGCATGCTGGGAGCCATGGGCGCCCGCGTAGTCTGGGAGGACGTGCGCTATCTGCTCAACGGCGACGGCAACTGCTACTGGAGCTGGCATATCTGGGCCACAGAGTACGATCCTTCGCAGGTTGCGGGGCAGCAGACCGTCGGCGGCAACGTCTTCATGGACCGCAATCTGGGCGCCACTTCGCTCGTGAAGGGGCCGCAGAGCGCCGGATGCTTCTACCAGTGGGGCCGCAAGGATCCGTTCCAAGGTCCCTATACATGGATGATGTTCCTTAACGGCAATGCCGGCTGGTCGAACGACGGTATCGGCAAGTTTATGACGCTGAGGGGTTTCGCTTCGTCGAATGTGCCCTCCGAGAATCTCGTGGCTTCGGTCCGGCAGCCTTACCGCTATATTGTGGGTGTTTCGGACTGGCTGTCGCCGGCGGTTGGCGGCGAAGACTACCGCTGGAGCAACGCCGACGGTACGAAGGGCGTCTTCGACCCGTGCCCCGACGGGTGGCGCGTACCGTTTCGGGCGCGGGAGCCGCTTCCGCATGGGCCGATCTGAACGGCGTGTGGGATGCGGAGCGTACCGGATGCGTTTTTGCCGAAGGCAACGGGTACTATCCTGCGGCCGGCTATATCAATATCATGTCGGCGTCGGGTTCCGGCGGCGGCGCGGAAGCGGGTACTTCGGGCTACTGCTGGAGCGCATCGTCTGCCGGCAAGAACGGCTATGCGCTGACTTACAGCGTCTCCGCCATCAAAACCGAGGCCGAACCGAGCAAGACATGGGCCTGCCCCGTACGCTGCGTGAAGGATGTCAAATAGCATGCGGATATAGGAAGAAGACCGCCGCCCTTTCGTGGAGCGGCGGTCTTTGTTTTGGCGGCCGTACTGTGTTTTCTGTCCGTTGTTTTTCGTGTGGTGTTTTCTGTGCGGTGTTTTCCGGCCGCTGTCTTCCGGTCGTCCGGTCCGGAATTCTCCGCAGGCCTGTCTTCTGCCGCGCCTATTTTCTGCTTTCGAGGAAGTAGTGCTGCGACTTGAGCAGGTTGCGGGCCTGCAGGATCATCGTCTTGGTTTCGTTGAGGATCGTCAGATAGAGTACGCTGGCCCGCGTGCTGGCTGCCGGGTCGCCGTTGATGCGGCGCAGCTGGTTCTTGATCGCCTCGACGATGGTGTCGAAGAGCTTGTCGCGCATTTCGAGCACCATGTCCAGATCCGAAAAGTCCTTCGTGCGGAGCATGTCGTTGATTTTGTCGAAAATCGCCTCCACCTGATCGTTTACGCGCATCAGATCCACGATCTGCTCCTTCGACAGCCCTTCGTGGTTGTTGTCGATGTGTCCGAACGCAGGACGGGTGATGTGGATCAGCGCCTTGGTCACCTCCGAGAGGTAATCCGTCACCTGCACGTAGAAGTGCCCGGTGTCGATGTCGCACTGCTGCAGGCGGCGCAGCGTCGGCATGATGCCGTATTTGCGGTCGCGGGCCTCTTCGAAGAGCCTGTTCGACGACTGCACCATCTCCTTGAGCACCTTGCGGTTCTCCTTGAAAACGGCGACCAGCGTCCGGTTGTAAATGCGCGTCACCTGCTCCATCGTCGTGCATACTTCGCCGATGCAGACGCAGAGCACTTCGTCCGGAGTCTCGGCCTTGATTACCGGCAGTTCCTCCGCGGCAGCTTTCTCCTCCGGCTTGGTGCGGTGGCTGCGGATGAGCAGCCATGCGCAGAGAGCGACGAGCGTCGTGACGGCGATCCAGCCGCCCCAGAGCAGCAGCAGCGTCACGCAGAGGGCGATCAGGAATCCGCCGAGCGCGGTGATGAACCACCCCGAAATGACGGCCATGACGCCCGTGATGCGGTATACGGCGCTTTCGCGGCCCCACGTCCGGTCTGCGAGCGATGAACCCATAGCCACCATGAAGACCACGTAGGTGGTCGAGAGCGGCAGTTTGTAGGAGGTGCCTATGGCGATCAGGATCGAGGCGGCCGTGAGGTTTACGACGGCGCGGATCATGTCGTAGGGCGCCGACGAACGCTCCTCGGCAGGCAGCGGTTCGAAGCGTCGGTCGATGACTTTCTGCATGCGGTCGGGAATCAGCCCTGTCCATATGGTGTTGAGCGCGAGCGAGGCGCGTACCAGACTGCGCGATACGAAGGTCGAGCCGAACCGCTCGTCGCCCTCGTGCTGCGAGGCGAGTGAAAGCTCGGTTTCGGTGACGTGGCGCGATTTCTTCGAGAAGAAGAGCGTCAGGACCATCACCGCGCCCGACAGCAACAGCAGCAGGAAGTTGGCGCGCGCCGGATTGGCCAGTTCGCCCATCATGATCGACTCGCTGCCCGTTTCGCGGGCGATCTGCCATGCGTCGTAGCTGGCCAGCGGCACGCCGATGAAGTTCACCAGATCGTTGCCTGCGAAGGCCAGCGCCAGCGCGAAGGTGCCTGTGAGGATGGTGATGCGCATGATGTTGAGCCGCATGCGCTGGAAAATCCAGAGCACCACCGACGCCCCGGCCCAGAAGACGAACAGCGTTACGAGCACGTGCTCGCCGACGTATTCTCCGACCGAAGTCGGAATCAGCCCCGAACTTTTCAGCCCCTTGAACAGCGCGAAGTAGAGGATTCCCGCCAGCGAAATGCCGCACCATACGGCGCCCCAGCGGCGGAACACCTTCGCGTAGCGGAACGAGAAGATGAGCCGCGAAACGTACATGAAGAGCGACCCTGCGGCGAACGCCAGCGCCACCGAGAGCAGGATGGCCGCGATGATGGCCATCGCCTTTCCGGTGTTGATGTACTGCGAGAGGTCCGAAACCGAAGCGGCCGGATCGCCCCAGATGTGGTAGAGTGCCGCGGCGACTCCCGCGCCCAGCAGTCCGAATACCATCGATACGGTGGTCGAGGTGGGCAGTCCGAGGGTGTTGTAAATGTCCAGCAGCAGGATGTTGCCCAGCATCATGCCCAGAAAGAGCATCATGATCTCCGGGAAGGAGAATTGTCCGGGATAGAAGACGCCGCTGCGCGCCACCTCCATCATGCCGCTCGACGTGAGCGTGCCGACGAGGATGCCGGCGGCGGCGATCCAGAGGATGACGCGGCGCGGTGCGGCTTTCGATCCGAGGGCCGAGTTGAGAAAGTTGACCGCGTCGTTGGCCACGCCCACGACGATGCCCATCACGGCCAGCAGGCCCATGACGATGACGATGCTTGTGAATAGAGGACTCATATGGTCGTTTGTCGTTTGTTTTTCGGCGGCTCCGTTTTGGCGCTCCGCCGTATGTTTTCGTCCGGCCCTGCATCCATTTTCCGGAGGAGGCTTTCGCCCGCCGTCTTGGGCGGGGATCGCCGCCCTGCGGTGCGGGCCGGTCTTTCCGGTGCAAAGGAACGAAATGGATGTTACAAACGTGTTACGGACGGATTGCGGCTCTATGAATGTTTGCGCAGGGTGAAGGTGAATTCCAGTCCGCCGCGCTCCGAGTTGCGGACCGAGATCGTGCCGCCGTGCATCATCACGGCGTTTTTGACGATCGCAAGCCCCAGCCCCGTGCCGCCCAGCTTGCGCGAACGCCCCTTGTCGATGCGGTAGAAGCGTTCGAAAATGTGGGGCAGGTGTTGTTCCTCCACGCCGATGCCGTTGTCGGAGAACTGCAGCGTGTACTGCTCCGGCGAGTCGTCCAGCAGGCGGATGAAAATGTCGCGTCCGCCCGAATAGGCCGCGGCGTTGTCCGCGAGGTTGCGGAACACCGAACCCAGCAGCGAAGGGCTGCCCTCCATTTCGAGCGGGTAGGGGAAGTTGCAGTTCACGCGCAGCTGCTGCCCTTCGGGCCGGAGCTGCATGTCGGCGCGGATTTCGTCCACGATGTCGTTCAGCACGACGCGCTCCCTGAGGATCAGCTGGCTCGCCTCGTCCATGCGCGTGACGGTCGAGATGTCGGCGAGCAGACTGCGCAGCCGCGCCACCTGCGCGCAGCTCTTTTCGAGGAACGCCGTGCGCTTCTCCGCTCCAAGCCCCGGATTGTCCAGCAGGGTTTCCAGATACCCCTGAATCGCTGCCACGGGCGTTTTCAGTTCGTGGTTGATGTTGTTCGTGAGTTGTTTCTTGATGCGGATTTTCTCCTGCTGTTCGTGCAGCGCCAGCGCATGTTCGCGGTCGCGGTCAGCCGTGGTGCGCTGCAGACGGGCGTACAGCCGGATGATATGGCTCGATATGTCGCCCAGCTCGTCGTGCGGAAAGACCGCCTGCTCGTCGATCCGCTCGCCCCGTTCGGCACGCTGGGCGAAATCTCTCAGCCGCGTGATGTTGTGTCCCAGCCGGCGGGTCGCGAAGTAGGCCGCCACGCTCATCAGCAGCGTGACGCCCAGCATGAACCACAGAAATTCGCGGTCTGCGGCCAGCACTTCGCGGAGCGTTATCGAATAGGGCACAGCCGAGCGGACGACGACCCCGCCGTCGGACATGGCCGAATAGAAATAGTAGAGGTCGGTGCTCTCCGAATGGCGGCGGATCGTGAATCCCGTGCCGCGGGCGAGGGCTTCGGCGACTTCGGGGCGGTCGAGGTGGTTGGTTTCCGGAAGGCTGCCGGCCGAATTGTCGAAGGTGACGCGCCCGGCGGCGTCGATCACCGTCACGCGCAGGTCGCCGAACGGTTCGTCGCGTGCGGCGATGAACTCCTCAGGCGTCGCGCCGTCGGCGAGGGCGTCGAGCATCCGCAGGTTGAAGAGCTGCAGGCGGGTGTCGAGCCGTTCGGCCTTGAACTGCTTTTCGCGGCCGTACTGAAAGACGATGAAGCAGGCGACCAGCGCCCACGAAAACGCGAGCAGCAGCAGGAAGAGCCGCCGGTGGTAGGAGAGGCTACTCCTCAAACCCGTACCCATAGCCCAGACGTGTTACGATGTGATCTCCGTAGACGCCGATTTTGCGTCGCAGCCGCGTGATATTGACGTCGATGGTGCGGTCCAGCACGATTACCTCGTCGCTCCAGACCTGATGCAGTATCTCCTCGCGCGAAAAGATTCTGCCGCGGTTCGAAAGCAGCAGGGCGAGTATCTCGAACTCTTTTTTTGTCAGGGCCAGCGGCGTTCCGTCCACGGTGCAGATTTTGCGGACGAGGTCCATGTGCAGCCCTTCGAACGCGATCGCCCTGCTCTGGCCCTCCTGCGGTGCGGTGCGGCGCAGCACGGAGCGCACGCGGGCCAGCACTTCGCGCACGGAGAAAGGCTTGGCGATATAGTCGTCGGCTCCGATGTTGAGCCCCGCGACCGTGTCGTCCTCGGTGTCTTTGGCCGTGCAGAAGATGATCGGCACGGCGGCCGTTTCGGGCTGCGCCCGGAGCTGCCGGGCCATCTTGAATCCGCTCATCTCGCCCATCATGACGTCGAGCAGAATCAGCGAATAACGTTCGGGGTGCATGCCGAGGGCCTGTTCGGCGCTGTACGCCGTATCGACTTCGTAACCCTCGACTTCGAGATTGAACTGAAGAATCTCGCAGAGGGATTCCTCGTCGTCCACCACAAGGATTTTGTGCTTTGTCATAACTGTTACGGATTGGTATCCGCATCAAAAGTACGTAACAATCCCTTTATTGCGTGGTCCCCGCCGAATATTTAACCGAAATGTAACAGCCCGTCATTCGCCCAGCACCTGCATCTGCTGGCGGATCGACTCCTCGTGGATGGCCTGCAGCACCGAGCGCATGAATTCGCGGTCCATGCCCAGCTGTACGGCCTGCTCCGCGCGTCGCGCCAGCAGGTCTTCGTAACGTTTGGCCTGCAGGATCGGCATGTTGTGCTCTTTCTTGTACTGCCCGATGTCGCGCGATACCCGCATGCGGCGCACGAGCAGTTCGAGCAGTTCGTCGTCTATCTTGTCGATCTGCGAACGCAGTTCCGAAAGGCTCTCCGTCGTGGTGTTGGCTTCGCGGATCACCAGACTGCGGCAGATGTAGGCCAGACCCTGCGGCGTCACCTGCTGGGCCTTGTCGCTCCACGCGCAGTCGGGCGAACAGTGCGCTTCGACGATCAGCCCGTCGAATCCGAGGTCCATGGCCTGCTGCGAAAGCGGCGCGATCAGTTCGCGGCGGCCTCCGATGTGGCTGGGGTCGCAGAAGATCTGCAGGCCCGGCAGGCGGCGGTGCAGTTCGATGGGGATCGACCACATCGGATGGTTGCGGTAGAGACTCTTGTCGATCGACGTGAAGCCGCGGTGAATGCCCCCCAGACGGCGGATGCCGGCGTTGTAGATGCGCTCCACGCCGCCGATCCACAGTTCGAGGTCCGGACTCACGGGATTCTTGACCAGCACCGGAATGTCGTGGCCGCGCAGCGCGTCGGCGATCTCCTGCATGGCAAAGGGGTTGGCCGTGGTGCGGGCGCCGATCCAGATCATGTCGATGCCCCCTTCCAGCGCCGCCATGACATGCTTGCGCGTGGCGACCTCGGTGGCGGTGTACATCCCCGTTTCGTGTTTTACGCGCTGGAGCCATGCCACGCCTTCGGCGCCCACGCCCTCGAACCCTCCGGGTTTGGTGCGGGGCTTCCAAAGTCCGGCGCGGAAAATCCGCACGCCTTCGGCGGCCAGTTCGCGGGCGGTTTCGATCACCTGCTCTTCGGTTTCGGCGCTGCACGGTCCCGCGATGACCAGCGGGCGCCGGGGATCGAGTCCCGGAAAATTGATGGGTTGCAAATCTTTCATATCAGTTCTGTTTGAATTATTGTCGTTTGTCTTGTCTCTGTCTTTTAGCGTCATTCGCAGCCTGCCGCCGCGTTTGCGTCTCTGCCCGCCCGCCGCGAAAATCGGGCCCTGTGCTCCTTTTCCGCTCAGACTTCGGGATTGGGGTATTCGGCGTATTCGCCCAGAATCCGGAAATCGCTGGTCAGCGGCCGGGCCGCATCGACCGCCTGCCGGTACCGCACCGGGTCGTCGAAGGTCACGTCCACGTAAAAGCGGTATTCCCATTCGCGTCCGATGATCGGCAGCGACTGTATTTTCGTGAGGTTGATTCCGTAGAAGGATAACAGCGTCAGCACTTTCGAGAGGCTCCCCTGCGCGTGGGGCAGCGTGAATACCAAAGACGCTTTGTCGGTGCGGGCCGGATCGGTGAACTCCGCCGCGCGGCTGCGGTCGGCCAGTACCAGAAAACGGGTGAAGTTGTGCTTGTTGGTCTCGATGCCGCGTTCGAGGATTTCGAGTCCGTAGAGTTCCGCGGCTTCGGCGCCGCAGATGGCCGCCGTGCCGGCGAGCCGCTGGCCGGCGATTTCGCGGGCGCTTCCCGCCGTGTCGTCGCGCTCGACGACTTTCATCGCGGGCCGGGCCTTGAGGTATTCGCCGCACTGCATCAGGGCGATCGGGTGCGAATGCACCTCGCGGATGTCTGTGACCCGCTGTCCCGGAAGCGCCGCCAGCACGTGCGAGATGCGGAGCTTGTACTCGCCGATGACCGTCAGCGTGCTACGGCGCAGCAGTTCGTGGTTGGGCAACAGGCTTCCGGCGATGGTGTTCTCGATGGCCGCCACCCCCAGCAGTTCCGGGTCGGCCGCCATGCAGGCGAACTGCTCGTCGAAACTCACGCAGGGCAGCACCTCGACCTCTTCGCCGGGGAAACTTCCGTGCGCCGCGGTCTCGTGGAAACAACCCGCTATCCCCTGTATCGTTATCCGTTTCATCTTCTGAATCGCATTAAAAAATCCCGCTCTTCTACAGAACGGGATCCTTCGTGTTTTCACTCTATTGTTTTATACAGTTAATTGCATGCCATCCCGCTTCTTCCCTTGCTATAAAAGAAAAAGTAAAAGAAATAATATGCAAAACCGTAAAGTCTCATTGTCTCCTTGGTGGATTAACCTCTGGCAAATGTAGTGAAATATTCCCGGAATCCAAATTTTCAGCCCTGTTTTTTGCCTGCCGCGGCCAGTTTGCGTGCTTTGAAACGCTTCTTGAACTGCTGGCGGCGTCCGAACAGAAGCCTGAAAAACGTGCCCCGCAGCAGCGTGTCGTCCATATCCCACTGCCGCGTTTCGGCGTAGCGGTCGAGGATGTATAGAAACGCCACGGCCGGGCAGCTCAGCCGCCGCAGGTTGATCATGCACTCGTCGGGGCGTAGCGGCCGCCGGAGGAATTTCATGCGGTTTATGTCGATCAGCTGGAAATCGTAGCGTCCCGTTGCTTCGTCGTGCCGCCAGAGGATGTTGGTCTGATTGAAATCCTCGTGGCAGATCCCTTTTTCGTGCAGCCGGACGGTGAAACGGGCGAATGCTGCGAGCACGGGCAGCGAATCGGAGGTCGGGAACCGTTCCGTAGCCGCCGTGAGCGGTGTGAAGTCCGACCGGCGGGATACGAAATAGGTCTCCGTTATCAGCCCGCTGCGGCGGTATTCGCTCCATGCGACGGGTTCGGGCGTGTCGATTTCCAGCTCGCGCAGGCGCAGGGCGTGTTCGTAGGCGCGGCGGGCCTTGCTCTTGCGGAAAAACGAGTACATGACGGCATTGAACGCGCTGGGCCGTTTGTAACGCTTGACCACGAGCCGTTCGCCTCCGATGTCGAAGGCGCGTATCTGATTGCGGCCGTCATGAAGCACTTCGCCCGACACCGGGAAAAGCTCCGGAAGCTGCCGGACGAACTGCCGCAGGTGTTCCATGCCGGGATTGACCGTAATTTTCATGTCCGTATTCATTTACACGGCAAAGTTACGGCAAACGATCGGTTTGGATAGTCCATTTTGGGCGCAGTATTGGCTGATTGGGTGGCAATCGGGCTTCGGATTGTTTGTTTTGTCGCTTTTCGTCTGCCTGAAGCGGCCGCCCCTTCCGGAGACTTCCGCATGGGACGCGGCGTCTCGGCGGCCGGCGGACCCCCCCCCGGCCTGCATCTTTCGCATTGGGCATCTCCGCAGCCGGCGGACCGCTGCCGTCCGCTCCACCTGTTCCCTGTCAGGCCTTTCCGCCGAAATGAAAAAAGGATTACGTGACACGTAATCCTTGCTTTGCGAGCTGTTGACGAGGATTGAACTCGTGACCTCTTCCTTACCAAGGAAGTGCTCTACCACTGAGCTACAACAGCAACATTTCTCATTCGAGTGGTGCAAAAGTACATAAGAAAAATGAAAAGACCAAAAATTTGTGCGGTTTTCACAATTATTTTCTATCTTTACTTTTGCATTATAACTCTAAACCCATGAAACGTATACTGATAATAGGCGCCGGAGGCCAGATAGGTTCCGAGCTGACGGTTTACCTGCGCAAAATCTACGGCGACCGCAACGTCGTCGCCACCGACATGCGCGAATGCAAGGCTCTCGGCGAAGCGGGGCCTTTCGAAGTGCTCAACGCCCTCGACGCTACGGCCATGGCCTCGGTGGTCGCTCGTTACCATATCGACTCGATCTTCAACCTCGTGGCGCTGCTCTCGGCCGTTGGCGAGCGCAATCCCCAGATGGCGTGGAACGTCAACATGGGTGCGCTGAACAACTCGCTCGAAGTGGCCCGCCAGCACCACTGCGCGCTCTTCACGCCCAGCTCGATCGGCGCCTTCGGCCCCACCTCGCCCAAGGACCGGACCCCGCAGGATACCATCATGCAGCCCACGACGATCTACGGCATCTGCAAGGTCACGGGCGAAATGCTGGGCAACTACTACCACCACAAATACGGCGTCGATACCCGCTCGGTGCGTTTTCCGGGCATTATTTCGAACGTCACGCTGCCCGGCGGCGGCACGACCGACTATGCGGTCGAGATCTACTACGAGGCCATCCGCTCCGGGCGGTTCACCTGCCCCGTGCCGCCGGACGTCTATATGGACATGATCTACATGCCCGACGCGCTGCGCGCCTGCGTCGAACTGATGGAGGCCGATCCCGCGAAACTCGTTCACCGCAACAGCTTCAACATCGCCTCGATGAGCTTCACGCCGGAGATCATCTGCGCCGAGATCAGGAAGCGTCTGCCCGATTTCACGATGGATTACGACGTCGATCCCGTCAAGAAGGAGATCGCCGAGAGCTGGCCCAATTCGCTGGACGACACCTGCGCCCGCGAGGAGTGGGGCTGGAAACCCGAATGGGACCTTTCGCGCATGACCGACGACATGCTGGCGCACATCCGGACGAAACTGGCGGCCGAATGAGTCGGCGCAGCGGCGCCCTGAGATACCCCGTGTCTCCGAGACCGCTTCGAGCTGGGACGGCGCGCCGCTTCCGGCCTATCCGGCGGGGCGGCCGCAGGTGACGATTCTCCGGGCGACGATTCCGCCGCATGCGACGCTCCCGCGGCACACGCATGCCGTCGTCAATGCCGGCGTGATCCTCCGCGGCGAACTGACCGTGGTCTCCGACAACGGGACGGAGCGGACTTTCCGCGCCGGCGAGGGTATCGTGGAGCTGGTCGGCACGGTCCATTACGGCGAAAACCGCGGCGACGGGGAGACCGAGATGGTGATGTTTTACGCCGGAACGGAGGGCGTGCCGCTCTCCGAGAGTGCGGATCTATAACCGAAAGTTATGACGACGAGACGAATTACGCGGACCATAGCCCTTTTTGTGCTGTTGCTGACAGCTGCGGTTATCGGCGGGAGTTTCTACATGCTCGGCTTCTCGCTGCGCCCCGAAGAGACGATGCGGGCGAAAAATGCCACGGCCTATGGATATATGTACGCCGAGTATCCTTTCCTGCGTCCGTGGACGGACAGCCTCGAACGGGCCGGAGCGTTGCGCGATACGGTGATCGTCGATCCGCAGGGCGTGCGGCTCCATGCGCTCTACGCCGCGGCTCCCGAACCGACCGACCGCACGGCCGTCATCGTCCATGGATATACCGACTGCGCCGTGCGGATGCTGATGATCGGCTACCTCTATAATCACGACCTGCGTTACAACGTGCTGCTGCCCGACCTGCACTACCACGGGCGGAGCGAAGGCCGGGCGATCCGCATGGGCTGGCTCGACCGGCTGGATGTGCTGCGCTGGATGGAGGTCGCCGACACCCTCTTCGGCGGCAATACGCAGATGGTCGTTCACGGTATCTCGATGGGCGCCGCCACGACGATGATGGTTGCGGGCGAGTCGCAGCGCCCCTATGTGAAGTGTTTTGTCGAGGACTGCGGCTACACGAGCGTCTGGGACGAGTTCTCGAACGAGCTGAAAACCTCGTTCGGACTTCCCGCATTTCCGCTGATGCACACTGCGAGCTGGCTCTGTGATCTAAAATACGGCTGGAATTTCCGCGAGGCTTCGGCGCTGGCGCAGGTGGCCAAGTGCGAACTTCCGATGCTCTTCATCCACGGCGACGCCGACGATTACGTGCCTACGTGGATGGTCTATCCGCTCTATGAGGCCAAGCCGGGCGAAAAGGAGCTGTGGCTCGTTCCCGGAGCCGGACACGCCTACTCCTACCGGGACAACAGGGAGGAATACACCGCCGTCGTCCGGGAGTTCGTCGGAAAATACGTCCGCTGATTCCGCGGCCGCCCGGTCCGTGCTGGAGCCGTAACCGCTTCGGACCGCATGGACTCCGATCTGCCGCAGGAGACCGGTCCGCCGATCCGGGAACGGTGCCAGACCCGACAAAAGTACTGACCTGACAACGGTGCAGCCCTCAAAGGGACCGCAGCTCTGAAAACGGTGCCGAACCCGAAATCGGCTGCGGTCCTGACAACGGTGCGCCCCGCATGAAACCCCAAGGCCGGAACTTCTCTGAAGTTCCGGCCTTGACATCTTCCGGATTTGCGGACCGTTCCCGGAAGTGCCGGGAAGAGGGGCGGCCGCGAAAATCCGCCTATCCGGGGCGCCTAATTGGAGGCGAGCTTTTTCACCGTTCCGGAGAACGATCCCGTTACCAGATAGGGCATCGGGTGGTCGTCGCCCGTCGAGAACGACACTTCGTAGTCCGTTCCGTTCGACGTTTTCAGGGTCAGCGAACCGTTGGTCATCGGGGCATGGGGCGTGCGGCCGCTGTAGAACCACGTGTTTACGGCCCGGAGATTTCCGCCGACGAGCTCTTCCCGTGTGCCGGGCAGGAAGCCGGGCGTGTCGTCCGAGGTCGCTTTGTAGGTGCCCGACGGAATGTATTCCTGCCCCGGAGCCGTTTTCAGCCTGAACCAGAGGTAGTAACCCGTCGCGCCCTGCGTCGCGTAGCACTCCTTTTCGTAGAAGTGCAGGTCCCAGCGGTCGTACCGGGCCGTACATTCGTCCGTGATCTTCTTGATCGAAACCACCGGCGCGTCGGCGTTCATCGCATAGTCGGCATTCAGTTTCGAGTCGCCGCGGTAAGAGTCGTTTATGCGGTTTTCGAATTCGAGCGCTCCGCGGTAGCTGACGCGCAGCGTGCTGTCGTCTTCGTCGATGAACTCCGCCTTGATCGTGGTGATGCCGTTGTCGGTCTTGATTCGCATCTTTCCGCCGACGATGGCGTGGGGCGTTGTGGAACCCTCCTCTTCGTCAGGCTCGTTCCAATAGGTGCCGAACAGAGCCGGCATGCCGAAGGAATCGGTTCCGAGAAATCCCTCGATGAATACGCCTGCCTTGTTGTCGGTGGATTTGCCGATGGTGTATTCGCCGTCCAGCGGACGCGCGCTTTTCGGATCGGTCGCCAGTACGCTCAGGAAGTCGATGTCGAGCCGGTACTTGTAGGGCGCGGCATCGGCCTGATCGAGGTCTGCGTCGGTCAGCACCAGATAGTAGTCGCCGGCCGCGTCGCCCCAGTAGGTGTGGTAATAGGTGCCGTAGGCGTGGGGGAGTGCGAGGTAATCGGGATCGGTCTCTTTGCCGTCTCCGCCGTTTTCATTGTCGTCGTTGCTGCATGCGGCGAAGGCCGTCAGGGCCAGCGCGGCGGTCAGGAGCAGTGATTTTCTGAAGATTTGCATAGGTCGTAACGTATTTGGGGATTAGTTTTTGAATCCGGGTTTTCCGGTGTAGGTGAACGAAAACGTCTCTTCGGCCCCGTCGTCGCGGAGCGTTCCCTCTATCTTCCAGCTTTCGCCGACGGTCGAGACGGTGAACGATCCCGACGTGGCGACGTAGGTGGCTTCGTCGGTTTTCCAGTAGGTGCCGGCGGCCCGGCCGCTCTGGGAGATGTAGCCTGAGCGGAACGTGAAGGTTTCGTTGGCGTATTTTCCCGCTTCCGAGCGCAGGTCGATCGTGTATTTGCCGTCGCCGGGCAGCGGCGCCGCCGGATCGGCGGCCGGCACGCTGCGGAGCTGCGAATGCAGTTCGACCCTTTCGTTGCCGCCGCGGAGCATGTAGGTGTCGGCCGCAATGCCGTAGTCGTCGGGATAGTAGTCGCCGAAGACCATCGACAGCCGTTCGTACACGACCGGGTCTTCCTCCCCGGATTCGTTTGCGAAGGCCAGCGCGCCGCTCCACGAGAACGAGAGGGCGGTTTTGTCTCCGTCGGTCACCTCGCCCGACAGGGTGAAGGTCCCGTCGCCCGATGCCGCGGGCGCGAGCGTCATGCTGCCCGCACGGATCGCGAACTTCGTTTTCTGCCCGGACTGATTCGCGCTCCGGACCTCGACGCCGCTTTTGACGGTTTCCCACGAGGATGCCTCCGGCGCGAACGTTCCCGCCCGGCGGGTCTCCGCCGCCGTGTAAACGCCCGCTTCGGGCATCGCGGCGGAGGGTTTGGGGGCTTTGACGCTCGTCAGGTCCGCTTCCAGCACGTCTCCGTCCGCATTGGTCAATGTCAGACGGTAATTGCCGTCTCCGGTTTGGTATTTGTCTCCGAGGTAAACCGCCTGCGAGACGGTCGTGAACTCGATGGTGTAATTTACGGCCCGCACGGGCGGCTCCTTCTCCTTGTCGTCGGAACAGGACGCGGAAGACAATACTGCGGCCGCCAGCAGCGGCAGCAGCAAGGTTTTTTCTATTCTCTCCATAATTAACCTGATTTGATTGTGATTGGTCCGGCATCGGCATAGTGCCGCTCGGCAGCAAAAATAGAAATACCCCCTTTCATGTCAAAACAAGGCCGGGGGGCAAATCGGATATGGGCGTATGAGGTTAAGTCCTTGTTATTTAGTGTGATGTATCTGTCCGGTCCCGCCCGGACCGGGGTATATCCGATGTCGCTGCGTCGCGTCGCGTCCGGAATTCCGCGCCCTTGCGACTCTTTTCTCCGGAGTTGCCGTTTTCCGGCAACGCATGCCGGAAACGAAAGAAACCCGGTCTTTCAAGACCGGGTTTCCTTGTCGGAATGTTGCGGATTAAGCCTTGCCGGCCGAACCCAGCACGCTCTCGCACTTGTGCATGTAGAGTTTCTTCAGCTCGTCGCGGGCCGGACCCAGATATTTGCGGGGGTCGAACTCGGCGGGCTGGTCTACGAAGATCTTGCGGATGGCTGCGGTCATCGCCAGACGGCCGTCCGAGTCGATGTTGATCTTGCAGACGGCGCTCTTGGCGGCCTTGCGGAGCTGCTCTTCGGGAATGCCTACGGCATCCTTCAGCGCACCGCCGTGCGTGTTGATGATCTTCACGTACTCCTGCGGAACCGACGACGATCCGTGCAGCACGATGGGGAAGCCCGGAAGCTCCTTCTCGATCTCGGCCAGAATGTCGAAACGCAGTTCGGGCGGAACGAGGATGCCCTCGGCGTTGCGGGTGCACTGTTCGGGCTTGAACTTGTTGGCGCCGTGCGAGGTGCCGATCGAGATGGCCAGCGAATCCACGCCGGTCTTGGATACGAAATCCACGACGTCCTTGGGATCGGTGTAGGTGTGGTGCTCGGCCGAAACCTCGTCCTCCACGCCGGCCAGTACGCCCAGCTCGCCTTCTACCGTCACGTCGAACTGGTGTGCGTAGTCGACCACCTGCTTGGTGAGCGCCACGTTCTCCTCATAGGGGAGGTGCGAACCGTCGATCATCACCGACGAGAAGCCCATGTCGATGCAGCTCTTGCAAAGCTCGAACGAGTTGCCGTGGTCGAGGTGCAGAACGATCGGAATGTTCTTGCCCAGTTCCTTGGCATATTCGACGGCGCCCTGAGCCATGTAGCGGAGCAGGGTCTGGTTGGCGTACTTGCGCGCGCCCGACGACACCTGAAGAATTACCGGCGACGAAGCCTCCACGCAAGCCTGAATGATGGCCTGCATCTGCTCCATGTTGTTGAAGTTGAATGCCGGGATGGCATAACCGCCCTTGATGGCCTTTGCGAACATCTCACGGGTGTTCACAAGACCCAAATCTTTGTAGGATACCATAGTAATTTAATTTATGCAGTGAATTGTTTCTCTCGAAAAACCGCACAAATTTAATAAATATTCCAATTAATTGCGCCTGTTCGGGCTATTTTATTCGCCTTTTTGTGAAAAAAATAACAGCCGGCCTGAAATTGTTGCGCAATCCGGATTGTTTTTTGTATTTTTGCATGGCTTTAGCTCCGGGGATTCCCGAATCGCGGACGGGCTTCCGCGCCCCGCGGCGGCCGAAACGTCGGGGCGGACTGCAAGGATATTGATACTACAAACATAAACAAACTACCATTATGGCTGACTTTATTTATCAGGAGCCGTTCCCCGTGGGGGAGGACAAAACCGAGTACCGTCTTTTGACGAAGGATTACGTGAAGGTCGTCGAGTGCGACGGACGTAAAATCCTGAAGGTGGACCCCGCGGGTCTCGAACTGTTGTCGAAGGCCGCTTACTGCGACGTGTCGTTCTGTCTGCGCGCCGCGCACCTGCAGAAACTGCGCAACATCCTCGAAGATCCCGAAGCTACCGACAACGACAAGTTCGTGGCCTACACCATGCTGCTGAATCAGGTCGTTGCGGCCGAGGGCGAGCTGCCGACCTGTCAGGACACCGGCACGGCCATCTGCATCGGCCATAAGGGCGAGGACGTCTACACGGGGGCCGACGACGCCGCGTGCATCGCGAAGGGCGTTTACGAAACCTACAAGGACCGCAACCTGCGCTATTCGCAGGTCGTGCCCTTCACGATGACCGACGAGAAGAATTCGGGCACCAACCTGCCGGCCCAGATCGACATCTACGGCGGCCGTCCGGGCATGGAATACGAATTCCTCTTCATCACCAAGGGCGGCGGCTCGGCCAACAAAACCTTCCTCTACCAGCAGACCAAGGCGCTGCTGAACGAGGAGTCGCTCACGAAATTCATCAAACAGCATATCTTCGACCTCGGCACGTCGGCCTGCCCGCCTTACCACCTCGCGATCTGCATCGGCGGCACGTCGGCCGAAATGTGCCTTTCGACCGTGAAGAAGGCCTCGGCCGGCTACCTCGACGAACTGCCCACTTCGGGCAACGAGGGAGGCCGCTGCTTCCGCGACCTCGAATGGGAGGAGAAGGTGCTCAAGATCTGTCAGGAGAGCGGCGTCGGCGCGCAGTTCGGCGGCAAGTACCTCGTACACGACGTGCGCGTGATCCGCGCCCCGCGCCATGCGGCTTCGTGCCCCGTGGCCATCGGCGTCAGCTGCTCGGCGGACCGTAACATCAAGGCCAAGATCACGCCCGACGGCATCTTCCTCGAAGCGCTGGAGAAGAACCCCGCCCGCTTCCTGCCCGCCGAGGCGCCCGCCATGTCGCCCGCCGTGGACATCGACCTCGACGAAGGCATGGACAAGGTCCGCGAAATCCTTACCAAATATCCGATCAAGACGCGCCTGAACCTGAAGGGCACGCTGATCGTGGCGCGCGACATCGCCCACGCCCGCATCAAGCAGATGCTCGACGAGGGCAAGCCCATGCCCGAATACTTCAAGAAGCACCCGGTGTACTACGCGGGTCCGGCCAAGACGCCGGAGGGCATGGCTTCGGGCTCGTTCGGCCCCACGACGGCCGGACGCATGGACCCCTACGTGGATCTGTTTCAGTCGCACGGCGGTTCGCTGGTGATGGTGGCCAAGGGCAACCGCTCGCAGCAGGTCACCGACGCCTGCCGCAAGCACGGCGGTTTCTACCTCGGTTCGATCGGCGGCCCGGCGGCTATTCTGGCCAAGAACTCAATCAAGTCGGTCGAGGTCGTGGACTTCCCCGAACTGGGCATGGAGGCTGTCCGCAAGATCTACGTCGAGAACTTCCCGGCGTTCATCATCGTCGACGACAAGGGCAACGACTTTTTTGCCGATTTCAAACATTAAAAAACGGCCCGGAGATATACTAACGGGCAAAAGTTTACGTTGTAAAATCTGAAGAAAGATTTTATTGTAAGGCTCAATGAGAGATTTCATTGCGAAAATATCCCTGACGGCGCTCTTCGCGCTGGCGATCTTCTCGGCATCGGCTGCCGAGAAGGTCACTTTTGAGGCCAGCTCTCCGCTGACGGTCGCCGTCGGCGAAGCGTTCCGCGTGGAGTTCGCGCTCAACGCCTATCCCGACAAGGGGACGTTCAAGGCGCCTTCGTTCGACGGATTCGACGTGATCGCCGGCCCGGCCGAGTCGTCGGGCCAGTCGATCCAGATCGTCAACGGAGCGATGACCAAAAGCATCAATTACACGATCACCTACGTCCTGCTTCCGCAGGCTGCGGGCAACGTCACCGTCGGGGCTGCCGAAGTCACGGTGGACGGCACCGTCTACCGTTCCAACGCCCTGCCGATCGAGATCGTGAACGAGGGCAAGTCCCCCGGCGCCGGCGGCACGCAGTCCCGGCCGCGCGAGGACTCCTCGCCGGACGTTACGGCGCAGAACCAGATCGCCAAGGACGACATTCTGCTGCGCGCCGTCGTGTCGCGGACCTCGGTCTACAAGGGCGAGCCGCTGCGCGTGACGTTCAAGCTGTACGAGCGGGTGCCGGTCGTGGGATACAACGACGTGAAATTCCCGTCGTTCAACGGATTCTGGGCGCAGGAGCTCAATACCGACAATGCCCGGCGCCAGCGCGAGACCTTCAACGGCAAGGTCTATGAGACGCTCGTGGCCAAGGAGTACCTGCTCTACCCGCAGCAGGCCGGGACGCTCGTGATCGAGCCGGCCGAACTGACGGCCGTGGCGCAGGTCGTGGTGCCGGGACGCCGCAACGTGGACCCCTTCTTCGGGGGCGGTCCCGACTTCGTCAACGTACCCCGCAAGGTGCAGAGTCCGCGCATCAACATCGCCGTCAAGCCGCTGCCTGCGGGCGCTCCCGCCAGCTTCAGCGGCGCCGTGGGCAGTTTCACGATGGACGCCGTGCTTCCGCAGGAGCGGCTGGCCGCCAACTCCGCGGCGACCTATACGGTGAAGATCTCCGGCACGGGCAACCTTACGTTCGTGCAGGCCCCCAAACTGACGCTCCCCGCTTCGTTCGAGCAGTATAACGTCAAGACCACCGAGTCGATCAACACCTCTGCGGCCGGCATCTCCGGCTACCGCCAGTTCGAATATCCCTTCATCGCGCGCGCCGAAGGCACGTACGAGGTGGAACCCGTCGAATTCAGCTATTTCGACCCGTCGCGCATGCAGTACATGACGCTGAAGTCGAAGGCGCTGGAGCTGGAGATCACGCCCGACGCCAAGGGCGGCGGCGACGCTCTCGTGGTGCAGGGCCGCGGCATGTCGAAGGAGGAGGTCAAGCTGCTCGGACAGGATATCCGCTTCATCAAGCTGGGCAGTCCGCAGCTGCGTTCGGTCCGCGAACCGTTCCTCTTCAGCGCGGCCTACTGGGTGCTGTTCTTCGGCATCCTGATCCTCTTCGCAATGGTCTACGTCGCGCTGCGCCGGCAGATCCGCGAGTCGCAGAACGTGGCCCTGCTGCGGGGCAAGCGCGCCAACAAGGTCGCCGTGCAGCGTTTCCGCGCCGCCAAACGCTACATGGAGGAGCAGAACCGCCATGCGTTCTACGAGGAGATGCTCCGTGCGTTGTGGGGTTACATGAGCGACAAGTTCAACATTCCGGTCGCCAATCTCACGAAGGAGAACGTCCGCGAGGAGCTGCACAAACGCGGCGTCTCGTCCGAGGAGTCGCAGCGTTTCACGGCCATCATCACCAAGTGCGACGAGGCGCAGTATTCGCCGGCCGCATCGGCCCGGATGACCGAGGTCTACGGCGAGGGCGTCGATATCATTTCGCGGATCGAAGCGATGATAAAACGATAGGAACAGCTATGAAAAAACGAATTTCAGTTTGTCTCGTCCTGCTGCTGGGGTGGCTTGCATCCTATGCGCAGGAGCCTGCCGACAGCCTTGCGCAGCCGGCGGCGGAGCAGAGCGAGTCCGCGCCCCGGCCCACGACCGATGAGTTGTGGGACATGGCCAACACGGCCTATATCAACGGCAATTTCCATTCGGCCGCCGAAGTCTACGAAGAGATTCTTTCCCGCGGGGTAAGCTCCGTGAAACTCTACTATAACCTCGCCAATGCCTACTTCAAGGAGGACCGCATCGGCAAGGCCATCCTCTATTACAAACGGGCGCTGCGGCTGGCTCCCGGCAACGACGACATCCGCCACAACCTGAGCGTCGCCGAAGCCCGCACGAAGGACAACATCGAGGATATTCCCGAATTCTTCTTCGTGACGTGGATGCGCGAAGCCCGCCACACGATGAGCTGTACGGCGTGGAGCGTCCTTTCGCTGGTGCTGCTGGCCTGTGCGCTGGCGCTGTTTCTGGTCTACCTGCTGGCCCAGCGGCTTTCGCTGCGCAAGGCCGGGTTCTACGGCACCGTCGTCGCCGTGCTGCTGTGCATGCTGACGACGTGGTTCGCGCTGGGCGAACGCCGCGAGATGCTCGACGACACTTCGGCCGTGGTCATGACCGCTTCTACGGCGGTCAAGAGTTCGCCCGACAAGTCGTCCACCGACCTTTTCGTGCTGCACGAAGGCACGGTCGTGACGATCACGAACCGGCTCGACGACTGGTGCGAAGTGGTGATCGCCGACGGCAAGAAGGGGTGGCTGGAGTGCCGCAAAATCGAAACGATCTGAATGTCTAAATTACTACAGGACGTCGTCGGCGAGTTGTCGAAGCTTCCGGGCGTGGGGCGCCGCACGGCGCTGCGTCTCGCCATCCACATCCTGCGCATGGAGCGGGAGTCGGTGGCCGAAATGACGGAGAGCATCGACCGTTTCCGCAACGACGTGAAATACTGCGCCGAGTGCAACAACCTTTCGGACGAGGAGGTGTGCCCGATCTGTCTGGACGACGAGCGCGACCGGACCACGATCTGCGTCGTGGAGCAGGTCGCCGACGTGCTCTCGATCGAGAATACCCACCAGTACAAGGGTCTCTACCACGTGCTGGGCGGGGTCATTTCGCCGATGCAGGGCATTTCGCCCTCGGATCTGAAGATCGACCTGCTGACCGAGCGCATCGCCCGCGGCGGCGTGAAGGAGGTGATTCTCGCCATTTCGACCTCGGTCGAGGGCGAGACGACGCTCTTCTACCTGATGAACCGCCTGCGGCAGTTCCCCGGCGTGAAAGTCACCTCGATCGCCCGCGGCATCGGCTTCGGCGACGAGCTGGAATACGTCGACGAGCTGACCATCACGCATGCTTTGCGGAACCGCCGCGAAGTCGAATGATTCGCGGCCCGATAAATAAACGGTACGAAAAATGAAAAGAGGAATAATGACCCTCGCGGCGTTGGCCGCCATGTTGTGGAGCCTGCCCGCTGCGGCGCAGGAGGAATACCGGCAACCCGCGCTGGAGAATCCCGAATCGTGGAGCGTCGTGGTGATCCCCGACCTGCAGGGATATGCCAAGAACGAAGCCAGCCAGCCCATCGCCCGCCTGATGACGGCGTGGATCGCCGACAACATCGAGCGGCTGAACGTTCGGATGGTGCTCTGCGTGGGCGACGTGGTCGAGCAGAACGACCGCATCGGCAACGGTTTTTCAGGCGACCTGACCTCGGTGCGCCAATGGCAGGGCATGGCCGATGCGTTCGACGTGCTGGACGGCCGCGTGCCCTATCTGGTCGCCACCGGCAACCACGACTACACCTATACCCGCAGCGGCGCGCGGCGCACGCACCTGAACGAATATTTCCCGATCGGCCGCAACCCGCTCAACGCGGCGGCGATCTGCCAGTTCGGACTCGATTCGGACGAGAATCCCGCCGTCGAGAACTGCGCCTTCGAACTGAAGGCCCCCGACGGCAAGGACTACCTTTTCCTGAATATGGAGTTCGCGCCCCGCGATACGGTGATGAAGTGGGCGCAGCAGGTGGCGGGGCTGGAGGAGTACGCCGATCACCGGATCGTGCTGATGACCCACGCTTACCTCGATGCCAAGGACCAGCGGCTTTCCGGCCCCTGCAAGGTGACGAGCTACGAACCGCTGGTGCGCAACGGCAGGATCGTGAAGATCAAGGGACTGCCGCTTCCCGACGCCAGCAACGGCGAGGATCTCTGGCAGAAACTGGTCCGCCCGGCTTCCAACATCGAACTGGTGGTCTGCGGCCACATTTCGGGAAGCGGGTTCCGCACCGACAGAAACAGCGCCGGAAAAGACGTACACCAGATGCTCTTCGACGCGCAGTCGATGGGCGGCGGTTACGAGGGTAACGGCGGCGACGGCTGGATACGCATTCTGGAGTTCATGCCCGACGGCGTGACGGTGAAGGCGACGACTTTCTCGCCCCTGTTCGCCATTTCGCCCACTACGCGGCAGTTCGCTTGGATGCGCGACGCGAAGAACGAATTTACGTTCCGCTTCAGCAAATAAGACCCGGGTACGGGATCGTACCCAATTTAAAATAGTTTCAGTTATGGAATTTCTGACAAACGACAAACTCACGATCGTGGGCGCGGCCGGTATGATCGGCTCGAACATGGCCCAGACGGCGCTGATGATGCGCCTTACGCCGAACATCTGCCTGTATGACCCGTACGCTCCCGCGCTCGAAGGCGTGGCCGAGGAGCTTTATCACTGCGCGTTCGAAGGGGTGAACATCACTTGGACGAGCGATATCAAGGAGGCTCTTACGGACGCTTCGTATGTCGTTTCGTCGGGCGGCGCGGCGCGCAAGGCGGGCATGACGCGCGAAGACCTGCTGAAAGGCAATACCGAGATCGCCGCGCAGCTGGGCAAGGACATCAAGACCTACTGCCCCGGTGTGAAGCATGTGGTCGTGGTTTTCAATCCCGCCGACATCACGGGACTGGTAACGCTGATCTATGCGGGCATCCGTCCCTCGCAGCTTTCGACCCTTGCCGCGCTGGACAGCACGCGCCTGCGTTCGGAGCTGGCCAAGTATTTCAAGATTTCGCCCGACGAAATCCGCAACTGCCGCACCTACGGCGGCCACGGCGAGCAGATGGCCGTCTTCGCCTCGACGACGCTCGTCGCCGGACGTCCTCTTTCGGAGCTGATCGGCCATGAAATGCCCGAAGGCGACTGGCACGACCTGCAGCAGCGTGTGATTCAGGGCGGCAAGCATATCATCGACCTGCGCGGCCGCTCGTCGTTCCAAAGCCCGGCCTACCTGTCGATCTGCATGATCGCTGCGGCCATGGGCGGCAAGCCGTTCGGCTATCCGGCCGGCGTATTCGTGCACAACGATGAGTTCAAGCATATCCTGATGGCTATGGAGACCCAGATCACCAAGGAGGGCGTCAGCTACAAGAACGTGCAGGGCACGGCCGAGGAGAACAAGACCCTCGCCGCCAGCTACGAACACCTCTGCAAACTGCGCGACGAGGTGATTTCGATGGGTATCATCCCGCCCGTGGAGGAATGGCGCAGCCTGAATCCGCACCTGAAATAGACGCGGCGAGCCGTATGAAAAAGGGGAGGACTGTCCGAAAGTCCTCCCCTTTTTTGTCGTCAGGCTGCGCCCGTGCTTCGTCTCAGGGCTTCGCCTGAAATACGGCCCGCAGTTCGCCGTTGCTCAGCAGGAGCAGCATCGGTCCGTCCATATCGTAGTGCGTCGTCGATTCGAGCGCCTTGGTGAACGCGTCCTCCTGCTCCATGCCGGGGCATACCATCATCGTCGATGCCAGCGGCCCGATCTTCAGCGCGCCCTTCTCGGTCGCTTCGTACCTCCCCATGATGCGGTTGCAGGCGCCGATGCCCGCGATGCGGTTCTCTTCGGCCAGAAACGTAAGCGTGAATTTGCCCTCTTCGGGTTTGACGGCCTTGCCGCCCAGCTGAATGAGCTGCCATTCGGTGCCGACGAGCGGCCTGCGGTTTTTCTTCTGGTAGGAACGGCAGCTGCAGCACCCTGCGGCGAGGGCCGCAACGGCGGCGAGGGCCGCGATTTTCAGCAAAATCTTCATAGTATATTTTCCTGTTACAATCCAAATAAAATTGGATCAAAGTTTTCGGTTAAATTTGT